>Ga0116193_1000021_pt1 | contig 160624 bp, 125 predicted proteins | sample AD_UKC115_MetaG_FD_89892 | JGI IMG/M metagenome (GOLD analysis project Ga0116193, IMG submission 89892) | Active sludge microbial communities of municipal wastewater-treating anaerobic digesters from Hong Kong - AD_UKC115_MetaG | ecosystem: Engineered > Bioreactor > Anaerobic > Digestate...
CAGCCGTCGGGAACGAATAGCGGCCCTGCGCATCCGTCACCGTATTGTCCAACGCCTTCAAGGCCGTGGCCAGTTCCACCTTCACTCCGGCAATCGGATTGCCTGTCAATTCGTTCGTCACGATGCCGCGGATATACGATCCGTCGGCCTTCGCGACGAGTGCCAACGATTGTGCCGCCGCCGATCCGACTACCGGGTCGGCGGCGTTGGCCACGCCCGAGGCAAATCCCGCCAGACACAATCCAACCCACAATCGCGGTATCCATCCGGCCCGAAGCATGTCGCATGCCCTCCTCGTTGCCCGTCAGAGAATATAAAAAAAATAGCATGCCGGGTTTCGCCTGTGAAGGTCCAGAAAAACCAGAAAACTTTAGAGCGTGTATGGAAAGGGCGTGGGACAGACTGTCCAGTCTGTCGATCCTTGTAAATTTTCCGGTTCCAGTAGGACAGGCTGGACAGCCTGTCCTACGTTCCGGGCCCAAGGGACTTTCCGTACACGCTCTTGAGCAACGACCCATCCGGTTTGTTGCGGCGCGGGAGGGTCGGCGTCCTCGCCGGCCGGTATTTTGCGCGACATGAGGCGACCGTCTGCATGTATGGGCATGTCGCTCTCGATCGAACGAGGCGACGGAAAAGCGGCAAGAGGTCGCTTCTATCGTCGTAGACGCGGCATCCTTGCTGTGTTTCTTGGGAGAGAATTAAGGCGCGCGCGCCCTTACCGGTATTTTCCGAGCGCCACGATCGCGCGGGCCATCTCGGCGCGTTTCGATTCAAGGAGGCCGGTATCGCGTGTAAACGACGTCAAGTTGGGCACAATTGTTTTGAGGTTCAACGCACTTTCCGCCTGTGCGATCAGCGGCGCCGGCGCCCCTTTCTGCCGGGCCTTGCGCAGGCAATCCGCCAGGATCGTCAGGTAATCGTAGTCTTCGATTCCGTCGCGCAACAGTTCCCAGCGGATGGAATCAACGGGACCGTCCTTGCCGGGGTACAACAACAACCCGTCGCCGTTTACGGGCGTCACATCGGCGGGATTGGCATAGGGGTCTTGGCCCTTTTCGACATGGTTGACGCACCAGTGGTGCATTCCGCGAACGCCCAGCGCCCATGCCTGCCAGGGCAGGATCCGATGCTCGATGCCGGCAAAGTCCATGAACAGGTTGGCGTAGGGCCGCGGCGGTTGGTGGTTGACGTAAAACCATGTTTCCCGGCCCTGCCCGATGCGTTCCAGCAGGGGCCGCCCGTTGGGCGTGTCGAACAATTGCAGGTGCGCGCACCAAATCGGCACGAAATCGGGCAGATAGGCGTCCAGCCCGAAGGCCGTGATCATCGCCGGAATGGCCGGGGCGATTGTCTGCCATTGTTTGGCCCGCTCGGCTACTTGGGGCCATTCGTCGGGCGGCGGTTCCGAGGCTATCGCGCAAAACGCGCGATCGTTGATATTTCGGCCCGCGACGAAGGCGTTGGCCCTTCCGAGGGCGGTCGGCGCCTCCAGCAGACGGGCCGGAACCGAGAACGTCGTGCCGCCGCGAACGATCAGATCCTTGAAACGCGGTTCGAATCGCGCGAGGTCCGACGTGTAATCGGGGCTTGCGGGCGGGAACTGGGCGGCTTCGCGCAGCGTGACGCGATGATCGAGGGCGTTGGCGACATACCGTGCGGCCAGATCGCCGGGCGCAAGCGTGCAACCCATCCGTTCCGCCGCTTCGCGCGCAAGATCCGGTCGAAATCCAAAATCGGTCTTGAGTGACGGTGTCACGGGCAAATCGAAATCGTATACGGTCGCCTCAACCGGAAAAACGGTCTCCCCGTTTTCGATGCCGGTCATGACTATGCTCCCCGTGTAGACGCCCGCGGCGGCGTTGGGCGGCGCGTACAGCGTGAACCACACCGGCGAGCAGCGTCCGGCGGGCGCGGTGAACGGCTCGAAGGGAATCAGGGGATCCGGCCATTCGCCCGTGGGGCCTTCGTAATGCGACGGAACGCGGATGGGCACGTAGCCCACGTTCATGACGCGGAAAACGTTTTCCCCCAACGATTGCCCCGCATCGCGATGGATCAACCGGCCGGTCCTGAACGTGACGCCGTGCAAGCCGCGATCCTTCGGCGGCCGCACCACGATTTGGAACGATTCCCGCTCGTTGCGCGCAAGCGCCACGCGGATCATCGGATCGAACGCGCCGTTCGATTCCGGAACGTCCTCGCGGAAAATTTTTTCCAGCGGCGAGGCCACCCATACCGCCGTGTCGCCCGGAAACGCCAGCGTCCGCTTGATGGTTCGGGGGCCCCGTTCAACGGCAAACGGCGCTTCGGTCCACGGCTCCATGCCGGCTTTTCCCTTGCCCACGTTGAACCGCGTGTCAATTCCGCCGTGCGGCGGATGGGTGTCCTTGCCGAGATCCAGCGGATTCGTGCCGCCCGGCCTGAGTTGGGCCATCAGGTCGTACATGCCGTCGCCCGGCGCGGTCCATGCGTAGGGGCATCGGATGACGCGGTTGGGATCGATGTCGAATTTCTTCACGGGAAGTTTCCAGCGCCGCCCGTTTTCGGCAACGACGCTGGCGTGAATATGGACATCGGCCATCGGCTTTACCGCCGAGATGAACAATTCGAGCATGCCCGGCCTGTAATCCACCTGCGCGGCGAGTTCGTCCGTGGCGAAGTCCACGTGTTTCATGCCGCGGACGATATTGAGACGATACGTGGTTTCCCATGAGTCGCCCGGTTTCATCAGCCGGGGCACGAACGCGGTTTGGAATCCCGCAAGTTTCCGGGCGGGTTCCCATACCGCCAGAAAGGCGTGGGTCTCGTTCGCGTCGAAAATGCCGCAGACGCTGATGCTTTCGACCGGATCCGTCAACGCGGCCCAGTTCCGCGAAGCGGGGTAATACCCGGACCGTTCGACGCGTTGCACGCCGTCCAGGGTGGGCAAGTCAATGCGATCCGTCGTGTCGAACGATGCGCCCGGCACCACCGGATTGCGCACCCAAGGCGCCACCCAGTGCGTTTCCGATCCCCGGTTTTCGACCCGCCACTGCACCCGCAGCGACGATTCGCCGGGTTGCGGTTCGATAATCCGCGTAACATGCAGCCCCGCGATATTCGGTCCGTCGCAGTCGTAAGTATAGCGCACGCCCTTCATCCCGCCGGCGGCCTCCACGACCTCGCAGGCTTCATTCAGGCGGCGGTTCGGAATGTAGCGGCTCGCGACGCCGAATCCCTCCTGGACCAACCCGTTCTCGCCCGCATAATTTCCCTTTACCGCCTGCAATCCGAATTCGGTAATCGGCGCGCCGGCATTCGGCGCCACCGCCAAACGAAGGAAGGGACCATCGGCGCGCACGGGGGCCTTCAGCGGTTCCGCCGGGGAAGGGAGTGGGGGCTGGGGACTGGGGGTTGGGGATTGGGGTTTGGGGACTGGAGGTTGGAATGTCGCACCCGCAGCCGGTTCCTCTCTTGAGGGGGGCAGGGGAGCAATGGCCCGCTGTTGCGCGCCGCCCTTGAACACACCCGGCGGCGCCGGCGATCCGGATGTATTCGCGGAATGTGGTCCCGCGGCCGGTTCCGACAGCGCAATCGCGCCAAGAGCCAGCGCCCATGTCCAGCGCAGCCCATATCCTGCAAACATGCCGCATCCCTTTCATGCAAAAGGCCAGCCGATGACGATGGCGTCCGCGGTGGATCGCCACAACCGCCTTTGATTTCTTTCACGGCGGAAAGTATACCGAAATGGTGCGGAAACAATCCCCACCCGGTTTTACCCTTTTGGGCCTTTATTCCTATTTCCCCCGTTTCGCATGATATCATTCGCCTGTTGGAGACGTACCCGTGTCAAATCAGGATACCTTAAAAAGCGTATTGAACGATGTGTGCGAACTTGTCCGCCGGAATGCCCGCGGGAAAAATCGCACGATAGCCGTGTCGCCGGAGGTGGCGGACCGGCTAAACCGCATTCCATCCGCCCCGGTGCGAAAACCGAATGTTCCGGCAAATCCCGTTTTGTCAAAAGCGAGCGCCCCCAAGCCATCCGGCGTTTGGGGACCGATTCCACCGGAGATACAGGATCTCGGCGCGTTGGAACGGTACATGATGGATTGCCATGCCTGCCCCCTGGGAGCAACGCGGACGCGACTGGTGTTTGGCGCGGGCAATCCAAGGGCGGAACTGGTCTTTGTCGGCGAAGCGCCGGGCGCGGAAGAAGATCGGCAGGGCAAACCCTTTGTCGGACGCGCGGGGCAATTGTTGACCGACATCATTGAAAAAGGGATGAATTTGCAACGCGCCGAGGTGTATATCTGCAACGTGCTCAAATGCCGGCCGCCGGACAACCGCAATCCGCTTCCCGGCGAAGTCGAACAATGCGAGCCGTATCTGATCCGGCAACTTGAAATCATTCGCCCGAAAGTCATCTGCACGCTGGGCACGTACGCGACGCAAACGCTGCTCAAGACCGTGGAACCCATCGGGCGCCTGCGCGGCCGCTGGCACTTTTATCACGGGATTCCGCTGCGCGCGACATACCACCCCGCCTACCTGCTGCGCAATCCCGTCGACAAGCGCAAAACATGGGAGGATGTGCTTGAAGTGCTCAAGGTGTATCGCGGCGAATTCACGCCGGGGCCATAAACCATGGGATGGCGACGGAAAAAGGACCATCGCGGGGACACCGGCGCACCGCGTGTGCGCTGGTACCGTTCGCTGATTTTCCAGGTGATTATTCTGTGCGCCGTTCTCGTGGCGTGCATGCTGGGATCCGTGTATGTGATTACCCGGCATTATTTCGGGGAAGTCGTTTCGGAAATGGAAGAGCGAACGCAGGACATCGCCGAGCGTCTTGTGTTGATTGTCCAGGAAAATCCCAATGTGAATCTTCACGATCTCGAGGAGGATCTCTCGAAGACATACCGCGGCACCCAGATAGAACTGCATGAGCCGAAAGATCCCGTCGAGGTGGCGCCATTCATGCTCGAAAAAGACAGCGAGGGACGCCTGACGAAAGTGGCCCGGATGCACGTCACCATCGGGGGCAAGGAAGTGTGCATGCTCACGGCGCGCGTGACGGTCGTGCCGCAAACTGAAATTGTCCGCGCATTCAAAAACAAGTACCTCGCCATGCTCACGCTGGTGTTCGTGGTCACGCTGGGTCTCATGATCTATTTCATCGCGCGCATTCTGCGACCGTTGAGCGAACTCGCAAAATCGTGCGCGCAGATTCGCGAGGGGCGCCTCCAGGCCGTCGGGACGGGGCGCAATGCGGGCGAAGTCCTTGCGCTCGAGGAAACCTTCAACAGCATGGTGGCCTCCCTGCGTGAAAAGGAGACCGTCGAGGCGAACCTGCGGCAGGCACAGCGCCTTTCGGCCATCGGCAATCTCGCGGCGGGCGTCGCGCACGATATCCGCAACCCGCTGAATTCGATCAAACTGTTGTCCAGTCACGCCATGGATCAACTCCACGGCGTGCCGGATGCGGCACAGGCGGTCAAACAGATCCAGACCATTCGCAACGAGGCCAACCGGCTCCAGGAAATCGTGTCTGGATTCCTTTCGCTGGCCAAGGAAGGCGAACTGCACATCGAACCCTACCGCATAGACGCCGTGCTGGAAGAATGCGCGCGGCTTGTCCGCAAGGACGCGGAAGCGCGCGGCATCCGTTTCATAACGGAATTACGAGCGGGGGATCTGGTCTTGGCCATAGATCCGAAGCAATTGAAAAGGGCCATTTTAAATGTATTGCTCAACGCGATGGATGCCTGCCCGCGGGGCGGGCGTGTTCGTCTGTTCAGCCGGGTCATGGAGAAACATTGCGAGGTGGAAATTCGCGACGATGGTCCCGGCATTCCCAAAGAAATCGCCGATCGGGTTTTCGACCCCTATTTCACGACAAAAACCACGGGCACCGGCCTCGGTCTTTCAATCACGCGCGGCATCGTCGAGGAGCACGGCGGCACGATTTCCTTGTCGAGTCTGCCGGACCAGGGCTGCCAGGTGGTCATGGCGTTCCCGATACCGCAAACGGCCATCCCAAAAGGCAAGGACGTATGAAACCGAAAATACTAATAACCGAAGATGATCGCGTGCAGCGCGATATCATTGCGGACATTCTGCTCCGCGCGGGATATGCGGCCACGGGCGCGGCTTCGGGGGCGGAAGCCGTCGAGGCGCTCAAGGATGACGTGTTCGACATGCTGCTGACGGATCTGAGCATGCCGGGCATGGACGGTCTCGATTTGCTCCGCGAGGCAAAACGAATCCGGCCCGACATCGAGGTCGTTGTCATGACCGCCTATGCGACCGTCGCCACCGCCGTCACCGCCATGAAGGAAGGCGCAACGGACTATCTTGAAAAGCCTTTTGACAAGGACGAGTTGCTGGTGGTCGTGGCGAAGGCGCTCGAACGCGGCGGCCTGCGCGTGGAGAACCGCCGCCTGCGCGAACTCGTGACGCGCGGCGCTTCCCTCGGCAACATTATCGGGGAATGTGAATCCATGCAGCGGGTGTTCGACGTCATCGGCAGGGCCGTAAACGTGTCGAGCACCGTGCTCATCCAGGGCGAAAGCGGCACCGGCAAGGAACTGGTCGCGCGCCATATCCACTTTGCGGGACCGCGCGCCAAGAAACCGTTTATCGTGATGAACTGCGCGGCCATACCGGATTCGCTCGTTGAAAGTGAGTTGTTCGGGCATGAAAAGGGCGCATTCACCGGCGCCGAGGCCAGCCGACCCGGCAAGTTTGAAATCGCAAACGAGGGCACGCTGTTCCTTGACGAGATCGGCGACATGCGCCTCGAAAGCCAGGCGAAATTGTTGCGCGTCCTGCAGGATGGCATGGTGGAGCGCGTCGGATCGAGCCAGCCCCGGAAGGTGGATGTCCGCGTGCTCGTGGCCACCAATCGCGATCTGGCCCAGCGCGTCGAGGAAGGCGCGTTTCGAAAGGACCTGTATTACCGGCTCGACGTGTTGCGCGTGGATTTGCCGCCCCTGCGCGATCGCATGCAGGACTTGCCGCTGTTGCTGGCCCATTTTCGGGGGAAACTGGCCGCGAAACTGGGAAAACCGGCGCCGAATCTTTCGCCCGACGCGATTGACGCGATGCGCCGGTATCGCTGGCCGGGCAATGTCCGGGAACTGGAAAACACCCTCGAACAGTTGTTTATCCTTTGTGACGGGCCGGTTGTGGAATTCGACGCGCTACCTGAAAAACTTCGCCAGCGAAACGCGGAACCCGGCCTTTTCACACTTCCCCCCGGCGGCATCGTTCTGGAGGATCTCGAACAGGATTTCATCCGTCAAGCCCTCGAACGTTCCGGTGGCCGCATCAAGGAAGCCGCCGAACTCCTTGGGCTTACCTACAAGACGCTTCAATACCGCCTGAAAAAACACGACATTGACCGGCGCGTCTCCGACGAGGCTTGAAAACAGAAGCGCTTTTCCGGTGGCTACGGTCGCGTTTGAATCATGCCTTGGGAAGCCGCACGGTCAACCGCGCACCGCCATTTGGCCGGCTGTCGGCCCAAATTACCCCGTCGTGCGCGGTCACGATGCGCGAGCAAATGGCCAGCCCCATTCCGACGCCGTTTTCCTTGTCGGTATAGAAGGGATCGAAAATGCGTGTAATCTTGTCGGGTGGAATGCCAGGGCCTTCGTCTTCCACGCGGATTTCGACCGACGCGGCGGACGGCGCCAAGGATACAGTGACTTTTCCCCGTCCGTCCATGGCCTCGACGGCATTGTGAATCAGGTTCATGAGGACTTGCCTCAATGGCGAATGCGCCCCATGGACCGTGCATGGAATTTCGTCGGGCGGAAACACGGTCTCTATGCGCAACTCGTTTTTGTCCGCATAGTCGCGCGTAAGTGCATTGCATGTTTCGGCGGCCAGCGCTCGCAAGTCCACTTTTTCGCGTTTCAGGGTAGGCTCGCGCGCGAAATCGAGAAATCCGGAAACGATGCTGTTGAGATGATCCGATTCACGAATGGCAATCGCCGCTAGTTTGTGAACCATGTCGCGCGCATCCAGGTTGGATCGGATTTCATCCACGGCGCCGCGGATAGCTGCGACGGGATTTCGGATTTCGTGAGCAAGCCCGGCGGCCAGTTCGCCCACGGCGGCGAGGCGATCCTGTGCCTGTAATTCCTGGCGCATCCGGGCTATTTCGGTCAGATCCGAAAACGAAACAATGAGCCGGGAAACGCGCCCGCGCGCATCGTAAATCAGACTGGTGGTCAATCCAATCTGGCGGCTTTGGCCTGCTCCCGTCAAGGCGAGAAACTCGTAGCCGATGAAATCACGACGGCGCCGCAAGGCGGTCAAGGCCGGACATTCGCCGCCCGATGCCATGCGCATTACCTCACCCACGTTCCGGCCGACAGCCGATCCGTCGGTTATGCCGAGTATTTCGTACGCGGCGCGGTTCATGGCCGTGATTTCGCCGTTGGACGTGGTCACGATGAATCCGCTGTTCATGTTGTCGAGAATGTTGCGTTGGAACTGTTCCATCCGTGTAATGCGCTGGTTCCAATACCCGCTCACAAACGCGGTCAGGTAGAACGCAAGGCTCTGGATGACAAAGCGATACCAGATATCCACCCATTGGTACAGGGCGTAGTGCGCCGGCAGGGCAAAGGGATCGGCGGCCTGGACGCCGACGAATACGGTCGCGAGCGTTGCAAACACAAAACCCTGTATGAGACCGAGAAAAAGCCCCGCTTCGAGAATGACGATGACCAGGAGAAACACGAAGAAACTGCGGATACCGCCGGTAAAACTGATCGTGGCGGCCACGACGCCGAAATCCACCAGCATCTGCGTCCATGTCAGCAACAGCGGAACGGTTTTCGATCGCTTGAGCGAGGCGATGTACAGGGCGCCGGTCACAAGGGCCAGCAGATACAGGCCAATCTGCACATACACGGCCTGGGTCGCGTCGCCGAAATGATGAATATTGAATGCGGCCGGCGCGAAGCGGTACGCACCTATCGCCGCGAGAATCAACACAACAATCCGCGCCACGCCCACCGACCACAACCACACCAGCGGGCCTTCGTATACAGTCGAACGCAGCCAATTGTCCCGCATACGTCACCTGAATCGTGAATCGCGAATTATGGATTACGAAACCCCGCCATGCGTCTCATGCCGGAATTCGCCGTCCGCCATGCGATCGTCATGGCCCCTTGTCCAGCAGCCGCTGCAAACCCTCGGGGTTCGGGCTGCGCTTCATGGCCATGTCGAGCGAGATGATCCCCCGCCGCACCAGCCGGTAAAGGGACTGATTCATGGTCATCATGCCTTCGCCGGTGCCGATTTCAATCATGGAGGGAATTTGTTCGAGTTTTTCGGCGCGGATGAGCGCGCGGATGGCCGGATTGGGCGCCATGATTTCAAGCCCCAACACGCGCCCGGTTCCGTCGGCGCGCGGAATGAGTTGTTGAACGACCACCCCTTCGAGCACGAACGAAAGTTGGGTGCGCACCTGATCCTGCTGATTGGAGGGGAACACGTCCACAATGCGGTTGATGGTCTGTAGCGCATCGTTGGTGTGCAGGGTCGCGAAGGCCAAGTGGCCGGTTTCGGCGACCGTCAAGGCGGCCTGAATCGTCTCCGGATCGCGCATTTCACCGATGAGGATCACGTCGGGATCCTGTCGCAGCACGTGTTTCAGCGCCGCGGCAAATGATTTGGTGTCCGCATGGACTTCGCGTTGGTTGATGATGCTGCGGTTGTGGCGGTGCAGGTATTCGATCGGGTCTTCCACCGTGATGATGTGAACGCTTCGTTCCCGGTTGATCCGGTCGAGAATGGCGGCCAGCGTGGTGGATTTGCCGCTACCCGTCGGTCCGCAGACGAGCACCAAGCCCACGGGGCGATACGCGAAATCGGCCACAATCCGCGGCAGGCCGAGTTCCTCGAAGGTCAGGATCTCAAATGGAATTGCGCGGAAGGCCCCCACGACGGAACCGCGGTCGCGGTAGACGTTGAGACGGAACCGGCTCAATCCGTCAATGCCGAACGACAGGTCGCATTCTTTTTCGGCCTCGAATTCCGCGACCTGATCCTCATTCATGACGGCATAGATAATTTCTTGGGTGTCTTCGGGGTTGAGTCGTTCGTAGCCCGGCAAGGGTTCGAGGCTGCCGTGCAGCCGGACCATGGGCGGCGCGCCCACCACGATATGCAGGTCGCTTGCTCCGGACTCGATGGTTTTTTTCAAGAGTTCCTTGATACTGATGGACATGCCCGTGCCTCCCCTCGCCTAATCCGCTGTTGTGTGCTCCAACACCTGCTCAATGGTGGTAATGCCCTTGGCGGCTTTTGACAGCGCGTTCATACGCAAGGTGCGCATGCCGCATTTCATCGCCATAAGTTTGATTTGGGTGCCCGAGGCCCGGTTCATCACTAAATCCTGGATTTCAGGATAGTTCGGCATGGCCTCGATAACGGCCACGCGGCCCTTGTATCCCGTGTTCTTGCACTTGGCGCAGCCGCGGCCCCGAACGAACTGCGGCGGGCCGTCTTCATCGTTGGGCTTGTATTGAATTCGTTCTAAAACGTCCTTCGGCACATGATGAATGGGTTCCTTGCAGTAGGAGCACACGCGCTTGAGCAACCGTTGCGCGGCGGCCAGCGCCACCGACGATTGCACGAGGAAAGGCTCGACGCCCATGTCGATCAAGCGGGGGAAAACGCCCGCCGCGTCGTTCGTGTGCAGCGTGCTCAGCACCAAATGACCGGTCAACGCCGCCTTCACGGCCACATCGGCCGTTTCGTGATCGCGGATTTCGCCCAGCATGACGATGTCGGGGTCCTGTCGCAAAATCTGGCGAAGCGCCTCGGCGAAGGTAAGGCCAATCGCCGCGTGCGTCTGAACCTGGGTGATGCCGAACAGTTCGTACTCGATGGGGTCCTCGACCGTGACGATGTTGCGGCTGACCACGTTGAGTTTGTTGAGTGCGCTGTAGAGTGTGGTGGTTTTCCCCGAACCGGTGGGGCCTGTCATCAGAATCATGCCGTGGGGCAGTTTGAGGGCGTGGTTGAAGGCTTCCATGGGTTGTTTCTCGAAGCCCATGCCTTCCAAGTCCAGGGTCAGGTTGCTCTTGTCCAGCACACGCAGCACGACCTTTTCGCCGTATTTCGAGGGCAGATACGCCACGCGGAAGTCTATGTCGCGGTTATTGTATCGGATGTGAATGCGCCCGTCTTGGGGTTTACGCGTCTCGTCAATGCGGTTGCCGCTGAGAATCTTTAGCCGGGCGACCAAGTTGCTTTGCAAATTTTTGGGCGGCCCTTTGGCCTCCTCGAGGGTACCGTCCACGCGGTACCGGACCCGGACGATCTTCTCGAAGGGTTCGATATGGATATCGCTGGCGCCCAATTCGAGTCCGTTGAAAAGAATAAGGCGCACCAGCCGCTTGACGGGCTCGTCTTCCGCGCCCGCTTCCAAAGCGGAAACGTCCTCGACCTGATCGTTTTCCTCGACGACTTCGAGTTCTTTTTCCTCTTTGTTGGCGGCCAGCAGTTCGTCGTACAAATCGTGCGCTTTGCCGCCGCCGTAATTCTTTTCGATGGCCGCGAGCAGTTCCGACTCGATGGCCACGACCGGCTCGATTTCATAACTGGTCAGCATCCGGAGGTCGTCCAGCGCCATGATGTTCAGCGGATTCGACATGGCCAGCGTGAGCACGTCGCCCGTGATCGAAATCGGCAGCATGGTATGCTGGCGCGCGAGGGTTTCCGGCACCTCGGCCAAGACGTTCTTCGGGATGTTGTAATTGGCCACCCGCATGTGGGGAATGCCAAGTTGCTCGCTCAGCGTGATAACCAGATCTTCTTCGGAAAGGTATTTGCGCTCAACAAGAATATGCGCCAGATTCTGGCCGGTGGCGCGTTGGAGGGCGATGCATTCCTTGAGTTGCTCCTCGGTTACCAGACCCTGTTCAAGCAGCAAATCGGGCAGGCGTCGTTTGATCACTTTCGTTGCCATGACTCAGTACCTCCAAACAGGACATTATGCATCATAGGGGCCGAAAGAAAAAACCGCCTTCTGTCGTTCCGGCGTCATGCCGCCTCCACGATTCCCAGCTGGATCAGAATGTCGTTGGCCGTTTCGGGGGTAATGTCCCCGTCCTGAAGTTTCGCATAGGCCATGATTTTTCTCAGCGCGCCGATCATCTTGCGCATGTCGTGTGTCACGCGCCGGGCCACCAGCGCCAAGATGTCGGCGGACAACGTTGCACCGCTTTTCTCCGCTATCCGTTCCAGAATGGCCACGCGCGCCTCGAATTCGGGCGGGCGCACATTGGCTACAATGCCTCCCGAAAAGCGGGAAATCAACCGTTGTTCAAGCATGCCGAGGCGGTCGGGGGGCTTGTCCCCCGCGATAATTATCTGGCGGTTTTGCTGTTGCAACGCGTTGAAAATGTGAAAAAATTCCTCCTGCGCCTCGACGCGTCCGCCGAGAAACTGGATATCGTCGAGTATCAGCACGTCCCAATGGCCGTAACTGGATCGAAATGCGTCCACAGCGTCGTCGCGTTGGGCTTCGGCGAGGCGCGTGGCGAAGCGGCTTGCCGACACATAGCCGATGCGCATGTCGGGATGGACTTCCGCGATGGCGTTTCCAATCGCGTTGACCAGATGGGTCTTGCCAAGTCCGACATCGCCGTAAATAAAAAAGGGATTGTATTCGCCGCCGGGCTGGCTGGCGACGGCCCGGCACAATTTCACCGTGAAGGCATTGCCTTTTCCCACCACGAAGGTCTCGAACCGGTACTCGTCCAACAGATGGTCTGAATTGAAAGCATCCAAGACTTGATCGTCGGACTCGATTCGGGCTTCGGAACGGGCGGCGAAACCGCGTCCCATGGCCGGCGCATGTTTTTGTCGCTTGAGACGTTCGGCGTCGCGCATTTCGAGATCATGCAGGGTCGTGCGGGCCACGGCGGCGGCTTCGTTGCCGCGCAACGCCTCCTGAACGGCCGCCCGTAATAGTGTTTGAATCTCGTCTTGTGTCTTGGATCCCGCGGTGTTACGACCACCCAGCGTTTCTTGCATTGCCGCCGCAACGCTTTCCCGGATCATGGCGCTCAAATCCGTTCCCTGCGCGGTTTTCGCCGGCATGGGCGAAACCGCCATGACTTCCCGAACCGCGTCGGCGACACTTTCGCGAATGGCCCAATTCAAGTCGTCCCTTGAAAGCGTCGTCGCCTTGGCGCCCTTTTGGTCCTGTTTTCCCATGTTACCGGCCATAAGATTGGCCATGGCGTCCTGCAGGATGCCCCCCACGCTTTCCCGCACCATGGCCGTAATGTCGGAGGCCGGGGCGTCGGCGAGGTTCGGCTGGACAGGGGCTTGCGGGATGGCGGGTTTCGGCGAGACCCTTTCCGTTGCCGATTGTTGGATGAGGTCTTTCGCGACGGCATCCAGTTGGGTCATCACATCCGCGTCCGGTTCGCTTGCCTTGTCAAATTGCCGCTTGGGTCCCAAGGGGAGGCTGTGTTCGTCGAGATTCTGCCGGGCCGCGCCGTAAGTCCGTGTAAATACCGTTTGGAGGTGTTGCCAATCGCACAAGATCGGCTTGATCCGAAGATCCGGACACACTTTCTTGACTTCGTCGAGCGCGGCGGTGTCCAGCGGATTCACCATGGCGACGGTCAAAATCCGGCCCAGTTTGTCTATGGGGATTAGGTTGTGGGTCTGGCACAATTCCTTGGGCACCAGTTGGAGCACTTCCTTCGAGATATCGTAGTCGAGCAGGCTGATATGGGGAATCCGGCATTGCTTGACCAGGCACAATACCAAATCGTTCTGACTGATATAGCCCATTTCAACCAAAATTTGCCCCAAAAATCCCCCGTGTTCCCGCTTATACGCCAAGGCCTCCTCGATTTGTGCCTGGGAAACCAGATGTTCCTCGACCAGAATGGATCCCAGTCTTTTCGGCGGCACGGCCAATGGCGTTCCATCCGCCGGAACGCGTGGCAATTCCGAAGCACCGGGCGGATCCGCCGTTTCGCCGGAAACGGTCCCGCCCGATTCCACGGGGTCCGGGGTAGTTCTGGCCGTCTGGGCGGCCCGTGAACGGAAACCTAACATCTTTCGCCGTTTTCCTCTCGCGTAAATCCTAGCACCATTTGGGTTTTACATCAACCGCCATCAAAACCGCCGGGACGGGGCGCGCCGGCGCCCACTGGCTTGCTTGTGTGTTTGACAAGCGCGCGGCGTTGGCATAGGATACGCCTTTGGTGGGGCCAGACAGGCTCCGTGATGCGTGTGTAGCTGAGAGAGGGCTTTCGATCGTGGTTAAGAAAATCGTGCTCATCGTAGTGTTGTGTTTGATTGCCGCCGTGGTGGTGGCGGCGCTGGTGGTGGACAGCAAGTTTGGGGTGATCTGGGGATCGCCGCGCATTCCCCACGCCACACTGGTAAAACCGGAAACGCGCGCGATGTTGTCGGTGGACGTGCCGCGCGCGAAGGATTTCATCAAGCGGCAATTCCTCAAGAACCTCCGGGTGCCCGATTCGGTCATTCCCTATGCGCTACCTTACGAGGCGGGCCTGATCGTTACGCCGGACTATGTCCTGGGCGAGATGAACATGACGCTGTTCGTGAACGATCGCCGCCTGGCGCCAGTCATTGCCGACAAGGTCAACGGTTTCAAACTGCCGGCCCCGATGGACGAGTGGTTTACCGAAAAAATGGCCGCAAAGCAGCGCGGCCTGTTGCGGCGGGACGGCACGGCGAAAATGGACAAGCTGTTCCTGGCCAAGCTGAAGACGCTGTGGAACAAGCCGGCCCCCGGCGACACGCTGAAAATCGAGGGCGGGCACACGCTTGAACTGGTGTTGGACAACCGCGACGGGAGCCTCCTCGCAATGGCTTCGGCGGTGGCGTCCGCCAAAGGTTTCGACTTGAGCACCGTATTGACGGAGGGCCGGATGGGCGTGTTCACGAACATCGGATCGATCCGGTTGCAGGGCGACATTCTTCCGGACGACTCCATCAAGCTGCTGTTGACCGTCGAATGCACGCCGGAAGCGGAGGAGGCCATGGCGAAGGTGCTGGGAATGGCGCTGGAAATGGGCTTCAACCAGCTGCAGATGATGGCCAAGATGAAAGGCATTTCCATCGAAGGCAAGGCGGCGGTGGAAGGCAAGCGGGTCAGGGGCGAATACACGCTGACAAACGTGATTGAACTCCTGAATTGACCTCGGGAACAAATGGCGCGCCCCAAACGGTTGGGGTTGCAGACGCTTGAACAGGATAAAGGAACTCGACGATGAACAAGATAACGCGAATACACGGGGCGGCGCTCGCATTCGTTTTTCTATTTGGAGCGCTTGGAGGCGTGGCATGCGGGGCATCGGACCACCCGCTGCTCGGCAAGGCCGCGCCGGCGCTGTCGCTCGATTTGATGGGCGGCGGCAAACTCGACCTTGCGGCGCTCAAGGGCAAGGTGGTCGTCATGGATTTTTGGGCGACATGGTGTCCGCCATGCCGCGCCGCCATGCCCGTCTATGTCCGGGTAACCGACAAACTGAAAGAAAAGGGCGTGGTGTTTTACGGTGTCAACCTGAAAGAAACGCCCGAACAAATCAAGACCTTCCAGGAAAAGAACAATCTGAAGTTTTCCGTGGCGCTCGACAGCCAACTCGAGGCGGCGAAATTGTATGAAGTCGAGAGCATTCCCCAACTGGTGATCGTCGGCAAGGACGGCGTAATCGAGGCTGTGCATGTCGGCATGGCGCCCGGCGCCGAGGAAACACTCGCCAAGGAATTGGAAACCCTGCTGGCCGGCAAGAGCCTCGTCAAGAAAGACGAAAAAAAGTAGCGATTACGCGCGCGCGGTAAAGCGGTCGAGGAGCACCGCGGCCAGGATGACGAGGCCGAGGATTACCTGCTGGCCGAAACTTTCGACGCCGATCCAGTTCAGGCCGCTGTTGAGCACCGACACGATCAAGAGGCCGATGAAGGTGCCGGGGATGGTTCCGCGTCCGCCGCTGAGGCTCGTCCCGCCGACCACCACCGCCGCGATAACGCTCAATTCGTCGCCAAGGCCGGACTTGGGGTCGCCGCTGCCCAGCTTGGACGACGCGATCAGGCCGCCCAACACGGCCAGCATGCCGCACATCATGTAGACGACCGTCTTGATGCGTGCGACGGGCACGCCGCTCAGTCGGGCGGCTTCCTCGTTGCCGCCAATCGCGCGGACATGACGCCCGAAACGCGTCGCGTTGAGCAGAATCCCGCCCAGCACGAATACGGCGAGCATGACGAGCACACCCAGGGGAATCAAATCGAACAGGCGGTAACGGCCCAGGATCGTGTAGGCGGAGGGTAGCGGGGCGATGGGCTGGCCGCCCGCCAGAATGTATCCCAATCCGCGCAACGAACTCATGAGCGCGAGCGTCGCGATGAAGGGCGGCACATGGACGCGCGTGACCAGCAAGCCCGTCGCGCCGCCGCACAGGATACCCACGGCAAGCGCCGCCATCCAACCCGCGAATATCCATGGCACGGGCGGCGCACCCCCCCACCGGACAATCCATGCCGCGATGATGCCGCCAAAGGCAATCAACGAGCCGACGCTCAGATCGATGCCGCCCGTCAGGATGACAAAGGTCATGCCGACGGACAACACCCCGTAAACGGCCGATTGATTGAGGATGTTCACAAGACTCGCGACGGACAGGAACGGGGGGCGCTCCCGGTATTCCGCGGCGACCGCAAACACGACGCATTCGATGACGATGGCCGCCAGCAGAAAACCGTACGCGCCCAGAAAACGCCGAAAACCTCCGGTCATCCGTCTGCCTTTGCCGCGCTCAGGGCGGCCCCCGTGGCCAACTGCATGATGCGTTCCTGCGTGGCCTCGGCGCGGCTCAACTCGCCGGCCAACCGGCCCTCGTGCATGACGAGAATCCTGTCGCACATGCCGAGCACTTCGGGCAGTTCGCTCGAGATCATGAGGATGCACGCTCCCCGGCGGGCAAGGTCGTTCATGAGCTTGTAGATTTCAACCTTCGCGCCAACGTCAATCCCGCGGGTTGGCTCGTCGAATATCAGAATTTTCGATTCCGTGAAGAGCCACTTTGCGAGCACCACCTTCTGCTGGTTGCCGCCGCTGAGGTTCTGCGCGGACTGTTCGATGGACGGGGTCTTGATTTGCAGTTCCTTGACGTATTGCTCGGTGATGGCTCGCTCGCGGCGGCGGTCCACAAACAGGATGCGCACCAGCGACTTCAAGTTCGCCAAGGTCGTGTTTTCCCGGACCGTCATGCCGAGCACGAGACCCTGGCCCTTTCGGTCTTCGGTCAGCAGGCCGATGCCCTGCCGGATCGCGTCCTGCGGCGAGGCGACGGTCACCGGCTTGCCGTCGAGCGTCAGGGTTCCCGCATCGGGCGTGTCGGCGCCGAAAATCGCGCGCGCCACCTCTGTCCGCCCCGCGCCGACGAGCCCGGTGAGGCCGACGATTTCGCCCGCGCGCAGCGAGAATGACACATTGTTGAATGCGCCGTGCCGTGAAAGGCCCTCGACGCGCAACCGTTCCGCCCCCGGCGTGAAGATTTCCTTGGGAAACTCGTCCTTGAGTTCGCGTCCGACCATCATGCGGATAATGTCGTCGCGCTTGAGATCGCAGACGGCGTGCGTGCCGATGTATTGTCCGTCGCGCATAACGGTGAGGCGGTCGCCGATCTCGAAGATTTCCTCGAGGCGGTGCGAAATGTAGACAAGCCCGATATCCTGCCGGCGCAGCGTGCGAATTAGATCGAACAACGCGCGCAGTTCGTGATCGGTAAGGGTCGCGGAGGGCTCGTCCATGACGATAATCTTCGAGTTGAACGAGATGGCCTTGGCGATTTCGACCATTTGCTGCTGGGCGACGCTGCATTCGTTGACCGGTTTCCGGACGTCTATTTCGACCCGGATGCGGCCCAGCACTTCGCGCGCATCGGCATACATTTTGGACCAGTTGATGAAGGGCGTCTTGCCGATGCGCGGTTCACGGCCCAAAAAGATATTCTCGGCGACGCTTAGATACGGGCTGAGATTGAACTCCTGGTAGATCATGCTAATGCCGAGTTGTTGGGCATGATGCGGGGAGTGTATATCCACCCGCTCGCCAGACAGCCGGATTTCGCCGGAATCCATCGGCTGCGCGCCCGAAAGGATCTTCATCAGCGTGGATTTGCCCGCGCCGTTCTCGCCGACGAGGCAGTGGACCTCGCGGGGGCGCAGGTCGAACTGCACGTTGTCGAGGGCGAGCACGCCGGGAAACCGCTTGACGATATTGCGCATTTCGAGAACGAACTCACTCATTTCGACAACTCCGCTTTCAGGCTGGCCTGATCGATGATATCCACCTCGACGGGAATGACGGGCGGCACTTTCTCCCCGGCGAGATAGGCCGCGATGGCCCGAATGGCCTGTCGCCCGATTTCCTTTGGGTGCTGGACGGTGTCGGCCTTGAGCGCCGACCCTTTGAGAATGGCGTCGCGTGCTTCGGGTGTGCCGTCGTATCCGACAATGACGATGCGATTTTGGGCGCCGATGGCCTCGACGGCAGCCAGCGCGCCCAGCGCCGAGTCGTCGTTGATCGCGAAGATGCCGTCGAGATCGGGATTGGCCTGCACAAGATCCTGCGCGGCGCGGAAGGCCTTGTCGCGCTGGCCCTCGCCGGGCACCTTCTGGACGATTCGGATATCCGGATACCGTGCGATGGCCTTTTCGAATCCCGCCACGCGATCCTGGACCGACGCGACGGCGGGATGGTCAATAATCGCGACTTTACCCTTGCCGCCCATGGCCTTGGCGAGGTATTCGCCCACCAGTTCGCCGCCCATCACGTTGTCCGAGGCAATGTGCGACACCACGTCGGCGCCGTGCGCCGCAATGTCCACCGTGAACACGGGGATGCCTTTCGCGCGCGCATCCGCGATGACCGGCGCAATGCCCGCGGAATCGTTCGGCGCCACAATCAGCGCATCCACCTTCTGGATGACGAAGGTTTCGATGTGGTTATTTTGCTTGCTACTGTCGAAATCGGCGTACTGAAGAATGAGTTTGAACCCATGCTTGCGGCTTTCTTCCTGCAGCGCCGACACCATGTCCTGGTAGAAGACATGCGTCTGGGTCAGCAGCGCCGCGCCGATCGTCTTGCCGGACGATGTCGCCGGGGCGGACGTATCCGGCGGCGGATTCGGATGTCCGCAGCCGGTTGCCTGCAATACTATCGCCAACGCCGCCGCGGCCAGCGTGACCCGTCTTCCCATAAATTGTTCTCCGTTCGTATTGCTTTCCGTGTGCGCGCCGCCCTCCCGGTATGTCGGGCGAGGCGCGAACCATTGTCAAGGCTCGAATTCGTATGCGCCCATGTCGTATTCCGATCCGTCTCCGGTGGCGGCCCCGAGGCCGTCGCCGTCCAAACCGCGCGCCACGCCGAGAATGTCCGTCGAGACCGATCCCAATCCGGGAACGTCCGCAAACCGGCCGGCGTCTATGCCCGGCGAACCCGCCTGCAACGCATAGGGATCGCTGCCGGTTCCAACAAATACTGGAGCGAATTCAATATTGCCGATGCCGGAGAACCCATTCCGGATGAGGCTGTATGTCACCGTGTAGGAAGCATCGGGCACGAGCGGCAATTCGAATATGCCGGGATTCCACAGGATGCAGTTGCCGATTCGGGCGGTCGCTTCGGATTCGTTTCGGACGGCCTGCGCGGTGAAACCGACGCCGGTGTTGTTCACGATCGTGCAGTTGGTGACGACCGCCGCCGCCGCGCGATTGTGAATGCCGGCCCCGTTGCTCGCGGTGTTGTTTGCGATGACGCAGTTGGCGATGATCGGCGCCGAACCCTGGTCGTTTCCGATGGCGCCGCCGACCGCCGCCTCGTTGCCGATGAAGTACGATCGCTGGATCAGCGGCTTTGCGCCGGATCCGTTGAGTATCCCCGCGCCCAAACCGTCGCAGCGATTGCCCACAAAACGGCAATCGGCGACACGCGGCTCCGCCTCGCCGTTGTTGAACATGCCCGCGCCGCCTTGGAGCGATTCGTTGTAATAGAACGCCGAACTGGTGAACAGCGCCAGGGAAGTCTGATTGAAGACCGCGCCCCCCACGGAAGCGTAGTTGGCCTCGAAGGAGCAGTTGACAAACGAAGGCGATCCACCGGCATTGAACAGCGCGCCGCCGGAACCCGAGTCCGTCGTGGAATTCGACGCGAAAACGCAATTATCGAAGACCGAGGAACCTTCCGAATTGAACGCGGCCGCACCCCATTCCGCCGAATTGAACATGAACATGCAATTGCGGACGGTGGGCGAACCCGCCGGATTGTATAACCCGCCGCCATAATCGGCCGCATGGCCGCGCAGCAGGAGGAAACCGTCCAGGAGCGCGCCGTCGGCGCCGATAACGCACCGCCGCGTATCCTCGCCGTCAATAACGGTCAACGCGGGGTCCGTGCCCCGTTGTTCACGGACTGTCTCCGTTCCGGCAAAGCCGCCGTAGACCGCCACGCCCGGCGCGAGCGTAAGCACCGCGTCGCCCGCGTCCGTGTAGACGCCCGCGGCCACCCATACCTCGCCGATACCGTCCGAGGCCGCATCGTCCACGCCCTGTTGGAGGGTGGCGTAAGCCGTGGCCCACGACAAGCCGTCGTTCGTGCCGCCGGTGTTGCGTGCGTCCACGTGCACGGGTTTTTTGACTACAACGCAGCCGGTGCGCGCCATGGCATTCGTGCCGATCGAGGTCCTGACCGTCAACGTCACGTTGTACGTGCCCACTTCCGCGTAGACGTGCGAGGGATTCGCGATATTGCTGGTGGCGCCGTCGCCGAAATCCCACGTCCATTGCGTAATCGGAGCGCCGGCCGGCCACGAAAGATCGCTGAACACCACCGTCAATGGCGCCACGCCCTTGACCGGCGTTGCATCGAATATGGCAGCGGGAAGGCCTTGGGAGCGAATCTCGAAAGCGCCGCGGTCGGCCCGGCCGTTCTGCGGCCGCGCCACGCCGAGGCGATCCGTCGCGGGGACGCCCTGCAACGCGCCCGTGTCCATGCACGGCGAAGCATAGCCGATGCGCAGATCGCCGCCGGCCAGATTCGCGAATTTCGGATTGGCGTTGATATTGGCCACGCCCATATAGCCGCCCTGGACATCGCAGTAGGAAAACTGGGCGTCGTCTTCGAGATTGGCGATTTCCTCGGGCGCGTCGGCCCAGAAGATACTGTTGACCACGGTCGGAGCAGCCTTGTTGTTGCGCATTCCTCCGCCTGCCTGCGTTGCGACATTGCCGCCGAACGTGCAACTGTCCACGGTGGGCGTCGAGGCGCGCCCCCAATTGTACAGGCCCGCGCCCCACCCCGCCTTGTTGTTCCAGAACACGCAATTCGTAAACGTGGGCGAGGCGTTGTTGACGGACGCGCCGCCGCCGTTGCCTGACGCGTCGTTGCGACCGAAGGTGCACTGGCTCACGGCCATCGTCGAACCGAGACTTGCAAACAGGCCCGCGCCCTGCGAACCGGAGTTGCCGTTGAAAGTGCACTCCGTAATCGAGCCTTTTCCGCCGCGCAGGAAAATCGCGCCGCCGGACGATCCGGAATTCGACGCAAAATCGCTCTTTTCGATGACGGGACTCGCCGCGTCGAAGAACAACGCGCCGCCGTCGCGGCCCGCCGTGTTGCCGGTCAGCGTGCATCGCGCAAGCGACGCCGATCCGCCGTCGGACGACATCGCGCCGCCGTCGTTCGACGCTTCGTTGTTCGTGAACGTGCAATCCGCGATCGCCGGCGAGGCATTGGCGTTGGCGATGGCGGCCCCGTTATTTCGGGCCGTGTTCCCGCTGAACGCGCAGGATTCGATGGACGGCGATGAATCCAGATTCCGGATGGCGCCGCCCGAACCGGTGGCGCTGTTTCCGGTAAACGTACAGTTTTTGATTGCCACCGAGGAACCGGCGCGGGTGTAGAGGGCGCCGCCTTCGGTGGCGGAGTTGCCGGTGAAGGAACAATCAAACACTTCGCCTTCCGTGCCGCTGCTGAACACGGCACCGCCCGACGCGCCTTCGTTTTCCGTAAATGCACATCGCTCGATAGTGGGCGCGCCGCCGCTGGAAAACACCGCGCCGCCGTACCCGCCCTCGGTGGAGCGATTGCCCGTGAAAACGCAATCCTCGATGATCGGAGACGCCGAGGTGTTGAAAATCGCCCCGCCCCATTGCGCGGCGTTGTCCGTAAACGTGCAATTCGCGATCGTTGGCGACGTCTCCGAGTTGTAAATACCGCCGCCGTAGTCGGCCGCGTGTCCGCGGGTGATGGTAAAGCCATCCAGCACGGCGTCGTCGGCGCCCGTTACCCCCCGCCGCTTCTGTTCGCCGTCAATCACGGTGGGGTATTCGTTCCATTGGCGTTGATCCCGGGCGGTTTCATTGCCGGCGAATCCACCGTAAACTTGAACCTTTTCGCGCAACGTCACGACGGTGTCACCGGTTCCCGTGTAGGTTCCTCTGGCCACCCATACCTCGCCCGCCTCGGCTTCCGCCGCCTTTTCGATGGCGGGTTGTATCGTTTTGAACGCCGTTTCCCACGACATGCCGTCTTCGACGCCCGAAGCATTGCGCGCGTCCACCAATATCGCCGTGTTGACCGTCACGGCGTTGGCGACCGTCTTCGTGTCGGCGCCGAGCGACGTGGTAACGGTCAGCGTGACGGTATAAATGCCTGCCTCGGTGTACGTGTGGGTGGGATTGCGCAGGATGCTCGTGGCGCCATCGCCGAAATTCCACGCCCATGCCGTAATCGGCGCGCCGCCCGTCCAGGATTCATCCCTGAATTGCACCCGCAGGGGCTTGGCGCCGATGCCCGGTTCCACGTTGAACAGGGCCTGCGGCGGACCTGACGCCGTCACTTCGTACGCGCCGATGTCTATTCCGCCGCCCTGCGGGCGCGCCACGCCCGCAAAATCCGTCGCGGGCGCGCCTTCGCCGGTCCCGGCGTCCACGCAGGGCGAATTGGCGGAAATGCGCAGGTCGCCGCCCGCCACATCCGCAAAGATCGGATCGGCATCCATGTTGGTGTTTTCCGCGTCGGCATAGCCTCCTTCGATGTTGCTGTGGGTGACTATAACCGCGTCGCCGTCGAATGCATCACTCTCGTTGCCCCATACAATGCTGTTCGTGACCCGCGGTCCGGCGTTGAACGAATAGACGGCGCCCCGCCGCGCCTCGTTTCCGGTAATCGAACAATTCATCAGACGGGATGCGCCATACCCGTCGAACAACGCGCCGCCCGCCCCGTTCGCCGCTTTGTTGCCGTAAAACAGGCAGTTGACAGCGTTGACGGATGCGCTGGCATTGTATATTGCGCCGCCATCCAGCGCCTCGTTGTTCCGCAGGATGCAATTCGTCATTTTGACCTGGGCGCCATAATTGAACATCGCGCCGCCCTTGTAGGCGGTATTGCCCTCGAAGATGCAATTCGCGACCTGCGGCGAGACGCCGTAGTTGTACATGCCCGCGCCGTTTCCGCTGGATTCGCCCTCGATGGCGTCCGCTTTTCCGCCCGTAACGGTGAATCCGTCCAAAATGGCGCCATCGGCGCCGAGAACCACATGCCATGCCGCCTTGCCCGACCACGATTTTGACCCGTCAATGATGGTGGGATTTGCGGCGGGATTGCGCTGGGATCGATCCTTTTCCGTGCCGGCAAATCCACCGTACAGGGCGATACCCTTCGCCATGACGAGTGAACCGTTCGCCGCGCTGGCGCGGATTTCGTCGTAGGTTCCACCGGCCACCCAAACCTCGCCGATGCCGTTTTCCCGCGCGGCGTCTATGCCGGATTGGATGGCATGAAACGCCGTCTTCCACGTTTTTCCGTCGCGAACGTTGCTTGGATTGTTCTTGTTGACAAAGATGGCTTTCCCGTAGGGCACGAACGGACAGCCCGTGAGGACCACCGCCAACAACCCCAACAGCACGACGATGTGTGGCTTTTTCGGACGCATTCCTATCCCCTTACCATTTTCCGGCGCAAAACTGAACGCCGTACGCCATCCAGCCAAACTTCTTCACCCTAGATATTATGAATAACCACGGGCGGCGGTCAAGAAATAATCCGCTCATTTGCGCCGCCTTCAAATGTTCTTCAAGAGACTCGCGCGCGCCTTGGCGGGATCCATCGCGGGCGTTGCGTCGAGCAACGTGCGCGTATGGGCATGCCGCGGCCGGTCGAACACGTCCCCCGCGGGGCCGATCTCGATGATTCGGCCTTCTTTCATGACCGCCACGCGGTGCGCCAAATGCCGCACAACGGCCAAATCGTGCGAAACCAGAATGAGCGCCAGCCCGCGCGCCCGAATCAGGTCCGACAACAGATTGAGAATCTGCGCCTGGACCGAAACGTCCAGCGCGGAGACCGGTTCGTCGGCAATAATCAGTCTCGGATCCAGGGCCAATGCCCGGGCAATCGCGATACGCTGGCGTTGGCCGCCGGAAAACTCGTGTGGATACTTGCGCGCAAAGCGTCCTGCGAGGCCCACTTGCTCCATCAGCCGGACGACGCGGCCGGCCGTGTCGCGGCGTGCCACGCGGCCATGCACCCGCAGCGGTTCGGCGATCGTGTCGAAAACCGTCATGCGGGGGTTCAGCGAAGAGTAGGGATCCTGGAAAATCATCTGGAGCCGCGGGCGTATCCCGTTCAAAAGACGCCGCGGTAGGCCGGCAAGATCCACGCCCTCGAACCGGATACGCCCGGCGGTCAGCGGAACAAGCCGCATGACGGCGCGCGCCAAGGTCGTTTTGCCACATCCCGATTCACCGACCAATCCCAGCACCTCGCCTTCCGCGACCGAAAGGTCCACGCCGTCCACCGCTCGGACGCACGACGCCCCTTTCGTGAAATAGACCCGGACCTCCTCGATCTCAAGCAACGGGGAGGTCATAACTCGCCTTCCTGGACGCGCAGGCAAGCGCTCGCATGGTTTTCGGCAATCGCCGCCAGAACCGGCGTCTCCTTCCGGCATTTTGCCGCCACGTGCGCGCAACGGGGGGCGAACGGACAGCCCGTGACCGGCCGTAGCGGATCGGGCGGCATGCCGGGTATCGTATACAGCGTCTTGCGCGCCGCGTCCAGGGAAGGAACCGCTTCCATCAGCGCTTGCGTATAGGGATGCCGGGGACGCCGGAACAACACGTCTACCGGCGCGGATTCGACCATGCGGCCCGCATACATGATCAATACGCGATCGCACACGCCCGCCACCACGCCGAGATTGTGGGTGATCAGCAAAACCGACAAGTTGCGCGCGCGCTGCGTCCGCGCGATGAGCGACAGAATTTGCGCCTGAACCGTCGTGTCCAGCGCCGTCGTCGGTTCGTCGGCCAGCAGCAGGACGGGGCGCAGCATCAGCGCCATGGCGATAGTCGCGCGCTGGCGCATGCCGCCGCTGAATTCATGCGGATACGAGCGCATGCGATCCGCCGCGTTCGATATCCCGACGGATTCCATCATTTCCGCGGCCCGCGCCCATGCCTCCGCGCGCGTACAACCCTCGTGAACCCGTAACGGCTCGGCGACCTGATCGCCGATGGTCTTGTACGGATTCAGCGCCGTCATCGGATCCTGAAAGACCATGGAAATGCGCCGTCCGCGGATCCGCCGCAACTCGGCGTTGCCGCAATGAAGCAGGTCAAGGCCGTCGAAGCAAGCCTCGCCCGATTCGATGCGGCCCGGAGGCATTGGAATCAGCCGCAGCAGCGCATACGCCGTGACGCTCTTGCCCGAACCCGACTCGCCAACGAGTCCGACCGTCTCTCCTTTTCCAATCCCGAACGACACGCCGTCCACCGCGCGCGCCACGCCGTTGCGCGTGTGAAAATGGACCCGCAAATCCCGGACGTCCAGCAACGATTCCATGATCATCACTCCAGGTCGCCATCATAAGATCCCAACCCCGCAAATCCAAGCCGGAATTTGAACGCGTTGCAGGGCCGAAGGCGGCGTACCCGTTGCACGCGATCCATTCGCAGGCATCTCTGTGCCTACGATCGCGGATCGCCGAGCCGGATTGTGCGGCCTTCAGCGGCCGAATCGAACACGGCCTGAATCACCTGCATGTAACGGAGCCCGTCCTCGAAATCGGGATGATAGGGCCGTCCTTCCCGGATGGCGGCGATGAAATCGCGTTCAACGCGCCAGTTGGCCACGTCGTAGACGTCCTCCGGCAGAATCTCGACGCGCTCGACAGCGTTCGATTGCCGCGTGATTACAGCCGTATCCGACGCGACATGGTAGTGCAAAGTCGCGCGTGTTCCGTAAATTTCGATGGCGTCCGCGCCGCCGGCGACGACCCCGCTGAAAACATATTGCACGGGCAATCCCGATTCCATCTCGGACAGGATCATAATCTGGTCCGGAATTCGCACGGGCATGCGGCGGCCTTCGGCATCCACGCGTTCGGGAGTGAAGGTCTGCGTCCATGCATGGACCACGCGCGTCCAGCCGAACCAACGATGAATGACCTCGATGAACATGCCCAGCGTCAGTGTGTTGAGTCCGCTCAGGCGGTGATCTTTTCGCCAATTCATCGGGGCTTCTGGATCGGCATAGGCATCCGTGAAACTCTGGGCGCGGACACACCGCACCTCGCCCATCCGGCCTTCCCGTAGCCAGCGCGCCATCGTGGCGTCCATGGAAAGACCGAAAGGCACCGGACAAAGCGCCGCCACGAGTCCAGACTTCCGTGCGGCCTCGTACATCATCCGGGCTTCGGCCAAATTCATCGCCATGCGCGCCTGGCAGAACACGTGCTTGCCGGCTTCGAGCGCCGCAAGGCTTATTGGACAGTGCATGTAGGGCCATGTCCCGATGAAGACCGCGTCGAGGTCGTCGCGGGCGACCAATTCCTGCCAGGAATCGCAGACGTCCGGGATGCCGAATTCGCGCGCCGCGGCTTCGCCCGATGCACGCGTCCGGTTGGCCACGGCCACGATTTCGACGCCCTCGATGCGTTTCAGACCCGGGACATGCCGTTGCCGGCAAATACCGCCCAGTCCCACGAATCCCACACGAATGATTTTCATTTGTCCGCCTCCCTGATGGCCTTTGCGATGGCATCCACCTGATCGTACAGGTGTTGCAGCGACCCGTCATTATGGATAATCCAATCCGCACAGGGGATCTTGCGTTCGGGCGGCGTTTGCGCCCGAATGCGCCGCAGCGCCTCCTCGCGATCGAGATGACGCAATGCGACCAGCCAGTTGACTCGGTCCGTTTCGGCGCACAATACAAGAATCAAGCCCTGTAAATAATCGTCCCGGCGTCCTTGTTCCGCAAGCAGCGCCGCCTCCACCACGGCCGTGCCGTGCCCTGCCTCCGCCAACGCGGCGCACCGCCGGCCGATTTCCATGCCGACAAGGGGATGCATTATGGCATTCAGCCGTTCCAGCCGTTCAGGATGGCCGAACACCTTCTCCGCCACGCGCGCGCGATCAATACGACCACGGACAAGGATATCCCCTCCAAGGGCGTCCAATACCGCCTGTTCCGCCGCGCCCCCCGGCGCGATCAACTCATGGGCTATTTCGTCCGCATCGAGAACGGGTATGCCGTTTTCGGAAAAGCGGCGGCCCGCCTCCGACTTGCCGCACCCGATCCCTCCGGTCAATCCTATGATCCGCATGGTCTGCCGTTACCTTGTCCTGCCCGGCCCCGCCGGAATGATGATCGGAAAGTATATCACGCCCGATTCGGTCAATTGCGTCTATCCGTCGAATTTTTGTACGGTATTTCGACCCACGACACGATTCGTGGACGGTTTTTCGGTTTTGCGAAGGAGGCCGGCTATGAGTTCAACAAAGGAACATCCAGTTGAAACCAGGGAATTTCAGGCCGAGGCCCGGCAGGTACTGGACCTCATGGTACACGCCATTTATTCGAACCGGGACATCTTTCTGCGCGAGTTGATCTCGAACGCGTCGGACGCGCTCGACCGGCTGCGCTTCGAGGCCATCGCGAAGCCGGAACTCGTTCCGCCGGATACGGAACTAAAAATCGTCCTCGTCGTGGACAAGCAGGCGCGCACGTTGGCCGTCAGCGACAACGGCATCGGCATGACCCGCGACGAGGTGATCAATCTGATCGGCACCATCGCGAAATCCGGCACGAAGGACTTCGTCCGACAGATTCAGGAGGCGCGCAACGCCGCTGCGCCGGAACTGATCGGGCAATTCGGCGTCGGTTTTTATTCGGCGTTCATGGTGGCCGACAAGGTCACGCTGATTACGCGCCGCGCCGGCGAACCGGCGGCCACGAAATGGGAATCCGCCGGGGAATCCACCTACACCATCGGGGAGGCCGAACGGCCCGAACAGGGCACGACGGTCATCGTTCATCTCAGGCCGCCCGACGAGGATAACGCGCTGGCGGACTACACGCAGACATGGAAGATAAAGGAAATCGTCAAGAAATACTCCGACTTCGTCGCCTATCCGATCCGCATGGACGTCGAGCACACGGACGACAAGGGCAAGACCTCCGTCGAAACCGAAACGTTGAATTCGATGAAGGCGATCTGGCTGCGTGAGGACGGCGTAAGCGACGAGGAATACCACGAATTCTACAAGCATATCTCGCACGACTGGAACGAGCCGCTCGAAATCATCCGCGCGCGCATGGAGGGCGTGTTGCTGTACCGGCTGCTGCTGTTCATTCCATCGCGCGCGCCGTTCGATTTGTTTTTCCGCGATGCGCGCCACGGTGTGCAACTGTATGTGAAGCGGGTTTTCATCATGGACGATTGCGAGGCGTTGTTGCCCCCGTATCTGCGCTTCGTGCGCGGCGTGGTTGATTCGGAAGACCTTTCGCTGAACATTTCCCGCGAGCTGTTGCAGCAGGACAGGCAAATCGAGCGCATGCGCAAGGGCATCACGGGCAAGGTGCTCGAATCGCTGCGCGACATGCGCGAACGCAATCCGGAAAAATACCGCGCATTCTGGAAGGAATTCGGGCGCGTGCTCAAGGAGGGGCTTTTCCATGCGCCGGAGAAGCGCGGGGAACTTCTGGACCTGTGCCTGTTCGCATCCACGCATTCCGAAAGCGATCCCACAACGCTCAAGGAGTATGTCGCGCGCATGAAGGAAGGCCAAGAAGCCATCTATTACATGACCGGCGAATCGCGCAAGGCCATCGAGAATTCACCCCACCTCGAGGCGTTCCGCGCGAAGGGGTATGAAGTCCTGATACTGGACGAACCCGTTGACGAGGTCTGGACCACCGCCGTCTTCGAATACGAGGGCAAGCGCCTGCAAAACGCGGGCAAGGGCGACATCGAACTGGGCAGCGACGACGAGCGTAAACAGGAGGAATCTTCGCGAAAGGAAAAGATCGAACGGCACGCGTCGTTGCTGGAATGCCTGAAAACCAAACTGGACGAATATGTGAAGGAAGTCCGGCTGTCGTCGCGCCTGACCGAGTCGCCGGCGTGCCTTGTCGGCGAGCCGGGCGATCTGTCCCCGCAACTTGAACAATTGCTGCGCGCCGCAAACCAGCCGGTTCCGACAGTCAAGCGTATACTGGAAGTCAACGCGGATCACGCGATCCTGCGCGCGCTGCAATCCATTTACGACGCCCATCGCGAGGATCCGCGCATCGGGGACTACGCCCGGTTGCTGTACGGCGTCGCAACCCTCGCGGAAGGCGGGCAGGTTCCCGATCCGGCCGAATTCAGCAAGTGCATGGCCCGTGTCATGGTCGAGGCGATGCGGTAGCGCCGCCGCGCGTCAATTGCATTCGGCGACAAGCGGCCCGGCGAGTTCCTTGAGGAAAAACAGCCGTCCGGCCAGCGTCGGCATGAACGTGCTGGGAATCCAGGGCGTCGGTTCGTGATGCAGCGTCGCCCAGAGCGACATGCCCTGCCACATCATGCCGCGTCCCAGCGCCCCGTCCGCGCCGCCGATGATGCGGTCCGATTTCAGGAACAATCCCGGTCCGATGGTGTTGGCGGTCGTCGGAACGAGCGTTGTGCGGCTCTTGAAGCTGGTGATGGCGTTCTGCTCGATCGTCAGCGGGTGGAGGCGCGCGCCAAGACGGAACTCCTGCGACTTCCATTCCTTGAGCGTTTTGAACTCGGACGCGAAATGCGGTTCCCAGAACGCGATATGGCAGACGCGGCCAATGCCGAACACGGTGACAAGCCGCGCGCCTTTCTTGCGCAGGGCGGCGATCCGATTGCCGTAGGTTGGCAGTTCCGATTTCGTGGCGAAATGGCGCTGCGCCTTCGGAACCGTCAGCGCGCCCAGCGGACCGTAAAACGCGCCTTCCATGGCGTTTTGAAACGCGCCGGGATCTTTGGCCGGCAAGGTGGCGCCCTTCGGATCGCTCCACTCGTCCATGTTGAAGCCATGGACATGCCGGCAATCGCATTTCCATTCTTTCAGGAAATAGACGGCCCACCGGTACATGCCCATCGGGCCGACGGGCAAAATGAAGGCGATGGACTTTCCGGCCTTTTTGGCGTTCGCGATTTCGAGGGCGATTTCGTGGCCCATCATCATGTCGAAATCGGCGAGGGATTCGCAGGCGACCGGCTCGAATCTTTTATTCCACCACGGCTCCCGCCGTGTGATGGATTCCGGTGGCCGGGAACAAATCTCGTCCAGAACGTCGAGGTTCCATCCCGCCGGAAAGAACCCTTCCAACAACGATCCCTTCAACGTGCTCATCAGGTTGACAGCCATGGTTTTTCCTCCCTGCGCGATTGGATCGCGCCAGTTTCCACCACCGACGGCGATACCAAGAACCTATCGGACGAAAACACTACAAGGGACAATGCACCACGGTTATGGTCCTTTTCGTCCGTCCAACGTCAAGACCGGGCGCCGTCATCAGAATTTTGGACACGTTCCGTCGCGGCGGCTGCAACAGGATTCGCATCCCGGCGGCATCGCGCCGCCCGAATCGCCGCCGCGCGCGGCCGGCGCGAACGCGCTTGCCTGCTTAATCAACCGCGGGGAACCGCAATTCGGACACGCGGGCGATTCCTGGCCTCTGACCAGAATCTCCCGATCCTGCCCGCAATCTTCACACACAAAACGAAACAAGGGCATATCGCTTCACCTCGTCGGGAATCGTAGCAAGTCGGCCAATCGCAAGGCAACCGGCCCGCATCCAAAGAACGCGGCAAGGACGCCGCGTCCACGGTAGAAGCGGCATCTTGCCGCTTGTCCGCCGCCTCGTTCGATCAAGAGCGCCATACCCCAACGAGCAGACGGCCGGCCTTGGGTGCGGATTGTGGGCCCAGTAAACTTATCCGGGGTGCGCGCTCGAGAAACGGGTCTTGAGGCAAAGCGCGTTTCCAATGACCGTGAGCGAACTGGCGGCCATCGCGATTTCGGCGACAATCGGATGCAAAAGACCCAGCATCGCCAGCGGAACCGCCAGCGCGTTGTAACCGATGGCCCAGAACAGGTTCTGGCGGATGGTGCGGAACGTGGCGTCGGCCACCCGGAAGGACTCGACCAATCCCAACAGGCTGCCGCGCACGAGGATGATGCCGGCGGATTCGATGGCAATGTCCGATCCCGCGCCGATGGCGATGCCGGCGTCGGCTTCCGTCAAGGCCGCCGCGTCGTTTATGCCGTCGCCCGCCATCGCAACACTTCCATATCGTTCCCGCAGCGTCCGCACCACGCCGGCTTTGGCGCCCGGCATGACGTTCGCGACGACTTCGTCAATGCCCGCATCGCGTGCGATGTGCTTCGCGGCGGCCTCGTGATCGCCGGTCAGCATGACGACGTGCAGGCCACGGCCGCGCAACAGACGCACGGCCTCCGCCGATTCCGGCTTGAGGGTGTCGGATACGCCGATGGCGGCGGCGGCCGCGCCGTCTCGCGCGACGAGTACGACGGTCTTGCCTTCAGCCTCGAATCGTTCTATTGTTTTCTGAATCGGCGCGGTGTTCACACCCCGCGCTTCCAGAAATTGCCGCTTGCCCACGAGAACGGAATGACCCGCGACGATCGCCGACGCGCCCTGTCCCGGTTCCGTCAGAAACATATCGGCGGGTTCAATCGCCGCTTTGTCGCCGGTTGCATGCACAATCGCGGCGGCTATCGGGTGCTCCGACAAGGCTTCGACAGACGCCGCCCACGCCAGCACTTCGGCGGCATCGTGGCCGGGAGCGGCCGTTACGGCGGTCACGGTCGGTTTGCCGGTTGTCAACGTGCCGGTTTTATCGAGACAAACGGCGCGCACCGAACGCAGGGTCTGCAGGGCTTCCCCCGATCGCACGAGTATGCCGCGCGACGCGGCCAGTCCCGTTCCCGCCATCAATGCGGTGGGCGTGGCGAGTCCCATCGCGCACGGACACGCGATCACGAGCACGGCCACCGCCGCGAAGACGGCCTGCGTCGCCGTCGCTCCGGACACCGGTTGCATCCACGGCAGGAAGGGCACGGCGAATCCGGCAATCGCGCGCATCCATTCCGGCGCAATCATCCATGCCCCGAAGGTCGCCAGCGCCACGCAAAGGATAATCGGAACGAAAACCGCCGTGACGCGGTCCACGAACGCCTGGACCGGTATTTTGCCGGTTTGCGCCTCGGCGACCATGCGCGCGACCTGGGCAAGGAACGTATCCTCGCCGACGCGCGTGGCGCGCACACGCAACACGCCGAATGCGTTGATTGTCGCGCCGATCACGGAATCGCCGGGGCCTTTGTCCACCGGCAACGGTTCGCCGGTCGCCATGGATTCGTCCACGGCGCTTGCGCCGTCCACGACGATGCCGTCCGCCGGAATCTTTTCGCCGGGCCGCACGATCATGACATCGCCCACGGCCACATCCTGAATGGGAACTTCCATTTCCACGCCTTCGCGTTCAATACAGGCCGTTTTTGCGCCAAGTTCCATCAGGCGGCGAATGGCATGCGAAGCGCGGCCGCGCGCACGCGCTTCCAGGTAGCGGCCCGTAAGGTGAAACGCCACGATCATCGCGGCGACCCCGCTGAAATTCGCGACGGGCAATCCCGCAAGCGCCAACGGCCCCGTGAGGAACGCCGATCCGGATCCCAGCGCGATAAGCGCATCCATGTTGGGGCTGCCGTGCCGCGCCGTGCGCCATGCCATCGAAAAGGTTTCCGCTCCGGCAATCGCCAGCACCGGAAACGCCAGTAGCGTCTCCAGCCAGCCGTGATGGATAAAGCCATGCACGCCCGCCGCCGGCAACAGCATGATCGACATGCCCGGCGCTGTCAACGCCCATGCCAAGGCCACCCGGCGCAAGGCCGCGACACGCCGCTGTTCGGCCTCGTCCGGCGCTTCGGTGAGCAACGCCGAACGCTTTTCCTCGGCATCGTAGCCGATCGTGCGGACCTTCCCGATAATCGTCGCCAAGGCGGCCTGTTCCGAATCGAAGACGACCGTTGCCTCCTCTGCGAGGAGGTTGACGGCGGCCGACACGACGCCGGGCGTCCGGCCCAAGGCCGTTTCGACACGCCGGGCGCATCCCGCGCACGTCATGCCCGTGATTTTCAATCGCCGCTGTTCCACCGCCATGCGCGTTTCTCCATGAGGTTCATTTTATGATAACGTGCATGGCGCAGGTGATATTTCGGCCATCCGGCGTTCGACTTTCATTTTCACCGCCAAAAACGCAAAGGAAAGAGGAACATAAAAGACGCAAACGACATACGAGATCGTTTCCGGCGCCTCGACAAGCGCGAAGCCGTGGGCGCCGCGATTTGCGTCGTGTTGTTGATTGCCGGGCTGTTGCTCACGTATCAACGCATTGTATTCGGCGACCGGACGACCCTCCTTGGGCGGTACGACGTGTACCGCTACTTCGGCCCGCTGGCGCACTATATGGATGCGTCCATTCACGACGGCACATGGCCGCTGTGGAATCCCCTGATATTCTGCGGGGCGCCGTTCGCCGCGAATCCGCAGGCGATGCTGTGGTATCCGCCGAATATCATCCGATCGTTGCTGACCTTCCATCCGACGCCGATGGCGACGCAAATCGGTCTCGCGATCATGATGGGGCTGCATCTGCTGCTTGCCGGATTGGGTGTGCAACGGTTGGCGCGGGCGCATGGTTCGAGCGCCCCGGCGGCCCTTGCCTCGGCCCTTGTGTTTGTGTTCAGCGCGCTCATGGTGCGCCGGGTGTGCGAATACCATTTCCTGATGACGCTGGCATGGCTGCCGTGGCTGTTGCTGGCAATCAAGCGCATGATGGATGCGCCGGATCTCCGATCATGCGCCCGCCATGCCCTGTTGGGCGGCCTCGCTGTCGGAATGGCCGTGCTGGGCGGTTCGTTTCAGATCATGAACTATATGGGCGTGGCCGCGCTCGCGTACGCGTGCCTGTATCGCGCGCTGGCTCCCCGGCCGTTCTCCGATACAGGGGATGGCGTCGGGGACATTCGATCGTGGCGGCGGCGCCTGCTTTTCGATGCGCTTGCCCTTGGCGTCATGTTCGGACTGGGCGCGCTACTGGCCTCGGTTCTGTTGTTGCCCGCGATGGAACTGGCCGGACTCGGCTCGCGGCAGGACGGCAACGTGGCCTTGTATGCAAATCTGTTGAATCAATCGCCTGTGAGCCTGATCCAGCGACTCATTGTGTATCCGGGGATGCGCTACGAGGCCGAAACCATTCGCGGGGCGGGCGTGGCCGCGCTGTTGCTGGCGATGGCATCGCTTCTGCGTGCGCGGCGGCGCGACGCGTGGGTTTTCATGGGCGTGTTGCTCGTGCTGGTGGATTGCTGTTTCGGTCCGCCGTTTCCGCTCGCGACGCTGGTCACCGCTTTCACGCCATTCACGATTTCGGCCTATGTGCGCGCGTGCGACGTGGCCATGCTGCCGTTTGCGATACTGGCCGGGTTCGGCGTGGATGCGGTCGCCGGGGCTGAACCGTCGGTAAGGCGCAGATGGCGGCGAAGCCTGTTTATCCTTGCCGCGGGAACGGCTGTACTGGCAGGGCTTGTGCGATGGGCGGGCCAAGGGCCTTTTGTGCCGGCCACGGCATGGACGATTCTGATTCCATGCGCGGCGGCGATCGCCATGGCCGCGGGTGGATGGATTCCGTGGAATAACGCCGTCCGGTGGGCGCTGCCTATCCTATTGTTCGCGGAAACGCTCACATGGAACGTGCGATACGTCCCGGCGCTTGTGGAGTCCCCGCCAAACCGAAAGCCGGACCATATTACCGTTGCACATCCGTTTCCGCAGGACAACGCGCGCGAGACGGATCCGGTCGCGAATCATCGCCTGTACGAGCGGGCGTGCGTCATCAACGGGTACGATCCGCTGAACATCGCCGCCGTACGTTCCGTCATTAGCGGACCGCCGCGCGACAAGCGTTACCACCGCCTGGTCACCGATGCCGAGGTCACGGAGGCCAATGTGCGCGGCAACCTGTTCTTGAAGCGGTCGTTTTGGCTCGTGCGGGAATACGCCGAAGGCCCGCTTCCTCCGAAGGACACCCTCTACCCGGCCGCCGCGATCGCTTTCCTGCCACAGGGGACCGACGTGCCCGTTCCCCAGGCGAAACATGTTCCCCGCACCGCCATTTCCGCGCCCGGAATGCAAACCGAGATCCCATTGAACAGCGCAACGTCCGAGCGGCGTTCCATTCGGATGCGCCTCGCGACCAACGGCGTCCATTCGTCCCTGTTCGTCGAATACGAGGCCGCGACGGAGGGGGGGCTGGAAAGCCTTTTTACGGCATTGGAAGGTCGGAAAAGCGTGCGTGGTTTCCAAACCCGCCTGATACCGACGCGAGGCAAGGCCCGCACGGCGGAAATTGTGCTACCCGATTATCCCCGCATGGACGCTTTGCTGAAAGCGCCGCCGGGCGTTCGCATAACCCGCGCCCATGTGATGAGCGATCCAAACGACGACGGGAACCGGCTGCGTATCGTGCGCCGCACGGCGAACCGCGCCGAAATCGAAACCGGTCCGATCGACGGCAATCGCCTGCTTGTATTCACCGATGCCGATTATCCCGGCTGGCGCGCGTATCTGGACGGGATAGAAACGCCGATCCGGAGGGCAAACGAAGCGTTCAAGGCTGTCGTCGTGCCGCCGGGAATCCATCGCGTCGAATTCGTTTTCCGACCGGTCCGTGTCTACGTCGGGGCCGGGATGTCATTGGCCACGCTTCTTGCCGTGCTGTTGGGGCTGTGGAAGGCCGGGCAGGGTCCATAGCGTTATTGCGGCTTTTTTAGGCTTTTTTCGGCATGGCGGGCTTTTTCGGACGGGGGAGACGTCTCGGACGCCACGATGGGCGTTGCCCCGGCCTCCACGGGGCGCGCGGCCAGTCCGGCCGCCGCGCAATACAGACACAGCACCAGGAGCATGCAGGACATCAAAAACGAAAGGAACACGTCCAGCGGCATGAACACATTGAGAAGTTCCATTGTGATGGATACCGCGAACATGCCCATGACGCCGGCCATCCGCAACGGTTGGTCCCGCTTCGGCAGGAACAGCAGGAGCAGGGGCGTCATCATGATGTGATAATAAAAGGTGGGCGCGGTCAGGAAATAAGCGGGAACGTATCCGTACGCCAGCGATTCGTAGTCTTCGAGTTTTCGCACCGCCAGCAACGAGACGGCCAGCGCCGCGCCGATCATCAGCCACCATTGCGCTTTTCGCTCGTTGAACTGCCGTGTCATGGCCGCCTTGTAAACGTTCCATGATCCCGACGGTTTCGTGTGCGCCATCAGGAAAACGTACTTGAATCCGACCCGGACCGGAGCGATGTGCGCGTTGTGTACGCCGATCTTGCCGGCAAATTCCTTCCAGCCGTGCAGGCCGCCGTCATCCCATGCCGAAACGGCGAACAGCGCGGCGCACACCATCGCCAGCACCGAGAAAAACTCGGCGTATTTGCGTTCAATCCGGCGTGTCCGCCACAGGCTCCATAAAAATTTCGCGCCCATGCCGAATCCGAAGATAATCGGAAACACGCGAGCCATGCCCGCGTAGCCGAGCAAGCCGGCGGCCGTCTTGTAACGGCCCGTCTTGATCGCGCACACGCACATGACAAGGAATGCGAGCCAATCCATCCGCAGGAATCCGCCCCGGATGTGCGTGTAACTCATGCAGAAATGCGTGCAGAAAAACATCATGGTGAATAGTCCCGCGCGCCAGCCGAAAGTCCGCCCGACGACGGAGAATGTGGCGGCCAGCAGGGCCAGATCGATTGCGACCAGGAAATTCATTCCCGCCGTGCTTTCGGTTGGCACGCGATTGGTCAAAAAACGCCCCGTCATGTTCCACACCGGCGTCGGATTGTACCCCATGTCGAGGGTAATCCCGCGCCAGTGGCGCTTGGTGACAAGCGACTCGAAATAGCGGACATCCTTCTTGAATTCCTGCCACCGATCGCGGGAAAAGGGACGCTTGAATGTATCCGCCTTGGCGAGGACCTCTTTTCCGGACACAAAGGAATAATCGTCCATCTTGCGGATGGTGGGATGGAGAATTTCTCCCCTGTGGTTTTCGGCGGTGGCGATGGCCACGCACTCGTAGAGGTTCGCGAATCCGATTTCGCGTGAATACTTCGATCCAAGGTAGTAGTGAAACACATCGTGCGGATTCATGAAGCGGCGGTACTTGGGGAACTGCCCAAAGTCGAAATACGAGGCCGCGCAGACGGCGGCCAGCAGGATCAACAAGACGTCGAGCGCCGGGCGCCCCTTCGCGACGCGCCAGCGATCCAAACACCAGTACGCCGCCGCCAATGCCACGACGGCGCCGGCCAGAATGCCCTTGATGGTATGCAGCGTTTCGAGCGTCAACGAATCGGCCCACCCGCACCCGTGTTTGCCGCATGGTAGGGCTTGCGCGCCTCGAATTCAAGGAAGCGGACCCGAACACTTCCACGATTCGACAGGTCGTGGGGGTGTCGTCTATAATTCTCTCCGCAGGAGCACCAGAGAGTCTCGATGACCTCGCGCATTCTCATTCCCCATATCGGAGTAGTGTCCACGGCGTCCGGTGTCGTTCCGCTTGAAACGAGCAGCGACGGATTGTTCGCCGCGGGACGCCATGGCGTCGTCTCCGTCACGGCGACCGGCGATCGCAAAGTGGAGTTTATCGCTTTCGACCGGCATACGCTTGCCTGCGTGCGATCCTCGATGGGGTATCCGGCGTATTATCCCGTCCATCCGGTCGAATTGCGCAAGCCGGTCAAAGCCGTCCTGATGGATCTGGACGGAACAAGCGTCCGCAGCGAATCGTTTTGGATATGGATCATCCAACTGACGGTGGCCCGTCTCCTCGGCAATCCCCGGTTTGAACTCGAAGACGCCGATTGGCCGCACGTGTCGGGACACAGCGTGTCGGAGCATCTCCAGTACTGCATCGAAAAGTACTGTCCCGATAAAACGGTCGAAGAAGCCCGGCGTTTCTATTTCGAACATACGGACCGGGAGTTGCAGGCCATTGTGCAGGGGCGCGGGCGGCGCGACGCGTTCACGCCGTCCCCGGGACTCAAGCCGTTTCTGCTGGCCTTGAAGGCGCGGGGCATCCGAATCGGACTCGTCACGTCCGGACTGTATGAGAAAGCGTGGCCTGAAATCGTCTCGGCGTTTCAAACGCTCGGCATGGGCGATCCGGCGCAGTTTTACGACGCGATCGTGACGGCGGGCTTTGCCATACGCCACGGACAACCCGGCACGCTCGGCGAACTGTCGCCCAAGCCGCATCCCTGGCTTTACGCGGAAACGGCGCGCGTCGGCCTGGGGCTGCCGTTCGAGGAACGCTGCCACACGGTGGGCATCGAAGACAGCGGCGCGGGCATTTGCGCGATACGCCTGGCGGGCTTTCCTGCCATCGGGTACGGCGGCGGAAACATCGTCGAAAGCGGCGCCCGCGGCCTGTGCCAGTATTATTGCAAGACGTTTGAAGAGATAATGGACATCATTTTCTGATATTATCCGAACAAGAGGAGCATGAAATCATGCGGAAACGCGGGTTTACGTTGATCGAACTGCTGGTGGTCATCGCCATCATCGGCGTGCTGGCGGCCATTTTGCTGCCGGCCTTGGCGCGGGCGCGCGAATCGGCGCGTCGCATTAGTTGCGCCAACAACCTCAAGCAGGTCGGGCTGAGCGTCAAGATGTATGCCGGCGAGGCGCGGGACGCGCTGTTTCCGTCCATCAAGCACTACATTTACGACGAAACGTCCGGCGCATGCGACCGCCCCAACGGGCGCCTGTTGACCGCGCCGCCGGACGCCCCCTCGCCGGAATTCTTCTTCGACGCCAAGAGTATGTACCCGGAATACCTGTCCGACTTGTCCGTGCTGGTTTGTCCGTCCGATTCAAATGCCGCCGATTTCCGCAAAGGCGTCTGGAATGAACAAAACGATCCGGCCAAGCCGTTCGAACCGTGCAGGGTCGGCCCGCTTTCCTACATCTACATTTCCTGGGCCTTCCGGGGCGAACGCGATTATATTACCTCGGGCACGGAAAACGACAATCCGCCGAATATTTCGGCCCGGTTTCTCCTGGTGCTGGCCCAGACGCTCGACAAGGCCGCCAAAGGCGATTTTACCGTGTACGACGCGGACATCAAGTACGATCACGAGGTATACGGTCCCGTCACGGCGTATCGCATCCGGGACGGCATCGAACGGTTTCTCGTTACGGACATCAACAATCCCGCGGCGACGGCGGCCGCCCAAAGCCATCTCGGCTATTACTGCGACTTCATTTCACCCAAGACACAAGACTTCAATCATGTGCCCGGCGGCGGAAATGTCCTGTACATGGACGGGCATGTGGAATTTCTCAAGTATCCGGGGCAATTTCCCTTCAGCCGGGCCTGGACGCAGATTGTGGCGCTTGCCGGGCTGTAATCCGGAATCCCCTTGGGACCTTATTTCGCGGCCGACCAGCGGATGGCCTGCAAGACCATCCGACGGTAAAATTCGTTGGCGTATGCTTCCCTGCCGTGACCCGGTTGAATAAAGCAAACTTTCGCGTTGCGGTAGGTCCGTGTCCACGCGACCTCTTTTTGGCTGCCGGGATTGTCGCAGGACAGAAGGAGGCGATTGTCCGGCTCAAGATGGTAGCCCTTGTAGGTTTCGTCGTGCAGGACGAAATCCCGAATGCCGGCCAATATCGGGTGGGAAGGGTCTTCAACGCGCAAGGCCATGTCCACCCCTTCCTTCCACTGGCTGCGGGGGTATTTCACACCGTTCTCCTCGGTGTCTTCCAGAAAATACCTGGCGCCGATGATCTTGCGGTATTCGGGCCAATCCGGAAACGCGGCGATTGCGTGATGGAGCACGACAAGCCCGATGCCCCTGTCGAGCAACGCTACGAAGTTCCGTTGGCGTTTTTCCGAAATGGCGCGGGTCATGTTGTATAGCACGATGACCTTGTACGGCCATTTCGAGATGTCCTCGAAAATCTCGCTCTCATCCGCGAGCGCCACGAACGCGCAGTCGAGGTCGCGATAACTCCCGAACATCGTTTTGAACGGCTTCTCTTCGAATCCGTGGCCGCCCGTCACCACGACGACTTTCATCTTCTCCGCGGGATACGCGCCGACGCTCCAGGCAATGGCCGCCACGAAAACAAGACATGGCCCGATGAAACGACCGTTCGTCATGCCGGATTCCCTTCTTCTTTGTTCTTTGTTCTTTGTTCTTAGTTCTTATACCTGCCACGGCGCCCGCATGGCGCGCACCAACATCCGATTGGCTTCAACGTCGTTCTCGAAACGTTCCATGGCCGGGTTCCAGCGCAGCCTTCGGCCGAGACGCATGGCGATGTCGCTCAGATGGCAGATCATGTCGGAACGAACGGTGACGTCAATTGGACAGACGGTTTCCCGCCGCGACCTGACGCAATCGAGAAAGTTGCCGACATGATTCCGGCTTTCGTAAAGCCGGATGTCGTTTCCGCCGAACTTCGTTTGCACGAGCGACTTCGGTTCCGTCTCGATTACGCCCCGCGCGACATGCACCCATCCCTCGGTTCCCTCGAACCGGATGCCGTGCCGGTTCTGGGCCTCATCCGTGTAGTCGAGCACGACGCCGTTGTCGTATCGCATAATTACGTTCCACCGGGTGGCGCAATCGCAGAAACCGTCGCGCGGGAAGACGCCTGTTCCCTCGACCTCGACCGGTCCGGTCGAATCGCTGCCGTTGCCCCATTGGGCGATGTCCACATGATGAATGCCCCATCCCGCCACGAACCCAAGGGCATAATCGGTGTTGTGCCACCAATAATGGTTCACAATCCGGTTGTCGGCAAAGGGCGCCCACGGCGCCGGGCCCAGCCACATGTCATAGTCGAGCCATTCGGGCACGGGCGCCGGCGCAAGATTTTCGGATTCCCGGCTGGCGGGCGATCCCACCTTGATCGTCTTCAATTCGCCGATCCGGCGGTTCCGCACCAGTTCGCAGGCGAGCCGGAATTCCTGCGAAGATCGCTGCTGCGTGCCGTATTGAAACACCCGCCCATGCCGGTGAATCGCATCCCGAAGGGCCTGCCCCTGCGACAAACTCAGCATGAGGGGCTTTTCGACGTACATGTCTTTTCCGGCATGGGCGGCCGCCACCGCGTGCGGCACATGCCAATGATCCGGCGTCGCAATCAGGACCGCGTCAATATCGTCCCGCGCGAGCAACACGCGAAAATCGCCATACGCCGCGCAACCGTGGTCGCCGTAATGTCCGTTCACGATGTTCTGCGCGGCCTCACGCCGCTGCGCGTTCACGTCGCACACGGCCACCACCCGGGCGTTTTCGTTCCGGAGGAAATTGCCCATGACCCCGTTGCCTTGGGGGCCGTTGCCGATGCAGCCCACCGCGATGCGGTTGCTGGGCGAGACATGACCTTCCAGTCCCAACGCCCGCGCGGGCACAATGTACGGAAAAGACGACGCGGCGGCAGCCCCCATGGCGGCATTCAGAAACGCGCGCCGCGTCATTGTCGGTTTGCGCAGCGATCCTTTTTTCGACATGGCTTGTCCTTCTCGGTTCACGACCTCGTCGTTTCCCGCCCGTCCAAACTGGGATCGCTTACGTCAATTTCGGCGCCGGCGCTTTTTCGGGCGAATTGACAACCTTGATGCCGTACATCTGGCAGAAATTTTGCAGGTCCCTGCGGAAGTCGCCAAGGAAAACCACTTGGTGGAAGCCGAGCACGTCCCGGGCATCCTCGACGCGATCCATCGCGATTTCGACGCTGGTGCGGCATCCGCCGGCGGGCGGCGTGTCCACATTCCCGGCGACTGTGCCGGTATCCACGATCAATTCGTTCGGATTCTGGAACCGGGCAAGCGTCACGCGTTCTCCTTCGGGCCACAACACCTGGACGGACACCCCGATGTTCGACTCGGAATGGCTCCGCAGGATATAGGGAGCATGTTCCGTGTCAAGGCCCCGGATCTTGGTTCCCGCCACGCAATGCGAGGCAATCAGGAGGTTTTTCACCGTTTCGGGCACCGGATCGTTCATATAGCCGGGGCGATCGAACAGGTAACTCGTCAGCATGAGCGACATAGCGCCAAACACGTCCGCTTCGCAGCCGTAGGTGACGCCGGCGTCCTGGAACATCGAGGCGGCCATGCACGGCGGCGTCGGCACGACTTTCTGCGTGACCATGCCCAGACAATCCGTCGTCAGCGCGTTGGCATCCTCCAGTTTGAGCAACTGCTTCGCGGCGATATACGTTCGCGCGGCGTTCACGCCGTCCTCGTCGGAAGGTTCGACCACTTTCCGGGCATCCTTGAACATCTTCCGGGCCACCTCGTGCGCCTCGTCGTTCGCGGGAACCTGGGCGAACATTTCCTCCATGGATTTGCGTGGAATGTGGCGCACTTTCGTGCCGAGGCGTTCCAGCACGGATTCGCTGCGCTTGTCTCCCGCAATGACCAGCAGCCGCGACGCCTCGAACTGCTTCTTGGCGCGGACGATCCGGAACGCCTGCTCGACCGCGGACGATTCGAGCGAAGAAATGACCAGCACCCCCTGCCGCCGCGACAGTTCGAGCACGTGGCCGGTGAAACAGGTGCCGACCGGCGCGAACACGATCATCGGCACGCCGGCCTTGTAAATGCGGTCCATGTGCCGCCATGAATCCATGTGCTGAAGCATCAGCAATACCGCGTCCGGCTTTTCCGCCTCGATGGCCTTCGCAAAGGCGTCAACGGCCTCGTTGGTTTCCAGGGGATCTTCGACCGCCTCGAGTTGCACGCCGACGCGTCCGGCTGATTCCGCAAACTGACGGGCATATTCCTGGCGATGGCCTTCGAGATCGTAGGCCGCTCCCGGCCAGCCCAGCCAGTACGGCGGATGGAGGCGCACCACCGCGCTCTTGATTCTAACCAGCGGTTTCGGACGGAACTGGGCAATGTCGAGGGGACCCGAAACATCCCCCGCCGCCCATGCGGAACGCGCCGCGCCCGCCGTGATTGCCGCGCCCGCCGCTCCCGCAGCCGACGCCAGAAAACAACGCCGCGACATCGAACAACACGTGCATTGACTGCCTTGCGATTGCCGGCTCATGTGAAAGTCCCTCCGTTATGGTTGCCATCCACCGCAGACTCGACTGGAATCCAGAATATCAGTCTTTCACGAAAAAACACAAAATACGATCGCGATCCCGCTATTTTCGCCGCACGCAAGAAACGCGGCAGGGCGCCGCGTCCACGGTGTAAGCGCGTGTACGTAAAATTCCTTGGGCACGGAACGTAGGACAGGCTGTCCAGCCTGTCATCCTGGAACCGGAAAATTTACAAGGACGACAGACTGGACAGGCTGTCCCACGCCCTTTCCGTACACGCTCTAAGCGGCATTTGTTTTATTCGTACGCGCAATCGTGATCGAAGATCGCCGATCCAGGTTTTCAATTCCCACAACCAAGGACTGATGGCGGATAGTCCATCGGTAACCCGCTTGATCCCCGTTGACTCATGGGACAAGGTTTGTTACGATGGATCCATGATCGGTGCGTCGGCGCGACGAAAAGGCCGTCCATTCGGATGGATCGGTGTGGCGTGTGTGTTGTGGGCATCGGCACAAGCCCTTGCGGATTCCAGCATCCATGCCGGGACAGCGGGGACAGCCATGCAGTATGCCCGGGCCTGCCAGAACGGCGCGTGGGATGCCGTGATGGACATGACGGCATGGATGCGCGACCGTTTGGATTGCGCCGGTTCCGGCAGCGAAGGACGCGATGCCATCAAGAAGGAACTACAGGCATCTTTGGCCCGGAAGACGGCGGAAGGGAACCGTTTGCGCCCGGAAGGCATTGAAGACGTGTACCTATTTGCGCCCACGGCGATGCTGCGGGTCGTGCGAACGGATTCCGGCCGGGCCGATCTGGATCGCCCGGCCTGTGGCCGTGCCTGGATGGAAGTGGTGTATCCCGTGCGCGCACAGGCGCCGCGGGACGAACAAGGCCGCGCCATCCGGAAGATGGTCGTGGGCGTGAATGTCGCATGCGACGAATTGATATTGAAAGCGAACGTTGTTGGCAATATGGAAGTGGAACCGGATTCGATGGCGTATTATCCGGGAGAACGATGAGGGAGGTGTCCGATGCCTTTGGCAACATGTCCTCGCTGTAAAAAGATATTCGAGAAAACCCGGACAATCGTGTGCGCGAAATGCCAAGAGGCCGAGAACGCGGATTACGACAAGATCCGGGCGGTACTGGAGCGGGATCCAAGCCTGAACGCGGAGGAAACCGCCGAAGCGGCCGGCGTGACGGTTCAGTGCGTTTCGCGCATGTTGCAGGAAGGACTGATCGCGAATGTCAGTCTTGCCGAGTCGGTCAAATGCGGCCGTTGCGGCGCCCCGGCCATCAGCCTGAACAAAAAACTGTGCCAAGCCTGCCTTGAAAAACTCAACGCGGAAGTGGCGGCCGCGCAGAGCAAGATCAAACTGGCCCAGAAAAAGCGGGTTCAGGTGGGCGAATATCAACTGGCGCGCAAGGTGTTTGAGGCAAAACGGCGTTCGTAAGGGCTGGCGGTGGCGCCGGAATTTCAATGCAACGGACAGGGGCGTTTTTCCGCCCCGGAAGGGTAGGTCCTAGTGACGCTCGCGGGTGTTTTTCTGGCCTTGGCGCGAAGCCTGTTTTTCATCGTTCCGCCGTTGTTGAAGATTGCGGTGGTATTGTTGGATGTATGGGCGCGATGAGACCGTTTCCCGCTATTGCTTTGTTTGGGGTCGTGGCGGTCGCGTGGTGTCCGGCGTGGGGGGAACTCGCGTCGTTTTCCGTCCGGGTGCAAGACGATTTGCGCGTCGCAGACGTGGAACTCGTGCCGATGGGGGATACTCCGTATGTTTCGCTGTCTTCGTTGGCGAGCCAGATGGGCGGCGCCTGTCGCGTGACGCCTGAACGGGTGCAGGTGGATTTGGCCGCGAAAGCGGCGTGGTTAAGTTTGGGAACCGCCCAAGTGAGTTCTTCCTTGGGATTGTTCGATCTTGCCCATCCCGTGCAGGAACGGAACGGGGAGGCGCTCATCGCATTGGAGGATGTGGTCCCCTTGTTCCGGAAGGCGTTCAATCTGGCCATCAAACAGGATTTGCCCGTCCAGCCGCCGGCCCCCGCGCCTTCCCCCGAGTTGCCGCCGTCGGCAGACCCCGTTTCCGAGCCTGCGCCCGTTTCCCCTCCCGTCCAACCGATCGAAACACCGCCGGAAGCGCCTCTTCCTTCCGCGCCCGTCGAACCCCCCAAAATGCCGGCTTCCGATCGGGCGAAGGATCGGCCTGTTCAGATCGTCATCCTCGATCCGGGACACGGCGGATCGGATTCCGGTTGTGAGGGGCACGGCGGTCTGCAGGAAAAACAGGCTGTTTTCCATATCGCCCTGAAAACAAGCAAAGCCCTGGCGGGCGCACCGGTTACCGTTTTGCTCACTCGTGATTCGGATAAGGACGTTTCCCGTGCCGAACGAACCGCCTTTGCCAACCAAAACAAGGGGGATCTTTATATTTCCATTCACCTGGGATCAGGACTTTCGCAGTCGGGGCGGGGCATCGAGGCCTTCTATTGGGATCCGGACCAAGGACACGTCCCAAATGCCGATGGAAAGATCACCGAGCGCCCCGGAGCTCCATACGCCGAACGCAGCCTGGCCGCGGCCAAGGCGCTGGCGGATGCCGTGGCCGCGGCATCCGGTCAGGAAGTGCGCGGGGTTCATCCGTCGCCGTGTGCGCTACTGGGCGACATCGGGATGCCGGGCGTACTTCTGGAAGCCGGTTATCTCGGAAATCCCGCCGAGGAATCGCTGCTGCTGACGGAGGATCATCAGGCCAAAATCGCCAACGGAATCGCGGAAGGCATCAAAGCCCTTGCCGCTCCCGCGGCCGAGGGCAAGCCATGATGAACCGGGCTTGGCGGCGGGCCATGATACGGCGCACGTTGCTTTGGATTTGGGCCATGGCAACGGTGGCGCTTGTGGCGTGCGTGGGACTGCTTGTGCGCGAACTGATGCGGGAAGGCGGCGATCCCCTTGCGATCGTGAAGCACGAACCCAAGGCCGCGCCGTCAGCCGCGCCGCCAGCCGTTCCTTCTTATGCCACGGCGACCAAGGAAATCGTGCTGTATTTTGCCGATGCGGAGGGGAAAACGCTGGTAGCCGAAACAGCCCGAATCGAAACCGGCGATTCGACCGTGGAAAATTGCCGCAAAGCGCTTGAAGCGTTGATTCGCGGGCCCCGCGACATTTTGACGCCCATTCTTCCAGCCTCGACCCGCATTCGCGGAATGTATTTGCTGGAAGGCGGCGAATTGGTCGTGGATTTTTCGATGGAAATGGCTAACGAATTGAAGAAGGTTCGCAGCGCCTCGCTGGAATCGCTCATGGTTTACGGCGTGGTCAACACGTTGGCCGCCGATGCGTTGCGGGGCGGGAAAGGCGAAGCCGGGGTCTCGCGCGTGCGTTTTCTGATCGAAGGCAGCGCGCCGCACGAGAATTTTCCCGCCCATCTGGATCTCGGTGGCCCGGTGAAACCCGATTCCCGATGGATCGCCGGAAACGGCGCATGAGGGGGCCATGCCTGTAAACGAACCGGCCATAGGCATTTTTGACAGCGGAGTCGGCGGATTGACCGTCTTGCGGCAGATCGCGGAACGGCTGCCCAACGAATCGCTCATCTATCTCGGCGACACCGCGCGCGTTCCCTATGGAACCAAGTCCGCCAATACCGTAATCCGATATGCGCGGACGTGCGCGGATGTCCTGCTCAAGGAAGGCGTGAAACTGCTGGTTGTCGCGTGCAACACGGCTTCGGCTTTTGCGCTTGAAAGACTTCAGGCCGACTTGGACGTGCCGGTTGTCGGCGTGATTGAGCCGGGCGCCGCATCCGCGCTGGCCAAGACGCGCAACCGGCGGATCGGCGTCATCGGGACCGCCGGCACCATCGGCAGCGGGGCGTATCCGGCCGCCCTGCGCGCGCGCGATCCGAACGTGGATGTTTTCGTGCAGGCCTGTCCGCTGTTTGTCCCCCTCGCGGAAGAAGGCTGGACAACCGGTGAAATCCCGTTGCTGATTGCGCGCACGTACCTGGAGCCGCTGATTCGCAACCGGGCCGACACGCTTGTGCTCGGTTGCACGCACTATCCCCTTCTGCATGCCGTCATTGCACAGACCATGGGCGAATCGGTCGCCATCGTGGACAGCGCCGAAGCGACGGCAGAGGCGGTGGCGGCCATTGTGGAAGGGATGGGCCTCGGCGCCGAAGCGGATTCAACGGCATGGCGGCGGTTTCTGGTGACCGACGCTCCGGAGAATTTCAGACGCATCGGCCGGCAATTCCTCGGCTGGGATACCGGCCCGGTCGAGTGGGTAGACGTCCAATGACCAAGAACGAATCCACGCCGGCGCCGGACGGGCCGATTCCGGGCAAGTTGCCGCATTCATGGGTTGGCGTAGCCGCGGGATTGGGCGTTTGCCTCGTCGCGCTGCTGGCCGCCGGCATGCTGGCCCGGCAATACGTGACATCGCGGCCCTTGAATCTGCGGGATCGGACCACGGAACTGGCCGGCGTGCTGGAGCGGACACTCGTCAACTGTCGCGTTCCCAAAGAAAATATCGCGCGGGGCGAACCGGAACCCTGCTCGGACGAGGAGGCCTTTTGGACGGCAACATCGTTCGACGTGGCGCTTCCGGACATCATGGACGGCGCGGCGCTGGTCGGACTGGTTGCGCGGCGCATGCAACCGTTCGACGTGGCGCTGGTCGAAACCGCCTTTGCGGACTCGGTGCACGAAATGCGCGCTTCGCTGGGTAATCGCGTATTTGCCACGCTGCGCATACGGGAAAAGAAGCCCAAAACGGATTTGACGTCCGCATGCGAACATGTGCTGCAAGGGGTGAATGCGTGGCTGGCGGACCAAAACATCCCGGCGGAGTTTGTCGAGACCGTTCCCTCCGAAAGAAAAGAAGACGATAAAACCATTTGGCAATATGCGCGTTTGAACGCGCCCTATCCGTCGGGACTTTCGTTCGACAAGGTCGAAACAGGATTGCGTGAAGCCGTGTCCGGGACGCCGGGAACGGAAGGGCATTCAGCCAACGTGGCTGCCCATATCGGAACCGGCGGCACGACCACGTTCTCTGTTGCTTTGGACGATTATGTGTGCGCGGACATCGTTTTTTCTCGCACCGGGGTCGAACCGCCGTCCGATGAATTTCCGGCAAGCGCCCTGGCTCCGCTGCAGGCGGGTCTCGTCAACGGGGAATGGATGAATGGAGTTTCGGACATCGAGGAGGTGCCGTTGGATTCAACGGGGCTCGACGAAATGGAACTGGGTCGGAAACTGGCCGGGATTTCCACGCCGAGCGATCAAATCCCCCGTATTGCGATCATCTTGGATGACGGCGGGTACGGCGGGCCGGTCACGGCGCGCATCCTTGCGCTCGATCCCAATCTGACCCTCGCCATCCTGCCCGGCACGCCCTTCGGAGCCCGCACCGCAAAACGGGCATCCGAACTTGGGTTTGAAGTGATGCTCCATATGCCGATGGAAGGGGCGAACATGCCCGGCAGCCTTCTGACCGGCATGACGGAAGCCGAAATGCGGGGGCGACTCGACGAGGCCCTGGCGGGCATTCCCGAAGCGGTAGGCGTCAACAATCACATGGGATCCGTGTTTACATCCAATGCGAACGCCATCAACCGGTTTATGAACATTTTGGCCGGACGCGGCCTGTATTTTATAGACAGCCGCACGACACCGCGCAGCGTGGCGTTCGACGGCGCCCTGAAGCACGGGATTCCCGCGGGAAGCCGAGACGTTTTTCTCGACCATCAAAAAGAACCCAACTACATCATCGGCCAGTTCAACCATCTCATGGAGGTTGCCAAGGAACGGGGTTACGCCATCGGGATCGGCCATTTCCGCCCGACCACGGTCCAAGTGCTCGTCTCCATGCTGCCACAACTGGAAAAGAACGGGATCAAACTGGTCCATGCGTCCGAACTGGTCTTGCGCCCCGCCGTGGCCAAACCCTTGGAAGGGCCCGTGGCCATTCCGGGGGAATCCGCGGGCAACACAGAGCCGATTCCGGTGAAATCGGGCAAGAAACGCCCGAAAAGTTGAAGGCGCGATCGCGCCGGAACGCCGGGCAATGGCCGTTTACGCCTTGACGGTTCAGCGGTTGCCTTATTGATCTCCCGTGTGTCCGAAACCGCCCTCGTTCCGTTCGGTCGGCGGCAGTTCCCGAACCGGGACCCATTCCGCGAAGGCGACCGGGCCAATGACCAATTGCGCGATGCGGTCGCCGCGCTGGATGGTACAGGGTTCCTGGCCGAGATTGATGGCGATGAGGCGGATTTCCCCGCGATAGTCGGCGTCAATCGTGCCGGGGGAATTCAGCATTGTAAGGCCGTGCTTCCACGCCATGCCGGATCGCGGCCTGATTTGGGCCTCGTATCCCGGCGGCAGGGCGATTCGGATGCCTGTGGGAATCAGGGCGCGCCCGCCGGGCGCCAAGGTCACTGGCTCGCGCACGGCTGCACGCAGATCCATGCCGGCGGCATGAACGGTTTCGTAGGCCGGCAGGGGCAAATCGTCCGTGCCGGGTTCGCGCAGGATGGCGACGCGAACCGCCGGAGTCACAGGGGGATGCCCTCCAGTGGGGTGGCCGGTTTCGGGCCGAGCACAAGCATGGTGCAGCGTTCGGGCCGGAAAATCTCGACCGCCACCTGATGCAGATCGTCCACGGTAACGGCGTCGAGTGCGCCGATGATTTCAGAAAGTCCCAGCAACCGCTTGTAGTAGATCATGGATTTGGCCATGCGCGACATTCGGTTGAACGTGCTTTCGAGCGACATCAGCATGCTGCCCTTGAGATGTTCCCGGTTGTTTTCGAGTTCCGTTTCGGGAATGGGCTTGGCGCGAAACTTGCCGATCTCCTCGAAGATAAGGCCCAGGGTACGGTCAAAGTTTTCAGGGGCGACCGCCGCGTAGATGCCGAACATGCCCGCCGTGAAAAAACAGCTGTGGAATGAATAGATCGAATAGGCAAGGCCTTCTTCCTCGCGAATGCGTTCGAACAGGCGCGACGTGCTGCCGCCGCCCAACGCGCTGCTCAATATGTCGTAGACATACCGGCGTTCGTCGGACACCGTCGGTCCGGGAAAGGCCATGCAAAGATGGTTCTGCGCGATGTCCCGCTCGACGATTTCGATGCCAGGGGCGAATTCGGGCGGTCCGGAATGCTTGTGCGAGGGACTGGGCGGCAATCCGCCAAACTCGCGATCAACCTGTTCGAGCACGGCGCTCTCGTCGAAATTGCCCGCTATCGAAAAATACATGTTGCGGGGACGATACCATGCCTTGTAATAACTTTGTACGTCTTTGATCGTGATGTTGGCCACGCTTTCCACGCGCCCCGAAACCGGCCATCCCAAGGGATGATTGGGCCATAACCGCGCGCTGAGCAAATCGTGCGCATAGTCTTCGGGCACATCCTCTATCGAGGCGATTTCCTCAAGGACGACATTGCGTTCCTTGTCGAGGTCGCAAAAGGTCGAATTCTTGATGACGTCGGCCAAGACTTCGATGCCGGCGGCGAGATGTTTGTCGAGCGTCTTGATATAGAGGCAGGTGTACTCGCGCGAGGTGAAGGCGTTCAGATGCCCTCCCTTGCTTTCGATAGGCTCCATGATTTGTCGGGCGGTGCGTGTTTTCGTGCCCTTGAAGAAGAGGTGTTCGAGGAAGTGGGAGATGCCGGCCTGATCGGGCTGTTCGTTGGCGGACCCCGTCTTGACCCACACGCCCGCCGTGGCGGAATGCAGATAGGGCAGGCGTTCCAGGGTAACGGTCATCCCGTTGTCGAGCTTGCGCGCGACGGCATTGTCGGTGTAGAGCAGATCTTTCTCAGGCTGCATGAAACTTCCTTGCCGCGGCGCGCCGCAACGCCCGGACGCGCCGCCTCGAATGCGTTGGGATCAACGGCGCCGTCCGCCGTTCCGATCTCGATTGCGATCGGAATGTCCGCCCCGATCGCCGCCGCGTCCGCCCCGATCGCCGCCGCGTCCGCCCCGGTCGCGATCGCCACGGGAACGCGGTTCACGCGGAGGCGGCATGTCTTCGGCGGAAATACGGCCCAGTTCGAGATCCGCGGCGTTTTTGGACATATTGACGCGGCCCATGCGGTCTATTTCGATGACCTTGACGTCTATTTCATCGCCGATTTGCACCACGTCCGTTACTTCGCCCACGCGGTGCGGGGCCAACTCGGAAATATGCACCAACCCTTCGCGTCCGCCCAGAACGCTGACAAACGCGCCGAAATTCATTATGCGCGTCACGGTGCCGTGATAGACCTTTCCGACCTCCACCTCGGACACGATCAACTTGATCATGTCTATGGCGGCCTCGGCGCAGGCCTTGTCCACCGCCGCGACATTGACGGTGCCGTCGTCCTCGATTTCAATTTCGGCGCCGGTCTTGGTCTGTATCTCGCGGATGACCTTGCCGCCCGGCCCGATCACTTCGCGAATCTTGTCCACGGGGATGCTGATGGTGTAGATGCGTGGCGCGTAGGGCGAGATTTCCTTGCGCGGTTCGGGCAGACAGGCCAGCATCTTGTCCAGGATATACAAGCGTCCGTCGCGTGCCTGCATCAGCGCCCGGTGCATGACCTCGCGCGGAATGCCCCCGATTTTGGTGTCCATCTGGAACGCGGTGATGCCTTTGGCCGTGCCGCAGACCTTGAAATCCATGTCGCCGTAATGATCTTCCGCACCCAGGATGTCGGTCAAAACGCAGACATCGTCGCCTTCCTTGATCAAGCCCATCGCAATGCCGGCCACGGGGGCCTTGATGGGAACGCCCGCGTCCATCATGCTCATGGTTCCGCCGCACACCGACGCCATCGAACTCGACCCGTTGCTTTCCGTGATGTCCGACACGACGCGGATGACATAAGGGAACGCCTTTTCCGGATCGTCGTTGTCGTTGGGAAGAACGCATTCCAGCGCCCGCTCCGTCAATTTTCCGTGGCCAACTTCACGGCGTCCCGGTCCCGAAATCCGCCGGACTTCGCCGACCGACCAACTGGGGAAATTGTAATGGAGCATAAACCGTTTGAATTCTTCCCCGGTCAATTCATCGAGGCGCTGTTCATCGCGGCTTGTGCCCAGCGTCGTCGTGACGATGGCCTGCGTTTCACCGCGGGTAAACAAACACGATCCATGCGTGCGGGGCAGGATGCCGACCTCAATGGTGATGGGGCGAATTTCGTCGGGACGGCGTCCGTCAAGCCGGATTTTGTCCCGGATGGCCTTTTGCCGCATGAGTTTCTTTTCGGCGGCCGTAAAAGCCTCTGCAATGGCGCCGGCGCGCTCCGCGAAAAGGTCCGGCCCGTACTGTTCAGCCAGGGCATCGGCCACTTCCGCCTTCAATCCATCCACCGCGGCCTGTCGCTCCTGTTTCTGAACAATGGACAGGGCGGCTTCCAGGCGGCCGGCAATGGCCTCCTCGACATCCGCCACGACGGCCGGATCGAGCTCCTTGGGAACGAAGGGCATTTTCGGGACCCCGGCGCGGGCCTGCAATTCCTCGATGCCCTTGCAGATTTCAATGATGAAGGTGTGGCCGAATTCAAGCGCTTCGACCATTTTGTCTTCCGGCAGTTCCTTCGCGCTTCCTTCCACCATGCAGATGGCTTCCCGGGTGCCTGCCAACACCAAATCCAACTGGCTTTCAGCCATCTTGGACATCGGCGGATTGACTTCGAATTCGCCGTTGAAACACCCCACACGCACCGCGCCAATTGGGCCGAGGAACGGTACCGGCGAAACGCTCAGCGCCGCTGAGGCCGCATTGATCGACAAGACCCCCGGATCGTGTTCATTGTCCGCGGAAAACACGGTCTGACAGACCTGAAGTTCGTTGAAGAATCCTTTCGGGAACAAGGGGCGCACCGGACGATCCGTCAGGCGGCACACGAGGATTTCACGTTCCGTGGGACGGCCTTCGCGCCGGAAGAAGTTACCGGGAATGCGTCCGGCCGCAAAACTCTTTTCGCGGTAATCAACCGTCAAGGGAAAGAAGTCCTGGCCCGGTGACGCTTCCGGTGCCACACATACCGCCGACAAAACCATCGTGTCGCCGAAAACAGCCATCACGGAACCGTGTGCCTGTTTGGCGATTTTGCCCGTTTCAAAATGGATCTCTTCGGATCCGACTCGTACTGAGAGACGTTCTACCATGGTGTTGTTTTGACACTCCCGCTGGGATGAGAACGCCCTCGGCGTCACATTCCAACTTGTTTTTTATTTTCTTAGACCCAGCGCCTTGACAATCGCGCGATAACGCTCGATGTCCTGATTGCGCACATAATTCAACAGATTGCGGCGCTTGCCGACCAGTTTCAGCAGGCCGCGGCGGCTCGCGAAATCCTTCGCGTGCTTTTGGAAATGCACGGTCAACTCGTTGATCCGTTCCGTCAGCAACGCGATCTGCACTTCCGCCGAACCGGTGTCGCCCTCATGCTTTGCGAACGACTTGATAACTTCGCCTTTACGTTCCTTGGTTACCGCCATGATTCACCTGTCCTTTCGCATTCGCCCACTTCCCAGTGCGCCGCCGGTGCAGCGGACGCCCGAGCAAGGGGCACCCACAGAAGTTACTTGTCCGTCAAGGCCGCCAGTCCCGGCAAAACCTTGCCTTCCAACATTTCGAGCGACGCGCCGCCGCCCGTTGATACATGAGACATCTTGTCTTCCAGGCCGAATTGCACCACCGCCGCGGCGGTATCGCCGCCGCCGATAATCGAGATGGCCTTGCCGTTTGCCAACGCCTCGGCAACGGCCTTGGTCCCCGATGCGAATTTTTCCATTTCGAACACGCCCATGGGACCGTTCCACACGACCATTCCCGCCGTCCGGATGGCGTCCGTAAAAAGGGCCTCCGTTTTCGGTCCAATATCAAGGCTCATCCAACCGGATTCGATGCTCTTCACATCCACCACCTTGCTGTTCGCATCGGCCGCGAAGGCATCCGCCACGACCGTGTCCACCGGCAATAAAAGCGAAACGCCCTTTTCGGCCGCCTTTTGCAGCGCGGCCTTGGCGGTTTCGATGCCGGGTTCGTCCAGCAGGCTGTTGCCGATTTCATATCCTTGCGCCTTCAGGAATGTGCAGGCCATGCCCCCGCCGATGATCAACGTGTCAACCAGGTTCAACAGGTTTTCGATGACAAGGATCTTGTCGGAAACCTTGGCGCCGCCCAGGATCGCCACCAACGGGCGTTCCGGGTTGTTCAACACGCGGTTGAAATACTCCATTTCCTTCGCGAGCAGAAAGCCGGCCGCGCTTTGCGCCACATATTTCGTGACACCTTCCGTCGAGGCATGGGCGCGATGGGCCGATCCGAACGCATCGTTGATGTATACGTCGGCCAGACGGCCCAGCTGGCGGCTCAACTCGGGATCGTTTTTTGTTTCGCCCTTGGTAAAACGCGTGTTTTCAAGAACAATGATGTCGCCGGGCTGCATCGCGGCCACCGCAGCCTCGACTTCCGGTCCCACCAGCGCATCGAGTTTCGTGACGTTTCCCCCAATCAACTCACGCAAGCGATCGGCGACGGGCCCCATCTTGAGCAGGGCGTTTTTCTTGAGGATTTTGGCTTTTTCCTCGTCCGATTCGGCCTTGGCGGGATCCTTCGGACGCCCCAGGTGCGACATTAGAATCAGTTTGCCCCCGCGTTCACGCACATAACTAATGCTCGCCAACGCGGCGCGGATGCGCGTGTCGTCGCGCACGGTTCCGTCCTCGTTTTGGGGCACGTTGAAATCCACGCGCATCAAGACGCGTTTACCCCGCACATCCAAATCTTCAATGCTCAACTTCCGCATTTCACGCCCTCTACCCATTCAACGATTTCACATTTTCAAAAAAGGCCCGCGCGGGGTTGGCCGCGCAGGCCCATTGGGAGATCGTCATACCATTTTCTTGAACAGATCAACGCAGCGGTTCGAATAACCCCACTCGTTGTCGTACCACGAAACGCACTTCGCAAAGTTGTCGCCCATCACAAAGGTCAACTTCGAGTCAAAAACGCTCGAATGCGGATTGCCGATTATGTCGCAGGACACGATTTCGTCCTCGCAATACTGCAGAATGCCCTTCAGGGGGCCTTCCGCGGCCGCTTTCATGGCCGAATTGATCGCGTCCACCGTTACCGTCTTTTCCAGTTCGACGACCAGATCCACGACCGATCCGTCAATGACGGGCACGCGCATCGCCATGCCGTCCAACTTGCCCTTCAACGCCGGCAGCACCTTGCCGACCGCGCGCGCAGCGCCGGTTGTCGTCGGGATAATCGAATTGGCGGCGGTGCGGGCGCGGCGCAAATCCTTGTGCGGCATGTCAAGCACGCGTTGATCGTTCGTGTACGCATGGATTGTGTTCATGAGGCCGCGCTTGATGCCGAAATTCTCGTGGAGGACCTTGGCGAACGGCGCCAGGCAGTTGGTCGTGCAACTGGCGTTCGATATGACTTGATCCGTCGGCTTCAGCGTGTCGTCGTTCACGCCCATCACGACGATGGCGTCCACATCGCCCTTCGGCGGAACCGTGAGCAACACTTTTTTGGCGCCGCCGGCCACGTGCTTCATGCAGAGTTCCTTCGAGGTGAAAATGCCCGTGGATTCGAGCACGAAATCAACGCCCAGATCCCCCCACGGCAACTCGGCCGGATCTTTCTTCGCCAATATCCTGATTTCCTTGCCATTAACCACGATGGCGTCGTCCTTTGCCTGGACCGATCCATCGAAAGGACCGTACGTACTGTCGTACTTGAGCAAGTGCGCCAGCGTCTTCGCATCGGTCAAGTCGTTTATGGCCGCCACTTCAAACGCGGACTCCTTCAGGAGCACCTTGAATACATTGCGTCCAATTCGCCCAAACCCGTTGATTCCGATCTTCATCGCCATGGTTCATTTCCTTTCGCCTACCGCGAGCACGTCCCCTGCCGCTGTCCGCGAAACACCTCGCGCACGTCGCCATTTGCGGCATGAGACACCTTTAGCCTGGATTGGAATAGAAAAATCGAGAAGATGACCCTACTGATCGCACTTTTGCACGAACACGGTATCGTGCGCCCATGCACAATCGTGGGAGGCTTGCCCGCCTCCCGGCAGGTATACGCCCACCCCGGCCCGTTTTACACGGACCCATGTCTCTCTTTGTTCCTTCAATCCGGGGCATACTATGCCATACGCGCGCGCCACAAGTCAAACCGCGGGCCGCCTAACCAATTTGCGGCAAGAACATGGCTGTGGTACGATTGCCTTGCCTTATGGATACGATGTGGCGTTTTGTACATCTGACGGACACCCATTTGGGCAGCATGGTGGACGGGGAGTGGAACAATCGCTTTCTGTGCACGATGATGCCCGATGTAATGCGATGTCTTCGTCGCGATCTTGCCAAGATCAACCCTGACTTCATTCTGGTTACGGGAGACATCGCGAGCCACCATTCGCGCGACGCCGTGTTTGCCGCGCGCGATTTGCTGGATTCGCTCGGATTTCCCTATTATCCGATGGGGGGCAACCACGATTTTCTGAGCGAGCGGATGCGCGAATGGTTTCTCGACGCGTTTCATGCCCGCCTGCCCGGCGGTGACACCGTCTATTCCTTCACGCACAAGAACCTGCATTTCTGCGTGCTCGATCCGTGGTGGAAATGGCGTGACGATTCGCTGTGCCCCGTGGCCGAGGCCTCGTTGCACGACGCGGGGGGAATATCCATGCATGGCGCGCGGTGGGCGATGCCGCCGCACGAACTGGCGTGGCTCGAAAACGACTTGGCGGAACATGCGGCGGGACCGGTTGTCATTGCCACGCATTATCCCGCGATAGGAATTCCGCGCCGCCTGCGACGGGCCGGCCTGTGCGATGCCGGGCACCTCGACAATGGCGAGATCCTGCTGGACATCTGCCGTCGCCATCCGCATGTCAAGGCCATTTTCAGCGGGCATGTGCATATGCACATCATTGAATCATGCGATGGACTGACACACGTCGTCACGGGTTCGATGCCGGAATTTCCCTGTGAATACCGTGATGTCCACGTGTACGACAACCGCATCGAAATTCACACCTGTGCGCTCAGCAACACGAGTTTCGCAAACCGATCGCTTATCCCCGGCCACGATTATACCGCCGGGATGCCGCAGGATCGCCGCGCGACGATATCGCTTTCATAACAACCCGGAAGCGCAACGAGGGGACCGGACTATCCATCCGATCCCCTCGTTTCTGTCTTACAGGGTTACGTTACGCCGCTTTTTTCACGCAGCAACCGCCGCCTTTTTGCGGATCGCATGCGGCGCCCGATTTGGTCTTGGGGCATTTGCACGCGCCCTCGGCGCACTTGCAATCGGCCCCGCATTTGCAGGCTTCGCCGCACTTGCAGGCCGCCGCCTTGCAGGCCTTGGGGCACTTGCACGCGCCCTCGGCGCACTTGCAATCGGCCCCGCATTTGCAGGCTTCGCCGCACTTGCAGGCCGCCGCCTTGCAGGCCTTTGGGCACTTGCACGCGCCCTCGACGCACTTGCAATCGGCTCCGCACTTGCAGGCTTCACCGCATTTGCATTTTGTGCATGCCGCATCCGCGGCCCATGCCGGACCCATGCCGGACCAGGCAAATCCCAATGCCAGCAAAACCACCGAAACCACAACGAGACTCTTGATTCTCATTTTTATCATCCTTGTTGTTTGTCGCGCCGCGTTGTTCCATCGCGATCCGCTCGGATCGCCCGAACGACAACGCGAACATTCCTTGCCGTTGAAACAGAGTTGAGGCGTGGGGCCCTTCGCGATCTATCAACATAGAAGCGCGCAGTGAAGCAAAAATGCAGGTCTTTTCGAAACAGGCAAGGATGCGAAAGATTCCGGAGGAATCCCATCGCCTCCCGGCGGAGCAACGTCCATGGGAACGCCCCATCCGGCGATCAGGCCTGTTTCAGGGAAAGCGGGAGGAGTCATCAAGGCCGCCGGCCATAAGGGCAAGCCGCCCGGACAATGGCAATTCCGCGTTTCGGACCGCCCGGTCTCCGAACGGCAACCGGGGCCGGCAACCGGCGCGGCTGTCGTGTCGCAACACGCTTCTTCCAAGGCTTTCACGTTGTTCGAACAGCAGCACGCAACCGGTTCCGGCGTTTCCGTTCCGCCTTTATTGGAACAGCACGCGGAAAAGCCGCAAACACAGGCAAGTCCCATGACAAAGGGTTGCACGGCCAATAGGACGGCCAATAGCCCGGCTTGAATTCGTTTCACTTGAGGCAGCCTTTTTTCATATTCACGGCAATTATACCACAACGAGACCAACTTGCGCGTATCGAATTCTCGGGGCTTGTTTCAGGTCTGAAATCTCCAAAGAAAGGGTATTTCCCTGGTTGAACGGGTTATGGAATTGTATTGAAGCATCGCCCATGGAGGGCCCGCATGACAGAAACAAGGGCTAATGCATGGGATAGGCTGTCCCACCGGCGGAGCCGGCGGGAACCTTGATGTGTTGTTCTGGAATCATAAAATAAAGAAGAAAATAAGCGGACGGATGCACTACAATGCAGCCTGGCCGTTTTGCCCAAGGAGGTTGAATATGAGGAACCGGCTATTCAGTATTGTTCTGGCGGCTGTTGCAGGGGCCGTTTGTCTCGGCCATGACGTCGCGTTGGCGGAGAAATCCGGCGAGTCCGCCCAAGCCAAGCCCGCGGCCGCAAAGCCCGCGGCCGCAAAGCCCGCCAAACCGTCCGTGCCGCCCGCGCCCGCCGGCACAATCATGGCCATACCGGCGGAAGTCCGTTTCAATTCGACGCGCGGGACGGCGCAGGTGGCGATTTTTTTCGATGAAACGCCCGCCAAGGCCGCGCATATCACCAAGGCCGCCTTTGTCAAAAAAGGCTGGATGTTCGAGGTGTCGAAATCCAAGACGGATCCCGGCGTGGTGACCGTCGCGACGAATCCGAACACGGTCGAGGATGGCAGTTACACCCTCGAAATCGTGGCCGGTGGCCAAACCGTCCATGTCGAGGTATACGTGACCTTGGACGGCCACGCGCCAAGCGCCGGGGAAATTCGATTGCCACCGCGGCTCGATCTCGATGCGTCGTACAAGAAAGGCACGACGCTCGAACTCAAGTTGGATGCACCGCTGGACGCCGAGTATGTTTGGACCGTCAACGGCCAAGTGGTGGCGCAGGGGCCCGGCGAAATCAAATTGGTGCATACCTTCGATCAAACCGGCCCGCAAATCATCCGCGTGCGCATGAAGGCGCCCAACGGCCGGACGGAGGAAAGCGTCGGCAAGACGGAAGTGATTCCGTAACGCCCATGGGTCTCGAACAGCCCGACATGCCGCCACTTTCGCGGGCGGAATGCGCCCGGTTGGGCTGGAAGGAAATAGATATCCTAATTGTCACGGGCGACGCCCTCGTGGATCATCCCGCATTCGGCGCAGCGCTGCTGGCCCGCTGGCTCATCGCCCACGGATATCGCACGGGCATCGTCGCCCAGCCGCGATGGACGGACACCGGGGACATCGCGGCGCTGGGGCGTCCACGGCTCTTCGCGGGGGTCACGGCGGGCGCGCTTGACTCGATGCTCGCCCACTATACCGCGTTCCGCAAAAAACGGCGCGACGACGCCTATACGCCGGGCGGACGCTCCGGAGCACGGCCCAATCGCGCCACGATCGTCTATGCGGGCCTTGTGCGCCAGGCCTTTCCCGGCCTGCCGGTGGTTGTCGGCGGCATCGAAGCCTCCCTGCGCCGCGCGACGCACTACGATTTCTGGTCGGATTCGTTCCGGCGGTCGATCCTGCTTGACAGCAAGGCCGACTGGCTCGTCTGCGGCATGGCGGAACGCGCCCTCCTCGACCTTGCGCGCGCGATGGAAGCCGGCGGACCTGTCGCCCCCTCCACGTTACGCGGCGTCGCCTGGGCCGAATCGAAACCGTGTCCGCCTCCCGGCGATTTTGCGGACGCCGAAACACTGCCTTCGCACGAGGACATCGCCGCCGATCCGCGCCGGTTGATGGCGGCCACGCTGGCGTTCGAGCGACAGACACACAACGGCGGTCCATGGCTGGCGCAATCTTCCGGCGGACGCCGGGTCTGGTTCGCACCGCCCGCCGCGCCGCTGGCGCCCGCCGAACTGGATGCATTATACGCCCTCCCATTCTCGCGCCGCGCCCACCCCCGATATGCCGAACCCGTGCCGGCGCTTGAAACGGTCCAATTCAGCATCACCGCGCATCGCGGCTGTGCGGGCGGCTGCACGTTCTGCTCGCTGGCGCTCCACCAAGGCCGCCGCATCCAGTCGCGCGGCGCGGAATCCATCGCCGCCGAAGCCGGGCGCATGACGCGCCATCCGGACTGGCGCGGCAGCGTGACGGATGTCGGCGGACCTTCCGCGAACATGTGGGGGGCGCGTTGTTTGCGCGAAGGGCATCCCTGCCGGCGCGCCAGTTGCCTGACCCCGGCTATTTGCCCGCATTTCGCGTGCGATCAACACGCCGCCGCGCATCTGCTCGACACGCTGGCGCGCATTCCCGGCGTGCGGCACGTCCGCGTGGCCAGCGGCATCCGGCACGACCTCGCCCTGCGCGACCCGGACTACCTGCAAGCGCTAACGGCGCGCCACACGGGCGGCCAGTTGAAACTCGCGCCCGAACATTGCCGCGAAAACGTGTTGCGCCTCATGCGCAAGCCGCCCTTTGACCGTTTTGAGCGGTTCATGGAGATTTTCCAGAACCTTTCGCGCGAGTCGGGCAAGGAGCAGTACATCGTTCCATATCTGATGAGCGCCTTTCCCGGATGCACCGACGAGGACATGCGCGCACTTGCCCGGTGGCTCGAATCGAAGGGCTGGAAACCCCGCCAGGTGCAGTGCTTCATCCCGACGCCCGGCACTGTCGCCACCGCCATGTACTGTGCCGGCATCGCCCCCGACGGCCGCCCCATCCCCGTTGCGCGCACCGACGCCGAACGCCTCCGGCAACACCGGATTCTGGTTTGCCGTCGCGGCGCGTAATGCGTACACTCGCGCCAGACCGGTTTTTCGTCGTGGACGGAGTGGACCCGGTGGACTTTGCGCCGAAGCCGGAGCCCTATCGTCCATAATGTTCATGTTGTTCATGCGATAAACCGAAAACCTTCAACGCTTTCTTCACAAGAAAATATACGCGGATTCAGACATGCAGACTGCACCGGCGCCGGAAACGCGATCCGGCCGCGAGGATTACCTCGATCATCTGCGCGTATTCCTGACGGCGCTGGTCGTGTGCCATCATCAGGCGATCGCCTTTGGCGCGCCGGGCGGCTGGTATTACGTGGCGGCCGCGCCGGGCGACATCGTTTCGCTTGTGGTCATGACGCTTTTCGTGGCGGTAAACCAGGCGTATTTCATGAGCCTGCTGTTTTTCGTGTCGGCGTATTTCACGCGCATGTCGCTGTTGAAAAAAGGCGTGCCGGCTTTCGTGAAAGGCCGCGCGATCCGGCTGCTTGTCCCATTGGCCGTGTTTTTCTTCCTGCTCAATCCCTCGGTAATCCATCTCGCGCGTTTCTTTCGGGGAGAAGCCGAGGCCGGTTATGCCGCATTCATGCTCAAGGAGGGCTGGCGCCATTTCGGGTTTGGGCCGATGTGGTTCGTTTTCGCGCTCATCCTCTTCACGGCGGGGTATCTGGCCTGCGCCGGATGCCGAAAAAGCGATCCCGCACGACGTCCGCTGCCCGGCAATTTTTCCGTGTTTGTCTTTGTACTGTCCATCGGCGTGATCACTTTCCTTGTGCGCCTGATGGTTCCCTTGGGCACCGAAGTGATCGGCCTGCAACTCGGCTATTTTCCCTTGTATATCTGCATGTTCGCTTTCGGGATCGTCGCCCACGGATCCGGATGGCTTGACCATCTGGGCGCACGCCAGGCAAACGCATGGTTCGCTTTGGCGCTGGCCGCCATGGTCCTGTTGCCCGTAATCGTGGTGCTTGGCGGCGCGCTGAAGGACAACGGCGACGCCTTCCGGGGCGGGCTGTCCTGGCAGGCGTTCGCCTATGCCGCATGGGAACCGTTTATTTGCGTGGGCGTCTCGATGAAACTCGTGTGTTTCTTTCGCGAAAGGCTGGGCCGCGCCAACACCCTTGCCGGACGTCTTTCCAAGAGTTCCTACGCCGTCTATATCATCCATCCTTTTTTCGTTGTTACAGCCACGTTTCTTGCCAAGGATCTTCCTTTGCCGCCGCTGGCGGTCGTCCTGTTTGTTTGCCCCTTGGTTCTTGTTGCGACATTTGCCTGCGCCAATCTCCTTCGCCAGGCGCCGGTCCTGAACAAAATCCTGTGAGGGTTTGCGCCGTTTTGAAACCGAATCCGCGGAGTAGGCAGTCTGAATCGGGATGAGCGTTTGAAGCGGCGCCGAATGGCGAGTAGAATCGTTGGAGCACCGCGCCAAATAATGAAAGCGTGTGCGCCGCAACGGACCGCAGGTCGGTAAGGAGACGTTTATGATTACCACGCAACATGCCGAAAACCGCGTATGGGCCTTTCGCGCCATCGGGGAATTGCAGACTTTTTTGGGCGATTGCGACTTCGAAGGTGATATCGGCGAGGAGCAGGCGCTGTTGGATCGAAAATGGCGGGAATTGCGCGACAACAAATACCGCGTGGTGTTTCTGGGCGCGTTCAATGTGGGCAAGAGCGCCCTGATCAACGCGATCCTGGGCGACGAGTACCTTCCGACGGTGCTCGAGGAATGCACGACGAAAATCACGCATGTAGTCAAGTCGGACACCATGAAGACGGTGTTGAGCCTGTCCGTGCCGGCGACCGAGGACGAATTTCGCGCATTGGGCGGCCTGATCGAAGCGTGCAACATGGGCGCATCCGTTGAACGCGCCGAATCGGGGGACGATCTAATCATCGTGTACGCGTCGAGCGCGGCCAAGGACCTGCTGAAAAGCCTGCGCCCGCTGGTCACGGTCAGCGCCGACGAGGATTTCCCGCTGTTGAAGTCGCTTCGGAACAAATTCGACGAAATTCATGTGCATCTGCCGACGGATTTGCTCGAGGAGGACATCGCACTGGTGGACTCGCCCGGCGTGCACAGCATCGCCGAAACCAACGAGAAAATCGCGCACGAAATCATCCCGAACAGCCACTTGGTGGTGTGCATGATTGAAAGCCAGAACGCCGGCAACGAACAAAACCGGGAATTCATTGAACAAATCGTCAAGTATCGCCACCGTAAGATCTTTTTTGTCATCAACAAGTCCGATCAACTCAACAAGGACGAGATCGATCCGCTCGGCCGCCGGGGTCCCGCCAAGGATCTACTGCGCAGTCTCGAAGGCATCGTGGACAATCCGGAAATTTTCTTCGTGTCGGCGCTGTACGCGCTGGTGTCGGCCCAGTTGTCCAATTACCATCTGCAGCTGTCGGATATCGAATACAACAACAAGATCAAGATTCCGTGGGCGATCCAGCGCGATCTGCTGCAATGCGAGGAGCCCACGAAGGGCGTGGCCAGTTATCTCATGATTCAGAGCAACATCGCCGCGCTCAAGAACCGCCTGATTGACTACCTTTACAAGGAGAACCGGGAGGGCGCCATCCTGGAATCGGTTTGCCGGGTGCTTGCGTCGCGCGCATGGGCCTATGCCCGGCCGCTTCAAATCAAGTTGGAAATGGTCATGGACAATCCCCGGCTCGACGAATTGACCCGGACGCGCGAACGGTTGACGGAGCGCCTGGAAGACTTGCGGGCGCAGTCGCAAAACATCCAGGAGTGGTTCCAGGTCATGGCGGCGGGCGGCTCGCGGGAAGGTTTGGTCTACACGGGATACGAAAGGCTGGTGGCCGAACTGTTCGACGACAAGGCCATCGAGGAGCAGGTGTTGAAACCGCTGGGCCAGTGGCTTGCGATCAAAGAGAACATCGCCACGGCCAAACGCGCGTCCTACGCGCCGCTGGCCGCGGAAATTCAGCGGGTCGTGGACGCCTTCGTCCAGCGCTGCCTGGATCGCCTGTTGGGCGAGGCGCAAACGGTGCAGCGCCGGGTTCTCGATGCCATGGGCGCGCTTGCGGAAGAGGTCGCGCCCGTTCCGGAGGGTCTTGTCCGCGTGTCGCGCGGTCCCATCGGCGCTTTGCAGGCCGGCATGGCCGCCTCGTACTTTGGCTTTCTCGTGTCGGGCGCGGTGCTGGGCGCGGTGGTGGGGGCGGTGGCATGGAGCGTGCTCATTGCGCGGCCCGACGTCCAGATTGCCCTGAACAATCTGTTGCGCGACTTCTTTTATCTCGATGCCCGGCTGGGCGCGGGGGCGGGTGCGGTGTTGGGCGGCGTTCTGGGCCTTCTGCTGCGCGGCGCCACCAGTACGGGCGTGCGCCGCGAGAAACTCGCGCGGTGTGTCCGTGAAAAAGTCATGCAGTTGCTGACGCAGGGCGGCAAAAGCGAAGTGGGCACGGTCTTCAACGCGGCCCGCGACCAACTGCGCGAGGGCATGTCTCAGTGCCGGGCCGCTTTCGCGGAAAACATCCGCAAGGCGTTCGATGATGCCTTGGCCGGTCTTTCGATGGAGATCGAAACCGTCCGCGCCGAAGAGGAAGAAATCCGCCGAAAGCAGGAGGAAGTCGTTGCCCGGCTCGAACCGAAACGGGCCGCGCTGGCGGAACTGGCGGAAAAGGCCCATGCGATAGCCGAGGCCAACGCGTCCAACGAGTCGGCCGCGGGTGTTGGCGCCTGACCGTCTTCGGGTGTTGTATGGATGTAAACGATTTGATACGCTTGGCATTGAATGGCCCCAAGCCGTTTGCTGGAATGGGCCGGTGAACGCGCAGTATGCGAACGGCGGGGCAATTACAATAGTACGATGAAAACCCGCCCCGCCAGGGCGTGAAACGATCCGTTGCATAATGCAGCGAAATCCATGAGGAGGAACGTACGATGAGACGCTATTCCCCGTTTTCGAGCGCCGGGGGTCCGGCGCTGGCGCTGGCCATTGCCTTTCTGCTGGCCGTTGTGGGCTGTTGGTCGAAGGAGCCGCCCGCGCCCGCGCCGGTGGTTCCCGCGCCGCCCGTCGCGCCGGTAACCGAACCCGCGCCCGCGCCCGTCGAACCGGCGCCCGTGCCGCCGTCCGGCCAGCCCGAATTGGGTCCCGTGGTTCCGTCAACGCTTCCGGTGCTGAAACTGGCGCCGGAATCCGCCATGCTGACGCTGGCGCTTCCCCCGCTGAACGGCATCATTGACAAGGCGCTGGCCTTGGCCAAACGCATTGCGCCGCCCGACTTCAACGTTGACGAGGAAGTGGCCAAGGCGGTGTCCGATATTCGAAACGACTTGGGCGTGCCCGATGCCGCCAGTTTTGCCGATATCGCCACGGCCAAAGGCATCCAGCCCGACGCCCCGATAGGCGTCTTTGTGGATCTTGCGCCGACCGCCACGAGCGCCAAGGAGGCTTTCGCGGAGTTCAAGGCCGCGCTGGATGCCCAAAAGACCACTGAATCCGCGCCGGCGCCGGAAGGTGAAAAGAAAGAAGGCGGAGAAGCGCCGCCGGCTCCGCCTGCGGAACCGCCGAACATTGAAAAGTTTCTCGAATCCGTAAAACTGCCGGGCGTCGCGCTCGTATTTGGATGCGGCGATCCCGCCAAGGTCGAAGCCGCCATCAAGGATTTGCTCTCGTTGCCCGGCGGCGACATCGATCCGGAAAAAGTCGAAACCCTCGATGTCAACGGGGTGCAGGTCAAGTGTTTCGATCCGGAAAAACTCGCCTACGCGATGGCCGACGGCAAAATGTTTATTTCCAATTCGCTCGAAATGTTGAAGCAGACGCTTGCCCGCGTGGCCTCGCCCGCGGTGGTCCGGTACGGTTCGGTCGAATGTCCCGCCGAAGTCCCCGACGAATGGGTGCTGCTGTCCCGTTTCGACAAAATCGCCCCGCTCGTCAAGGATTTGATTCCGGCCGCGCTGGCCATGAACAAGGGAACCGCAAAATTCGCCGACACCCCCCTGCCTTCGATCGAGAAGAAACTGAACGCCATGGCCGGCGACGACCCCGGCGTGACGCGGCTGATCTGGACGGACAAGAAAATCGAACTAAAGACGCAGATGGACAACGCCAAACATCCGGCCTATGCCGAACTGTGCGGGGAGGCCAAACCGCTCCGCTTGGCGCCGTTGCTGCCGGAAGCCACGCTGGCCTTGTTGAGTCTTCGGTTCAACGCCATGGCGAAGGCGTCGTTTCGCGAGGGCTGGCTCAACGCGCTGCCGCCCGAGGTGCAAAAGGACGCGGGCTTGTCGCAGGTGACGATGTATATCAACCAGGCCGTGGAACTCATCGGGGACGAACTCACGTTCGGCATTTCGGCGGCCAGCGGCGGCATTCCGCAGGCGTTTCTGATGGCGAACCTTGCCCAACCCGATCAAGTCAAGGCCCTGATTCAAATGTTTGCCCCGATGACGCCCGCCGAAAAACACGAGGACGTGGATATTTCGATAGTGGCCGTGCCCCTTCCCGTGCCGATCTATATCGCATTCCCCGAAGACACGGTGATGGTCGCCAACGATCTCGACCGATTCAAGGAAGTCATCACGGCCATCAAGACCAAGACGCCGACTAATTTTCTGGGATCCTTGGACCCGCCTGTCGGCCTTGATGCGCCCATGTATGGCATTTTGATGCTCAAATCGGCCCTTGTCGGCGATATCGTCAAGCCCTTGGCCGGTCTTGGCGGGGGCTTGACGCCCGAAATGGAGATGCCGCTCGACAAACTGGTCGAAAATGTCCGCGAAATTCGCGCATCCCAGGATATCGAAAACAACTGGCAGGTCAGCAAGATTACCTTCTATCTCAACTGACCCGAATCGTCCACACTTCCATGCCCGGCTGTCTATTGTCAGCCGGGCTTTTTCGTGTTTGAACGCCGGAGAACCTCCGTGTTTTCTACTGACGCTTTCATCGCGAAGTTCCCCTTTTTGCCCCGATGATTATTTTCCGGCTATCGCGATATCATTTTTTCGTAGGTGTTTGTGTCGGTTTGCGCACGTGTCGTGCGGTTGAAAGCGGCTGCTTGTATGGAACGAAGGTCTTTTTTGAAGGCGCTGGGCGCTGGCGTCGCGGGGGCGATGTTGCCTTTGGGCGCCGATGCCTCGGATGCGCCCGGCGCGGCTTCGGGCTGCGGGATGTTGGTGGATACCACCGAGTGCATCGGGTGCCGCAAATGCGAATTCGCCTGCGCGCGCGCCAACGATTTGTCCCATGCTCCTTTGGAATCCTATGAGGACACGTCGGTTTTCGACACTCGCCGACGGATGACGGCGGGTGCCTACACGGTCGTCAACCGTTATCCGGACGCGGCCAACCCCGAAAAACCCACGTTCGTCAAGGTGAATTGCATGCACTGCTTGAAACCGGCGTGTGCATCGGCGTGCATCGTGGGCGCGTTGCACCGCCAGGAAAACGGCATGGTCACGTACGATGCGGGCAAATGCCTGGGCTGCCGGTACTGCATGATCGCCTGCCCGTTTCAGGTGCCCGCCTACGAATACGACAACGCACTGACGCCGGTCGTGTCCAAGTGTTCGTTCTGTTTCGATCGTGTGACGTCGGAAAACAAGCCGCCGGCCTGCGCGGAGATGTGCCCCCCGAATGCGTTGATGTTTGGCGAACGCAATAAACTGCTGCAGTTGGCCCACGAAAAAATTGCCACGAATCCGGATCGGTATGTGCCGCACGTCTACGGCGAAACGGAAGTAGGCGGAACCGCGTGGCTGTATTTGGCGGGCCGTCCGTTCGCGGACCTCGATTTGCGGGCGTTTTCCGGCAAACCCGTGCCGGAACTGACCGAGACGATCCAGCATAACGTGTTCAAGTTCGGTCTGCCGCCGGTGCTGCTGTATGGATTGTTGTGCACGGCGATGAAAACCTTTGGCGACGGGAAGCAGGAAGGACCTCCGGAATGAGCCGGCACGCATCCGAATCGCACGAATCGTGCGCGCCCGTGAAACATCCGTTTTTCACGCCGGGCGTCTTTGTTCTGCTTTGCCTGATGGGCGTGGGATTTGTCGCGGCCTTGTACCGGCTGGCGTTCGGCCTCCGCGCCGCCACCAGCCTGTCGGACCCGTATCCGTGGGGCATCTGGATCGCGATAGACGTGGCGTCGGGCGTGGCGCTGGCCGCGGGCGGCTTTACGACGGCGGCGCTTGCGCATGTGTTTCATCGCCGCGAATACGAGGCGTTGGTGCGCCCGGCGCTGTTGACGGCCATGCTCGGCTACACGTTTGTGGTGCTCGGCCTGATTCTCGATTTGGGCCGTTACTACAACATTTGGCATCCGATGTTGCCGTGGATGTGGCAGGGCAATTCGGTGCTGTTCGAGGTGGCCATGTGCGTCATGGCCTATCTCAACGTGCTCTATCTGGAATTCGCGCCCATCGTCTGTGAACGGTTCATGGGCCGCGTGAACCTGCCGGGCCCGCTTGCCGCGCTGAACGGGGTGGCCGAGACGGTCCTGCGCGTGGCGGACGCCATTCTCGGACGGACCATGTTCCTGCTGATCGCGGCGGGCATCATGCTTTCGTGCATGCATCAGTCCTCGCTGGGAGCACTGCTGCTGATCGCGCCCTACAAGATGAATCCCGTCTGGTACACACCGATCCTGCCGCTGCTGTTTCTGCTGTCGGCCATTTCGGTCGGTTTTCCCATGGTGGCGGTCGAATCGCTGTGGTCGTCGTGGGCATTCAAGCGCCGGCCCGAAACCAAATTGCTGGGTCTGTTGGTCCGCTATACCGTGGTGCTGCTGGGTGTTTACTGGATTGCCAAGGTATGCGATTTGGTCATTCGTGAAGCCTATGGCGCGATTTTCGCTGACCCAGGGACGACCATTGCGTTTGGGATCGAATTTTTAATTGGCGGATTGATCCCGCTGGCGATGCTGGTGTCGGCGCGGGTTCGGCGGACGCCCCGCCTGCTGTTCGTGGCGTGCGCATCGGCGGTGATCGGCGTGGCGATCAACCGCGTGAACGTTTTTCTCGTGGCTTACTCGCCGCTGTACGCCGACAAGCCCTATTTCCCGTCGCTTGTCGAGATTGCGGTAACCGTGGGGCTTATGGCGGGGCTGGTTTTCGTGTACCGGACCATCGTCCTGATCTTTCCGGTGCTGCCCGCCCATGAGCCGACCAACAGTCCATCCCGCGTGGCGGAAGAGTTGATTGCCCAGTCCGGTGAAAGGGGGCGTTGTGTATTGTCCTAGGAGCCGCCATTGTGCCGGACTGCTTCCCTGCCGGGGCGGCACCGGGTGGCCTTGCCTGTGCGCCCAAAGCCCGCCGAGGCTTCCCGCGACATGGAATATCGGCTTGGCGGCGATCGTGATTGGCGGCTTGGCGCTGTTGTGGATGGCGGCAGCGTTTTCCCAGGAACCCTCCATGGGCGCGGATGGATCCGGCACGCTTCCGCCCTGCATCAGTTGCCACGTCGAGGCGCATCCCGGCGAGGGGGGCAGCGTCAAGCTGCGGTCGTGCAGCCGACATACGCACACCGACAAGCTTCCGCCGATTTCCACGAAGAACGCCCCGGACGTTTTCATCCTCGATCAGTTGTCCGAAATTTACGTGCCGGTGGTGTTTCCGCACAGGCTTCACGCGGAAATGGAGACCATGTCCAACGGATGTTCGGGCTGCCACCATCACAGCCAGCCGGATCGCATCCAGCCTTGCCGCGAATGCCATCCCATCGAACCGGATCAAACCAATCTGCGCAAGCCCGGCCTCAAGGGCGCATACCACCGGCAATGTTTTGGATGCCATCGGGAATGGGACCGCTATACCCAGTGCGGCATTTGCCATGCCAAGCGTTCGGCCGACGGCAAGCCCGAACCGAAAATAGACACGACCGACATTACAGGGCGGCTGCACCCGAACATAAAGGCCCCCGACAAGAAAATTTACGACACGGGCGACTACGAGGAAGGGTCGAAGGTCTTTTTCCAGCACAAAGAGCACTCCGAAGTGTTCGGCGTGCGGTGTTCCGAATGCCACAAGAACGAGAATTGCAGCCGGTGCCACGAGGAGGCGCAACCGGCCCACAAGCGCGAGCGGCAGGATCCCCACGAGGAATGCGCGAAGTGCCATGCCGCCGAGGAGGCCTGCGGAAAATGCCACTTGCAACAGGAACCGCCTCCCTTCGATCACACTACCCGCGCAGGCTTCGAACTCAAGCCGTACCACGGCGCCGTGGCCTGCCAGAAATGCCATGCCTACAACGACGGCAAAATGGCCACGCAGGCCAGCCGCGAATGCGCCGCCTGCCACAAACCGGACTGGCATCCGGAAGGATTCGATCACGGCAAAACGGGGCTGCAACTGGACGACACGCACAAGGAAGCGGAGTGCAAGGACTGCCATGTGGAAGGCATGGGCCATCCGGCCCGATGCAATGCCTGCCACGAGGACGACTGGAAATATCCGGCCAAGACGCCGGGGAAGAAATTGTGATATAATCGTTTCCCCTTTCGCGGCATGGCGGGTTTGAACGCGGAATTGAATAAAAAACCGCGAGAATGTATCTAACGTGTAGGGAAAAAGAAGCGTTATGGTGAAAATGACATTGGGTTTTGTGGCTGCTAACACAAAAAAGGAGCAGGATGCATGAAAAAGACGCTGGTAGTGACGATTATGGTATGTGCGGCTCTAGCCTTTGCGGGCGCGGCTCACGCGCAGGACGCCACGTATGTCGGCAACAAGCAGTGCAAGATTTGCCACAACAAGGCGGATGAGGGCGAAGCATGGAATAAGTGGAAGGCATCGAAGCACGCCAAGGCGTTTGAAACGCTGGCGGCGCCCGAAGCCAAGGCGGCCGCGGACAAGATGAAGGTTGACAAGCCGGCCGGTGAAGCGCCCGAATGCTTGAAATGCCACGTGACGGCCTTTGATGAAAAGGCGGGTGCGGCGCCTGCCACGATCGCCAAGGAAGACGGCGTCCAGTGCGAGAGTTGCCATGGCCCGGCGTCACTCCATGTAGCGGATGCTAAGAAATTCAAGAGCGGCGACAAAACCATCGTCATGTCGGCGCACATCAAGCGCGGCGACGAGGCGGTCTGCAAGACCTGTCACAACGAAGGCAGTCCGACGTGGAAGGGATTCGATTTCAAAGCGGCTTCCGCCACGATTGCCCACCTGAATCCCGCCAAAAAGAAATAACGCTTTGCGAATATCGAACGCCAAGGGATCGCGGAAGTTCAGCCGCGATCCCTTGGCTATCCTTTTCGGCGGCGGGTTGCAGAATGCCGCGGGCATGGTCTACCATGACGCCCTTCTTGCCGGTTTCCGGGAATATCGTTAAACAGAGGCAAGTTTCCCGGTATATAACGCGTGTAATGTAAAGGAGTGGAGTTTGTCTGTTCTCAGGTTTTTTTCCGCGGCGCTGATCCTTGCGGGGTTGGTTTCCTGCGGCGGCTCGCAGGCGCCCAAAACGGTTGTGCAAACACGCGAGGCGCCCGCCTCGCCGCGTCCAAGCCTGGCCGAAATGCCCGTAAAGGAACGGCTTTTCGGTCCTCAAACCCGGCAGCCGGGCATGGATCATGGCGAATCCAGGCCGGAACCGCAATTTGAATGGGCGGCGCCGGACGCGTGGAAGCCGAAGGCGGGATCGTCCATGCGTCTTGCCAATTTTTCGATCGGCGACGGCAACGAGGCCGAATGTTACGCGACATTGCTGCACGGTACGGGCGGCGGCATCGAGGCGAACGTAAACCGCTGGCGCAGCCAAATGGGCCAACCGCCATTGACCGCCGAGGAAATCGCGGCCCTGCCCAAGGTGAACGTGCTGGGCAAGGCTTCGCCTTTCGTGGAAGTAAGCGGGGCCTATACCGACATGGCCGGCGTCGAGCATGGCAACGCCCTGATGTATGCGTTGATTGTGGAATTGGACGGTGAGACGCTTTTCGTGAAAATGACGGGGCCGGAAAACCTGTTGCGCGCCGAAAAAGACCATTTCACGGCTTTCTGCCAGTCCCTGAAAAAGAAGGAATCCAGTCCATGAGGCAGGCGCTAAAGAAGACGATGGACGTGCTGGCGTCGTTTCCGCTGTCCTGCGTGTTGTTCCTGCTTCTGTTGCTGTTGACCTATCTCGGCACGCTGTACCAGGTCGAACATGGGCTTTACCAGGCCCAGCGGCGATATTTCGAGTCGCTGGTCCTTGTTCACTGGGCGTTCGGACGTTTTCCGATTCCCTTGCCGGGAACCTATCTGCTCCTGATTGTCTTGGCGGTCAATTTGACCCTCGGCGGGATTGTCCGGGTGCGGATGGGCTGGTCCAAATTTGGCATTCTCATAACCCACGCCGGCATCTTGGTCATGCTGGCGGGTTCATTCGTTACCTACCGGTATTCGACGGCCGGCCACATGACCTTGTATGAAGGGGAATCGTCGAGCGAGTTCCAGTCCTCGAACGAATGGGAAATCGCGGTGGGTGAAGCGACGGGTGGACCCACGCGGGAATATCTGATCCCCGCGCGGGATTTCATGCACCTGTCGGGTACGCGGACACGGACGTTCCGTTTTCCGGATTTGCCCTTTGAATTGATCCTGCGCGGTTTTGCGCCCAATGCCCGTCCGACGCCTGAAAAAAAGCCAGGTGAAGGCGTGGACGGTTTCATGCTGATGTCGCAGGAGCGGAGCCGCGAGGAAGAGGCCAACCTGCCGGGAATCGTGGCCGTGTTGCGCGAAAGCCAAGGCGGCGCCAAGCGGTCGGCCCTGCTTTGGGCCGGGGCCTTTCAGCCGTGGGTGACGTCGGCGGGTGGAAAGGCATGGGCCGTGGAACTGCGTCCACGGCGATGGACGTTGCCCTTTACGATAACGCTCGACAAGTTCACCCGCGAGTTGCATCCGCAGACCAACATGCCGAGCAAATTCATCAGTGACGTCACCAAAACCGAACAGGGCGTGGCGCAACAGGCGCGGATTACGATGAACGAGCCGCTGCGTAATTTGGGCTATACGTTGTACCAGTCGTCGTGGGGACCGTCGAATGCGCGGCCCGGCGACCGCCTGTATTCCGTTTTCGCCGTCGTGCGCAATCCGGCCGAGCAGTTCCCCTTGTATTCCTGCCTGATTATCACGATCGGAATGGCCATACACTTCATGCAAAAACTCACGGCCTATTTGAGAGCCGAACGCAGGAGATCGCGGTAAATGAAACGTCTGGACGCGATGGTGCGGCGTGTTTCAGCCGGGTTGGCCGTGTGGGCGATCCTGTCGGCGAGTTCCCTTGCGATGGCGGACGGGGAGGCGCCGTCCCCCGCCGCATCGTCGGCCCATTGGAGTCCGGAAACCGTTCGCCAGTTTGCGACGCTCGCGATACAGGACGGTGGCCGGGTCAAGCCGCTGGACACCTATGCGGGGTTCACGCTACTCAAGTTCAACGGACGGCGTTCCTGCGCGAACCTTGCCGGCCAGCGGTTGACGCCGATACAGTGGCTTGTGGATTGCCTGTTTTATCCGGAGCAGGCCCGGCAATACAAGACGTTTCTGGTGGACAACGCCGATGTGCTCGCGGCCATCGGGATTCCCTACGAAAAGCGGCGCGCGCGGTATTCCTACAACGATCTGCTTCCCGCCCGCGAGCGGTTGTTCGATCTCGCTCATTCGCACATGGCCAAGGAAACCAAGCGGCGGACGCTGCTCGAAAACCAAATCGTGAATCTCGCCCAAAACATGCTCGAATTCGACCGATTGACCCGTTTTCTCGATTTTGCGCGGGGCACGTATCCGGTCAGCGAAAATCCCGCCGTGGCGGATCTGTTTCCCGGCCAGGATGAATGCCGGTTGAGCGCCCTGTTGGCCAAAGGACCAGACTTGGCGCGGAAATTCGCCTCGTTTCATGGAAAGGAAGATGCCTCCCCGGATCAAAAAACCGCCGCCCAAGCCTTGTCGAAGTTGTATCGCGACGTGGACAAGGCCTCCACAAACGCCTCCATACTGGCCTTGTATCCTCCGCCCACCCCGGAAGAACGCGAGTGGCGCACCTTGGCGAATCTGATCGGCTGCGCACTGGAAGGCAAATCGTCGTGCGCCGACGCGGTTCCCGCGATCGCGGCGTGGGAAGAACTGGTCCAGGCACGTGAAGATCGCGCCCGGTTTGCCTCGCTGGCTGCGGCGTTGCACGATCACTTGGCCGGGCTGGCCTCCGCGCGCGGAGAGTACGGCAAGATCGCCCTCGAAGTCTCCTATTACCGGTACAGTTTCTTTTATTACAGCCTGATGTTGTTTATGCTGGGTTTTATTTTCATTGCGGTTTCATGGATGGCGCCGGGCCGGCGCCCGGTAATCTGGGGCGCGACGGTCTCGCTTGCGGCGGCCACGATCCTACTGACGGCGGGTATTACGATCCGCTGCATTATTCGCGAACGGCCGCCGGTGACCACGTTATACGAGACAATTCTTTTCGTAACGATCGTGGCCGTGGCCGTTTCGTTGTTCATGGAGTGGGTCAACCGGCAACGGGTGGCGTTGGCGCTGGCCTCGGTGCTCGGCATGGTAGGCCTGTTTCTGGCCGGCAAATACGAGGCCGTGGAAGGCGCCGACACGATGCCGAGCATGGTGGCCGTGCTCGACACGAATTTCTGGCTCGCCACGCACGTGACGACGATTACCATTGGCTACGGCGCCGGCTTGCTGGCGGGGGCGCTGTCCCATGTGTATCTGCTGGGGCGCTTGGTGGGCTGGCGCCGGGACGACGCGGCGTTCTATCGCAGCCTGACGCGGATGGTGTACGGCGTTTTCTGCTTTTCGTTGTTTTTTTCGATTGTGGGCACGGTGCTGGGCGGCATCTGGGCCAACGAAAGTTGGGGCCGTTTCTGGGGATGGGATCCGAAGGAAAACGGCGCGCTAATGATTGTCCTTTGGCAATTGGCCGTGCTGCATGCGCGGCTGGGCGGCCAAATCCGCGACTACGGCGTTCATCTGGGCGCGGTATTCGGCGGGGTGGTGGTCGCCTTTTCCTGGTTCGGCGTCAACCTGCTGGGCGTTGGGCTTCACAGTTATGGCTTTACCAGCGGCATTCACGCCACGCTGACGGCCTTCTACCTGATTGAGGCCGTGGTGCTGGCGGCCGGTTGCGCGGCATGGTGGCGCGACCGCAGACACGATCCGGACACGATCCGGCGCCCGTCCTCGACCAAGGCGGAACGACGCGCCAAGCCGTCCGCGCAGGCACGATAACGGCCGCGATCAGCCAGGACAAAACGAAGTAAAAAAGCAGTCGAACATACAACCATCGGCGCAGGAAGTATCGCGTCTTTACCACGGAGACAAGCGAAAATGCCGGAACCAAGGAAAATATGGCTTGCGGTCCTGATGTCGTTGTACGGCCGGAACTGGATTACGCTGCTGGGTGGGGCGATGGCGTGGGCCAGCGCCATGTTGATCCTCGGCTTGCTGGGTCTGCTGGTGGTTGACTCGTCCCATGCGCCCTATATCGGAATCCTTACTTTCATGGTGCTGCCGGGCGCATTTATTGGGGGGTTGTTGTTGATACCCGTCGGGGTCTTGTGGGATCGGTTCCGGGCCAAGAAGCAAATGGAAGTGGATGCCGGCCAAGGCCCCTTTCCCGTGCTGAACCTAAACGACGTCCATACCCGGCGCGTAGCGATAGCCGTCATTGTTCTGACCGGTTTCAACCTGCTTATCCTCGCGACGGTTACGTATCACGGCGTTGTATTCATGGATTCGCCGACATTCTGCGGCCGGGTCTGCCACACGGTGATGGAGCCGGAGTATGTGTCGTACAAAGATTCGCCCCATTCGCGCGTGCATTGCGTGGATTGCCACATCGGGCCCGGCGCGCCATGGTTCGTGAAATCGAAACTGTCCGGATTGGGACAGGTCATCGCCGTGACTCTCGACAGTTACGAACGTCCCATCCCGACGCCGGTAACTAACCTGCGGCCGTCGCGCGACACCTGTGAACAGTGCCATTGGCCCGAGCGGTTTGCCGGCGACCGGATCAAGGTTTTGACCCAATTCGGCGAAGACGAGGCGAACACGCCCACCAAGACCGTCCTGTTGATGCACATCGGCGGCGGACACGGCGGGGGCAAGGGCATTCACAGCTGGCACATCAATCCCGAAAAACGGACGATCTACACCCCGGCCGACCCCCAGCGCAAGGAAATCGCGCGCGTGCGCGTTGAAAACGCCAAGGGGGAAGTCATCGAGGAGTTTCATGCGCCCGAAGGCAAATACGACGCCGCCACGCTTGCCAAGACCGAAGAACGCGTCATGGATTGCATGGACTGCCACAGCCGGCCCACCCATATCTTCCGGATGCCGGCGCGCGCCATGGACGAGGCCTTGGAGGCCGGAAGGATCGATCCCGCGCTGCCCTTCATCAAGAAAGCCGGACTGGAGGCGCTGAGCGGCGCGAAAGGCGCAACCGGCGACGAGGAACAAATCGCCCGGCAAATCCGAGAATTCTACGAAAAAGAAAAGCCGGAGATCCTCAAGGAACAAAACCAGAAGGTCGAGGCCGCCATCGCGGAACTTCAGGCTATCTACCGCCGCAACGTGTTTCCGGACATGAAAGTGACGTGGGGAACGTATGCCAGCAATCTGGGCCACGAGGAGTCGCCCGGTTGTTTCCGCTGCCACAACGACGAAATGACCACGAAAGACGGGAAGGCGATAGGGCAGGACTGCACCATTTGCCACAACGTGCTGGCGTGGGACGAAACCGATCCAGAAATTCTCAAAAGTCTTGAATTGCAATAGGTTTGGCCCATCTACGATAATTCCTCTGGGAGTCGTGGATAAATTTCCGTCTTTTTTACGGATGTAATCGGGCGCAAGGCCGGTTACTTTATAGTGTGACCGCTTCATGCAGGGCTGTGGCCTGTTCCGTGCGGTTGGCATGCAGTTGAGCAGTGGATCAGGAAAAGTAACAAACAGGAAAGGGAAGGCGCCATGAACTCCAAATGTTGGGGAGTAACGGCAAGTGTGGTACTCGTGGTAATGGCGGCATTGGTCACCGGTTGCCCGCAGAATTTCGTGCTCGAAACCGTCACGGTGACAGCCACTGTCCAGGGACAGGGCATTGTGGTTCCCACCGGCGGATTCGTCAAGGGAATCACCATCTTCGCGGTGGCCATTCCCGATGCGGGATGGACCTTCGATCATTGGGAAGGCGACTTGACCGGTTCGGCGAATCCGGCGGCGTTGTTGCTCAACGGCGACAAGGCCATCACGGCGGTTTTCATCGAACAGCCCGGTGGAGGCGAACCGTTGCCTGTTTCGGCGGATCCCGGCCTGAGCGTCGAAATCCAGAGCGTGACCATTCCGGCGGATCTCAGGGCCGAGGTCAAGTTCGTGGCGAAAGACAATAAGAACGTGGCCCTGCGCAAGAGCGATCTCGCCAGCGTCCGGTTCATGATCAATTACCTCGAGACGCCGGCCGCCGGCAGCACGGCGCGCTACATCAGCTACATTACCCGAAACGACACCACGCTGGGAACGAATCCGCCCGAGGGCGCTTCCAAAATCCAGGCCACGACCGACGGCGCGGGCAACAACGGCGTCACGGACAACGGCGACGGCACGCTGACCTACAAGTTCCAGACGGCGCTGCCGGCGTCCAAATACGCCCAGAACCTCACGCATTGCGTGGGCGGCCAAATTTCGCGGTCCTTCGGCGGCCTGACGTACTATGCGAATCCCGTCTTCAATTTCCGGCCGGACGGCCAGCCCGTCACGGCCACGCGCGACATCGTGAAGACCGAAGTGTGCAACGCCTGCCACACGCGTCTGGCGTTCCACGGCGGCGGGCGCCGCGAGATCGAATACTGCATTCTCTGCCACACCACGCAGAGCACCGACGCCGGATCGGGCAACACGCTCGACATGGCCACGATGATCCACAAGATCCACCGCGGCGAAAACCTGCCCAGCGTCGAAGGCGGCACGCCGTATCAGATTATCGGCCACGGCAACAGTGTCAACGACTACTCGGAAGTCGTCTTCCCGCAGGATATCCGCAATTGCGCGGTATGCCACAAGGACGCCTCGCAGGCCGACGTTTACCTGACCAAGCCCACGCTGGAAGGCTGCACCGGCTGCCATGACCGGACATGGTTTGGCAATCCGGCCGAAACACCCGCTGGTTACGAGAACCATCCGTTCCCGCAGGCGAACAATGCCGCGTGCGCGGGCTGCCACCCGGCGACAGGCAACAGCGATCTCGTGCCGTCCATGAATCGTGTCCATCGGACGCCCGAGCAGAAGAGCCCGGACGCCGTCGGCCTCAAGCTGGCCTTCGAGGGCGCCCCGGTGCTCAACGAAGACGGCAGCGTAACGATTTCGTTTACCGTCCAGAAGGGCGATGGATCGCCGGTGACCGACCTTTCGACGCTGAGCAGCCTGTCGGGCACGCTGGCGAGTCCTACGGGCGACTATCAATCCTATGTGACCGAGACGATCCGCAACGCGGCGGGCTTGGATGCCACCAACGCGGCGACCGGACAATACAAGTACACCTTCACCAAGAAGCCAGATCAGGGTCTGAATGCGACCTATGCCATCGGCCTCGAAGGACGCTGGTCGTATACATATGAAGAAACCACCTACCGCCAAGGTCCCGAAGCGAACCCGGTCATCTACTTCACGGTGGATCCGGGCGTGGCGCCGGCGATGCGCCGCGAGGTCGTGGACGAGGCGCAGTGTCTGGCCTGCCATAACAAGTTCGCCCTTCACGGCGGGCAGCGCGTCAGTGTCGAGTACTGCGTGCTTTGCCACAACCCGAACAAGACGGACGAGGCACGGCGTCCCGCGGAACAGATGCCTCCGGAATCCGTGAATTTCAAGGACATGATTCACAAGATTCATACGGGCGAGGAACTGTCGCAAGACCCGTACACCGTTTACGGTTTCGGCAATACGCCGCATAATTACAACCACGTTCGCTTCCCGAGCGATCGGCGGAATTGCGAGATTTGCCATCTGCCCGGCAAATACGGCTTGCCGTTGCCGGCGGGCGTGGCCCCCACGGTCATCACCCAGGGCGGCACTCTCGTCGAGACGATCTCACCGGCGACTGCGGCATGCACGTCGTGTCATGACAGCCCTGCGGCCATCGCCCATTCGATGGTAATGTCGCCTGGCGGCGTGGACACCTGTGTGTTCTGTCATGGCGTGGGCGCGGAGGCCGATATTACGGTCACGCACCAAATGGCGCCGTAATAGTTGAACATTTTTTGGTCATCGGGCGCCTTCGAGCGCCCGATGACCTTTTGTGGCCGGGGATCGCGCCGTCAAAGCGCGGATGGGCGCGCCCCCCGGTCCACACTAAGCTGAAAGGGCGGTTTTCACGGGGTTTGCGTGCAAGCGCCGGCCAAGATAAAATCCCGGACGGGATAAACGGAGTTCATGTGAGGCGAACATGCCGTTGGCCAGCACGATGAAAAGCCAGGCGCAGAAGGGATTCGCGTCCACGGCCGCGCCGGTGGCGCCGGGCCGGGCCCCGGGTTGGAGTTCACGCAAGGACGGGACCCCCTCGGCTCGGACGCTGCTCGTACATGATCAGATGTTGGGCGAACGGCTGTATCTGTACAGTCTGGCGCGATTTCTGGTGGTGGCGGGGGTCGTGGCAGGCGGCTTGTTCGCCGTGCATGTCGTGGGCGTGGAAGATTTGGATATCGCCCGGCTGATGGGCGTAGCCTTTGCCCTGTTCGTCTATAACACCGCCGTATTTTTAATGGTGCGCCCGTACCGGGATCATGAACGGCTGGCCGCGGGGCAATACGTCCTGACCAGCATCGTCCACGGCACCATCTTGCTGGACTTCTTTTTCTTGACGATCGCGTTGTGGCTCGTGGGCGGAGCGCGCTCGCCTTTCCTTGCGTTCTATCTGTTTCATGTCATCATTGCGAGCGTGCTGTTGTCGCGCATGGCGGCCTTTGCCCATACGGCGGTTGGTTATCTGTTTCTGGCGTGTCTGGTCGTCGGCGAATGGGCGGGCTTGATACCCCTCTATTCCCCGGAGGGCGCGGTAAGCGGCGCGGGCCAGCCGCTCGACGGGCGCTATGTCCTGACCGTCTTGTGCGTGTACGGCTTGCTGTTTGCGCTGTCCGCGATATCGCTGACGAGTCTCGTCCAGATGTTGCGGGTCGGCGAGGCCAAATTGATCGCCGCCAAGCAAGAGTCGGACCGATTGTCGGCCATGCGGCGCGATTTTCTGCAAATGGTCCTGCACGACGTGAAATCGCCCGCGGTGGCCATTTCACAGCACCTGTACAATCTCGAAGCGAAACTGTCCGGACGGCTTCCCGAACAGGAAGCCCATAGCCTCGAACGATGCCAGATCCGGATGAAGGGCATGCTGGATTTCCTGCGCGATTTGCAGATGCTGGCGCTTTTGGAATCCGACTCGATTCACAAGCAGGCGCAGCCGGTGGATTTGGTTGCCTTGTTGCAGTCCGTGGCCGCCGAAAACCAGGATTTGGCGCAACTGCGCGAGCAGACGCTGACGTTGGAGCCGCTGCCGCCGTTGCCCATGGTAAACGGCATTGACCGGCTATTGCGCGAGGCGGTGTTCAACCTTATCAGCAACGCCGCAAAATACACGCCGCGCGGCGGGCGTATCGTCATTCGGGCCGGGGTGGATTCCGGCCGGGTGCGGATCGAGGTCGAGGACAACGGCGTTGGTATCTCGCCGGACGAGCAGGCGCATCTCTTCGAGGAATTCAGTTCGATTCGCCACAAAAAGGAGAGCGAGACGGATTTGGTGGCCAGTAGCGGGTTGGGCCTCTCCCTGGTACGGCGGATCGCCGAAGTTCACGGCGGGACGGTCGGCGTTCAAAGCGAACGAAATCAGGGCAGCGTTTTTTGGATTGAATTGCCGATTGTTACATGCTAGTATTTATGTGAAGCACGAAGTGGATCGGGAGGTTTATCCTGTCCGGGCAGGGAGTGAAGCCATGACAGTGTGGCGGCGTATACCATTAGCAGCCATTTCGGGCGCGCTGCTCCTTTTCGTGGCCGTCGGCACGATCGGACCGTCCGGGTGTGAATTGACGGGCGGCAATTATCTGGGCACCGAGGTGTGCCTGTCGTGCCACGACGGGCGCGTCGCGGGGGACAAGACCGGTTTTCGCATGAGCACGCATTACATGATTGGATGCGAGTCGTGCCATGGACCGGGCCTGCAACATGTGCGCAACGGCCGCCCGGGGAATCGTTACATCGAAACGCCGCCCAATACGTTCGATGGCATCAATGCCGCCTGCCTGCGTTGCCATTGGCAGGAAGCCACGGACTATGCCCAGGGCGCCCATGCGGAATCCCGGACCGTGACCTGCCTCCACTGCCACGATATCCACGCCTTCGGCGAGACGCGGCTTTCCTTCAAGAACAACCGTCTTTGCCTGGAATGCCACCGGAAGGGCGGATTCGATTCCGTCGAGGCGATCGAAACCCATACCTGGCATTCGGTGGATCCGACCGGCAGCGGCACGAGCCGGTGCACCACCTGCCACATGCCCCCGATGCGCCGCAAGAGCCAATCCACCGGAACACACCGGCACACGCTGTTCCCGGTACAGCCTATCACGTCGAACGAGGCGGCCGACGCCGGCGCACAGCCCGTGCCGCCCAACTCCTGCGCGGGCATTCTCGGATGCCACGACGGCCCCAATATTTATATTCCGCATTTCAGCGTGGACGATCCGTGGGACAATTTATTCCTCCAGGCAATTTACGAATATCGCTACCCGCAAGCGGGCGGCTTGTAATCAATTGGGCATGTGGAAAGATGGCTGGGTTTTGGCAGTGGGAGCGCGACGCGTGAGATCGCAAGGACGATACGATTTCCGGTTGAAAGCAGGATGCGTGGCGGTGTTTTGCCTGTGCGCGTTGACGGCCGTTGCGCACGCCGGCGATGCCGCGCCGTCCGGGGCGGACGAAACCGCCGCGAACGCGCCGGCTCCGGATGAAAAGGAAAAGGCCGCGCCGCCGCCCAAGGGCAAGGACTGGTTGCGGGGCCGCCTGACGCTGGGCGTGGATTCCGCATGGTCGGATCGCGGCGCGGACCTGCGCTTCGATCAATGGCTTGAATTCCAAGTGGATCCGCCCTCGTGCCCCAAACTGCACCTCCGTGGATCGCTGTGGCTTCTGGAAGACGCGATCGAGGAATCGGATCGTTCCAGCGCCGTGCGCGACATCAACGACGCCACCCGCGAGGATGTCCACTTTCGCCCGTTGTATCTCTATTTTCAGGCCGACGATCTGGTTGGCCGATCCACGCTTCGGCTGGGACGACAGCGCATCCTGGAAGGAGCCGCCCACAACCGCATTGACGGCGTGTATTTCAAGCAGCGTTTCGCGATATGGGACTACTATGTGTTCGGCGGCGGGCGCGCGACAATTTTCGGCGATGCATTCGAATCGTGGATCGGCGGAGGCGGATTGTCGGTGCGGCCGCTGCGCGGCACGAAACTCGCCGCCGATTTCTACTACGGCGAGGACGACCGCCGAAGCCTGCCGCAATGGACCGGCGGGCGTTTCGCGGGAGACGACCATCTGCTGGCGCTGAGCCTTTGGCAGACGATTACGCCCAACGTGACCTTCTTTGGCCGCTACGCATGGTACGACGGGAAGAGCGACGATATCCGCCTCAACCTCACGGGCTACATTCCCTGCCTCGACGTGGCGTTCGACGCGGCGTTCCGCAGCCGCCTGAGTTTTTTGGGCGATCGCGTCAGCGACCTGACGGGTTTCTACCGCGTGCTGGGCGGCCAGCCCAGGAACGACACCTATTTTCTAGCCCTGCACAAGCCCATCGGCCAGAAGATCGTCTTCTCGGTGGAAGGCGAAATCCTGAACGTCCGCGACGAAATGGGCCTCGCGCAAAGCCCGCGCGATTATGCGCGGTTCGGCGCGATCCTGGCGGCGGACGATCTTTGCCGCGGATTCGGCGGCAGCGTGAACGTGGAGCGGTGGGATGTGGACGGCGGCGAAAGCCTGTGGACAGTTGGCGGCGAGGTGACCAAGCGCTGGAAATGCGTGCAGGTGGCCTTGGGCAGCGACTACCAGCGCTACGAGGACCGCGTGATCGTATACAGCGGGCCGAACGCGCTGAATCCATACCGGTATTCGCTCACGTACGACATGCTGCCGTTTTATGGACAGGCGGTGCTGGGCGGCAACACGCTGGCCGTCGAATTGCACGAGGATATTCGGTCCGTCTACCTGCGCGGCAAATGGCGGATTTGCAAGGATCAGGATCTGTCCGCGCGGCTGACTTACGAGGAAGACGATTCGCCCGAATCGCCCTATTGGCGGGCGATCATGGAGTATGCGCTCCGGTTCTGAGGGCGCGGGAAGAGGCACGCATGGTTCGAACAATTCGAAAACCGTGGGCATTGGCGCTGGCGCTGAGCGTGCTGGCGGGGGCGTGTTTGACCTTCTCCGGTCCGCCGGCCGCGAAAAGCGACCGCGGCCTCAAGTTCCCCCACAAGAAACACGCCGACGAAGGCATGGCGTGCGCCGACTGCCACGAAATGCAGGAAGGATCGCCCGTCATTCCGCAGCACGATTTCTGTTCGACCTGTCACGATTTCGATCTGGAAAAGCCCACGCCGGAAGCTTGCGGTTTCTGTCATACGAATCCGGAGAACAAGGTGGCTCCCTTGCCCAAACGCCTCGGCGGCGATCTCAAATTCAACCACGCCCGGCATGTCGAGGCCAAGGTCGAGTGCGCATCGTGCCACGCCGATCCGGACAAGACGCCGTATCCTTCCGGAAACTTGATGACGTTCTGCATGGATTGCCACGCGAAAAAGAGCGCCGAACTGAACGACTGCAAGGTATGCCACGAGCAGTTGGACAAGAGCGTCCGCCCGACGATGCACGGCAAGGAGCGCATCGCACACGACGCGCCGCTCATCTGGAAGCGCACACACGGCGCGGAATATCGCAAGGACAGCGCATTTTGCGAAATGTGCCACGACCAGGAAGAATCGTGCGAAGCGTGCCACCGGAAAAATCCGCCGGACGATCACACGGTTTCTTGGCGGCGCAAGAGCCACGGCATGAGGGCCCAATGGGATCGCGACAAGTGCGCCGTCTGCCACGAGGAGGAGTTCTGCGTGAAATGCCACCGTTCGACCACGCCGTCAAGTCATCGGGGCGGCTGGGGCGAACCCCTGAACCGGCATTGCGCGACATGCCATTTCCCGCCGCAGGAAAGCGGTTGTCTGGTGTGCCATGAATCCGTGTCGCACGATACGGCGCCCCGGTCGCCGCACGCGACCGGCCGCTATCCCTCGAACTGCCGGATGTGCCATCCGGTCGTTCCGGGCCGCGCGCCGCATACGATCAATACGACCATGACCTGCGACGCCTGTCATTGATCGAAATACATTGAATGTGTGCTAACTCCGTGTTTTTCCATGAAAGGCCGGGGCAAATGGGGTTGTTTTCACCGATGCGCCGGTGGGCGCGGGTTCGATAGCATATACACGGATGGTTGTTTTGTTTTTGTTGGCGTTGTGTTCGTGAAATTGGAATCGGCCGTCGAATGCGGCTTTTTCCCATGGACGAAGTGGACAAGGTGGATGAAGTGAACGTTGCCTGAAGACGTGATGGCTCTTTGGGCCCTCTCGTCCATGGGATAGGCCGGTTTTTTTGGGTCCCACCGCCAAATCCGGGTAGAATTTGACAGCATGCACATATTCGTTCCGATAAGGCAATCGCGCCGGATTTTTCAGGGGCTGGCCGTGGCGGCGTGTCTCTGCGTGTCGTTTCAAGCGGCGGCGATCGAGGACGAAGAATGCTATTTCTGCCACGGCGAGCAGGACTTTGCCGGAACGAACGCCGACGGCAGCCCTCGCCCGCTTCATGTCGAACAGGAGGTGTTTTCCAAATCGGCGCATGGGGCGGGCGGATGCACGCTGTGCCACGACGACATCAAGGAAGTGCCGCATCCGGAAAAACTCAAGCCCGTTGATTGCGCCGGCTGCCACGACGCCGAGGCGAAAATATACGCCGAAAGCCTGCACGGCCATGCGCTGGCGCAGGGCGATCCCCTTGCGCCGGCCTGTACGGATTGCCACGGAAAGCACGACATTCTCGGCGCCGGGAATCCCGTGTCGCGCATCAATCCGATTCATATTCCGGACACGTGCGGTTCATGTCATGCTGAAGACGCCCCGGTCGCCAAGAGCCGCCAGATCGATCAGCACGACATCCTTCAGCATTACGGGGAAAGCATACACGGCAAGGGCCTTCGGGAAAAGGGGCTGACCGTGACGGCCGTCTGCACCAGCTGCCATACCGCGCACCATGTCCTGCCGCACACGGATCCGCAGTCGAGCATCGCCCGGGAGAACGTCGTGAGCACCTGCCGTCAATGCCATGCGCTGATCGAGCAGGTCCACCGCAAGGTGATCAACGGCGAACTGTGGGAAAAGGAACCCGACAAGGTGCCGGTCTGCGTGGACTGCCACCAGCCGCACGAGGCGCGCAGGATCTACTACGACGAGGGCGTGAGCGACAAGGACTGCATGGCCTGCCATGCGCAAGCCGTGCAGGGATCGGCGCGCCAAATTCCCGCCGTCAACCCGGATGAAATTGCACACTCGACCCATAAAACGGTGCGCTGCGCGCAATGCCATACCGGCGCGACGGTCTCGCACCTGCGGCCCTGCGACACGATTCAGGGCGCGGTGGACTGTTCGATATGCCATGAGGATCAGGTCCAGCAACACCGCAAGGGCATTCACGGGCAGTTGCTGGCCGCGGGCGACGCCGATGCGCCCGAATGCCTTGACTGCCACAACGGCCACGGCACGCAATCGAAAAACGATCCCGCGTCGCCGACCTTCCCGAAGAACGTGCCGGACCTCTGCGGACGCTGCCACCGGGAAGGCGAGGCCGCTGCGAAGCGCATGCACAGCACGCAACGGGAAATTCTGAACAATTACTCGTCGAGCATCCACGGCAAGGGCCTGCTCGAAAGCGGCTTGATCGTCACCGCGACCTGCACGAGTTGCCACACGGCCCACATGCCGCTGCCGTCGAGCAATCCCGCGTCGTCCGTCCATCCGGAACACATCGCCGATACCTGCGGCACGTGCCACGAAGGCATCGAAAAAACGTTTCTTGGGAGCGTCCACAGCCCGCGGGTGACGCAAACCGGCGATCCGCTGCCGGTTTGCAGCACCTGCCATACCGCGCACACCATCAACCGGACCGACACGGAGCAGTTCAAGCAGAACATTCTCAACACCTGCGGCAAGTGCCACGAGGAAATCGCCAAGACCTATTTCGACACCTACCACGGCAAGGTGTCGAAACTGGGCACGGCAGCCGCCGCCAAATGCTACGACTGCCACGGCGCGCACGACATTCTTCCGATCACGAATCCGGATTCGCGCGTGAGCCGCGACAACATCGTCGAAACGTGCGGTAAGTGCCACCCCGGGTCCCACCGCCGCTTCGCCGGTTACCTGACCCATGCGACGCACCACGATCCGAACAAATACCCGTGGCTGTTTTTCACGTTCTGGGGCATGACGGCGCTGTTGATAGGGACATTCGCGTTCTTCGGCCTTCACACGTTGGCATGGCTGCCGCATTCGTTCCGGGAAATGCGGCTGAAGCGCCGCCAGCCTGAAGACGGCCGCATGGTCCTGCGTTTCGAGCCGGTGATCCGGCAGATGCACTTCGTGTTGATCCTGACCTTCTTCGGGCTGGCGCTGACCGGCATGGCGCTCAAGTTTTCGTACATGCCGTGGGCGCAGACGCTTTCGCAGATCCTCGGCGGATTCCGATCGATGGGCACCATCCACCGGTTCTGCGCGGTCGTCATGATTATCACCTTCCTTGTGCATCTGGCCGTGATTTACGACCGCAAGCGCACGGGCGGCGCCACGTGGCGGAGCCTGCTGTTCGGCGAGGATTCGCTCGTGCCGAACCTGCGCGACCTGCGCGAAATGATCCAGACGTTCAAGTGGTTCCTGCGGATGGGGCCGAGGCCCGAATACGGCAAATGGACCTATTGGGAGAAATTCGACTATTTCGCGGTGTTCTGGGGCATCGCCATCATCGGTTCGACGGGCATGATTCTTTGGTTTCCCGAATGGTTCACCCATGTTCTGCCGGGCTGGTTCGTGAACGTGGCCACGATCATCCACAGCGACGAGGCCCTGCTCGCCGTCGGGTTCATTTTCACGATCCACTTCTTCAACACGCATTTCCGGCCCGAGAAGTTCCCCATGGACATGGCGATGTTCACGGGCCGCACGCCCATCGAGGAACTCAAGCGCGAAAGGCCCGGCTATTACCGGGAACTCGAGGAGAGCGGCGAACTCGAGAAGCGAATCGTCCCCGAAGCCAGCAAGGAACTGCGCGTTTCCGGAGCGGTCTTTGGCACGCTGGCGCTGGTGATCGGTTTTTCGCTGGTATTGTTCATCTTATGGTCCATGATCTTTGGATATCGGTAATGGAATGGAGTTTCCGTTTGCATAGGGGTATTCAGGCAATGCATGTGCGTATCGTTTGGCTGATGGTTCTGTTTTTCGCCGCGTCGGGCATTCAGGCGGGGTTCGCCCAGGACAACGAGGACTGCATGGTGTGTCATGGCGATCCGGGGTTTACGAAGACCCTGCCCGACGGCTCCACGTCATCGCTCTACATTGATGAAGATGTCTACAAACACTCGGTGCATGGCGACGGCGCCTGCACGTCGTGCCACGACGACATCACGGAACTTCCGCACGGGCCGACCCTGAAGCCCGTGGCCTGCGGCGGCTGCCACGACGAAGCGCAAGTGTACGAAACGAGTCTCCACGCGCAGGCGTTGCACCGGGGCGAACACGGCGCGGCCTCGTGCGACGACTGTCATGGATCGCACGACATTCGTCGATCGTCCGATCCGGCGTCCAAATCACACCCCCGCAACCTGCCCGACACCTGCGGCAAATGCCATTCGGACCCCGCGCTCGTCAAGAGCCACATGATTTCTGTCATGAATCCGTCCGACAGTTACATGAAAAGCGCCCATTTCAAGGCCATCTCGTCCGGAAACGGACATGCAGCCACGTGCACCCGGTGCCACGGCACCCACGATCTGCAGCCGTCGAACAACCCGGCCTCGAAAATTTACCGTTCAAATATTTCGCAGACGTGCGGCCAGTGCCACTCCGCGGAACTGGCCGAATTCGAGCAAAGCATTCACGGAAAGGCATTGGCGGCGGGCATCAAGGACGCGCCGACGTGCGTGGACTGCCACGCCGAACACGACATCGAGCCGCCGGGCCAGCGAACCTCGAAGGTGAACCGCCATGAAATCGTGCGTTCAACCTGCACGCGCTGCCATGACGATGTAAATGTCATGCGGCGGTACGGTCTCGAAACGGGCCGCCAAGCGAGTTACATGGACAGCTACCACGGCCTCGCCAGCGCCGCGGGATCCGAAGTGGTGGCCAATTGCGCGAGTTGCCACGGCAACCATCTGATCCTGCCCCACGCCGATCCCGCTTCCTCGACGCACAAGGACAACCTTCCCAAGACCTGCGGCCAGTGCCACGAGAACGCCGGGCCCAATTTCGCCGTCGGCGCGGTCCACATCATGCCGACAAGCCCCGACCAGAAAGCGCTCGGAATTGTCCGAATCATTTACATTTTCCTGATCGTCGCGGTCATCGGCGGCATGGTGTTCCACAACACCATCATGATGATGCGCCACATGACGGTGAAACTTTTCGAGGAATGGCGCGGATCCAACACCTACCGCCGCTTCACGACCGGTATGACCATGGGCCATCTCGTCCTGACGATTGCGTTCATCGTGTTGTCGGTGTCGGGCTTTGCCCTGCGCTATCCCGAAAGCTGGTGGGCGCGGCACCTGTTCTACGGCGACGCGGGTCTCGCGGCGCGCGGCGTGATTCACCGCGGTGCGGCCCTTGTGCTGGTGGCCATCGCGGTCGTCAACGCCTCCTACCTGTTGTTTACGAAAGGCGGACGCAAGGAATTGCGCTATCTGATGTTCGGCTTGCGCGACATCACCGGCGTGTTCCAGAACTTGGCCTACGCGGTCGGGCTGCGCAAGGAGGGACCGCGCTTCGATCGCTACAGTTACATCGAAAAATTCGAGTACTGGGGCATGTGGTGGGGCACGGCGCTGATGATCGTGACGGGATTCTCAATGTGGTTCGTCAACACGTTCCTTAAATTCTTTCCCAAAATTGCGCTGGACATCGTGGCGCTCATTCATTTCTACGAGGCGTGGCTTGCCGTGCTCACCATCGTCGTGTGGCACCTCTACTACATGATTTTCGATCCCCACACCTACCCCATGAACTGGTCGTGGATCACGGGTCGCATCACGCATGACGATCTCAAACACCGCCATCCCCTGGAATACGAGCGCGAGGTGCTGGGCAAGCCGTCCGGCACGGACAATCCGTAGGATCGCGCAAGGAAAGCCCCTTGGCCGCGGCTTTTGCGCGCATGTTCCAAGGGAACGGCGCCGGAGGCGGGCGCGCGGTGCGCTTGGCGCTTTCCCTGTCGGTTGCGGTATCCTTGGCGTCCGGGCGGTTCATTGTCCGCATTCCCTTGGCAATCCCGTCCGGGCGGAGCGTTGTTCGTGTCGAAGGATTCAGGGTTGAAAAGGTCCGTGGTTGCGGGCGTGGCGCTGGCGGCGGCCGTGGGCGTGGGATTGTTCGTGTACACGGTGGCGGTGCGCGCGCCGTGGTTCGGCGCAAGCCCGGTGTGTCTCGAAACGTGGTTGAATGCCGCGACCATGTTGTGGGCGAAGAACTGGCGCCGCGAAGGCCCGTTTACGCTGTGGTTCGGTTATTTCTGGGATCCGGCCTCCATCGAATTTCCGACGCTTGCATCCCGCGGGATGTACAACTCCTATCCGCCGGGCGGGGCGCTGCCGGTGTATCTGCTGTACCTGTTCACGGGGATCGAGCCGTCCATCGCCGTTGTCATGGGATTTGCGCTGATCTGCCAGGCCGTGGCCGTTGCGTCGCTGATGGCGCTTGTGTTTCTCTTTGCACGCAAGGCGGGCGGCACCGCGTTCGACGCGGGCTGCCTGGCCTGCGTTCCCGCCTTGGTTTGCCTGTTGTTGCCCGCGCCCGCCTACCTGTTTCAGATGGCCTATATCCACATCGTCGTGTTGCCCGTGTTTGCCTTGTTCGTTCTGTTGGAATTTCTGCGCGACGAACACGAACCGGCGTCCGCGCCGCGATGGCTGGCCGTTGCGCAGGGCGTGCTGGCCTTTTACGGCACATGGTGTGACTGGCTGTTCGTGTTTGTGCTGGCGTGCGTGTATATGAAACGCCTGGCGCGCGGCCAAATCCTGCGCGGCGGAATCCGGGCGGCCCTCGGCAGGACGATCGCGTTCGGCCTGCCGCCGGGGACGGCGCTGGGCCTGTTCGCGCTGATCCTGTTTCATTTCCAGCGATTCGGCAGCATGGCCGACCGCTTCGCGGAACGCTCTATGGCGGGCACGGGGCAGTTTTTGGCGCCGACGACCAAAACCCTTTTCTGGGGGTTTCATATCGTGCGCGGATACGGCGCCGCCGGGCGTGTCCTGATCCTTGGTTCCGCCGCGTTTCTGCTCATCGCCGTCGCGTATGTGGCCCTCCGCCGCCTGGGGCGCAAACCGCCGCCGCCGGCGCTGTCTTCCGCCGTGTCGCTGATGTTCATGCTGGTCGCGCCGTGCATGCTGCACGTGTTGGTGTTCCGGCAGGACAGCGCGCACTTCTTTCATTATTTCACGGCGGCGAAATTTTCGGTCGTTCTGGCGGCGGTTCCCTTCGTGCTGGCGCCGCTGGCCCTGCTGGCCGCGTTCGGCGGCGGCATGGAGCAGGCCGGACCCGGTTGCTGGTGGCGGCGCATGACGGGCCGCGCGGACGTCCCCGCCGCGCTGCAATGGTCCGCGGCCGCGCCCCTGCTGCTGGCGCTGGCGTGCGCCTATACCGCCGCCGAAGCCCGGAACACGATGAAACAGTTTACGGCGCTGTCCAAACACGACACGTCCCGCGATCCCGCGTTTCTGGGCGCGAATACCGCGTTCGAGGACGTGGTTTTCACGCCGAACAGCCTTTTGGAAATCGGCCCGCAGCCCATGGGCCTCGCCCACAGCATGAAACGGGTGTATGTGGCCAACTCGTTGAAGGACATTCACGAAAAGACGCGGGATATTGCCGGCGACTACGTCGTGGCCTATTTCATCCGGTTGAACGCCGAACCGAACCTCGAACCGGACATCAGGAATCTTTTGGCCGCCGCGTTCGACCGCCGCACCGACGGACGCCTCGTGCTCTACAAAGTCCGCAAGGCCGATTTCCTGCGCCTATGCCGGGAAATGGGTCTAAATCCGGGTTGAATCAGAGTCCCCGGCGTGTCCGTTCCGCGGGCAGCCAGCGGTCGAGGAGGTCGCGGCAGTTGATGACCTTCTCCGCGAGGTCCATCGGGATGTAGAAGTATTGGTTCGAGGCCTCGAATCCGAGGCGCGAATCCACCGCCTGAAGGGCGTACAAACGTTTGGCCAGTTCAATCTCGTTCTTGAGCAGGCGTTCCATCTCGTCGAGCAGCGGTTTGGCGGTGTCCGCGTTTTCTGCCTTTTGGAGGGCGTTGCGCGCCACGACAAACCGCGCCTGGTTCGCCGTGCTGCGGTAATGCAGCGACACCGCCGTCGCGAGGCCTGTTTCCTGTTCGAATGCCGTGTATTGGTTGGAAGGAACCGCAATCCCTTTCGTCTTCTCGCGCAAGGTTTCGATGGCCTTGTCGAATCCGTCGGCTATTTTTTCCAGTTGTCCGGTGAACGCCTCGACGGGATAAATCGCGCGCCACGTGTCGAGGTCGTCGTACGGGAACCCGACCATCGTGGCCTTGTAGTTCGTGGGGGATTCCCACAACAGGTTCGACGGGCCGGTATGCACCGGGGCCGTATAGATCAGGGAACCGTGGAACGGAAATTCCTGGAAGGCCGCGCTCATGGCCCTCCACGCCTCGACCATCGCCGGACCGGCCTGCTGGCCGAACCAGCGCTCGGCCACCTTGTGCATCGCTTCTTCGGGGGAGGGCGCGGGCCGGTCTTCGACCGTGCGCGTCATTTCGGCGACGATTTCGAGGTTCGGCGACGGATACCCGCCAAGCGTCCAGCCGAGCATGAGGCCGTCTATGCCGGCGTCGCGCAGATTCGCGATGTGCCGCGCCACGTTTTCAGCGACGGGGATGTAGGGCACGCCGCCGCATTCCCACGTCGTGCCGGCCTGGATCTTCGCGAGGGTCTTCATGCCGCGCGCGCGGGCATGCGCCCAATGTTTCGTCGCGCGCGGGCCGGGGCCGATCACGCTCATCGAGTATTCGCCGGTTTCCGTTTTCACGCCGCCGCGCTCGATGGGAATGCTCCACTCGCTGACGCTCATGAACGCGGCATCCTTCGGCAGGCCGTCAATGGCGGCCAAGGCCCAGTCGTCCTGCCAGCCCCAATCCCACGCGATCAGTTCCGTCTTCGTGCCGGCCGCCTGAATGCCCTCGTAGTAGAGCCGGATAACTTCCGAGACGACCTCCTGCGGCGCGCGGTTCTTGCAGCGCGGACATTGCCCGCCCTGGTAGTGGCTGTAACAGTTCGTCAAGTTCTCGGACGCCGTAATCGAAAAGAATCCGCGCAGATCCGGTACGGCCCTGCAGATGGACGCCACCGAATCGCGGATATAGGCCTGCACGTCCGGATGGCTCGTGCACATCGTCGAGTAATCGCCTTCCGACACGCCTTTCAATTCGGGGTGTTTCATGAAAAACGCCGCCGGCATCGCGCGCGGTTCGTTCAAATACAGATACACGCCGATGCCGTGCTTGCCCGCGCGCGCGACGAGCGTGCGGAGATTTTCGAGCCGTTCCTCGTGCCGCGCGCTGCGTTCGGGTTCCCACGGAAACGGCGCCAGCGTGTACAGCACGCCCTGCAGCCAGATGCCGTCCACGCCGCGCGCCGCGAGACGCGCCAGATAACCGTCCGGGTAAATGTCCTCGCTGCGCACGAGGAACGGGTCGCCCGTCAGGCCGAAATAGGAAAAACAATAGCGCGGCGCCAGTTTGAAATCCGACGCGGGCAGGGCCTCTTCGCGGCATCGGGACGACAATTGTTTCACGAAACCCAGCGGCGGATCGGGCGTTTCGCCCACACCGTCCGGGAAAACCTCCTTCACAATTGCCGCGATGGCCTTCGCGCGTTCGATAGCCTTGTCATCCGGAGGCGCGTAGGAAACGCGCGCGCATTTCGGTTTCAACAGGCCCAGTTTGATGAAGAGAAAATCGTCTTCGCGCAATGTGTAGGCCAGTTCCTCCGGCGTCCACTTCAGCACGGCCAGCAACTGGTCGTAGGGCAGCAGGTGCCAGTTGCGCTTGATGATTGTCGTGCCGGATCGTTTCAGTTGGTCTTCGGAAATGGCCGGCGGTCCCGACAGCCCCATTGTCTTGCCGATCGCGACGAGGTCTTCGGTATGCGCGCCGATAGCGTCCGCGAGACGCTCCATCGGCAGGACCTGCCAGTTCCTCCACACCAAGGCGTACACCGTATCCGGAAAATGCGGCAACGCCACCGGCGCGGGCGCCGTGCCCATCGGCAACTCCGCCGCCGCCATCATGATCGCGCTTACTATCGTCATCGCCATGTCCGATCCTCTCCCGCATTCGCCGGCGTGTCCGGCGGTATTGTCCTTTGAACGATCATGCGCACAGGCGCGGAACGTCTTCCGAAACGCCGCATTGGGCAGGGTCGTACCGGACGGTTTTTTTTCGGCGATAGGCCTCGACGGCCATGGCCACCGCCACCATGGCCCGGTAGCCTTCTTCCGCCCCGCAAATGCACGGCGACCCCGTACGTACGGCCTCAATCCAGTCTTCCACGAGCCCCTTTTCCGCTTCGGCGCGGTATGATTCCGCAACATATCCTTCCGTGGATTCGCGCAGGAGCCGGACATGCGTCCCGCACAGTTCGAGCGAACCAGCGCTTCCGCGAATCGTGGCGGTCGTGGCGCAGGCCGCCGAGGCCAACACGATCGTGAGGCCTCCGGCATACTCGGCGGAAAAGACGAGGTTGTCGGGCGTTTCGCGTCCGTCGCCGGCATAGACGCCTCCCGCCGCCGAGACGCGCCGGGGCAACGTCGCGCCCACGGCATACAGCAACGCGGTCAATTCGTCGTAGTGGCTTTCCGCCGCCGTGCCCGCCGAATAGTCCCAGTAATGACGCCACCGGACAAAACGCGCGGCGTCGCAAGGAATTCCCGGATGAAAGGCGCGCCAGTCCACGCGGCCCGTTTCGTCTGTCCCCGCACGGCGCGCGGAATGGAACCGCCCTTGGCACCATTTCACATCTCCAATCGCTCCCGATCGGATGAGCGCCCGCGCCGTGCGCCATTGTCCCTCGCCGGCGGGCGCCGCGCCGATTTGGACGACGCGGTCCGTCTTTCTTGCGCAATCGCGAAACGCGCGCGCGTCCTCGATGCCCATCGCCATCGGCGACGCGCAATACACATGCTTGCCCGCCTCCATCGCGGCCATGGCGATCGCCGCGTGAAGGTGCGGGGGGGTCGCAATCGCCACGGCGTCCACGCCGGGCTTTTCAATTACGCTGCGCCAATCGTCCACGGCAGGAGCGCCCACTTCGACAGCCGCGCGCCGTTTGCGGAGATCCGCCGCATCGTACACGACGGACACGGAGGCCTCGCATCGGGACAAGTCGCGCAGCAGCCGCCGGCCTTCCGCGCCGCAGCCTATCAGACCCACGCGCACCGTTCCGTTTCGTGTCGTCGAGCCAAACGCCGAATGGCCGGCGGCGACCGCCGCTATGCCTCCAAGAAACATCCGCCGCGAAAATCGCTTGCCGTCCATAGGCGCTCCTTCGTCACCGTTCGGATTAGTTGAAAGAATCGTTGTCAAATAGCATAGGAACTTTCCCGATTCGATTCCACTCTCAAGAAAGGCACGTTCTTGGAATCCTATTCCAAGTGCGACGCGGGCCGGGTAGCCGGCAGGCATGAAAGGCCGGTAAAACTGGATAGAGACATCGTAGGAAACTTCCCGTGTGTTTTGGATGTCAACCACCCGGAAACCGGCCATATCGAATGTCCATCCCAACTCATTTGAACAAAGTCAAGGCAGGCTTTTTTCAAAGAAGGCAGGGACATGCGGGGCTTGTTGGGCGCGTTTTGGGCGGAAACCCCTCGACGGAACGCAGGAAAAAGCCGCGACGTGGCCCGGCACGCACCTTTGCGTTATCCATTCCTCCGATCAGGCCGCAGCCATCGCACACAAGGGCAACCAAGACTTTTGGGTATTTTCTGCTTGCATCAACGGACCGTCTTTTCTTCCGAGACCGTCGGAGACGCCTTGTTTTCGGCAAGACCGGCAAGGCGGACATGCCGTTCGCGACCAATGGCGGAGGCCTGCCGGACCATCCACCAGCCGGTCAGGGCCGACACGGCCAGCAGGGCCATGCCGGACAGTGTTTTCGCCAGGCAGAGATAACCGATGCCAAAAAGGCCCGTGTAGATGCAGGCCACGCCGGCAAACCAGCCGGACCACGCATGGCGCGCGCGGTCGCGTTGGACTTCAGGGCATTGGCGCGCGATGGGCCCCCACCAGCCGCCGGGGCGCACGCGCCGGAAGAAAATTTCGAGATGCGATGCGCCCACCGGGCCGGTCAAATATGTCACACCGAGCCAAATCGCCGTACAGGACACGACGATGATCAACAGCCGCACGGCATAGGCGTCGCTGCCGTAGAGCCAAGTGATCGAATCCATCCATCCTGCGGGCACAAGACCGAAACGGTCAAGGATTTTCGCCCACAGGTTGCCGTTGGCGATGAGAAACGATCCGGTCAACGCGCTGATTTCGGACCACGCGTTGACACGCCACCAGTACCACCGGAGCAGGCCCACCATGCCCGCGCCGGCCGTCAACGTCGCGAGGTATATCCATGCGCCGGTAATCGTTTCGGCCTGCCACGCCGCGATGCAGCCAAGGGCGGCCAGGAGAAGCACGGCCAGCCGGGACGCCGCCACGTAGTGCCGCTCGGACGCCTTGCGCACCATGAAGCGCCGGTACAGATCGTTGATGAGATACGACGCGCCCCAGTTGAGTTGCGTTTCCATCGTGCTCATGAACGCCGCCATCAGCGACGCGACCATCAGGCCGCGCAGACCCATCGGCAAAAATTTCGCGATCATCAGCGGGTAGGCCCGCTCGGCGTCGGCCGCGGACAGGTCCGGGAAGTACACGAGCGAGGCAAGCCCGACGATAATCCACGGCCACGGACGCAGCACGTAATGCGCGAAATTGAACCAGAGCGCCGACAACGCCGCGTCACGCTCCGTGGGCGTCGAAAAAAGGCGCTGCGCGATGTAGCCGCCCCCCTGGCCCGCACCCCACCACTGGACCGAAAGTTGCACGACAAACGTCAGCAGCGCCAATTTCGTCGCCGTCGCGAAATTCGGCACGAAATCGAAGACCTTGGGATCAAACTGCGGCGCGGCCTGAATTTGTTCGATCATGCCGTGAATGCCGCCCATGTGCCACACCACCATGCCCGCCAACGCGATGGATCCCGTCATGGCCATGCCGAACTGGAAGAAGTCGGTCATCACCACGCCCCAGTAGCCCGACAGCATCGTGTAAAACACCATGATCGTCATCATGATCGCGATCGAGGTCAGTTTGTCCCAGCCGAGCATCACGTCGCAGATTTTGCTCATGGCGAGAATCACCCAGCCCATGATGATCGCGTTTTGCAGCACGCCGCCGTACACCGCCATGAATCCGCGCAGGATCGCCGCGCTCTTCCCCTCGTAACGCAATTCGATGAACTCGACGTCCGTCAGCACGCCCGCCCGCTGCCACAGGTGCGCGAAAAAAAACACGCACATCATCCCCCCCAGCAGCACGCTCCACCAGAACCAGTTGGCGTAAATGCCCTCCACACGGGCCAGTTTCGACACGGCCAGCGGGGTATCGGCGGCGAAAGTCGTCGCGACCATCGAGGTGCCCGCCAACCACCACGCAATCCGACGCCCGCCGACGAAATATTCATCCACGCTCTGGCCGGCCCGGCGCGTATAGTAAATGCCTATCAAAAATGAAAAAAGGCAATACCCGCCAATCAGCAGCCAATCCACCCAGTTCAGTTGCATCCTCGCGCTCCTTCGGCCCGCCGCCACGCGCCGCGATTATAGGAGCCGCCCGGGGGACATTCAACCCATGGGAAAACGAACGAATTGGGCGGAAAACGCCCCGTGTTTCATTGACTGATTTTAGCCTGGGAGGCTATAATGCAGTCCGAGCATACAAGGAGATTTTTCCGTTCATGATGAGCATGGAGCACCGCTTGGATCAGCGGCAGAAACAAACGCTGGGACAGCGTATTATGCTGACCCAGAAGATGCAGCAATCCATCCAGATTCTGCAGTTGTCCGCGGCGGAACTCGAACAGCACATCCAGCAGGAACTGGAAACCAACCCCGTTCTGGAAGTCGTGGAACGCGAACCTGTTCTGGAACCCGTGCCGCCCGCGGCGTCCACGGATGCGCCCGACGAATTCGAGGAGGCGTTTGATCTCGATACCTTTGCACGCGACTGGGAATATGACATCCGGAACCGAGAAGGGCAGGATCTCAGTCGAAATCCCGACCTTGACGAAAGACGCCGGTATTATGAGAATTCGATTACGCGGGAGGAATCGTTTAGTTCGCGGTTGCTGACGCAATTGCGCATGGCCGCCGACGATGAAACCACGCTGCGCATCGGCGAATGCATCATCGGCGATATAAACGATCGCGGGTATTTCACGGGTTCACTCGAAGAAATTGCCGCGGACACCGGTGTGCCGGTGGAACAGGTCGAGGACGTATTGCGCCTCGTACAAAGTTTCGAGCCCATCGGTGTGGGCGCCCGCGATATCGTGGAATGCCTTCTGATTCAAATCGCCGTCGAATATCCCGATGAGCCTCAACTGCGCGAACTGGTCGAATTTCACCTCGAAGAACTCGAACGGCGGCAAATCCCGAAAATTGCCAAGGCTATGAACATCTCGGTCGAGCGGGTCGAGGAACTCAAGGCCATGCTGGCGAAACTTAATCCGTGGCCCGGCTCCGCCGGCGACTTGCCGCAATACGTGATACCGGACGTCATCGTCGAAAAAGTGGACGGGGCATTCGTGGTGTATCCGGGCGACGACCACCTGCCCGGCCTGCGAATCAGCGCCGAATACCGCCAGATGGCGAGCAACGCCAAAATGGACCCGCAGGGAAAGCAATATCTGCGCGAAAAAGTCGATTCGGCCAAATGGCTCCTCCGCAACATCGAACAGCGCCAGAACACCATCGTGCGCATCGCGCGCGCCATCGTGGATGTGCAGGAGGAATTTCTCGAAAAGGGGCCGGAATTCCTCAAACCGCTGACGTTGCAGGAAATCGCCGACACCGTCGGCGTTCACGAGGCGACCGTCAGCCGGGCCACCCGCGGAAAATACATGCAAACCCCGCAGGGGCTTTATGAAATGAAATACTTCTTTTCGCCGGGATTGCGCCGGGATTCCGGGGAATCGCAATCGTCCAAAAGCGTGCAGAGTATCATCAAGAAAATCATTGACGAGGAAGACAAATCCCGGCCTCTCAGCGATCAGAAAATCGCCGACATGCTTCGTCGGCAGGGACTCAACATTGCCCGGCGCACGGTGACCAAATACCGCGAGTCCCTCGGCATACTCACCACCACGTTACGAAAGAAGTACGAGTAGGCGGCTTGGGGCTGGGGGAAGGGCAGAAGCCTCAAAATTCCAAGCAAACCCGGATCGTCAGACGTCATGCGTTTCCTGCGTCGGCACACATCGTGCTCTTGCTCGTGCTTGTCATCGTATTCGAGAAAAAGCGAGGCGGACAGAGGGGTTCGTCTTCTTGGGCCTTGCATCGCAAACGTTCCCGACCGAATGAAAGCGTCGTAATGGGGCAAGAGGCATCAAGCAAACTCTTTTCCGTGGGGAATGAAAATAACTTGAGAGTACCGAGTTCTTGAGGCAAATTGAAAAAGGCCGCCTTGTAGCGCCGATTTCCAAATCGGCATTTCGTATTGTATCAAGCCGATTTGGACATCGGCGGTACATTCCGAAACGTTCACGACTCCGAGAAGACGGTACTCTCATGAAAATAAGTTCTTTTGGATTATTCCGCAAACAATTGAAATGATTCATAACTTCGCGTCTCGATGACGATGACGAGCAGGAGCAGGAGCAGGAAGACACGGTGGGAGCCGTTGCAATCGGGCCTCATTGTTTTCCGCGCCCATTAGATGCGTCTGCCGGGCGGCAACGGGAAGGAAACATTGTCCGGCGTCGGGGGACAGGGATATCCGCGCTTGACCCGTTCACCGATTATGTTCACGGCGTCGTTTTGCACGCGCAGGACAATGCCGCCATGCCAATCGGTCCGCCAGAGGGGAATGCCTGCCCGGCGATAGCCTTCCACTACGCCGGGATCCACGTGTTCGCGGCCGTGTTCGCCGCCGGTCGAAATCACGGCGACAGCCGGCCGGACCGCCTGCAACAGCGCACTCGAACTCGACGTTCGCGATCCGTGATGCGGAACCTTGAGCACGTCCGCCGCGCAGTCCTCCCCGGCCAACCGGATCTCCGCCGGCGTTTCGATATCGCCGGGCAGAAGGATCCGTATGCCGCTCCAATGTAGGCGCAGCACGAGCGAAGAATTGTTTACATCTGAACCGAAATCGCTGTCCGGCGGGTGCAGCGCTTCGGCCTGCATCGCACCGAGGACGAGTTTCTCGCCGGCGCGCATGCGCCGAATGGATACGTTTTTCCGGTTGCAGGTCTGGATCAATTCGTGTTCAAGCGGGCGATCCGGCGCATGGGGACCCAGGATCAGCGTGCCCACATCGAATCGTTCGAGGAGATACAGCAACCCGCCGATGTGATCGCGGTCCGGATGCGACAAGACGATGCAATCGAGACGGGCGGCGTGATTGCTCCACAGAAACGGGGCGACGGTGTTCCGGCCCTGATCCTGTTCGCCGCGCCGGTCGCCGCCATCCACCAGCATCGTCCGGCCGTCCGCCCATCGCACGAACGTGCAATCGCCGTGGCCCACGTCGAGAAACACGGCGACGGGTTCCTGCCGCCACGGGGTCCAGCATACGATGCAGGCCGCGGCCAGCGCGGCGGCGGGCGCGAGCCGTTTCCATCGGGACGGGGTTTCGATGTGCGCCGCCCACAACAGGGCCGCGCCCCAATAGCACGCCATCGCAGGCATGGTGGGGCTTGTCAGTATCGGGTGCGCCCACGACGGTCTCGCCGCCCCATTCGCCACAGCCTGAATACCCCAGACGATCGGGCCGAGCGCATGGCCGAAGATCTGCGCAAGCCCTTCCGAAAACAATCCGGCGGCCTGTGTTATAAAACAAAGCCACAAGGCCGCCGTCGCGAGGGGAATGACAAAAAGATTGGCAAGCGGGGCAACAAGCGGCGCGACGTGAAACGAGCCAATGACGACCGGCCATGCCAGAATCTGCACCGCGATGGAGGCCGCAACGACATCCCGGGCGCGCCGCCAAAGACTTTGCGCGTTCCATCGCCACGAATCCGGCCAGGACAACGCGCGCAAGTGAGCGATGATCGCCCGCCCGCCCGTCATCCGGCCCGGATCTATTCCAAACGGCATTTGAGGCCCCCGTATCCATTCGGCGGCCCGTCCGACGGCGGCCACGATCGTTTCCGTGAACAACAACAGGGACGCCACGCTGAGGAAAGACAATTGAAAGCCGGTGTCGTAAAGCAATCGGGGATTCCATCCGAGCAAGAGGACCGCTGAAACGGCCAGCGCCGTCCTTGCATCCCGCTCGCGGTTCAGGAGGTCCGCCAGCAGGTAAACGGCGATCATCAGCGCCGCGCGCAGCGTGCCCGCGCGCAAGCCGCTCATCAGTGTGAACAGCACGATGGTCGTTATCGCTATCAAAGCCTGCCTGCGCCGGGATCGCGTCAACAATCCGCCCAGCATGGAAACCGTCCAGAACAGCATGGCCATGTGAATGCCCGACACCGACAGGATGTGCACCGTGCCCGATTCGACGAACGATTGATACTCCTTCGCGGGAATGCGCCCCCGATAGCCGAGCCAGATGGCGTTTGCGAAACCAAGCGCCCCCGGCGGCACGAAACGGGCCATGCGATCGGCCTGAATCCGGCGCATCACGGATGCCCAGTATGCGGGCGACCATCGGCAACCGGATGACAGGGCTTCAACACCATCGCGTTCGCGGACGGTCAACACGGTGTGGATGTCTTTCGATCGCAGGTAACTTTCGTATCCTCTCACGCCGGGATTGACGCGTCCCATGGCCAGCGCAAGCGTTCCCTCAGCCCGAAGCCGCTGCGTGGCGTAAACGGGATCGCCGTCCGGCTTGAATTGGCACACCATCGCCGAACCGCGCAACGACTGCGTTTGTCCGCCTGCGCGCACGGTGTCCACGTCGAGCACGAACTGTCGGAAGCCGGACTGGCTGTCTTCGAGATCGGTCAACCGGACCACTCCCTCGAGGGTCCACTCCGTCTGTTGCGGATGCGCTGCGGCGTAACGGCTGATCGGATCGCCGATTTCCCCCGTAGACCGCGCATTCCAGAGCAACGCGCCGGCCGCGAACGCCGTGGCCGAGACGCTGATGGACCGGCTTGCAAAACGATCGGAATACAGCCACGCCACCGCCAATCCGCCAAGCGCCACGCACAACGGGATCCCCCATCCGGGAATTGCGCCCACACCGGCGGCGCCCATGCCCGCCACAAAGGCCACCGCCACCCATGACATTGGACGTTTCACAAACGAAACCCCTGATAATGCGCCATGGCGCCGAATCTTGGCGGCATGATACCCGCCGGGCGCCCGCATGGCAATTCCGTCCATCGCCAGACGCCGGAAAAACGGCAAAGACCCCTTTTCTGCTATCATGAATACGAAGGAGGAAAAAACGCAATGGTTTTGGATATATCCGCTCCTGAAACGGCGTTTGCGGTTCGCGTGGTTCGGGAGGCGGCCACACTGGCGCCGCGTATCCAGTCGGGCATGAAGACGATGAATCTGATCAAGGGCGACCTCTCGCCGACGACCGTGGCCGACTATGCGATTCAGGCGCTCGTGGCGCAGGCGCTCGAAGCGGCTTTTCCCGGCGAGCCGTTGGTGGCGGAGGAGCGGTCGGCGGACCTGCGCGGGAACGAAGCGATGCTGGACATGGTGACGCGGTTCGTACGCGAATCCGTGCCGGATGCGGATGTGGACAAGGTTTGCGGCTGGATCGATCGCGGCGATTTCGATCCGGCGGGGCGATTCTGGCTGCTCGATCCGATTGACGGGACAAAGGGATACCTGCGCGGCGGCCAATATGCGGTGGCGCTGGCCCTGATTGCCGGAGGACAAGTCGAACTGGGCGTGCTGGGATGTCCCCAACTCAATCCGGATTGCTCGCCCTCGGCGGGCGCGGGCGTGATTGTCGCGGCGCGGCGCGGACAGGGCGCATGGCGTGTGCCCCTTTCCGGTGGCGCGTCCTATGAACCGTTGCGCGTGTCGTCCTGTGCGGAAGCGGCATCGGCCCGCCTGCTGCGGTCGCACGAGGCCGGCCACACGGACGCCGGCAAGATTGCGGCATTGAGTTCCGCAATGGGCATGCAGGCTCCGCCCGTGCTCATGGACAGCCAAGCCAAGTACGCCGTGCTCGCCGCCGGCCATGCCGACCTGCTCCTGCGCATGCTGTCGCCGGCCATGCCGGACTACAAGGAAAAGATCTGGGATCAGGCGGCGGGCACGATCGTGACGGAAGAGGCGGGCGGGCGCGTGACCGATCTGGACGGACGGCCGCTTGATTTTTCAGCAGGCCGGACGCTCGCGCGAAACCGGGGCGTCGTGGCGTCGAACGGATTTTTGCACGAACGCGCCTTGAAGGCGATTGCGGAGGCGGGATAAACAATACGGATGGGCGAAAGGGACGAAATGGACAAAAATCCGGGCCAACCGATATCATGAGAGCACCGAATTCTCGAACTTTGTAACAGGCTGAAATTACCCGAAAAAAGATGTTTTTCCAGTTGAACGGATTACGGAATCGTATTGAGGCATTGAATACGGAGCCCCAACAGGAGCAGTAATGAGGGCGAGTGTGCGGGACAGGCTGTCCAGCCTGTCCGTCCACGGACATATCGTGGCGTTGGATAAGACAGACTGGACAGTCTATCCTGCGTTCCACCCCCAAAAGATTTCCCATGTGCCTTCAGGATAGGTGAATACAAGCAAGAACACGGTACTCTCAACCGACATCTTCGGTCCATTTATTTCACGGCTTTTGTTCCGAGGTCAACAAGGAGACAACATGAAAAACATTCTGGTTACCGGCGGCGCGGGATTTGTCGGTTCACGCCTGGCAATGGGTCTGCGCGAACGGATGGAAGGCGTGCGGGTTGTCGCGCTGGATAATCTGAAACGGCGCGGTTCCGAATTGAACCTGAACCGGTTGCGCGCCAGCGGCATCGAGTTCGTCCATGGCGACATCCGCAATGCCGAGGATCTTGATGCCATGGGGCCGGTTGACCTGATTCTGGAATGCAGCGCGGAACCGTCGGTCCTGGCCGGTTTCGGCGGTTCGCCGCGCTATGTAGTCAACACGAATCTCTCCGGCACGATCAACTGTCTCGAACTCGCGCGACGGCACGAGGCGGCCGTGATCTTTCTTTCGACGAGCCGAGTCTATCCGCACGGCGCCGTCAACGCCCTGCAATATCGCGAAAATGAAACGCGGTTCGATCTCGACGACCATCAATGCCTCGCGGGCGCCTCCGCGCGCGGTATCGCGGAAGACTTCCCGCTCGACGGGCCTCGCTCGATGTACGGCGCGACGAAATTATGCTCCGAGTTGATTCTGCAGGAATATGTGGACATGTACGGGTTGCGGGCCGTGGTGAATCGCTGCGGGGTTTTGACCGGTCCGTGGCAGATGGGCAAGACCGATCAGGGCGTCGTCGTCCTCTGGATGGCGCGGCACGTCTACGGCGGCGCGCTCAAGTACATCGGATTCGGCGGCAAGGGCAAGCAGGTCCGCGACATGCTCCACATTGATGATCTGCTCGATTTGGTGGATTACGAGATCCGCCATCTCGACACGCTCAACGGGCGAATCTTCAACGTCGGGGGCGGATTGGACGTCAGCGCCTCGCTGTGCGAAATGACGTCGTTCTGCCGGCAGATTACGGGCAAGACCATCCCCATCGGCCACGATCCCGACAACCGCCCCGCGGACATCCGCATCTACATCACCGACAACACGCGCGTGCATCAGACTACGGGCTGGCTGCCCACGCGGGACGTCGCGCGGATTTTCGAGGACATCCACGCGTGGATGGTCGAAAACGAGGAAGCGCTGAAACCGATTCTTGGCCAATAATCCTGGATGGGGCAAATGCTCGAAGAACTGAAACATGCCGTCTGCGAAGCCAACCTTGAACTGGTCCGCAAGGGGCTCGTGCTGTTGACGTGGGGCAATGCCAGCGCAATCGATCGCGGGCGAGGACTGGTCGTAATCAAGCCGAGCGGCGTGCCGTATGAAACCATGCGCCCCGAAGACATGGCCGTGGTCGCTCTGGACGGACGCATCGTCGAGGGCGATTGCCTGCCGTCCGTGGATACACCCTCGCACCTGGCCCTGTACCGCGCATGGCCGGCGATAGGCGGCATCGCGCACACGCACTCGCATTACGCGACCTGCTGGGCGCAGGCGGGCCGCCCGATTCCGTGTCTTGGCACGACGCACGCCGACTTTGCCCATGGCGAGATTCCCGTGGCCCACCCGCTTACCCGAGAAGAAGTCGCAGAAGATTACGAACGCCATATCGGCGAAGTGATTGTGCGCCGGTTCGCCACGCTCGATCCGTTGCGGTTCCCGGCCGTGCTGGCCGCCGGCCACGGTCCTTTCGCGTGGGGAAAAACCGTTGAAAACGCCGTCGAAAACGCGCACATCCTCGAAGAATTGGCGCACATGGCGCTCGATACGCTTGCGCTATCGCCCAAACAGCCGCCCATCCCGCCGTATCTGCTCGATAAGCATTTCCTGCGCAAACACGGGCCCGGCGCCTACTACGGCCAGAAACAACCATCGGAACGGCGCCGGTAGTCCGGCGTTGCGTACTCATTGAAAAGGGATCGCCCTTGTCCAAATCGTCGGCAAAGAACGCAACGTAAAGAGGTGAAAATGGAATTCCTTGCGGTACGGCGAGTTTGTGTTTATCGTATATGCACGTGCTCTTGGGACCATTCCGTATGATACAGATTGATCGGGTATCCAAAATGTATGCGGGCCGTGGCGACGCGGTAACCGCCCTTGACGGCGTTTCGTTGCAGGCCCATGCGGGCGAGTTCGTCGCCGTCCAGGGTCCCAGCGGCTGTGGCAAAACCACGCTCTTGCTTGTCGCGGGAGGGCTGCTTGCCCCGACATCGGGGAAGGTCGTCGTCAATGGCCGCGAACCCTATGCGCTTTCTCCGGAAGACCGCGCCCGTTTTCGCGCGGCAACCATCGGTTTCGTGTTCCAGCAATTTCACCTCGTGCCGTATCTCAGCGTTGAGGACAACATCCTGATCCCTTCGATGGCGGCTTCGTCCGGAGATGCTCGCGCACGCGCGCGCGCGTTGATGGACCGCTTTCAGTTGTCGCGGCGCGCCCGGCACGTTCCCGCTGAATTGAGCACCGGCGAACGCCAGCGGGTGGCCCTTGCGCGTGCCCTGCTGAACCACCCGAAGGCCCTTCTGGCCGACGAGCCCACGGGCAATCTGGACGAGGAAAACGCCGGCATCGTTCTTGCCCATCTCACCGAATTCGCGCGAGAGGGCGGGACGGTCCTGTTGGTTACCCACGACGCGCGTGCGGCCCGGCATGCCTGCCGAACCATTCATCTGCGTTCCGGCTGCATCGTGTCCAACCCCGAAGACGTTGATGCCGGCGACGATGCAGACGCGCAGCCGTCCGCCGGTTGATGGGAGACGGCACGTGGTGCGCAAACGGTTGCTGGTTACGGGTTGCGGGGGATTTGTGGGCGGCGCGATTGTGTATCAGGCCGGCGGCGAATGGGACCTCCATGCGGCCTCGCGGGGAGAACCGCTTGCGCAACGAGACGGACTTGCCTGGCACGCGTTGGATTTGACCGATGGCCGGCGTTTGGATGCCCTGCTGAACAAGACAGGTCCGGATGCAATCGTGCATGCCGCGGCCATGGCCAACATTGACTACTGCGAGGCCCATCCCGACGAAGCGAGGCGGATCAATGTGGCGGTCGTGGACAGGATCGCGGAATGGTGCGTGCGGCGCGACGCGCGCATGGTTTACATTTCGACGGACAACGTTTTCGACGGCGTCAAGGGCCGTTACACGGAGGAAGATCCGCCCAATCCGTTGAACGTGTACGCGGAAACGAAAGTGGAAGCGGAACGTGTTGTGGCCTCCATGCCGGGGAACTGGGTGATCGCGAGGCCTTCGGTCGTGATGGGCCTGCCGATGCTCGGCGCGGGCAATTCGTTCTTGTCGCGGATGATCCCGGCGCTTGAAAAAGGGGAAACGTTATACGTGCCGGACAACGAAATTCGGAGCACCATTGACGTCGTCACGCTGGCCCGCGCGCTGCTTGAACTTGCGGGAAACGATTTCAGCGGTTACCTCCATCTCGCGGGAAATGATATCCTCAACCGTCATGAAATGGTGCGGCGCATCGCCGTCCAACTGGGATATCCGCCGGATCGGATCGTCGCGCGAAACCCCGACTGGATTCCCGGCCGCGCGCCGCGTCCGCTGGATGCGTCGTTGTGCAATCGAAAGGCAAGAACGCTGCTCCGTACGCCTATGCTGGGCGTCGAAGACGGACTTGCGCTGGTCCTCTCGCAAGGAAAGGCAAAATAACATGGCTATAAAGCACGATCTCGAAATCAAGTTTGGCAGCGAGTACGGTCCCGAGGAAGCCGAGGCGATGCTGCATGTGCTGAGCAGGAACGCGCCCACGAGCGGCGACGAGTGCATCGCGTTCGAACGCGAATTCGCGGAATACTGCGGCGTGAAACAGGCCCGTTGCTGCTCGAACGGCACCGCGGCCTTGTTTCTGTCGCTCGTTGCCCTCGACATCAAGCCGGGCGACCGGGTCATTACGACGCCGCTCACGTGGATCGCGACGGCGGCGGCGGCGGCGACGCTCGGCGCCGAAGTCGTTTTCGTTGACGTCGATCCAAAAACCTACAACCTCGATCCGAACCGTCTCGCCGAAGCCATCACGCCGAACACGAAGGCCGTCCTGCCGGTCCATCTCTATGGCCAGTGCGCGGACATGGACGCGATTCTCGCGTTGGCCAACGAACACGGTTTCGCCGTCGTCGAGGATGCGTGCCATGCGCTCGGCGCGCGCTACAAGGACCGCATGGCCGGTTCGATGGGCGCCACGGGATGTTTCAGTTTCCACGAGCAGAAGAATATCTCGACGCTCGGCGAAGGCGGCATCGTCCTGACGAACGATGAGGCGCTTTTCGAACGCATCGCGCTGTATCGCTCGCATTGCGCCCGCGTGTACGGCAAGAGCACAAAATATTGTTCGATCGACGAGACGAAGTTTCCGATGGGCAAGCGCTTCTGGTGGCAGGATTTCGACGACTGCGGCTACAACTTCCGCATGACCGACATCCAGGCCGCCGTCGGCCGCGTCCAACTCAAGAAACTCGACGAACTCAACGCCCGCCGCATCCAAAACGCCGCCTATCTCACCGAACACTTGAGCGACGTCCCCGGCCTTGTGCTGCCCGTGGTCCAACCGGAATGCAAGCATGTCTTTCATCTTTATCCGGTCCAGATCGACGCTGAAGAGTTCGGTATGGACAAAGACGATTTCATTCTTGCCATGCTCAACGAATACGGCATCAAGGTCGGCACGCACTACAACCCCCTCAACTGGACGCAGGCCTTCCAGAAGCGCGGTTTCACGCGCGGCATGTACCCCGTTGCAGAGGCCGCCGCCGAGCGCCTCGTTACCCTGCCCCTGCATCCGCGCCAGACGCCGGAAGCGCTCGAATACCTCGTCGCAAGCATCCGGGCGCTTGGCAAGTGACCTTTCGTCACGTGGGGCGACAGCCCTATAATCGTGCTCAAAGATGAAAACGTAAAGCACCTTAAATCAGGCTTCGATAAAAAAAACAACAAGAAATTCTTGGACAACTTGCCCAATCAATTGAAGTTCAGTAATTTAGCGAGTGCGATTACGATGACGAGCACGAGCATGAGCACGAAGAGAAATTGGGTTGTGGGCGATACCCACGTCAAAAAATGATCCACCGGCTGGTGGATGTCTAAAATGAGCGGTATCAAGGATGTATACGACCACCGAGAATGAATGCCTTCAGCCTTTCTTCGACTGCAACGTGACGTTGGGCAAAGTAAAGCCGCCGATGCCGGGCGGCGTGCTGGATGCCCCGAAACTGCTGGCCGAGATGGATCGCTACGGCATCGCGGAGTCGCTGGTGTATCACGCGATGGCACGCCGGAATTCGCCGGCGCGCGGAAACGCGCTGGCCGCCGAAGCGTGCACGGCGTCGGAACGGCTGCATCCGTGCTGGATGCTTTTGCCGCCGCATACGGATGAATTGCCGCCGCTCGACAGGCTTGCGGAAGACATGCGCGCGGCAAACGTCCGCGCGGTGCGCATGGCGCCGGAGGCGGGCGCGCATCAATACAGCCTGGCGCCGGTGGTCTGCGGTGAACTATTCGCATGGATCGAACGCCACCGATACCTGCTGCTTATCGAACAGTCCTCGATAACCTGGGAAAATGTGGATGCGATACTGCAGCGCCATCCGGACTTGCGTCTCGTCATGTTGAACGTGACGTATCGCATCAACCGCGATCTGTATCCGCGATTGAAGGCCTACAGGCATCTTTACGTCGAGACGTCGGGGCTCGAGCAGCACTGCGGCATTCAAGACGTGTGCGAACGCTTCGGGCCGGGCCGTCTGATCTTCGGATCGCGGATGCCGTTCTTCTGTGCGGGCGCATCGCGTCACGCCATTGATGCTGCGGGCATTCCGGCAGACGCCAAGACCGCCATCGGCGGCGGCAATCTGCGACGGCTGCTTTCTGAGACTATTTGAGTAAGAAATATTTTACTGATAATACAAATGTCTTCGTTTTATTCTTTTGCCGACAAAGTCCCGGTCATTTCCGCCCTTGTGCTTTCATCTTAACGCCTGAAAACGATGAAATGTAAAGGCGGCTTTGACCGTGGATACCCAGAAACGACGAGAGACGTTTTGTCTACAAGCGCCCTCGCATTGCCGGCCCCATCGCCGGCAAAAAAAACGATTCTGAATGCCGGGCGATTGCGGCGCTTTTGAATATCACAGGAAAGGAAAGCGTCAAAATGGATGCACGGCCGAGGGGCGACGATGCAAAAAAAATCAAAAAAGGCGCTATCATTCCGCATTCTGGAACGATGACGAGGTAAATTTCGTGAAAAAAAGAAGAGGAAAAAGCCATGATAAACGAGGAAGGTTCCTGGATAGAGCGGTTGATGCGGGCGTTTCAGCAAGTGGCGGACGAGGAGGAAATAAACGATGTAACGGGCCGGGGCGTCCGAAAAATGGAGTCGCTGGTCGGACGGATTCCATCGGGACTGCAGCGGCTCTGGGAGGACCTGGGCCTCATGCTCCGCATGCTCGCGGATTATGGGCGGGGCGAATACCGGGGCGTGCCGTGGCAGACCCTGTGCATGATCGCGTTCGCCGTCGCGTACTTCGTCATGCCGCTCGACGCGCTACCCGACTGGATACCCGTCGGCGGTTATCTGGACGACGCGACCGTCATTGGGTACGTCATCAAGAAGGTCCACGAGGAATTGGAGGTGTACCGCGCGTGGCGGTCCCGCGAAGACAACACCATAGACGTGTGCTGCAACTGACAATTGAAGACTCTTGTGGAATCTTTTTTTTGCAAAAAGAATAAGGTTTCCCAAACCCTTCCAGAAGAAACGGAATTCTCGTTCTTCTTGAGGGGGTGCGGGGGAACTTCTTCTTCCGCAAGAAGAAGTTCCTCCGAGAACGTAATTCGAAACAAACCAATGGAGGATCGAACGATGAAAGATTTTTTGGCGGGAATTTGCGTGGGCGCGGCGACGACCGTGCTGGTGCTGTTCGGTTGCGCAATGCTCAGCGACGACGCGGACACGGACGAGCTGCCCGGGGAATCCGGCGACGGCGAGTTGTCCACCGCCTGCGCGACGGAATGATTCGGTGGGGCGGGGGAAGCCCCAACGCCATGCGTCCGCCCGTACACTCCCGGGCGGACGCAGCCCTATGACCGATCTGGCCCCGTTGGGGCGCCAAAGAGGAGCAATAGGTCCATGTTAGAAAATCCCGATTTTGTGACCCAACTGGCCTTGGCCCAACGGGCCCGGAAGCAGCGGCAATGCGAACGGTGCCGCCACTCGTGCCGGTGGAAGGCGGACCTTGTGTGCCTCCGTCGCCTGTCGCAGCAATGCCGCGACGACGGCGACACGCAGCGTCTCGAATTGGCGCCGGGACTCTGCGCCGTGATCAATCCCGACAAGGACTGCCCGGAATTCAAGCGCCGGTTCAAAAATCGGCTGACCGAGACCCTCGAAGACGCCCTGCTTTTGCTCATGTCTTGCACATCGCGACGACGGTACGACGACCGCGAATGGCCGCGCGGATGATTGCCATTGGTTCCCAAGGCGGCTCGGCCGCAATACATCAATCAAGGGCACGATTTCTTTGTCCGCAACTTATGTGTTTCACACACAGAAGTTGTGGACAAAGAAACTATTGACCTTACGGCAAAGCCGCAATGACGCATAGGGCAACATTTCCTTGCGCCCGCCGCGCCTCTGCGTTATTGTATTTTTCGGTCTATTGCAAGTCGAAACGAACGAAAAGGGAATCAAGCGGAAACTCCACCGAAAAGATCGCAAAGTGACGCAAGATACCTTCAACCTTCCGTCTTACTTGGAGATCCCGACATGCCCATCCTGGCCGGTTGCTACTATCTTGGCATCCTGATGATCAGCCTCCTGTTCTACCTCGTATTGCTGATCCCCATAGGCCTGATCGTGCTCGCAGTATACCTGCTCGGCCTCCTCGTCATGCTATTTCGGTAAAAACACCCGTGGGACAGGCTGTACAGCCTGTCAAGAACGCTTCCGTTGTGCCGGTTGCTGGGTTTGGAAATCAGACGACGACTATTGCCGTCCATACGAAGCACGCAAAGGACGTCTCGAGCACGTCCCAAGCCATGCTGATCACCGAGTTCAAAGCTCGGAGTCTGGCGCTGCTTGGCGCACTTGAAGCGCATACGGACAAGCCTCTACTCTGATGACAACATGAAGAAGAACAGAAAAAAAGGCGCGTTGCCGCCGGAAAGCACACAGACCATCTTGGAGAGCATCTCGGATGGCGTGTTTACGGTGGACCACGACTGGCGGGTAACCTCGTTCAACCGGGCTGCGGAAGAGATCACGGGCATTCCCCGCGCGGAAGCGATTGGACGGCGGTGCTGCGAGGTCTTCCGCGCAAGCATGTGCGAAACCGAATGCGCCCTGCGCCAGACCATGGATTCGGGCAAGCCGATTATCAACAAGTCCGCCTTTATCGTTGACGCCAACGGACGGCGCATTCCCATCAGCGTTTCGACTGCGCTGCTGCGGGACACGCAGGGGGACATCGTCGGCGGTGTCGAAACCTTTCGCGATCTGAGTCTTGTGGAAGAGCTACGCAAGGAAATCGAACAGCGCTATGAGGTCGGCGATATGGTGAGCCGAAGCGCCTCGATGCAGAAGTTGTTTGATGTCCTGCCGCAAGTGGCTTCAAGCGACGCGGCGGTTGTTATTGAAGGGGAAACGGGAACTGGCAAGGAACTCCTTGCCCGAGCGCTTCACAATCTGAGTCCGCGAAAGAACCGGCCTTTCGTGGCGATCAATTGCGGCGCCCTTCCAGATACCCTGCTCGAATCGGAGTTGTTCGGGTACAAGTCGGGCGCCTTTACCGGGGCGGATAAGGACAAACCCGGACGCTTTGCTCGCGCGGAGGGCGGCACGCTGTTTCTCGACGAGATCGGGGACGTGAGCGCCGCGTTGCAGGTTCGGCTTCTGCGCGTGCTTCAGGAGAAAATGTATGAGCCGCTTGGCGGAACTCAATCCGTGAAGACAAACGTCCGTGTCATTGCAGCCACCAACAAGAACCTGGCGGAACTCGTGAAGGAAGGTCTGTTCCGTCAGGACCTGTACTACCGGATCAACGTCGTGCGTCTCGAATTGCCTCCGCTCCGCGAGCGCAAGGAGGATATTCCCCTCCTCGTGGAACGCTTCATTCGCCGCTTTAATCAGACACAGGGGCGAGCGATAGCGGGTGTATCGGCGGAGGCCATGGCGCTTCTCATGGCGCATGATTATCCCGGCAACGTCCGCGAACTGGAGAATATCATTGAACACGCCTTCGTGATCTGTCCGGGCGCCACCATCGGCGTTCGTTGCCTGCCCGATTCGCTGGCCACGAAACGTTTGGCAAGGTCTCAACTTGAGGCAACGGGCCTCGACTCCACGGTCAAGACAGCGGAAACCCAAGCCATTTTAGACGCCTTGAAACGATGTGACGGAAACCGCAATGAGGCGGCGAAACTGCTGGGCATGCATAAGAGCACTCTCTTCCGAAAGGTCCGTGCCTTAGGACTCTCTCTTCCTCAAGAGGATGGGCGGACCAAGCGGGCCAACCATAGATAGAGTGGCATAAACGCGACTCTGTTTCTGCTTTTAGTCGCAAATTCGCGACTGTATCGAGGACAGAAATCTCTGCGCATAATATGCTATAAGATATTTACTAACAATATCTTATAGCTGGAAATGCCCCGTCTGTTGCACTTGGCATTCTTCCTGCATTCTCACACGCATGAAGAGTTGGCTAAGGAGCAGGTGATGAAAGTTGCACTGACCGTTTGGGAAGGCCGGATATCTCCGGTTCTCGACACGGCCCGTTCCGTTGTGATTGCCAATATCGAAAACGGAGCGACAACTGCCCAGCGCGACGAAATACTTTCGGAAGAGTCGCCGCAGAGGAAGATTACCCAACTTCGCGCCCTGGGAGTGGAAGTCCTGGTTTGCGGGGCGGTATCCCGGCCGCTGGCCAACTTGGTTTCTTCCAGCGGCATACGGTTGATTCCATTTGTGTCTGGCGAACTCGGAGAGGTTCTGGACGCGGTGATTGCAGGCAAGATACCGGACACCGCGTTTACCATGCCGGGATGCGGCTGCGGACGCGGACGTCGTTTTCGCGCGCGGCGTGGCGTCTGTGCGGAGGAAAACCCGCGAGGGACATCGTAAGTCACAGAATTAAAAGGAGTTAGAATGATGTTTGGATTTGGAAGAGGAAGGGGAAAAGGAGGTCCCGGGACCGGCGCGGGTCAGGGACAAGGTGGTGCTCGTGGAGGTCAAGGACTTGGGTGGCGCGGCCGACAAGGCGGCGCGGCAGCAGGTCCTGATGGGATGTGCGTTTGTCCAAAATGCGGATTCTCCCAACCTCATGAACGCGGCGTGCCATGTACACAGGTCATGTGTCCGAAGTGCGGCGCGGCCATGCGGCGGGATTGATTCTGAATACGGTTGAAGGACGGGTTGCATACGGATAACACCCGCAAAAAAGGAGATCAGACATGCCAGGTGGAGACGGAACAGGCCCGCTGGGAGCGGGTCCGATGACAGGACGCGGCGCAGGATTTTGTGTAGGTTCCAATATGCCGGGATATGCGAACCCGGTTCCGGGACGAGGTTACTGGAATCGTGGATTTGGGCGTGGTGGCGGCGGTGGCCGCGGCTGGCGGCACTGGTATCGCGCTACCGGCCTGCCGGGTTGGATGCGCTTCGGTTGGGGCATGCAGACCGCTCCGGCCACGTCGCCCAGCGATGCCGAACGCAGCATGTTGCAGAGTCAGGCAGAGATACTCCAACAGCAACTTGACGCGGTTCGGCAGCGGCTCGACGCGTTGGCGGCCAAAGCGGATGCCGTGAAGCCGTAGGCGGTCTAACCCATAGAGGAAGTGTGTGTCTCCTTCCAACCCTCCTCTCCAAATCGTCCGCCCCATCCCTTAAGGATGGGCCTCAAGGGACCGGGAGAGGGAGTGTTGAGAAGCGAGTTATGGCGAGGGCGATGAATAGCAGTCTTAGCAAGCACGCCGTAGACTTTATCAATGACGAACACTTGAGTTCCGTGCTCAAGTGCGCTTCGCCGGATCCTCCGCGTGTACGCGAGGTCATTGCCAAAAGCCTCGCCAAAGAACCCCTGCAAGTCGAGGAAACGGCAACGCTATTGGCGGCGGACGATCCGGACCTTGTCGAGGAGATTTTCGAAGCCGCGCGCGACCTGAAGAAACGAGTATACGGAAACCGAATTGTCCTATTCGCGCCGCTCTATATCGGAAACGAGTGCATTAACGACTGCCGGTACTGCGCCTTTCGCCGTTCCAACACAGGCGTTGTGCGCCGTACGTTGCGCACGCAGGAACTTGAAGATCAACTCCGGGCATTAGAGAACAAGGGGCACAAACGGCTCATTCTCGTTTTTGGCGAACACCCGAAATACGACGCCGATTTTATGGCGGATTGTGTACGAACGACCTACCGTTTCAAGGTTGGACATGGGGAAATCCGTCGGGTCAACATCAACGCGGCGCCGCTGGACCACGAAGGGTATCGGAAACTAAAGGCGGCGGGGATCGGTACGTACCAGATCTTCCAGGAAACCTATCACCACGAGACCTACGCCCAGATGCATCCGAAAGGAACACGCAAGAGCGACTATCTTTGGCGGCTCGACGGTCTTTCACGCGCATTCGAAGCGGGTTGCGACGATGTTGGTCTGGGGGCGTTGTTTGGTCTCTACGACTGGAAGTTCGAAGTCTTGGGGTTGGTGAGTCACGCGTTGCACCTTCAGCGGACGTACGGTGTCGGATGCCATACGATCAGTTTCCCCAGGCTGCGTCCGGCGCATGGCGTGGACACGGAATGGCCTTATCTTGTTAGCGATCGCGACTTCAAACGCTTGGTCGCCATTCTGCGGTTGTCTGTACCGTACACAGGCATGATTTTGACAGCGCGAGAGAAGCCTGAGTTGCGGCGCGAAGTAATGGCGTTCGGCGTCTCGCAGATCGATGCCGGAAGCCGGGTCGAGTTGGGTGGATACACGGAAGTGGGCGATGCCCAGATCATGGAACGCGAGCAGTTCTTGCTCGGCGATATTCGCTCTCTCGATGAAGTCATGCGCGAACTACTCCAGGACGGGTACCTCCCCAGTTTTTGCACCGCGTGCTATCGTTTGGGACGCACCGGCAAGCACTTCATGGAATTCGCCATACCGGGGTTCATTCAAAACTTCTGTACGCCGAATGCTATAACCACCCTGACGGAGTATCTCGTGGATTATGCCACACCGGCGACCCGCGAGGCTGGAGAACGCGCGATTACGCGCGAGATCCGGAAACTTGCCGAGACACCCCAGAAGGCGGAATTACTAAGGCGCTTACGTTGTATTGCAGAGACTGACCAACGTGATCTCTATTTCTGAATTGAGTCGCTGTTCCATTGTCCATTGGAGACCTGATCATGAGTAAGACTATCGCCATCGTTGGTGCTTCGGCAGACCGCAGCAAGTACGGCAACAAAGCCGTGCGTGCATTCAAACAAGGCGGGTGGACCGTCTATCCCGTGAACCCGAGCGTTCCGGAGGTGGAGGGTTTGCGGACTTATGCCTCGATTGCCGATATTCCAGGCCCCATTGACCGCATCTCCATGTACGTGCCCCCGAAGGTGGGCAAGGCCATGCTGGCGGCCATTGCGGCGAAGGCGCCGCAGGAGTTCTTCCTCAACCCCGGCTCGGAAGACGCTGACCTTGTCAGAGAAGCCGAGGCCCTCGGACTGCATCCTATCCAGGCGTGCAGCATTGTGAATATCGGTTTGCGGCCGGACATGTTTCCGGACAAGTAGTCCGTGTTTGCAGTTTTCGAAGAAGCCTGTTTCTAAACCAAACGAAAGGAACACATCATGGAACAGCAGATTGAACGCCTCCCCCTCATAGGTGAACAAGCGCCTTCGTTCAAAGCGGAGACCACCCAAGGGGAGATCGACTTCCCCAAGTGCTACAAGGGGAAATGGGTTGTCTTCTTCTCGCACCCGGCGGACTTCACGCCCGTGTGCACCACGGAGTTCATGACGTTTGCCTCGATGGCGCAGGAGTTCAAGGACCTGAACTGTGAACTTCTGGGATTGTCCATCGACAGCACGTACAGCCATATCGCGTGGCTTAGAACGATCAAGGAGAAGATCGAGTACAACGGCATGAAGGGCGTCGAGGTCATGTTCCCCGTCATCAGCGACCTTACGATGGAAGTCTCGCGAAAATTCGGGATGCTGCAACCCGGCGCGAGCAATACGCAGGCCGTGCGCGCGGTCTTCATCATAGACCCGAAAGGCATCGTCCGGGCGCTCTTCTACTACCCGCTCAGCAACGGGCGCAACATGCAGGAGATCAAGCGACTTCTGGTCGCCATGCAACACTCGGACAAGTACGAAATCGCCACGCCCGCGAACTGGCAACCCGGCGACGACGTGATCGTCCCGCCACCCGGCTCGTGTGGCACGGCCAAAGAACGCGTAGAGAAGCCCGACGCCGATACAAAGGTTCTTGACTGGTTCATGGTCCTGAAGAAGTGTCCGTCTCTGTGCAAGAAGAAATGCCCGCACAAATAAGCGAGCCATCTATCTCCCAAATTTGCCGTCAACCACTTGGAGAAGAAAATGATTATCGTTGTTTCTGCATCGGGCAAGACGCTTGACGCGCAAGTTGATCCCCGCTTCGGACGCGCTGCGTTCTTCATTGCCGTCGATTCCGAGAGCGGCGCTTTTCAGGCGCATGACAACGTGCAGAACTTGAGCGCAGCCCAAGGCGCGGGCATTCAGTCCGCCGAAACCGTATCTCGCCTTGGCGCGGACGTCGTCATCACGGGAAACTGCGGGCCGAAGGCGTTCAGAACCCTCTCCGCCGCAGGCATCAAGGTGATTGTCGGTGGACAAGGCACAGTTGCCGAAGCCATTGAAGCATTTAAGTCGGGTACGCTCGTCCCAGCCGATGCGCCAAACGTCGAAGGGCATTGGGCTTGAAAGAGCACAGGACAACCAGCCGCATCACCCGGCGCTCATTTCTAGCGCGGACATCCTCGGTATTGGCTCCTCTGGCCATTGCCGGTGTTGCTGGAAAACAGAAGCGAACATTTGCCGCTGCCTCGGACATTGGCGGGAGAGCCAAGCGCGGGCGGGTCGTGATTTTGGGTTTCGACGGGGTTGAACCCACCCTCATTGACGGCATGCTCAAGTCCGGCGCGTTGCCAAACCTGCTCGCGTTGCAGAACAAGGGCAATTACCAGCGATTGCTGTCCAGCAACGGGTATCTCGCGGTCGCCGGCCAAACGAATGCGGAAACAGCTTTCAACGAGGCGAAATATATCGACGGATATGACTGGTCGCAAAGCCGGGCTTATGGGCTTGGACTGGGAAGCATCTTCCTGAACCTCAAAAGCCGCGAAGGACGCGGAAGACTTGGCGGCCGAGATGTTGGCGACCGTGTTGGGCGTCGAGTTCGATCCGGACAAGAGCTGGGATGAAAAGCGCGAGATTTGGCGCATCAGCGGCAAGTTCGTCCGGACGACCAGCATCACACAGTCGGCCCTCGGCGACAAGGACGGACGCTGGACCACGGTGATTTCAGCGGCGGTCCTGATTCCCCCTAACGCGGAGCAGAAAATACTATGAGAATCGCTATTGCTTCAGGAAAAGGCGGCACGGGAAAGACAACGATCGCCGTGAATTTGGCGGGCGTGACGGAAGGTCCCGTCACGTATGTCGACTGCGACGTGGAGGAGCCCAACGGCCACATCTTCCTGAAGCCCAACATAGAAACCGTCAAGAGTGTAGGAATTCCCGTCCCCGTCGTAGACAAGGAGAAATGCACGGGGTGCGGTCGATGCGCGGAAGTGTGCCGCTACAACGCCATCGCGTGTGTAAAAGGCAAAGTGCTGGTGTTTGCGGAACTATGCCACGGCTGCGGCGGCTGTAGGATGGCATGTGCCGCGCGCGCCATATCCGAGACCGATCACGCTATCGGCGTAGTCGAAACAGGTTACGCAAACGGCGTGGCGTTCGTACAGGGCCGTCTCAAGGTTGGCGCGGCAATGTCGCCCCCACTCATTCGGGCAACCAAGGCCGCGGCTCCTGCCAACGGGATAGTCATCATTGATGCGCCACCCGGTACCTCATGCCCGGTCATTGCGGCCATTAAGGACACGGACGTTGTCGTCCTCGTCACCGAACCAACGCCCTTCGGACTACATGATCTGAGACTCGCCGTGGAGACTGTCCGCCAAGTCGGAATCCCCTTCGGCGTCGTCGTGAACCGTTGCGACGTCGGAGATGAACGCGTGACATCGTACTGCAAGCAAGAGTGCATTCCTGTTCTTCTGGAGATCCCGGACGACCGTCGTATAGCGGAGGCTTACTCACGCGGAGAAAACGCAATTGATGCCGTTCCCGAAATGCGGGAGCTTTTCACGGGTCTCTGTCAACACATACGGGAACTGATCGCCAAGAATGGGATGAAAGAAGCATCGGTGCTATGACAAAACACAAGTACAGACACATTTTCGGTCCGGTGCTTTCCCGGCGGCTGGGACGCTCTTTGGGCGTTGACCTGATGCCGTTCAAGACCTGTACCTATGATTGCGTGTACTGCGAACAAGGCCGGACCACTGACCACACGGCCTGTCGAAAGGAATATGTACCGGCAGACGAGATCCTGGACGAACTGGGGAAATATCTCGTGGAGCATGCCGCGCCGGACTACATCACACTGTCCGGTGCAGGCGAGCCTACCTTACACGCGAGGCTCGGCTATATCGTTTCGAGAATCAAATCTTTGACGAAGGTTCCCTTGGCCGTCATCACAAACGGCTCGCTGCTTTGGGACAGACCGGTTCGAGATGCGTTGCATGAGGCCGACGTCGTTTTACCATCCCTGGATGCCGGGAATGCCCAATTATTCGAGTACATCGATCGTCCTGTAACGGGGATTTCGTTTGAGCAGATGGTTACCGGCCTCATCGCGTTCCGGCAGTCCTTTTCGAATGCCATTTGGCTCGAAGTGATGCTCATGGCCGGCGTCACTTCCGGCGATTCCGAAGTGCGGGAAATGGCTGAATGGGCCCGGCGCATTCGTCCGGATCGCATTCAGTTGAACACGGTTGTGCGCCCGCCATCGGAGCCTTTTGCGCTCCCGGTTCCTCGGGAACAACTCGCACAGCTCGCGATATTATTCGAGCCGCATGCGGAGGTAATCGCCGATTATCGCGGCGCCGCGCCAAAGGCCGATGCCGCACCCGACGCCCTTCGCGTACTTGACCTTATCGTGAGGCGTCCATGCTCGCTCCAGGAAATCGCTGCGAGCCTTGGCCTGCGGCAAATCGAAACCATAAAACTCGTCGAGGGCCTTATTGGTCAGGGCAAGATAGTCCAAAGGCGTTTCGCTAGCGGCGTCTTCTTTGAATATGTCCATGACGCCAACGAGGAAGTAATCTCATGAAAGAGCTCGTGGTTATTAGCGGAAAAGGCGGAACAGGCAAGACAAGCGTGGTTGCAGCGTTCGCTTCCCTGGCATCCAATAAGGTTCTGGCGGATTGTGACGTGGATGCCGCCGATCTGCATCTGGTTCTGCAGCCCGAGGTCCGGTCACGCCATGAGTTTCGCTGCGGCCACGAGGCCGCCATCAATCCTCAAACCTGCAAGGGATGCGGCTTCTGCCTTTCCCAATGTCGTTTTGAGGCGATTCAACCGGTTGTGGCGAAAGCGGGCATTGTCTATCGCGTCGAGCCGCTGGCGTGCGAAGGCTGCGGCGTCTGCGTTGATGTATGCCCGGCCAAGGCTATCGATTTCCCGGAGCGTCTCGCGGGAGAATGGTGCCTGTCAGACACACGCCACGGCCCGATGGTCCATGCGCGACTCGGTATTGCCGCGGAAAACTCGGGGAAACTTGTCAGCCTCGTCCGTCAACAGGCAAGGCGGCTTGCCCAAAACGAGAACAAGGATCTCGTCCTGGTTGATGGCCCCCCCGGCATCGGGTGTCCTGTAATTGCCAGTATTACCGGGGCGTCTCTCGTCCTGATCGTTACGGAGCCTACGCTCAGCGGCCAACATGATCTGAAACGCGTGGCCGAACTGGCGCGCCATTTTCACATCCCCACCGTAGCGTGTATCAACAAATGGGACCTGAATCCCGGTATGAGCGAGGCGATTGAAGCGTCCGCATTGGCGCTGGGCGCCAAACCTCTGGGACGGATTCGATACGACCGGGCCGTCACGGCCGCGCAAGTGGCCGGCAAGAGCGTGCTGGAATTCTCAAACGACGGCGTCAGCCGCGATATCAAGGACTTATGGATAGGCATCGAATCCCTGTTGGGTTCAGATGATTCTAGCAAAGATACGGTATAACCGCTAGCAGAAGAAAGGAGAATCGCCCCATGTTGAGCGACAAAATGCTCAAGGCTTTGAACGACCAGATCACCAAGGAATTTCATTCGGCCTATTTGTACATGGCCATGTCGGCGTATTTCGAAGGCGAAAACCTGCCGGGGTTTGCGAAATGGATGCGTCTCCAGGCGCAAGAGGAAAGTGGCCACGCCCTGATCTTCTTTAACTACACGTGTGAAAGGGGCGGCAAGGTCACACTCGGCGCCGTAGACGCGCCGCCCACTACATTCAAGTCGGCGGTAGACGTCTTCGAGAAAACGCTCGCCCATGAGCAGTTCATTACGGACTCCATCAACAAACTAATGGATCTGGCGATCAAGGAATCCGACCATGCGACTCGCGCCATGCTTCAATGGTTCGTGACTGAACAAGTGGAAGAAGAGGCCAAGGCCAGCCAGATCCTGGCGCGACTGCACATGATGAAAGGTGGAGGAAACGGATTACTCATGATGGACGGAGGATTGGGATCGCGCACCTTTGCCGTGCCTTCGCCGCTCGCCGGCAAACTATAAGGGGCCTTTCGATGCGTCCGGATCCCCTTACGCCTTACGGCAATCGCCCAATGGTCACGCCCATCGTGAATGCTGTGAACTACGAATACACATCGTTCGAGGTCTTGCGGCAGATCACGGACGGGGAAATTGATGGTTACACCTACCACCGCGACGATAATCCAACTGTGCGGGTAGTCGAGAAGAAGATCGCGGCATTAGAGAAAGCCGAGGACTGTGTTGTCTGCACCTCCGGTATGGCCGCCTGTACTATGGTCTTCCTCACTTATCTGCAGACAGGCGACCATGTAATTCTCTTCCATGACACCTATGGCGCCAACTACAAAGTGTCTTTGATTCTCGAACGCCTCGGGGTGGCCTTCACGTGGATAGATGCGGATGATGCTGACCAGATTGGAGACCGAATCCAACCCAACACGAGGATGATCTTCCTCGAAACACCCACCAATCCCCTGTGCAAGATCATAGACGTGGCGGCCATGCGTGAAGCCGCAGACACGGTCGGCGCCATGGTCGTTGTGGACAACACGTTTGCCACGCCGTATCACCAAAACCCACTGGTCCTGGGCGCCGACCTCGTTGTCCATAGCGCCACCAAGGCCTTGGGCGGACATAACGACCTCATGGCTGGGGCCATCACCGGGTCAAAGGAACACTACAACAGACTGTGGTTTACCCGCCAGGCTATCGGCACAACCTTGGATGCTTACTCGGCCTTTCTGCTGGATCGGGGACTCAAGACGTTTGAATTGCGCGCAGAAGCCATGGCGCGCGGAGCCCAAGCAATAGCGGAATTCCTCGAGGAACATCCCAAGGTGTCTCGTGTTTCATACCCCGGGCTGACGAGTCATCCGAATCATGCCGTGGCGCTTCGCCAGATGCATCGCGGTTTTGGCGGAATGATCGCTTTCGATGTGGGCCAGGACGAGGAGCACGCCAAGCGGTTCATCGCCGCACTGCAGCGGATCTACCATGCGGTGAGTCTTGGCGCGACCGAATCGCTCATCTGTATCCCTCATCTGACGACGATGCTCTACCTGCCGCCGGAGCGACGAACCACGTTCGGCGTCAGGAAGAATACCGTTCGGCTGTCGGTAGGAATCGAGCCGCCCGACAAGCTCTTGGCCGATCTGAAACAGGCGCTCGCATGTGTTGCGGAAGGAATCGCAACCTATGAATAGTTCGCAGATTTACGGTTTTCGCCGTGGATGTCTAGTGGAAGAGGACCGTCCTCACAACGTTGGAGAAACACATGGAATGCACGAATACTGAAGGCTTTTCCGAGGTTGCTCGCGACCACGCGACAAGACCGCGGAATTATGGGCTGCTTGACAACTGGAATGCGCATGCTTGCATAACCGGACCTTGTGGCGACACCGTGGAGATATGGCTCCGTGTCGAAAATGGAATGATAAGAGCCGCGACTTTCACCACAACAGGGTGTGAACCTTCGCGCGCTTGCGGCAGTATGGCTACGGAGTTGGTTATCGGCCGGCCCATCCAAAGCGCTCTCGAAATAAAACCGGCGGATATTGTGGGCAAGTTGGAACCGTTTCCAGATGACCACCGGCATTGCGCGTTGTTGGCGGCCAATGTAATGAAAGCCGCCGCACAGGACTTCTTGGATAGACAGAAGACGGGTTCTTGCGGGTCCTGCGCCACGGACAGTTGCTCAGCCAAGGGCCGACGACAGGGAGAAAGCGAACAAGACTACCTGGACCGCCAAGAACTCGCGCGGCGGCTATGCCAAATCAAACACAAGGTGCTCGTGCTCTCCGGCAAAGGCGGCGTCGGCAAGAGCACCGTTGCGGTCAATCTCGCCGTGTCGCTGTCCTTGGCAGGGAAACACGTTGGATTGCTGGATGTGGACATCCACGGTCCCAGCATCCCTAAGATGCTGCATCTGGAAGGCGCGCCCGTAATGAACGAAGGCAGCACTATTCTGCCGATAGAAGTCGGGGACATGAAAGTGCTGTCCATCGGGTTCTTTCTCCGCAGCACGGATGACGCCGTCATTTGGCGCGGGCCCATGAAGATGGGTGTCATCAAACAGTTCCTGAAAGACACCGACTGGGGCGAACTGGATTACCTCGTGATCGATTCGCCGCCGGGAACAGGCGATGAGCCGCTATCCGTCTGCCAACTTATCGAGAATGCGGACGGCGCCGTGATTGTAACAACGCCACAGGATGTCTCTGTGGCCGATGTCCGCAGGTCCATTGGCTTCTGCCGCCAGCTGGGCCTGCCGGTATTGGGCGTTGTCGAGAACATGAGCGGATTTGTATGTCCTCATTGCAGCGAGGTCACGCATATTTTCAAGACCGGCGGCGGTGAACGGATGGCGAACGATATGGGCGTGCCATTCCTGGGCCGCATTCCGCTGGACCCGCAGGTCGCCGAAGCCTGTGACGCCGGCGCGCCCTATGTGCATCACTACGCCCGAAGTGAAACCGCCAAGGCGTTCGAACATGTAATTCAACCCATTCTTGCACTCGACGGCGCGAAGACGCCGACACAAACAAAAGAGGAGATCAAACAAATGCGTATTGCCTTACCAATTGCCAATGGAAGACTGGCCATGCACTTTGGCCATTGCGAACAGTTCGCGCTGGTGGACGTGGACCATCCGACAAAACGAATTATCAAGACGGAAATGGTGGGCGCACCCGAACACCAGCCTGGACTGCTCCCGCGCTGGTTGGGCGAAAAGGGCGCGCATGTGATTATCGCTGGCGGAATGGGTTCGCGCGCCCAGTCTCTATTTGCCGAGCAAGGCATTCAAGTCGTGGTAGGCGCTCCTGCCGACGCCATCGAGGATCTCGTGAAGGCTTACCTTGAAGGCGCCCTGCAATCGGGTGAAAACGTCTGTGATCATTGAGCCTATCCCTGGAGTGTCATCGATGAGAAAGGCGATCAAAATCGTAGCGATCTTGGTTGGTGCTGTCGCTCTGGTTTTGGCCGTTCCGCTATGGATGTATTTTCCAGGACACAACTTTCGGACTGTCGAAAAGGGCGCCTTCTATGGTTCCCGCCAGATGAGCGGGAAGGCGTTGGAAGCGGCGATCAAGAAGCGCGGAATCCAGACCGTCATCAACCTGCGGGGGCACAATCCGGGGGCGCCATGGTATGACAATGAAGTGGCGGTTTGCCGGAAGCTTGGCGTGGCGCATGAGGATTTTGCCTGGTCGAAGGGGCGGTTACCTGACCCGGAATCGCTTGCGAGGTTCGTTGCCGTCATCGAGTCAGGCAAAAAGCCGTTTCTGGCCCATTGTGAAGGCGGGACCCATCGTACCGGCGTAGCCGCCGCCTGCTACTTGCTTCTCCAGGGCGCAGATACCGCCACGGCGCGCAGACAATTCGGCCCCATGTTCAAGAACGCGCCCATCGGGCAGGTGGTTGATCTTTACGAAGGCAGCAATATGCCATTCAAACAATGGGTGCGAGAGGTATATCCCGCGCGATACACGTCGCCAAAATCCTCCCAGGCCCTTGATTCTGAATCCGAAATGGGTCACTTGTGCGCGGCCTGTTAGTTTCTTTGTCCACAACGTCTGTGTGTGAAACACTGAAGTTGCGGACAAAGAAATCATGCCCTTGATTGATGTATTGCGGCTGAGCCGCCTTAGGATAGGGCGCACGTGCGCAAATGAGGATCGCTGATTGTGGCGAGCGGCAAACGCCATTTTGACTTGAAGGCAGTGACGTGGGACGAAGAACCGCGTCGGGTACAACTGGCCAAAGATCTGTTCGCGGCGATAACCGACACCGTTGTCCTGAATCCTTGCATAGCCGTGCTTGATTTTGGTTGCGGTACGGGTCTGTTGACGCTTCAACTGGCAACCCAGGGGGGTCATGTTACAGGTGTCGACAGCTCACAGGGAATGCTGGACGTTCTCGAAGACAAGGTGCGACATTACCAAAACGACAACGTCATAACGCGATGAGTCCCCCCAACGATTCGACGCTTCGCTTGATCTGCGTCGGATGCGGGTGAAACAGCGCGATCTTCTTCAGCAACGCATGCGTCTCCTCCAGGATGACATACGCGCACGAAAACGCCTCCGCCACGCGTACCTCGATCGTCATGAACTCGTTCTGCATGCCCCAAGCCGCGTCCAGCGGAACATAGGTCAAGGGACACGGCGTCTAGTGTCGAATTCAGATTGAAACGAGGGGCCGCCCCGCAGGGGTCAGTGCGGGGCGGCTTGTGGGAATGCAGGTGGGAAGACCACGAGCAGGAATGGCGGTTTACGATTCGTTCGCCAGAAACTTGTTGAAACGTTGCTGTACAACGTCCCACGTTTTGTCAATGTTGGCGTTGACCTCCGGATTCAGGGCGTTTAGCGATCCGAGGATGTTGCGCGCTTCCGCGATGCCTTGCTGGACGGCGGCCCCGATAAAATCCACGAACTGCGTGCGGGCCTCGTCGTCCGCCAGATCCTTGTGGCGTTCCCGCCATTTTCCGAAAGCGCCGAGGGCGAAATCCGCGATGCGGTTGCCGGTTGCTTCCGGCGACGTGTCAAGAGGCGCATTGTCGGGGAGGCCGAGGGCCGTGCGCGCATCGTCCACCACGGCGCGCAGCCGATCCAGTGCCCGTTCCACGACCACGTTCATGGCCTGATCCGGACTGATCGGATCGCCTTTACCCAGCGTCAGGAGATCTTTTCGCGATTCAACTTTCAGTTCGCGCGGAATGATGCGCGGCTGTGGCCGGTTTTCCGTCAAAACGCCTGCCGGCCGTGATACGTCTGCAACCGTACCCAACATGACCTATCCCTCCCTTGGCCGCGCCCGGAAGCGCGTCCGTGTCTATCCCACATGAATTTCAACCGTCGCTGCTGCTATTATCGGCAGTCATGCGGCACAACTTTAGCGTATAAACGGCGATTGTTCCGCAATCACCGCATAGGGAGAAATCGCGAATGACAAAATCTATTTCGATATGGGCTTTTTGCCTGCTGGCGGTTCTGGCCGCGCCCCCCTCCCAGGCGGAGGATCGTTCGCCGTCATGCCTTCGCGAAGCCGTCTCGCCCGCATGGTCGCTGAGGGCATCCCAGCGGGAAATGATCGTGTCCGTCTCGCCGGTTCGGCAGACCGTGCAACTGTTCAGTTCCAGCGCCATGCTGCTCGGCGCGGGCATTGACGCCATGGTCAACGAAAAACACCTGAAAGCCGTGCGCGCGGCGCTGGGGGATTACGATGCGGGCAAGACGTTCGAGGAGGCGCTGACGTCGAGGCTTTCGCAGGCATTGCCGCAGGGCTTGGCGCGCGTGTCCCCGCTGACCACCACGGCCGGCTTCAAGGACGATCGCGAGGCGCAGCAAGCCCGTTTCCAGGGCCTTGCCCGAAGCGGGCACGACGTCCTGCTTGATCTGAAAATGACCTACGGCATTTTCGGTTATGAGGGGCTGCTGGTCGCAAGGATCGAGGGACGCCTGACGCGGCTGGCCGATCGCCGAGCCCTTTGGTCCGGCGTGTTCGTGGTATCCGCGGACCCGGTTCTCGCGAACACGAAAATCAAGGATCCCACCAAACAGATGGGCGCCAATCTCGCCCATCCCCGCCTGACGGTTGAAAAGGACGCCGTGGCCCGGTGGACCGGCGACGGCGGCGCGACGATTCGCGCTCGGTTCGAGGACGCGGTGGATGGCGCGGTCTCCGCCCTGCTGTGCGGCCTGGGGCTGGCTACGGAGGCGAAAGGCGAGTATCAACTTGGGCTGGTCTCGATGGGACGGAAACGTTTCACCGAAGCCGATGAACATTTCCGCCGCGCCATCTCCCTGAATCCTGCATGGCCCGAACCCCGCAATGCGCGGGCGGTGAATCTCGCGCGCAACAAACAGATTGACGATGCCATGGCAATCTGCGCCGAATTAACGAAAAGTCATCCCGATTTCGGGCCGGCTTGGTTCAACTTGGCGTGGTGGAACGCCGTGCAGAAAAAGGACGCCGCCACGGCGCGTCCCCTTTATGAAAAAGCGCTCGCGCTCGGCATGCCGGCCGATCCGAAACTGGACCGCTTGCTGCTCCTACCACGCTGAAAAACGGTGGCGTCTGCTGTTTGGGCCCCTGTTTTTCAACCGGCGAGGGGAAAAACGTCATTCCGATGCGTTTTTCGGCCCATGCAACGTAGATGGTCTGAACGGTTGGGTTTACACCTTGTTGAAAGAATAGTGTCTTAGCCTTGCCTATCAGATATTTATTGACATTTTCGGCCAAAAAAGAATTTCCTTAAATCATTGTCATTCAATGAGATATATCCTTTTGCCGAAATTCAACTTGTGAAAACATGGTTCTTCACATCCTTGTGGATAACTTGTGGAAATCCGTTGAAAAAAAGGCTCGGCTTTTTCCCGACTATCTGGAAATTCGAGTTTATGGAATCAATCCAAAAGGGAATCCATCAAATTCGGGTATCGGCTGTGTGAATTACTCGTTGCCGCAGGCATTCCGCAAGGGCGATCCCCGCGCTGACCGAGGCATTGAGGTTGCCGATTTTGCCGGGCAACGGGATGCGCAGTTGAAAATCGGCCTGTTGCCTGACCAGCCGGCGAACGCCTTTGCCTTCACCGCCGATGATAAGCACGATCCGTCCGGTAAGATCGGCTTTCCATATTGGGGTGGGCGCATCCGATTCAAGCACGGCGGCCCACCACCCCGCTTTTTTAAGCAAGTCCAACGCCCGGACAAGATTGGCGGCTTCAACGAGGTCCAGATGCTCCATGCCGCCTGCCGCGCTTTTGACGGCCACCGGCGAAACAGGGGCCGAGCGATCCTTGGCAAACAGGACGCCGCACGCGCCGCAGGCCGCTGCGGATCGAACGATGGCCCCGAAGTTCCGTGGATCGACCACGCCGTCAAGGGCCACGAGAATCGCGTCGGACGGCACGGGCCGCTCAATCCATGTTTCCGCGCGCCAGATCGGCAGCGGATCGGCCTGAAGCAGCACACCCTGATGGACGGAGTCCGGCAAAATGCGGTCCAGTTCCGCGCGCGGGCATGTTTCGACGGGGATTCCGGCGGCCAACGCCCGGATCGCTTCAAGCCCTGCGGCTTCTTTCGCCAGCTTGAGCCGGTGCGCCTTGCGCTTTCCGGCGCGCAGACATTCCAGCACGGGGATCCGCCCGGGCACCCATTCCATGAAATAAAACTCCCGGTCCTGTCATCCCGATGCGCCGGTCACAGCGCCGGCAAAAACGGCAGCCATTGGCGGACGATCGGACCTATAACGGGAATGTTCAGATAGGCCGACGCCAGCGCCACTATCACCAGAAAAACGATCAAGGCCACCAGTTTTCCGATGATGGAACCGCTGCCGGAGGCCGCGCCGGGTCCCAATTTCCCCTTCTTTTCGAGGTCCTGGGCCTTTTTCGTGAAAAGTTCGTTCTTTTGCCGGCACTCTTCGCTGCAAAAACTTCCCGTGGGTCCCTTTACGACACATTGCCCGCAGACGGGCTTGCCGCATTGCTTGCAGCGCGCCACCGCCTCCACCGCCGAGTGATTGATGCAACCCGATGCTACACCGCCCAGCATGATCCGTCCCTCCTTCCAATTCAGCCCAATCGCACGGTTGCTGTCAAGAGTACGATTTCTTGGTTCGCAAAATCCATGCGCGGCGCGCGGATATTGTGATCCAACAAACTGAAACGCAGGTCAATCCCGCGTCTTGGACGCAATCTCGCCCTTGATTCGGTCAATGAAACGGTCGAGGCCCATTCCGCCGAGGTCGCCCTGCCGGCGATGGCGCACGGAAACACCGCCCGATCCGCGTTCGCGATCGCCGACGACGAGCATGTAGGGGATTTGCATCGTTTGGGCGTCGCGGATCTTGTACTTCATGGTTTCGGAACTCAAATCCGCCTCGGCGCGAATGCCGGCCTCGCACAAACGTCCCGCGGCCTCGCGCGCATAGTCATTCAGCCCGTCCGCCACGGGAATCACCATGGCTTGCACGGGCGCCAGCCACACGGGAAACGCGCCCGCGAAATGTTCGATCAGAATGCCCAAGAACCGCTCGATAGCGCCGTAGATGACGCGGTGGACCATGACCGGCCGGTGGGCCGCGCCGTCCGAACCGATGTATTCGAGGGCGAATTTCTCCGGCATCGCGAAATCGAGCTGGATCGTCGCGCATTGCCAGGATCGCTTGAGACTGTCGCGAACGTGGAAGTCAATTTTGGGACCGTAGAACGCGCCATCGCCCTCATTGATCTTGAAGGGCAATCCCTTGGCTTCGAGGGCCTTGCGGAGACTGTCGGTCGCAACATTCCACATTGCGTCGGTACCGATCGAATTTTCCGGGCGCGTGCTCAATTCGATACTGTATTCAAGGCCGAAGATGCCGTAGACGTAATCAACGAAATCAATAATCCCGATCACCTCGTCCTGGATCTGGTCCTCGGTCATGAAGATATGGGCGTCGTCCTGCGTGAACATCCGCACGCGCGTCAGACCGTGCAACACGCCGGATTTTTCGTGGCGGTGGACGGTGCCGAGTTCCGCCCATCGCAAGGGCAGGTCGCGGTAACTGCGCATGCGGCTCTTGTAGACGAGCATTCCGCCGGGGCAATTCATCGGCTTCACGGCGAAATCCCGCTCGTCAATTTGCGTGAAGTACATGTTCTCCTTGTAGTGGTCCCAATGCCCGGACTGTTCCCACAGGCTGCGGTCGAGGATAAGCGGCGTGCGCAGTTCGCCGTATCCGCGCTTGCGATGCTCCTCGCGCCAGAACGCGAGCAGTTCGTTCATCACAATCATGCCCTTCGGATGGAAGAACGGAAAGCCGGGGCCTTGCTCGTGAAAACTGAACAGATCGAGTTGTTTGCCGAGTTTGCGGTGATCGCGTTTTTCGGCCTCCTCGATGCGCTTGAGGTGTTCGTCGAGATCGCTCTTCTTTGTGAACGCCGTGCCGTAAATCCGCTGGAGCATCGGACGCGACGAATCCCCGCGCCAATACGCCCCCGCGACGCTCATGAGTTTGAAGGCCTTGATCCGGCCTGTCGAAGGAACATGCGGTCCGCGGCACAGATCGATGAACCCGCCGTTTTCGTAGAAGGTTATCGTTCCGTCTTCAAGCCCTTCAAGCAATTCCACTTTGTACGTGTCGCCTCGCTGCTTGAAATAAGCCAGCGCGTCCGCCTTCGACATTTCCTTGCGAACAAACGGCTGATCTTCCTTGACGACTTTTGCCATCTCGGCTTCGATGGCCGCGAAATCCGCCTCCGTGAACGGGGTTGCCAAGTCTATGTCGTAATAAAAACCGTCCTCGATGGACGGTCCGATGGCCAGTTTCACCTCCGGGCGCAACCGTTGAATGGCAGAGGCCATGACGTGCGACGCGCTGTGCCGGAAGACCGTCTTGCCTTCTTCCGAATCGAACGTCAGAATGGATACACGCGCGCCGTCGTGCAACGGCGTGGCCAAGTCCCGCGTTTCCCCGTCAATTTGGGCGGCCAGCGCCTCTTTGGCCAACCGGGGACCTATCTTCTCCGCCAGGTTCAAGGCGGTGCTTCCTTCCGGCAAGTCAACCTTCGACCCGTCCGGCAACACAACACATATCGTGCTCATGTCCACTCCATTGCGCGGCGATACGCCGCAACGACCGGATCCAACCAACCGGGATCCGTGCTTGTCATGGCGGAAATGGTAGCATAAAACATTTCGTCCCGGCATATTCGGTCCACGCGGCGGCATGCGCCCAAACAATTCTTGCGCGTTCCATCCTTGTTGGCCGGAACCATTCGGCGCCGATTTTCAGTCTGTTCGGGGGAAACGGCGGTGGTTCCGGCCAGCGCGTTCCCTTGCGATCCGGTCATCGCAGTCCGTCCCAGTGCCGCTCGTTTTCGAAGACCCAGCGATAATAATCGGCCTGTTCGAGTTTCGCGGCGGCGGCTTCGTCCACGATCACCGTGCAATGCGGGTGCAGTTGGAGGGCCGTGGCGGAAATCATGGACGTGATGGGGCCTTCGACGGCCTTGGCGATGATCTCGGCCTTTTCGGCTCCGGTCGCGAGCAACAGGCACTGCTGCGAATCGAGAATGGTTCCCACGCCCATCGTGATGGCCCAGCGCGGCATGTGCTCCGGCCCGCCGAACATCGGGCTGTTCTGCTCGATGGTTTTCGGCGTGAGCGGTTTTTCGCGGGTGCGCGATCGCAAGGCGGACAGCGGTTCGTTGAATCCGATATGCCCGCTTCGCCCGATGCCGAGCAACTGGAGGCCGATGCCGCCGCGATTGCGAATGCGCGACTCGTATTGCCGGCATTCGGTGGGGATGTCGGCGGCCATGCCGTTGGGCAGGAAGGTGCGCGCCGGATCTATGTTCACGTGCCGGAACAGATGCTCGTTCATATAATGACGATACGAGGCGGGATGATCGCCCGGCACGCCGACGTACTCGTCGAGATTGAAGGTGGTGACCCCGGCGAAATCGAGTCCCTCTTCCCGATGTTTTCGCACCAGGATGCGGTACACCGCCTCCATGGTGCGGCCCGTGGCGAGTCCAAGCACCAGATGCGGGTTGGCCGCGATTTCCCGCGCGATGATCGCCGCGGTCAGTTCCGCCGCCGCTTCCGCCGTGCCGCGAATGACGACTTCCATGATGGTTTCCTTGAGCCGATAGGGTTGAAGACTATATGCTTGCCCGCACCGTATCAAGACAAAGGATGGCATCGCAAGCCAAGGAGCGGAAGCATGGCCGTAGACATGGACATTGAATATCTGGGCGATTTGCGTTGCGAGGCGACGCACGGACCGTCGGGACAGACGATTGCCACCGATGCGCCGGTGGACAACGGCGGCAAGGGCGCGGCGTTCAGCCCGACGGATTTGGTGTCGGCGGCGCTGGGCGCCTGTATTCTGACGATTATGGGCATCGCGGCGAAACAAATGGGCATCGCCCTCGAGGGCACGCGCGTGCATGTCGTGAAAGACATGGTGGCCGATCCGGTCCGACGCATCGGCGCGATTACGGCGACGGTGACGCTTCCCGCGGGCTTGTCGGTTTCGGACGAGGCCCTGAAACGGCTGGAACAGGCCGGCGCCACGTGCCCCGTGAAGCAAAGCCTGCATCCCGATGTCCGCGTCAATTTTTCGATCGTCCGCGCATGAAAAAGGAAAACCGCTACTTCGATGTCCTGCCGAAGATTGTGCCCGCCGATTGCGAGACGACGGTGGCGATAACCCCGTTGTACGACCATGTGCGATTCGACGCCGAAAAAACATACGAATTGAGTTACTACCCGGTCGAGGAATTTTCCGTCCGAAGCGGCTGGCGGCTCGATTGTCCGCGTGTTCCCTTCGATATCGCCGACGGAATACTTCGGGTCCGCCTGTTTTTCGAGGCCGAGCAGGAGCATGTGCTCCTTTTGGAGGAAGTCACGGAAAAGGGCCGCCGAATCCTCGGCGATTTTCGCGTGTATTCGGTCGAACCGGACCTGTTCCGGCGCCTGCCCCTCAAGGGCGATTTCCACCAGCACACGTTCCGATCGGACGGCATGGAATCGCCCGGATACGTCGCCGCCTCGTGCCGCGGCATCGGCCTCGATTTCATGGCCATCACGGATCATCGCCGTTATGCGCCGTCCCTCGAGGCGCAGCGCGCCTTCAATGGCGTGGACATCGCCCTGCGCATTTTTCCGGGGGAAGAGGTTCACCCGCCGGGCAGCCACGTCCACATCGTGAATTTTGGAGGACGCTTCAGCATCAATGATTTGTTTGCGGACGATCCGCGGTACCGGGCGGAAGTCCAGGCCCTCGCGGATCGCGCGGGCGCGCTGCCGCCGGGCGTGGACCCGTACCTGTACGCGTCGAGCGTGTGGTGCTTCGACAAGATTCGCGAGGCGGGCGGACTCGGCATTTTCTGTCATCCGTACTGGTTCACGGCACACCGGTACAGTCCGGCCGGCGCGTTGACGACCCACCTGTTCGACACGCAGCCATTCGATGCGCTCGAACTGATCGGCGGCTATCTCCTGCACGAAATAGACTCGAACACGCTGCAGGTCGCGCGATATCATGAGGAACGCGCCAAGGGCCGCGCCATTCCCATTGTGGGTGCGAGCGACGCGCACGGCGCGGAACGCGGCGAGGCCTTCGGATGGTACTATTCGATTGTGTTCGCCCGTTCGTGCGATCTCGAAGGGATTGTCGCGGGCGTCAAGGCATTGTACTCCGTGGCCGTCGAGGCCCTGCCGAACGAGACGCCGCGCGCGTTCGGTCCGTTCCGGCTTGTGAAATACGCGTTGTTCCTCATGCGCGAGGTCTTCCCGCAGCACGACGAGTTGTGCCGGGAAGAAGGCCGGCTGATGCGGCGGCATCTGGCGGGCGACGCCCATGCGGCCGGGGCGCTCGCCGCGCTCAAGGAAAGAACCGCCCGCTTGATGGAACGCTTTTGGGGAGTCGGCGAGGCGCTCAGGCGTTCTGCACCGCCACGGTAAGGCGGCGGCAATTCGTTTCCCTGAGCGTCCATGAAGCCAGACGGACGAGCGGTTGTTCCTCGCTGACGCACACATGCGTGGCGATATCGCCGTACAGGGACGGGTGGAACCGGCTTTCGAGGGAAATCCGCGCTATCGGGGAGAGGTTGGCCGAAAGGTTCGCGGAGGCGCCGGGGGTATATTGCAGGTCATGGGTCAACGGATCGGTTTTGACGACGCGCCGCGCGGCTTCCGGCATTTCCTGCAGGTCAATCACGGCCATGCGATGATTGACCGCCGCATCGCATGTGGCGGCGGGCACGCATTGAAATCCGATGCGCCCGCTCCATTCGGCGCATCGCGCGGCGGCGTGGGCGGCGATTTGTTCCGCCAGGGCCGCAGCCGGTTCTGTTTCGTGCATTTCGTGTCCACACAGGAATTGCACGCATTCGTTGAGTCCCGTCACGGCAATGAAAAAAACGGCGCGTTCGATGTCCACGCAGGGTTCGCCGCCGCGCCTCGACGCAAGAAAGGCGAGCGGTCCGAAACCTTTCATGGCCAGCAGGCGGTCGAGGAAACGGCGCTTCTGATCATGCGCGCATACGGCGCGTTCGATCAGACGATCCAACGCGGGAAAAAACGCGTCGAGTCCGCCGGAGACGTATGCGGCGCGGGGCAGATTCAGCGTGATGCGATGGGCAACGGCGTTGATTTCCGGATCGTCGCGCCCGAACGCCAGCGCCAGGGGATTCGCGGCCGATGAGGCCGACGCGGCGTTGGCGAGAAAGTCCGTGTAATGCCGGTCCTCGAAACATCCATCCGTCACGGCGAGTTCGGGCGCGGGCGCGGAAAACGGCGTTCCCCGGTTGCGCCCTTCCCGCAGCACGTCGTAAATCATACCGGCCAGTTCGCGCGCAATGGAGGCATAGCCGCCATACGCAATACCCGTGGGCTGGCCGCCGGCGCCGATGGCTTCCTCGCCCAGCAGGGATTCCGGCACGCTGTATCGCAGCCCGATCCGTGTGACCGGCAGGGTGTCCTGTCCGACGGCGCGATAGGCGTATTCGTAGACAAGCATCTGGGCGATCTGGCGCAGTTCTTTTTGATCGAATCCGTCGAGGAACGGCGCGAAATACAGGTTGATCGCGTCCCATGCGACGGGCCCGGCCACGTGTTCGCGCAGAATGGCCGTGGCATGGACCATTTGCGCGAGGAGGGTATGGGGATACTTGGGCGGCTGGGAAAACAGGCGCGAATCGGGCGTGCCGACGCCGTGCAGGACAATCGGGCGCAGCGAACGGCGGACGGCATGCAGGCGGTCAATGCCGCTGAGATCGTGCAGGTGCAATTCGCCCCGCGCGTGCGCCTCGGCGCTTTCGGGTGAAAAAACTTCCGAAAGCGCAAATTCGCGTTTGACCGCCTCGGCGAGGGTTTGGCTCGTGATGCTTGGAGAAAGGGGAACGCCTTCGGGACTGGGGCCGCACATGATGCGCTCGGTATCGTATAACGGAACGCCGAGCCGGCGGTGGCGGCGGTGTTCGGGTTCGAGTCCGTGCTCAATGAGTTTTGCGCCGACGAGTTCACGAATGAGCGGCGCCGTCAGAGTGCGTACCCCGGCGTCCATAATCTGCCGTTCGACTTCCAGCGCGATAGCCCCGGCGCGTTCCGCCTCAAGGCCGGTTTCACGCACAAGCGCTTCCACGATTCGCGCGCGATCCCATGAGGCCAGGGTTTCGTCGCTGGTTCGGACGAGCAGCGGCGGCACATGGCCCAGTTCGCTTCGGGCGCGCATGCGCCGCGCCTCGTCGAGTTCCCGGAGCAGCGCCTGCATGTCGCCGTTGCGCAGGCTTCGTTCCCGCGCGCGGCGTTCCCGGCATTTGGCGTACGCCAACGCCGTGCGGACGTGTCCCATTTCGACCAGGACCCGTTCCACGGCATCGTCCACCTGCTCCACGTTGGGGATGTTTCCCTGCAGGGTCTTGGCGAGGTACAGCGCCACGGCCGAGGCGAGACTGTCGGCGCGGCCGCGGTCCGTGCCGCCGATGGATTCCGCGGCGCGGAAGATGGCGCCGGCGATCTTCCGTTTGTCGAACGGCGCCCGCGTCCCGTCGCGTTTGACGATAGCCGTCAACGGCGACGGCGCCTCGACAAACGGCACCGAGAACGTCAACTGCGCATCGAACAGCCCTTCCCGCGCCAGTTCACGTTCGGCCAGATGCCCATCCGCATCCAATTCCGGCATAACCCCGCCCTTCGTTTTTCCGCATGGCCCAAGGATGATAGTGTACCGGAAGCGGCCGCCTCGCGGCAAGAGGCATTGATGCCGCAAATCCGCCCGAGCGTCAGGTGCGCGGTAAGATGCCGCGTTACGGTAACGTCGTCCCGCTAGGATCGAGAAGGCCATGTCCTGACACGCAGACGGTCGTCGCTCTGCAAAGGATTTTGTTGTGGAACCTGGGCGTCCTGTCGGGGTTGTTTAGATTGGAACCACTCGATACGAGGATGGAAAAGTGTTGGATACCCGTATAACGATCAGGCTTTTGGCGGGCTGTTGCATCGTATCCGCGTCGTTTGGCGCGGTTCAGACGTGGCGCTTGCACACAATCCAGGCTGCACAGACGGAGATGAAGCCGACCGCCTCCGGCCCGGTTGCGTCTGAAACCCTTTCGCATGAAGCGGCGGAAACCGCGATAACCGCCAACACGGAAAGTCTTGATGTCGAGCCGGCCTCCGAATTGGACTCGGTCGAAGAGAATCCCGACGTGGATGCGCCCGTGGAAAAAGAGATAACTATTTCCCGTGCCCGTTTGGAGAAGGCTTTGGCAAAGTCAGAAAACAAATTGGAGCGCCTGCACAAAAATGCCGGCCCGCGCGACAATCTGTCCAAGGGGGATTCCTACGCGAGCCCGGCGGTGGCCGCCAAGGCTACCCGCATGGTCAAGGACGCCCAGAAGGCCATCAGCCAGGGCCGTTTTGATGAAGCCATCGAAATGTTGCGCAATTCGCTCGCCATGGACCCGACCCACCGCCAGGCCTATAAAGCCCTGGCCAATCTTTACCACACGCTCGGCATGACCGCCGAGGAAAACCGGTTGTACGCCGATTGGAGCGCAAACCGCCCCCAGGATGCCATGCCGCATTACCAGCAGGCGTCATTGTATGAACGGATGGGGATGGATTCCGAGGCGTATCGCGAACTCCAGCGGTTCCAGGCGTTGGCCAAGGACGACGCGCGCAGTTATTCGATGGCCGCCTCGATGTACCGCCGTCTGGGCCTGCCGCAGGAAGAGGGCGCGGCATTGCAGGCATGGGTAAACCAGGCGCCCGGTTCAATCGAAGCCCTGCGATCCATGGCGCAATACCATGCACGGACAGGCGCGCGGAGCGATGCGCTTGCCCTGTATTCCACGATTGCGCAAATGGCGCCCGCCAGCGCCGACGCCCACCGCGATCTTGCGCAGATGCACCAGCGCATGCGCCAGAATTCCCAAGCCCAGACGGAATATATCACGGCCATGAATCTGGAGCCCCAAAACTTGGAAATTCGGCTGCAACTGGCCGACTTTTATCGCCAAATCGGCGATCGCGCCTCCGCCATGCAAACCTATGCGGCCCTGATTGCCGATGCCCCCGGATCGCCGGAAGCCGCGCAGGCCCGGCGTCAGTTGGCCAACCTGCAGCGGCCCGCGCCCCCGCCTGCCCCGAAACCCAAACTTCGATGACACGAACCCAAATGGCCGGTGTCCGGTTCGATTTTGGAACCATTCTGCCCCAGATTTGGTTCAGAATGAAGTAAAAAACCCCAAAGCGGGCAAGGGGAAACGAAGGGGCATAAACTCAAACCATTGCGTCCCAAGCATTTATGAAATGCAAGAGATTTGGCACGAAAGGTGCTTTCCTAGGTACATGAAAGCAGGCAATAACAGAAAGTTGAATCAACGGCTGGATGTGCGGATATTTTTGACGGGACTCATGTTCTGCGGGTTAGCGGCCATGGCCGAAACCGCCCCGGAACTGAAGGTAATTCCCGAAAAGGGTCCGGCACATCCGCACCGCGCGTTTCGCGTGGTGTGTGAGGTTTCATGGCCGGGTGGTCCCTCGGATTTCGCGGTATTACCCGCGGAAGCGGATGCCATAGACTGGGGCACGGTTCGCGTGGCGGAAGTTCGCGCGTTCGTGCGCGACGGCGTCAATGTCGTGTCCCAGACCCTGGAAATCGTCCCGAACAAGACCGGCGAGTTTCAATCGCCGAAGATTCGGGTTCGTTACCTTATCCCCGAGGCCACGCCCCCAGCGGAGAGACCCGCACCCGGAACGGCCCCCCCTGACTCCGGCGCCTCCCCCTCGCTCGGATCAGACCCGTTCACCATCGTGGTGCGCTCCAGCACGATTCTCGTCTGGATCTTCGGTGGCCTCGGGGCCTCCCTCCTCCTCACTGCACTCGGCTGGTGGTCTGCGCGGTTCTCGCGCAGACCCCAGCCACCCCTCTCCCCCGCGGGTGTGGACTGTTCGCACGTCCAGCATGCGATGCATGCGGCCCGCCAACATCGCCTGGACGGCGATTTCTACGGCTATTACCGCGAATTGCATCGCGCCGCGCAGGCCCTTCCGTCGGCGGACGGCGAACAGGCCAACCGTGTCGCGACGTTGGCCGCACGCATGCAGGAAGTCGGCTACCGCGGAGTGCGTCCGACGGACGATCAAATGGATGGCGATTGGCGCGATGTCGAGCGCGCCGTGGCTCGTTACAAGGAGACTTTGCAATCATGACGCCGGTAGTGGAAGCGATACGCAGAAACGTGGAGGAGCAGTCGCGGTTCGTGCAGCGGTTGCGGGCCGAAATCGGGCGGGTTGTGGTCGGCCAGCAATACATGGTGGATCGTTTGTTGGTGGGCCTACTCGCCAATGGACATGTCTTGATTGAAGGCGTGCCGGGTCTTGCGAAGACGACGGCCGTCAAGACGCTGGCCCATGCCATGGATTGCAAATTCAACCGGATTCAATTCACGCCGGATCTACTGCCGGCGGATCTGATTGGCACGCTGGTCTACAACCCGAAGGACGGCCAGTTCACGACGAAAAAAGGGCCGGTCTTCGGCAACATCATTCTTGCGGACGAAATCAACCGGGCGCCGGCCAAGGTGCAGAGCGCCTTGCTGGAGGCGATGCAGGAGCGGCAGGTGACCATCGGCGAAGCCACGTATCCGCTCGATGAGCCGTTCATGGTGCTCGCCACGCAGAACCCGATCGAACAGGAAGGGACCTATCCGCTGCCCGAGGCGCAGGTGGACCGGTTCATGCTGAAATTGAAAATCACCTATCCGACCAAAGTCGAGGAACGCGAAATCATGGACCGCGTGAACGTTCTGAAGGAGGCGGACGTTTCGACGGTGGTCCGGAAGGACGAATTGCTGCGCGCGCGCGAAGTCGTGAACCAGATTTATGTGGACGACAAGGCAAAAAATTACATCGTGGACATTGTTCAGGCGACCCGCAATCCCGATGCGTTCGGATTGAACATCCGCCATCTCATCGAATACGGCGCCTCGCCGCGCGCGACGATCTATCTCCAGCAGGCGGCCCGCGCGTTGGCGTTTCTGCAAGGGGAAGGAAACGTATTTCCGAACGATGTCAAACAGGTCGCGATGGACGTTCTTCGGCACCGGGTGATCGTTACCTACGAGGCCGAGGCCGAGAACATGACCAGCGAGGACGTGATTCGGAAAATCCTGGAAACTGTTCCTGTACCCTGAGAAGGCATCCTCCGCTTCCCTGCCGTGCAAGATAGGGAGATGTGGAGATGTTGGAGATGATGGAGATGGATTTTCGGCACGATATGTCGTATGAAAAAAGAGGGGAGGGCCATTTATTCGCGGATCGTTCCGGCATTTCCCTTGTCTCCGCCTCATTCTTTCTTGCGCATGGCGTGGAGGTGTCCGCGTCATGATTCCGCAGGAAGTGATGAAACAGATTCGGCGGATACAGATCCGCACGAGCCACGTGGTCAACGACATCCTGGCCGGACAATACGAAAGCGTGTTCAAAGGCCAGGGCATGGAATTCAAGGAAGTCCGCGCGTATGTGCCGGGCGACGACATCCGGATGATTGACTGGAATGTGACGGCGCGGACGGGCATGCCGCACGTCAAACTGTTGGCGGAAGAACGCGAGTTGACGGTGATGCTGCTGGTAGACGCGAGCGCGTCGGGACGATTCGGCAGCGTGGGACGCTTCAAGAACGAATTGGCGGCGGAATTGTGCGCGGTGTTGGCGTTTTCGGCAATCAAGAACAACGACAAGGTCGGGCTGATCGTTTTTACGGACGATGTGGAGCTGTACGTGCCGCCGAGCAAGGGCCGGCGCCATGTGTTGCGCGTGATCCGGGACGTGCTGTTTTTCAGACCCAAAGGCACGGGCACGGACATCCCGCGCGCGCTGCGGTTTCTTGACGGCGTGACCACGCGACGGGCCGTGGCGTTTCTGGTGTCGGACTTCATGGCGGAAAACTATGAGGTGCCGTTGCGGCTGGCCAACCGTCGTCACGACGTGATTGCGGTCAGCGTTTCGGATCCCCGCGAGGAAACGCTGCCGGATGTGGGCTATGCGGCGGTGCGGGACCCGGAGTCAACGCGCGAAACGTTGATTGACACGAGCGATCCGGCGGTGCGTAAGGCGTATGAGAAGGCGGCGGCGGAACGCGCAAAGCGGCGGGATCAGGTGTTTCAGCGGACGCGTGTGGACGCGATTCATGTACGGACGGATCGTCCGTATGTTCCGGAATTATACCGGTTTTTCCGGATGCGGGAGCGGCGGTATGCCTAAGGCGCAAGGCGCAAGATTCAAGGAGACAGGGGATGAGTGATCAATCGCCGGATCGGTTGAAGGCGTTCCGGGCGCAATACGATGCCGCGCCGAAAGGGAACCATGCGTTGGCGATTGCGAATCTGGTTCTGCTGGTTGCGGGATTCGCAACGCTGGCCGTTCTGCTGCTGCGCGAACCGGCGGCCCGGCCCGCCGTGTCCGAGGGAACCAGCGGCGGCTTGACACTTGAACAACAGCGCGAATACGCGGTGCGCCTGGCCAACAAGAAACTGGCCGGCCCCGCGATTGCGGCTTACGAGGAATACCTGAAAAACGCGCCGTTGACTCTTCCGGAGCGGGCGAAGGTCTGTTATTCGGTGGCGAAATTGGCCATCGAGGACGAGAAATATGAAACCGCCCTTCCTTATTTGTATCAGGCCGAATATCTCGATCCGAAATCGGAATTGAAGGAAGAAATCAACAAGAAAGTCGTGTTGTGCCTCGACAAATTGGGCCGCAACGTGGATTTGCGGCACGAATTGCGCAAGCGGTCGGACGTGAAACATGACGCGTCGCAAGTGAAGGCGGACGATGTCATTCTGGCGGAGTTTGGGAACGAGGCGATTACAAAGCGGGATTTGGAAATGGAAATCGAGCAATTGCCGCCCGCCGCGAAGGATTCGTTCAACGCGCCGGAAAAGAAAGCGGAGTTGCTCAAGAATTTGGTGGCGGAACGGCTGTTGCTGGACAAGGCGCGCCGTCTTGAACTGGACAAGGCGCCGGAGGTGCAGGATCTGCTCGCACGCCAGCTCGATTCGATGATTGTGCAGAAGTTGATCGCGGATGAAGTGCGCAAGGATGTGCAGATTACGCCGGAAGACGTCGAGCGATTCTACAAGGCCGAGCCGGCGTTGTTCACGGAACCGGCCATGGCGGAGGTGCGCGTGGCGAAGGCCGGGACCGAAGAGGCGGCCAGGGCCATCACGGAATTCATCGAAAAACCGGTGGTGGTGCGCAAGGGCGGTCCGATGCCCGGCGTAAAGGATTTGGAGAAAGCGCCGGAAGAGTTGTTTTCCGCGGAACCGGGCGCGGTGGTTGGTCCGGTGTCCGCCGGCGGTGAATGGTATGTCTTCAAGGTGGAATCGGTCACGCCGGAGAAGATCTTGCCGTATGACGAGGTGAAAGACCGGGCCACGCGGATGTACCAGATGCGCAAGGAACAGGAAAAAGTTTCGTCCATCATCGAAGAGACGTTGAAGGCGCGCGAGGTGCGCCTGTACCTCGACCGTCTTCAGGAAGGCGAGAAGAAATAGCGATGTGGTGGGCCGGTTTGGCGATATGGATGGCGGCCGCGGCGGACACGCCGGCGGTCAACGCCTATGCCACGCTCGATCCGCCGGTGATTCCGTTCCACCGGCAGGCCCGTTTTACCGTTGTGGTGGAAACACCCAAGGATATCGATCCGAAACTGCCCGATATGATTGACAAGTTCGGGGGGTTGGCCGTCGCGGACATTCACCGCGAAACCACGCCATTGAAAGGCGGTGCGCGGCGAATTACCGAGACCTACACGCTGGATCCGGTGTTCGCGAAGGAATATGTCATCGCGGCGGCGGACGTAACATGGGGCGACGGAAACAGCGCGGTTATTCCGTCCCTTGCGCTGCTGGTGCGCGCACCCACGGACGACGAGGTGAAACAAATCGAGGCGGCGGCCGCAACGGCGGACGTGGCCGCGCCGCTTGGAATCCCGGACGGGCGTCTGCGCGGTTGGCGAATTGGGGCGCTGGCAGGCGCGGTTGTGCTGGCGGCGGCCGGGGCGGGATATTTCTATTGGCGCGGCCGGCGCAAGCCCGCCGAACCGCCGCCGGTTCCGCCGTGGGAAATCGCTTATCGCCGCCTGCGCGAACTTGATCAACGCCAATGGCCGAAGGCCGGAAAACATGAGCCGTATTATGTTGACCTGTCGGCGATCCTGCGGTATTACATCGAGGATCGTTTCAGCGTCCACGCCCCCGAACAGACGACACAGGAATTCCTCGCGGCGGCGGCGGTGGCCGGCATTTTCAATGAAAGCCAGCAGCAATTGCTGTCGGGTTTCCTGAAACATTGCGATCGGGTGAAGTTTGCGCAGTACATTCCGACGCTGGCGGAAATGGAACATTGTTTTTCGGTGGTGCTGCAATTCGTGGACGAGACGGTTCCGCGGCCACAGGCGGAAACGCCGGCGCAGGAGGCCGCCGCATGATCTCCCCGCTGCCCTTCACGTTCAATGCGCTGATGAATCCGTGGGCGCTGCTGTTGTTGGTGGGTGTCGCGGCGGTGCTGGCGGCTGAAATCACGGCGCGGATGCCGGGAGCCATTGATATTTCGACCGGCGAAACCGTGCGCCGCATTCGCGGACGCCGGGCCTATCTGAAACGGCACATTCCGGCGATCCTGCGCGCGCTGGGTCTGTCGTTGCTGGTTTTTGCCATGGCGCGCCCCATCATGGGATATCAGGTGCGCAAGGATCGCGCGGATGTGGTGGATATCATGCTGTGCGTGGACGTGTCGGGCAGCATGAAATCCCAGGATTTCGTTTCCGGCGGACAGCGCCGCGACCGGCTTTATGTCACGAAAGAGGCGGTGCGCGATTTCATCGAAAGCCGGAAAATCCGCGCGGGCGACCGGTATGGGCTGGACCGTGTCGGACTGATTCTGTACGCGACGTATGCGTGGACGCAGTGCCCCCTGACGCTCGATTACGGCGTGCTGGAACGCGAACTGGACCGCGCCGAAGTGAATGTGGACGATCCGAACAAACAGCGAACGGCCATAGGTTCGGCGATAGGCCTTGCCGTGAGCCGCTTGCGCAAGTCCGAGGCGAAGAGCAAGATAATCATTCTCCTGACGGACGGGTTGAACAATTCCGGCGAACTCGCGCCCATGACCGCGGCCAACCTCGCCAAGGAGTACGGCATCAAAATTTACACGATCGGGGCCGGGTCCGCCGAAGGCGGCCTGGTGCCCGTGCAGACGCTGTTTGGACCCGTCTTGCAACGCACCGCGGACGGCGTAGACGAGGATGCGCTGAAGAAGATCGCGGCGGTGACCGACGGCAAGTACTTTCGCGCCACGGACACTTCCTCGCTCCAGGAAGCCTATCGCGAGATCAACAAACTTGAAACGACCCAAGTCGAACTGGGCGATTACTATGAACACAAGGAAGGCTTTTTCCCGTTTGCCGCATTGGGTGGCGCGCTGGTGCTCGCCTCGGTTTTCTCGCGGCGGTATTGGTTTGAGGCGATTCCGTGAGAGGCAGGCAGTGGCCAATAGCAAGTAGTCCGTGAATGTCGAATGGGCATGATGCATATTGAGTTTATATTTCCTTTCAGCCAATTGGCGTTGTGGCTTGGCGTGGCCGTGCTGCTGCTGGCGGGCGTGGTCTTGGCGCTGCGCGCGTTGGAACGGCGCCGACAGCGGCGGCTGTCGGCTTTTGTGGAAGCCGCCTTGGCGCCGCGGTTGATTTTGGGATACGACCCGGCCATGCGCCGTCCGTTGTTCTGGCTGACGGTTCTGGGAACGGCATGTCTGGCGCTGGCTTTGGCCCAGCCGCATTGGGGCCAGGCATGGCGCGAGATCCGGCAGCAGAGCCACGATATCGTCGTGTGTCTGGACACCTCGGAAAGCATGAACGCGGCGAACCCGCTGCCGTCGCGGATTGAACGCGCCAAACAGAAGATTCTTTCGATCCTCGATCGCAATCCGGGCGATCGTTTTGCGCTGATTGCGTTTGCGGGCGCGCCCGCATTGGAATGTCCATTGACGCACGACCTTGGCTACTTCAAGTCCGTTTTGGCCGCCACCGACACCGATACCATCAGTGCGGAAGGAACGGATATCGCCATGGCTATCCGCGAAGCCGTGAAAGTTTACAAGGACGAAACGGAACGGACCGGCCTTTCGGACAGCGCGTCGCGGGCCATTTTGCTGATATCGGACGGTGAACAGGTTGCCGGCGACGCGGTGCAGGAGGCGGAGAAAGCCTCGGAATTCGCCCGTGTTTACGTGATAGGCGTGGGTGATCCCAACGGAACGGAAATCACGCTTCCGGAGTGGATGAGCCGGTATGCCGGCGCCCAGGGAAGCAAGAAAACGCATCTTTCAAAATTGGACGAGGAAACGCTGTCGAAGATAGCCATCGCGGGCAAGGGCGGCTATATTCGATCCACGCCGGACAATTCCGACATCAATCAAATCTATGATTACATCAACAAATTGACGGCGTACACCGCGTCCAGCGACGTGCGGTTGCGCCTGGTCAACCGGTACCAGTGGCCGCTGGGCCTGGGCATTCTCTGTTTCGCGGGCGAAGGAATCTGGCTGGCGATCATGCCGTGGCTGCGAATGCGGCGCTTGCGGAACATGGCGGCTGAAACGGATGGGGCCGACCTGGGAGGCCGCGCCCATGCGTAAGGATTGGCTGGCATTGATCGCCCTTATGGCCATTGCCCTGGACGGGTGGGCGGCGGAGTCGTTTCGGCAGCGGCTCGACAAGGCCAACGCAACATTGATCAGCGGCAAAATAGACGAGGCGCTGTCGGCGTATCGCGATTTGCAAACGGAAGATCCGGAATCGGAAACGCTCTACTACAACTTGGGTTGCGCGCATTACCGGCAGGGCAAGGAAGCCGGGGATCAAAAACAGGCGCAGGACGCATTGGTCTCGCTTGAAGAGGCCAAAAAGAATTTTGAAAAAGTCTTGAATGCGCGCGATCCCGAAGTCCGCCAAAACGCAGCGTTTCAGCATGCAAACACGGTTGCGCAGATCGCGCTGCAATCCAGGGAGGCGCAGAAATACGAGGAAACCGTCAAAGCCTTTGAGGAATCCGTCAAGGAGTATGAATCGTTTCTGAGACAGTATCCCGAACACGAAGGCGCGCGCGCCAAACTCGACTACATGCGCTACGTGCTCAAGACCATGCTCCAAAATCCGCCGCCGCCCCAAGAGCAGCAAGGCGAATGCAATCAGAACAAGGACAGCGGGGACGATCAAAACCAGAAACAGAAGGATCAACAAAACCAGAATGAGTCCGGCGCGCCGGATGAGAAAAAACCGGAAGAGCAACAAGCCGGCAAGGACGAGGAGCAAAAGGACGAACAATCCGGGGAGACGCGGGAAGCAGCGGAATTGAAAGACGCCAAGGAGGAGCCAAAGGAACAGCAGGAGCAATCGCAGGACGAGGCCAAGCCGGACGACAAACAGAATGTTGAAGCGCTTCTGCAATCGTTGGAAGATACGGATCATCGCGAACAGCGCGACATGTTGAACCAGCGAAAAGAAATCAAGATGCGCAAGGAGTGGTGGTAATGCGCCGCGTGGCAATCGTAATCATGGCTTTGCTGGCCGGCGCCGCTGGGGCGGCGGAACCGGAAGTCCGCGCCTCGGTGGATCGCAACACCGTGACGGTGCGGCGTCCGTTTCTGTTGACCGTGCAGGTTACCGGCAACGAGGTCGGCGAAATAACGATACCCGACGTGGACGGTTTGCATATCAACAAGCGCGCGGATCAGACCGGTTCGCAGATGCAGGTCGAATTCAGCGGAGGCCGCAGCATTGTCGCTCGAACGCAAACGTTTGGCTACTACGCCCAGGCGATTCGCCCCGGCCGGTACACCATTCCACCCATCCAGGTGCAGGTGGACGGCAAGACCTTGGCGACGCAACCGATCCTGATAAACGTCCTGGAAACGGGCGCCGCTTCACAAACCCAACAGGAGGCGGTTTCGTCCACCCGGCCGGGGCGTTCCGAACCGGAACCGCAACGCGGCGATCAACCGACATGGGAAGACGCCGTGTTCATCGAAAGCACGGTGGACAAGCATGAGGTTTTTCAGGGCGAACCGATCCAATTGACGCTGAGCCTGTGGTGTCTGGACATAAACGGGCTTCAAGTCTCGTCGTATTCGGGCGGGAACATTAAATATCCCGACAGCGACGGTTTTTATGCAGTTACCCTCGAGCCACAGCGTGTGTCGAAAACACGGGGAAACTGGAATTACGCGGTGACGGAATTCCGGCAAGTGCTGTATCCCACGGCGACGGGGGATCTCGTGATCGGCGCATGGCATTGGGAAGGCGCGGGCATGTACGGGTTTCAACGACAGCACTTTGCGCTCGACACGCAGCCGATTGACATCAAGGTAAAGCCGTTGCCGGACCGTCCTCCAGATTTCAGCGGGGCGGTGGGAACGTTTACAATCAAGGCGCAATTGGAGCGCGATCAGGCCATGCAGGGCGTCCCAATCAAATTGACGGTGCGCATCGCGGGCCGCGGCAACCCCGACGCCATCGGCGCCCCGCGCATGCCGAAAATCGAAAATGTCTATATTTCCGATCCGGAGAAACAGTCGCAGGAAATCCAGTCGCCATCCGGTCCGGCTGTTGAAAAAACCTTTTCCTATACCATCACGCCGCTCGAACCCGGCACGCTTGAAATCCCCGCTATTTCGTATTGCTATTTCGACGCCACGGAGGGCGCATATAAAACCGAGCAGACCGCGCCGTTCACGGTCACGGTCCTGAAATCGGTTGAATCGTCGCAGCCGCGCACACTGGTAACGGAACACGCGCCGACTGAAAAAGGAAAGGTCGAGGTCATCGGCGAGGACATTCTTCCCATTGTGACGAATCCCGGCCCACTGCGCCCGTACCGTCCATCGCCCATTAACACCGGCGCGGCGCTGATTTGTCCGGTCGCGGCCTGCGGCGTCGTGGCGGCCTATACGCGGCGCAGACGGCGGTTTGAGCAGGACACGGGGCTGGCGCGAAGCCACGGCGCCAAGGCCCGTTTCCTTAAACACCTGAAAACTATCGGGCAATCGCCGGAACCGTCCGACGAACTGTACCGGGCCCTGATTGGCTATATCGCCGATAAATTCAACAGGGTCGAGTCCGGCATGACTTCGGATGACGTGCGGCAAATCTACGAGTCGCACGGCATCGGATCGGACGACACCGGGCAGGTCGTCAAGATTCTACGCGCCTGCGAACGCGCCCGATACGCCGGAGGGAAACTGTCCGGCCCGGAAGTGCAGGCATTGGCGGATGCCGCCGTACAGGCGATTGAACGTCTTGACGAGACGCTGAAAAAGGATCGCCGCCCATGAACCTGCTGGCCTGCATGTTGATGCTGTATGGCGCGAACGCCTACCACGACACATTCAACCGGGGGTGCGCCGCCTTTTCGACGGGCGACTACGCGGCGGCCATCCAGGCCTTCGAGCAGATTGTAGCCGAGGACGTCACGGAGCCGGCCGTGTTCTACAACCTGGGCAATGCTTACTATCGTTCGGGACGGCTGGGGCCCGCCATCGCGAACTACGAGCGGGCGTTGCATCTCGATCCGGGTTTCGAGAACGCGCGGGAAAACCTGGCCAAGGCCGTCCGCGAGACCAAGCACCGTTTGGCGCGACCCGGCATGCCGCCCGATTGGAAATTGAGCCTGTTTTTCTGGCACTACGACACAGGTCGTTACACGTCGTACCGGCTTGCGATGTTGTTCTGGTGGGCGTTTTGGATTACGGCCACCGTGCGGTTTTGGCGTCCGGTGCGCTATTTGCGGCGCACGGCGGCGATCCTTGGCGTATTGTCGCTAATCTTCGGCGTGTCCGCTTGGCACAAGGCGCATCCCATGACGTTGGCCGTGGCGGTGGGTGATCGCGTGGCCGCGCACTACGGCACCGACGACAGCGAAACGGTACGGTTTGAACTGGCGGAAGGCGATCGGGTCGCCGTTGACAAGCAGACGGACGGCTGGATGCGCGTGACGACGGCGAACGGCGACCGCGGCTGGGTCCATGCCGGCGAATTGATCCCCGTCGGGCCGCCGTATGTGCGCCCGCCGGAACCGGCGCCGTCGCAACCGGAAGGGGCCGCGAAGCCATGACCCTGCGATTTGACGAATTGACCGCGATGGCCCGCGCCAACGATCCGGCCTTCCGGGAAGTCCCCCGCGAGGAATGCGTCGCGGCGGCGCGGGCCTATGCCCTCGAACGCCGGACAGCCATTCGGGAACGCCATGCCGCCGGGGAATCGGGCCTGGATGTCGTGCGCGCGCTGGCCGAGACGGCCGACCTGTTGTTGCGGGGCATATTCGAGTTTGGCCTGTACACCGTGGCGAATCGGTCGGCGCTGATGTCGCGCGTGGCGCTCTGCGCGTTGGGCGGATACGGCCGCGCGGAGTTGAGTCCGTGTTCCGACTTGGATGTGTGCCTTCTGTACGACGGCGTGCTCGACGGGCACATCAAGGATTTGAACGCCTATGTCGTTCCGTTTTTATGGGACACGGGATTCGTGCTCAATTATTCGATTCGCAGCGTGAACGAGGCGGTCGAACTCGCGACGGCCGACCTGAAGGTCTACACCTGCATTTTGGAGTCGCGCCTGATTACCGGCGACAGCACGACGTTCGCGCGGCTGAAACTGAATCTCCGCGAAGCGTTTCGCGGCGACGACGAGGCGTCGGCGGCTTTCATTCGCGCGAAGACGGCGGCGCGCTACGCCGAACTCGAACCGGAATACCGGGATCTCTACAAGGCGGAACCCAACATCAAGGAGAACCGGGGCGGTTTGCGCGATTTCCACACCGCGCTGTGGATCTTGATGATGACCTACGGTCCGCTCACGCTCGACGACGTCGCCGCGCTCGGCATCGTGTCGCCCCAGGAGCACCTCGACGTCGTCCAGGGGATTGATTTCATCTGGCGCATCCGCAACGAACTGCATTTCACCGCCGGACGCGAGGACGATCGGTTGACGTTCGACAATCAAAAGCGCGTGGCGGCGGCCTTCGGGTATGGCCACGGTTCGGAAGACGATACGCACCGGCTCGTGCAGGATTATTATGCCGCCGCGCGCAAACTGCACCGCTTTCTGCACATCGCCGCGCTTACGTGCAACCAGCATCCTGAAATGGGCGCGGTCGAGGCGACGGTGCTCTCGCCGCGCGCGCAGATTCTCGTGCATGACGGACAACTCGAAGCCGGCGGCGAGGACCCCTGCTGGTTCGCCGAACAACCGTCAAGGCTCATGGAAGTTTTCTGGGAATGTGCGCGGCGCATGGTTCCCCTCAGCCGGGCCACCGAACGGCGGATACACGCCAATCTTCACCTTGTGACGGACACCTTTCGCGCGAACGATTTGGTGCGCCGTTTCTTTATCGCCATCTGCAACCGCCCCACGCAGGCGGGTTTCGCGTTGCGGCAAGCCGCCCATCGCGGCCTGCTCGGACGGTACCTGCCCGAATTCGCCGCCATTCAGGGGCGGATTTGCTATGAGGATTTTCATCATTTCCCGGTGGACGAACACACCCTGCGCGCCATCGAGGCGCTGGCCGATCTGCGGAACATGAAGGGACCGGCCGCGGAGTGCCTGCATAACGCGCTTGAGCATCTGCCCGATCCGTACATTCTGGTTATGGCCATCCTGTTTCACGACCTGGGGAAAGTGGAAGGCGAGACCCATGTACAGGCGGGCGTCGCGGCGGCGAAGACCATCTGCGCGCGCATAGGCATGCCGCCCGAGGACACCGAACTCATCGCCTTTCTGGTCGAGCATCACCTGGACATGACGAACCTGAGCCAGTACCGCGACATTGACGATCCGCACATCGTTCAGGAATTTGCGCGGACCATGAAAACCGAGGAACGCCTGCGCCTGCTGTTTCTGCTGTCCTACGCGGATTTGGCTGCGGTCGGCCCGGGTGTCTGGAACGACTGGAAGGGCGCGCTGCTGCTGAAACTCTACCTCAAAACAGAGATGATCCTGCTGGGCCGCGCCAAGATCACCGGCGAGGAATACTGGAAGTCCCCGAAAGCCGCCGAAGTCCGCGATCTCCTGACCAACGGCCTTCAAGGAGAAATCGAGCCGCATTTGAGGGGCCTTGGCGACCGCTATCTGCTCGCTTTTTCACCGAAGCACATCGCCATGCACATCGAATGCGCGTCGCTGGCCCGCGAGAGGGGCCTCGCCGTGAATTGCTGGACCCACGAAGAAACCGGCATGAGCGAAATCGTCGTCTGCACCGCGGACCGGCCCGGGTTGTTTTCAATGATTGCGGGCAGTTTCGCCTCCGAACTGATTGATGTGAACAACGCCGCGCTGTTCACGCGGGCCGACGGCATCGTTGTGGACTGTTTCACGGTATCGGACGCCGCACAGGGACGCCCCCTGACCGACCGGCAATTCAAGGCCTTTGAACGGGCGTTGCGGGCCGTGTTGATCGAGGGCGCCGATATCCGGGATCTGGTGGATCGCTCGCGGCGGCGGCTGTTCGCGCTGCTGCAACCGCGCATTCCCGTGCGCACGAGAATCTCGTTCGACAACGAGTCGTCGCTCACGCATACCGTCATAGACATCGAGACGGGCGATCGGACCGGCCTGCTGTACGACATAACCCGGGCCATGGCGCACGCGGGCCTGGATATTTCAACGGCGTGCATCGTCACCGACGCGCGCCGCGTGCGCGATTCGTTCTATGTGACGTTGGAAAAAGGCAAGATTGAGACAGAGGAAAAACAGGACGAGTTCCGCGAGGTGCTGCATGAAGCCATCCACCCGCGCGCACTCGCCGAAAACCGTTAGCGGGATTTCGATCCCCCAGAAGGAGCAAAACATGAAGACGAAAACCTATTGCATGATTGTCGCGGCGGCACTGATTGTGACGATGGCCGGCGCCGCCCCGGCCCTGAGCCCCGTGCTCAAGGAAATGGAGGACGGGTTCATCAAACTGCACCAAGAATTACAGCCCTGTGTCGTGAATATCGAAACGAAGGGGGGCGGGCCGTCCAGCGAAATAGACATAGACGGCTTCAACGAATTGTTCCGGTTTTTCGGCATTCCGATGGAACCGGGCCCCAACATGCCGATGCGTCCACGCCGCATGCCGCGGATGGCCACCGGCTCCGGATTCGTCTATGACAAGCAGGGCCACATCATCACCAACAACCACGTGGTTGAAGACGCCGCCGAAATCACGGTCAAGATGTGGAATAAAAAGGAGTATCCGGCGAAAATCATCGGACGCGATCCCGACACCGATCTGGCGGTCATCAAGATTGAACCGGACGGCGATCTGCCGGTTGCACGGCTGGGCGATTCCGATGCGTTACAGGTGGGGCAATTCGCGATAGCCGTCGGCAGTCCACGGGGCTTTGAAGGCTCGTTTTCGTTCGGCCACATCAGCGCGCTGGGCCGCAACGAATTGATGTTGCCCGGCCTGCGTTTCCAGAATTTTATCCAGACCGACGCCGCGATCAATCTCGGCAACAGCGGCGGGCCGCTCTGCAATCTCGAAGGTGAAGTGATCGGCATCAATGTCGCCATCGTATACGGGGCGAACTCGATCGGTTTTGCGATTCCGGTCAATACCGCGAAGAACATCGTGCCCAAGCTTATCGGGGAGGGCAAGGTTACACGCGGCTATCTCGGCGTCGGCATCGTGAATGTGGATTCGTTCGCGGAAGGCGTCGGGCTGCCCGACAACAAGGGCGCGTTCGTCAAGAACGTCCAGCCGGGCACGCCCGCCGAAAAGGCCGGCATCAAACCTTACGACGTGCTGCGCAAGGTCAACGGCGCCGAGGTCGAAAATTCCGCCGACCTTGTCCGCAAAATCAGCGATATCGCCCCCGGCACCCCGGTGAAAATCGAGATATGGCGCGACAAGAAGACCCAGGAGGTGGAAGTAACGCTCGACGAATGGGCCGGCAGCGTGAAGGAGGCCGTGCGCGGCAAGATCACGCTCGGCTTGCGGGTTGAAAACCTGACGCCGGAACTGGTCGAGCGCTTGCGCCTGAAACCCGGCGCCACCGGCGCGATCGTGACCGAAGTCGAACCCGGAAGTCCGGCCGAGGACGCCAGACCCCCCATCGGCCAGGGCGACGTGATTGTCGAAATCGCCCAGAAACCGGTCAAGAACGCGGACGACTTCCACAGCCTTGTCAAGGAAAATGCCCAGCCCGGCAAATCCCTTCTGATCGGGTTGATCCGCGCCGGCGGCGAACAGGACATCACCGTAATCAAGGTGCCCAAAGAAGAGAAATAACACGTTCCCCCAGGCAACACGCGGGCGGTCCAGTTTGGGCCGCCCGTGGCCTTTCTGCGCCGGTTTATTGCGGGGCGATTGGGACTCGGCGTCGCACGCGAAACGAAGACCCGGTCACTCGCGCGCGTAAAAGACGAGCAGGCTCGCGTTCTTTTCCGGTATGCGCAACGCGAGATCGTTCATCAATTCCCTGCCCGGCCGCGATTCGACCCTGGATTCGCCCGCCTCGTCAACATGCTCGACGCGGTAAACGGCATCCGGTTCCACGCCCTGGATTCCGAGAATCAGGCCGGCATGGTTGCATTCCGCGCGGCGAAACGCCATGACGACGCCCGCGTCCAGATCCGCGCGGTGAAACTGGAACGCGGCAAAGGCGTCGTTTGAAATCGAGGCCGGCGTCAGCGGGTAGAAATCGCCGTACCAATAGGGCTGGACGCGCAGGGACTCCGCGACGCATTTCGCCGCGGCGTCCGTGTCGAAGCCCTCCTCCAGATAGGCGAACTGGCAGAGCAGCCCGGTCGTCGTGCTGCTCCGCGTTTCGTAGCGCGTCGGCAGCCATGCGCAGGCCGTATGCAGCGGCACATACAGGCTGAGTCCGATCGTCTGCGCCTGGCTCCAGTCGGAGTGGTTCGGCGAACAATTCGTGTCGCTGCGCCACAGCGGCACGGATCGCGAACACATTTCGATGTCAATGCGGCGTCCGCCGCTCGAACAGTTGTCAATCACGAGTCCGGGATGCCGCGCGAGCAACTCATCCCACATCGCGTACAGTCCCTCGATGTACCGGATTTCGGAAATACCCTGCCGGTCCGGCGCGTCGTTCGTGCGCCAGAACGACAACGGATCCATGTTGAAATCGTTCCGATACACATCTATCCCGTATTCCTCGATTCGCCTGCAGATCAGTTCCGTGAGCCAGCGCCGCGCATCGGGATTTCCCAGATTGAAAAGCCCGCCGTCTTTTCCTCCGAGGACGAATTGCGGTTGTTCCTCGGCGATTTGCGAACCCGGCGCGACGCGTTCCGGTTCGAACCAGAGCACGAACCGCATGCCGTTCTTGTGGCAGACATCGCCAACGGGTTTCAGTCCGTTCGGGAATTCGGCGGGCTTGCAGAACCAGTTGCCGACCCCGTTCGGGAAATTGCCGGGGAACCATGCCGCGTCGAGCCAATAGTGGTTGAATCCGAGTTGATGCGCGAGCGTCGCGGCCTCGATTTGTCCGGCTTCCGTCGCCCATCCGGGTCTCGCGTTGTAGCGGTCGAAGGTCTGGAAGGCCGTCGGCATTCGGACCGGTTTCCCGTCCTGTTTCGGGACGTAATGGAACATCAGCAGGCGCCGGAACCGGTTGTGCGCGGCCATCCGATCGCCCCGCCACGGCATCAGGACAATGCGCGGCGTGCGGACCTGTTCGCCGGGGTGCAATTTGAAATGCGTGAGTTCCATACCCGCCCGGAAGCGCGTCGGACCGCTTGGCTCGCGGTCCCATTGGGCGCACCACTGGCCGGTCCAGCCGACCGCCGCGATCACGCCTTCCTGGTTGTAGGCCGTGTTGAAAAACGGGAATGCGCTGATGGAAGACGATCGCCCGCCGGTTGGCGCAAGGCGAAAGGTCTTGCCCGTTTCGAGCGATACCATCTTGGGCAGAAAACTCGAATCGGCGCAGGCGTCGCCTTCGAGATGGTGCAGGATGGCGGACGTCCGCAAATAGCCCGTGCGCAACAGGACGTCCGCGGGCTGCACGTCCTCGATGATCGGCGAATCGTCCGTCGCGCTTGCGTTTTCGAGAACAAGATACCAGTCCACGGCGGGATAGTCGTCGTAGGTTGTGACGATTGCTTTTACATGCAGCGCGTGGGCGTTGTCGGTCCACATAATCGTCGCGATGCGCTTTCCGGGCGCGATCTCCGTCTTGACATCGGCCAGAGCCAACGCGTCGCGTCCCGGCTGGCCGCCAATGCGATAGGAGAACGGCAACCCGGCGTGTTCGAGCAGCGTCGGGTGCTGGTTCTCGTCGAGCCATCGCCGCGAACCGTTTGCCATGACGAAGCACGCGTCCGCCCAATCGGACTGATCGTGGCCGACACCATCGGGCGTGGGAGCGACGTTGAGCACGAGTTCTTTTGCCCCTTCCGGAATCTCGACGCGCACGGGGACGGGCGCATCGCCGCCTTTCACAATCGGCGTGCGAAAAAGTTCCTTGCCGCCGGCCAGCACGCCGAATGTGACGCTACCCCGAACGCCCTGTGTATCGTGATTGTTGTCAATCCCCACCTGCGCCTCGAACGACCTTGCCTCCTCGGGAATCGTTACGGCAATCTCGCTATGGGCGTGCGTGCCAAGTCCGTGAAAATAGGTCTGGTCGCCAATCCGGATTGCCGTGTCTATGCAGGACTGGCGGAAGTGCAGTACGCTGTGATCCTGCCGGAGCACTTTGATCGGAATGCGCCGTGCGGCATCCTCGTCCAGCTTCCCAAGAAAGGCCATTGAGGCCCAATCGCGGACTTCCCGCGCCATGGCCTTGTCCATAATGGCGTCGTCGGGCGCGGCAGCCGGCAACGGCGCAAAATCCGCATCCGACGGCGCCGAGAGCAGCAAACGCGATGCGGCCAAAACGATCCCCGCGCAAGAAATGGTCGCCAACATGTTGAGTCTCCCTTCCTCTTTGGTTACCGTGTCATTATCCCAGAGCGGGCCGGAAAATACGAGAGTAACCGGAGGCACAGGCGAACATGAATCCAAACCACATGAAACGGACAGAGGAAACGCGCCGGGAAATCCTTTTGCCGGTGGTCTTCACAACGTTCTTTCTGGCCGCCATTGCATGGGGCGACCGCACGGTATTTCATTCGATATCCGCGGAAGGCATGACGGGCGCCTCGCGAATGCAGAACGGCGGCTTCGAGGAAGGCGCCGGCCCGGCGCTGCCCGGCTGGTCGGGTTGGGGCACGGGATACGGACTCGACGAACAGGCCGGGCGCAACGGTTCGCGCGGGATTCGTTGCGCCAGCGACGATCCGGCGAAGGAGTACGGCATCAGCCAAACCGTCGTCCTGAACCAAGAGCAGCCGCGTCCGATCCTTGCCGTCGGCTGGAGCAAGGCGGAGAATGTTGACGGCGGCCCCGACATGGGATATTCGATCTACCTCGACATTCTGTTCATGGACGGCACGCCGCTGTGGGCGCAGACGGCGAATTTTTCCACCGGCACGCACGATTGGGAACGCCGCACGCGCATCGTCATCCCCTCCAAGCCGATTCGGTCCGTAACGGCGCTCGGATTGTTCCGCCACCATCGCGGTACGGTCCTTTTCGACGACTTCGCGCTACTGGAAGCCTCGGGTGACACGCCGCTGTTTGAAGGGGGTCTGGTTCGGCCCGGAAACGCCTTGCCGGCAAGCGCCGGGCCGGACAACGGCATCGAACCGATCCTGTTTGTGCGCGATGTCGCGGCGGGTAGCGATTTCGTCACCGCGGGCGCATGGGAAGATCGCGGCGAAAAGAGAATCTTCGCCGGCGATTGCGACGGGGCGGGATTGCGTCTTTGGGCCGATCGCACGGAACGAAACGGTGTCGTGGAAATCAATGCGCGGGTGAGCGATGTGCAAAACACGGATCGCGCGGTAACGTTTTACATCGGCATCCCCGTGAAAAAAGGCGGTTGGGCGTGGTGGGATGGACCGCGATGCAGCCGCCCGGCGGAAACCGGCGTGTTCGTGAAGGAGCGATACTCCGGCGCGGGAGCGACAAGCACGCGGTCCCTGTATCCGCTGGCGGCCTTGACGGGTCCGGCGGGCGGTTGGGCGATGGCCGTGCCGCTGGACGAACCGAGGCACGCACGACTCGGTTATTTTGCCGATCACGGGCTGTTGTTCGCGGCGTTCGATTTTGGATTGAGTCCCGATGCGCGGAAATCGCCCGGCACGGCGGCCTGCACGCTGAAGGTTTTCCGCGCCGATTCCGATCAGGGATTTCGCGGCGCACTGGCGCGGTACTATGCGTTGTTTCCGGAATCTTTCGTGAAGCGGGTAAAGCAGGAAGGGCTTTGGATGGCGTTTACGGACATCGCCACGGTGAAGGGCTGGCAGGATTTCGGCTTTGCGTATCACGAGGGGACGAACGCGGTCGCCTGGGACGAGGCAAACGGCATTTTGAGTTTCGTGTACATCGAACCGATGACGACGTGGGTGTCGTTTCCGCCCGACGTACCGCGCACCTACGAGGGGGCCATGGCCCATCTCGAAAAACAGTGCGCGGAAGGCAACGCCGAGGCCCGCAAGACGCGGCTGTCGGGCGTGCGCGGCCCCACAGGCCGTTATACGCTGTCAATCGAAAATGCGCCGTGGTGCAACGGCGCGGTCTATGCCCTGAACGCCGATCCCGAATTGCCTCCGACGGATCGCGACACGATCAACCAGGGGCAATACGGATTGAATCTCATCGAGACGGCCCTTGCCGGCAGCAGGCGCGCGATTGTCGCCGGCTGGTGGCATTTCGGCGATCCCTACACGCCCGACGCCGAATGCAAAAGCCAGGGCGAACAGTCCATCCGGATTGAGGCCGTTCGGGAAGGGGGCCAGGCGGGCGCGGTGCAATGGGTGGCGCTCGGCCAAACGGAACCCGGACCGCTGTTGTTGCGTGCGTCAATCCGGCGCGGAAACCTGACCGGCGAGGCGGACGCCGATTGCGGCGTGTTCGTGGATCTATGGCATGCGGACGGGACGCCGCTTTTTGCGCAGACGCTGCCCGCGCCGCCGGGGACGGGCGGGTTCGACACGATGGAACGGATCATCGCATCGGACAAACCATTCGAATCGGCGCGCATTCATCTTCTCATGCGCGGGAAGCACACCGGAACGGTCTGGTTCGACGATCTGTATCTCGGCGATGCGGACGGCAAGCGGAACCGTATCGCGAATCCCGGCGGCGAAGGGAAACCGTACGCGCCGGACGGCATCGGCGGCGCGTATCTCGATTCGTATGAGTTTTGGGCCACGAATCTCGACTACGACCGCGCGCATTTCGCCGGCGCGGACCTGCCGCTCGTGTTCGATCCGTACACGCATCAACCGGCCGTCCTGACCGTCTTTTCCACGTTCGAATTCCAGCGGGAACTGGCGAAACGCATGCACGCGCAGGGCAAACTCATGATGGCCAACGGCGTGCTGCACCATTTCGATTTCCCGGCGGCGTATCTCGACGTGCTCGGAACCGAAACCAACTGGTTTCCCGGCGGAAAATGGTCGCCGATGTCCGACGAGGAACTGTTGTACAAGCGCGCGATGGCGTATCGGAAGCCGTATTGTTTCCTGATGAACACGCATTACGCGTCGCTCACGACCGGCGATATTGAACGGTATGTGCAGCGCTGCATGTTCTACGGGATGTTTCCCGGTTTCTTCAGCGAGAATGCGGCGACGGATTGTTTCTTCGCCCATCCGGAGTGGTATGAGCCGGCGCGTCCGCTGTTCCGTAAATACATGCCCGTCATTCGCGCGCTTGCGGCGGCGGGATGGGAGCCGATTACCCATGCGCAATCGTCCGATGGCCGCGTGCTCGTCGAACGGTTCGGCGGCGGCGGAAGCGGGCCGCTTTACTTTGCGTGTCTCAACGATTCACGGGAGACCGTGACGGCGTCGGTATCCTGGGACTCCGCGGCCCTGAAACGGGCGCCCGCACGGCTCGAAGTGCGCGATGTCCTGACCGGAGAAACGGTGTCCGCACAGGCGACCGGCGAGGTAACGGTCTTTTCCGTTTCTCTCGACCCCGATGCCGCCACGGTCGTTTGCGTTCAATCCCGGTGATCCCGCTTGCGCGTTCCCATGCGTTTATCGCACATAACCGAGCGCCTTGAGTTGTTCGGCGATGGCCGGATCGAGCGGCGCGGCGGCGGGCGGGGCCGATGGTCCTGCGACCCGGGCCTGCATCGCGGCGTTTCGATGTTTCGCGAGGAGGTCTTTTAATTTTTCGGCGTCTTCCGGGCGATCGGAGGCGATGTTTCGCGTTTCGCGCGGGTCCTCGGCGATGTCGTACAGTTCCACAAGCCCCGTGCGCCGGTCGGCAATCAGTTTCAGCGATCCCAGCATGACGGCGGCCAGCTCCGTCTTGGCGGCCGGCCAGCACCCGTTCGTAAGCGAAAAGGCGGGGCGGTCTTCCGGGCGCGAAAAGACATTGACGCCCTGCCAGCGTGGATTCGGCTTCAAGTGGAGCAATGCGGCAATCGTCGGCGCGATGTCCACGGTCTCGGCCAGAATATCGATCGTCTTGGGAATCTGGCCCGGGCCGCTCAGAATGAGCGGCACGTCGAGTTCCTCGCGATACTCCGTCAGGCCGTGGCCCAGCCGGCCGTGTTCCCAAAAGTGCTCGCCGTGATCCGATGTAATCACGATGACCGTGTTCGGCTGCCTCGCCCGGATGCCTTCCAGAAGCCGCGCCAGTTCGTCGTCAAGAAAACGCGATTCCCCGTCGTACAGCGTTCGCACCGCATCTTTCGCCGCGTCCGACAACTCCGTGAAAGCGCGCCGGTCCGTGTTGCCGATGAGGTGATCGATGTGATCCCAGAAGTAATCCATGAAGTCCGTGACGGTCTTCAGTTCTTCCGCCGGAAGAGGCGGCGGAAATCCAAAGATTTTGCGGTACGCCTCCGGCGGTTCGTAGGGAATGTGCGGATCAAGATAATGGACGTACAGGAAAAACGGCGCGTTGGACTCGCCCACCTGCCGCAGGGCATGGTCCGTGACCGTGTTGGCGGGAACCGGGCCCAATTCCTCGTACCGGTCAAACCCTTCCCCAAAGCCGAGCGACGCCGCGCAGTTCACGTTGGTCTGAACGGCGGACGTTGCGTACCCCGCCTTTTTTAGGTAGGTGGCCAGGGTTTCGCAGGCCGCCGGCAGACGATCGTTCGGACCGCCGTTTTCCGGATGCCGCGCATCCGGCCCGAAATACACCTGGTGCGTGTCCACGTATAACGATGTCAGCATGGACGCCATCGAAGGCCGCGTCCATGTGCATGCCGTGGCCACGTTCGTAAAACGCACATTTTCGCGTCCGTACCGCGCAAGTTTCGGCATAACCGGCTCGCCGTTGCGCACCGCGTCCACCCGGTCCGCGCGCAACGCATCCACCACGATCAGCACGACGTTCGGCTGTGCGAGCCCCGGCGATGACGGACGCGGAACGCCCCCGCCGGTTTCCAGTCGTTTCCAATGCTCGACCGCGCCCATCGCCAGCATGGCCGCCACGGCCGCGATGACAATGGCAATCAGATATTGCCGGTACATCCGTTTACTCCGTTCCTTCCCGATTCACCGCCGCGCCTCCCAAACGAGGCAATCAAGGACACCAAGGACAACGGCTCTCCATCGTATCGTTCAAGTCCCTATCGTCCAAGTCCTTCAGATCCTTTTTCTTGTGGGGCTTTCCCAATGGCCAACTGCCGAAATCAGGCTTGCCGACCGTTGCAAATACCCGCAAAAAACCATACCCGCTTCCCGCCGTGAAAGCAAGCAAATGCCTGTTTCCCGGCCCAACTTAGAAGGCCGTGGCGGCCGGCACGCCCAGGGTCAAATCGTTCTTGGCGAGTCGTTGGCAGATTGCCGGATCGAGCGCGTGCAGCAACGTCCAGACGCATGGGTTCGAATAGTAGTTGATGCC
>Ga0116193_1000024_pt1 | contig 156913 bp, 107 predicted proteins | sample AD_UKC115_MetaG_FD_89892 | JGI IMG/M metagenome (GOLD analysis project Ga0116193, IMG submission 89892) | Active sludge microbial communities of municipal wastewater-treating anaerobic digesters from Hong Kong - AD_UKC115_MetaG | ecosystem: Engineered > Bioreactor > Anaerobic > Digestate...
ACGGGACTATCGTTTGGTTTTTTCCCCGTGTCCCAGGAGTTCCTCCTGGGCTACGGTCAAACCGTCCCTACGGGACTATCGTTTGGTTTTTCCCCGTGTCCCAGGAGTTCCTCCTGGGCTACAGTCAAACCGTCCCTACGGGACTATCGTTTGGTTTTTTCCCCGTGCCCCAGGAGTTCCTCCTGGGCTACGGTCAAACCGTCCCTACGGGACTAACCTACCCTTCACACGACCCCATGTGAGGGGTGACCTCATCGGTCATGCATAAAGTCCATCGGACTAAAATGTACAAACTTCAAGGACAGACTGTCCAGTCTACCGCGGGCGCTGTAAGTCTTCCGGTTTCAGGAACGACTGACTCGACAGTCTGTCCTGCCGTCAGCGGCCACGGGGCTTTCCGTATACACTCGTATTGACGTCCAGATACATATTTGTACGAGAAATGAAGATAAATAGTTTATTTGGAAATGATGGGAATGGATTTTTTCGCCATTGTCCAGACCCAGGATTCCGGGGAGGTCCCGGCAAACCGTTGTACAACATAAACCCTCGCCTTTCCGCGGGATATCCCCAAAAGCGCGATCCCTGTGTGAACATCTCCCGCCGTTCACACAGGGACCACACTGCTATATAGCTATTGTACTACTTTTTCCCGGCTTTCTTCGCAGGGGCCTTCTTCGCGGGGGCCTTCTTCGCCGGTTTCTTTGCGGCTTTCGCTGCCATTGTTTTCTCTCCTTTGTTGTTGTTTCGCCTAATTCACACCACACATACACATATTGTATCAGAAAGTTTTCAAAAACGCAATATCTTGTATAGGATTTTTTTTCCCTGTAAAAAATGAGCATATAGACCCCGCCGAAGGATGAATATTGTAAGGAAAATGCGAAGTCTTGCGACCGTGCGATATCCGGAAATTCAAATCTACCTCGAAAAATCCGCCCCTTGAACCTTTTCGATATTTCTGCGCAATTCCCGGCGATCGGTTCGCGGTTGGTTGTTCAATTTTCCTTGACAAACGGGACGGCAAGGGGTAGCATCAAGACAAGGCTGATTTTTTTCCAGATAATATGGACACATTGCATGTCCGGGAGGTTGCATCATGAATCGTGGAATCTTTTTGTTGTGTCTGGTTGCCGTCTGCATGCCGTTTGGTTCTCATGCGGTCGTCTGGCAATGGAACACCGCCGGCAATGTCGAAGGGTGGACCATCGGCAACAATGTCAGTTCTCTTACGGCAACGGGCGGAGAACTGGTCGCGACATATAATGGCGGGGGTGATCCGTTCATTTTTTCGCCGACACCGTTGGGATTGAATGGGTCGTCCGAGCGGTGGTTGATTGCGGACATTACCATGAGCGTGGCGGGGCCGCACGATTTTCAGATCTTCTACCGCCGAAACGGCTTTCCCGGCGACGATTGGGAACAGCATTCGTTCCATTGGACCGTTGACGCCGCCGCGGGGGTCAAGAAGACCTACGTGGTGAATATTCCGGCGAAACTGGCGGCGGAAGGCAAACCGGCGGATTGGGTGTGGAATGTCATAGACCAGCTCCGCCTCGATATCGGAGGGGGGTATCCGGCGGGCCAGACGTGCAAGATAGACTATCTGGCCATCGTCGCCGGTCTGGACTGGAATTTCAACACCAACGGCGATTTCGAGTCGTGGGGGAACTACAATCCGTCCCAGATCAATGTTTTCAACGTTACGGGCGGCGTTCTCGAAGTCGGTTTCGTCAACACAACGGCCGATGATCCGCACATCGGCGTCTCCCCCGTGTTTTTCAATTGCGACACCTACAAGTGGGCGCGCATCCGGCAGAACGCGGCCGGTCACACCGGCGATGAACCGCTCGGCGGCGAATGCCATTATTTCCCCAGCACCAATGGAAGTTTCGGCGGTCGCGCGTGGACCTTCTATCCCAATGTCGGATACAGCACGATCGTCCTCGACATGCAAACGGGATACTACACGGCGGGGCAGTGGACCGGCCTTGGTAACGTGACAACCTTCCGGATAGACAACACGACGGATCCGTTGACCAACTGGCAGCCGGGCGGCCGCGTCTACTATGATCGTGTCACGCTGATGTCGAATCCCGCCGACGCGGGCCCCTATCTCTGGGATTTCGCCGGCTCGGGCCCCGGCGCATGGGTGGCGCCGAAACACGCTCCCTTTGGCGGGTCGAATGTGAATTTGGGCGGCGGTCTTGGGACGATTACGGGCACTGGGACGCTCGGCATGGGAAATTTCGATGTGGCTCTCGATGCGCCGTCCTATCGCTATTTGCTGATGGACGTGAACATTGCGACGTCCGCCGCGCGTGAAAATTTCGAGATGCGGCCGTATTGGATCAAGAACGGCGAGGCATTCAACAGCGGCGCGAACCGAAAACGTCTTTATACGTTGCCGACGAACGTCGGCATGAAACGGTATATTTTCGATCTGGGCAGCGTGGCCGGACAGCCGGGCGATCATCAGGGCGCATGGGACGGTTATGTCCACGGCCTGCTGATGCAGTGCGGCACGGGCGAAACCGGCGTTTCTTCCGTGGCGTTCGACAACCTGCAACTGATCGCAAGCATGCCGTCCGCGCCGTCGGTTACGGGCGTGGCGGTCAAGGGGGCGTTGACCGTGGACGTGACGTTCAGCCAGCAGATGGGATCCGGCGTAACGACCGCGGGCAACTATGCGCTCTCTGGAACCGGCAAAGGATCGCTTGCGGCCAATCCCTCGGGCGTCAGTTATGTCTGTGGCCATACCTACCGGTTGACGTGGGAGTCCGGCGAAATGGTTCAGGGCGGCAATATCACGATTACGGTGACGGGCGTGCAAGACATCGCCGGCAATGCCATCGGCGCTTCGAACAGCGGCACGCATTCGGGCGGCGGCATCGGCACGTCGCCGACGGTGACGGGCGTGGCGGTCCAGACGGGCTTGACGGTGAACGTGACCTTCTCCGAGGCCATGGGTTCGGGCGTGACGACGGCCTCCAACTACGCCTTGTCCGGCACAGGCAAGGGCACGCTGGCGACTAATCCGGATTCGGTGGCCCTGGTGAGCGGAAACACTTACCGGCTGACGTGGACTACCGGTGAAATGATTAATGGCGGCGATATTGCCGTGACAGTATCGAATGCGCAGGACGCGGCGGGCAATCCCATTGGTTCGCCAAACAGCGGCACACATGCCGGCGGCGGCATTGGCACGGCGCCGACGGTGACGGGCGTGTCGGTCCAGACGGGCTTGACGGTGGACGTGTCGTTCAGCGAGGCGATGGGCGCGGGCGTGACGACCGCGACGAATTATGCCTTGTCCGGATCGGGCCGGGGCACGCTTGCGGCGAATCCGGACTCGGTGGCGTTGGCAAGCGGCAACACCTACCGGCTGACGTGGCTTGCCGGCGAGATGAAGAACGGCGGCGACGTTACCGTGACGGTGTCGAACGTGCAGGACACGGCGGGCAATCCCATCGGTTCGCCGAACAGCGGCACGCATGCCGGCGGCGGAACCGGCGGCGTATCCCCAGCCGTCACGAACGTGACGAGCAGCCTTGCGAACGGGTACTACCGCGCGGGGCAGATCGTGCCCATCCAGGTGACGTTCAGCGAGCCGGTGTTTGTCGCGGGCGGCACGCCGACGCTGGCCCTCAACAGCGGCGGCGCGGCCCATTACAACAGCGGCAGCGGCGGCGAGACGCTGACGTTCAACTACACGGTGAGCGCCGGACAGAATGCGTTGGATCTGGATTACGCCAGCATCGGCGCCCTGTCCCTCGGGACCGCCACGCTCCGCGACGCGGCGGGCAACGACGCCGTGACGGCGCTTCCGATACCAGGCTCCCCGGGGTCTCTCGGGGCGAACAAGGACCTCGTCATAGACACCTCGCCCCCGACCGCGACGGCCATCACGAGCGTCACGCCGAACCCGACGAACGGGACAACGGTGACGTTCTCGGTGACGTTCAACGAGGCGGTGCAGCAGTTCAACGACGCGAACGACCTCGTGATCACGAAGACGGGCAGCGTGGCGTACGCGGGCGTGAGCTTCGCGGACGGCCCGGCGACGTATACGGTGTCGCTGACGGGCGTGACGGGCGAGGGCACGGTGAAACTGGCGGTCCGGGTGACGTCGCCCGGCGACGTGAAGGATCTCGCGGGCAACGCGCTGTGGTCGAGCGTGACGAGCGCCGACGTCCGGATAGACCGGACGCCCCCATCGGTGACGGTGGCGCCGCTGATCACGAAAGACCCGACGCCGCAGTTGTCGGGCACGGCGAGCGACAACCTAGACGTGGCGGGCGTGACGGTGGTGGTGGCGGGGCACAGTTACGCGGCGGTGGTCGCGGGCGGCTCCTGGACGGCGGACGTGACGGACACGCTGCCCGACGGCGCCCACGACGTGCAGGCGACGGTGACGGACACGGCCGGCAACACGGCGGTGGACGCGACGACGGACGAACTGGTGATAGACCAGACGCCGCCGGTGGTGACGGTGACGCCGCGGATGACGAACGACACGACGCCGACGATATCGGGCACGGTGACGGACAACCGGGGCGTGGCGGGCGTGACGGCGACGGTCAACGGGCAGACGTACCCGGCCGTGGTGGCGGGCAACGCGTGGACCGCCGAGGTGACCCATGCGCTGTCCGAGGGCGTGTACGACGTGGTGGCGGAAGCGACGGACACGGTGGGCAACACCGGGACCGACGCGACGACGGACGAACTGGCGATAGACTTCAACGTGCCGGCGGTGACGGTGGACTTCCTGGCCACCAGCGACCCGACGCCTTCGGTGACGGGCACGGCGACGGCGCAGGCGGGCCACGTGATCAACAGCGTGAGCGTGGTGGTGAACGGCGCGACCTATCCGTACGTTCCCGCCCCGCCGTCCAACACGGTGACATGGTCCATAACGACGGCGGCGCTTTCGGACGGGACCTACGACGTCCAGGCCGAGGCGACGGACGACGTGGGCCGGACGGGCGGCGACGGGACGGTGGACGAACTGGTGGTGGACACGCAGGCGCCGACGGCGGTATTGACGCGGGCGGGCGGTCCGGAGACGGGCGCGGACACGGTGGTGTTCAACGTGGTGTTCAACGAGCCGGTGGCCCCGACCTTCGGCCTGGACGACGTGACGGTTTCGGGCAGCCTGTCGGGCGCGGCGTCGGTGGACGGCGCGGACCCGCACTACACGGTGACGGTGACGCTGGACGAGCCGGACACGGACGGGACGGTGGGCATAGTCGTGGGGGGCTCGGTGACGGACACGGCGGGCAATCCGTACGCGGGCGGTTCGTCGCCGGCCTACGGGATTTACAACTGGCGCGGGTTCCTTTCGGAACCGTCGAGCCGGAAGGCCTACGAGGGCGTGCCGCACACGTTCGCGGCAGTTCCCGACTGCGGCGCTTCGACGATCGCGTACCTGTGGAAATGGGACGACGGGACGAAGACGATCTACGACGGTCCGTCGTCGCCGACGTGGGCGTTCGAGAGCCTGAACGCGTCGAACGCGGGGACGTACTGGTGCGAATTGACCTACGACGGGGAGACCCGCGCCACGTCGCATGCGACGCTCGAGGTGGCGGAGCCGCTGACGATCCTCCAGCAGCCGTCGGGCGGCCAAGCGCCGGTGGGCGGTTCGTTCACGTTCACGGTGTCGGTGCGTGGCGGCTACGAGCCCTTGGCGTACCAGTGGCTGAAGAACGGTTATCCGATCACGGGCGCGACGCAGCCGATCCATTCCATCGCGGTGCTGACGACGAGCGATTCGGGATCCTACACCGTATCCATCACGGACGACAACACGGCGGTGCTGGTGTCCGAGGCGGCGGTATTGACGGTGACGGGCGGCGCGTTGCCGGCGGCGGGTTTGGCGGGCGTTGCGGCGCTGGCCTTGGCGCTGGGCGGCCTCGGCGTCTTCCGCCGACGCGGAGAATAACCTATCCGTAAACCGACGCGGCGCGCCGTCCTCCCCAGACGGCGCGCCGCGGTGTTTATCCCGGAGGGAGTGAAGGGGGTGGGAGGATTTTGTGGTAGAGAGGGGCGCTAAAAATGACTTTTTTTTCTAAATGAGCGGATTGTCGTCAAATTGGTTTCCGGGACAATTTTCGGTATCATATCCACCGGCAAGCGGCAATGTGTTTGATGCCGTCGTGAAAATCCCCCGAATGGTTTGTAAAGGGGGAAAGACTGTGCGCGGCAACGTAGTCTTGTGCGGCACAGACGGTTCAAGGCGTTTATGGCCGAAAGGCCAGGGAGACGGAATCATGTTCGAATCTATTGAGATGGCGCCGCCCGATCCGATTTTGGGGCTTACCGACGCATTCATGAAAGATACCCGGCCCGGAAAGATCAATCTCGGCGTCGGCGTGTATAAGGATGAAAGCGGCAAGACGCCGATTTTTGCATCCGTCAAGCGGGCCGAGGAGCGCATCCTTGGCGAGGAGACCACGAAATCGTATCTGCCGATACCGGGATCTCCGGCGTACGGCGCGGCGGTGCAGGACATGGTTTTCGGTCCGGATCACCCAATTGTCGCGGACAAGCGCGCGGTGACGGCGCATACGCCGGGCGGGACGGGCGCGTTGCGCGTCGCGGGCGATTTCATCAAGGCGAACCTCAACACCAACCGGATCTGGATCAGCTCCCCGACGTGGGAAAACCATCGGGGAGTGTTTCAGGCGGCCGGTCTCGAAGTGGAGACGTATCCCTATTACGATGCCGATGGCAAGCGGTTGGCCTTTGATGCAATGATGTCGGCGCTTGAATCCGTGCCGGCGGGCGAGATCGTCCTTCTTCACGCCTGCTGCCACAATCCCACCGGCATGGACCCGGACGCGGAACAGTGGAAAGCGATCGCGGACGTCGCGGCGCGCCGCCGATTCCTGCCCTTTTTCGACTTTGCCTACCAGGGACTCGGCGACGGACTCGAACAGGACGCCGCGGGGTTGCGCATCGTGGCGGATGCCGTGGACGAGTTCATCGTGGCCAGTTCGTTCGCGAAGAATTTCGGCCTGTACAACGAGCGGGCGGGCGCCCTCACGCTTGTGGCGCGTTCCGGGGCCGAGGCGCAGCGGGCGTTCAGCCAGCTCAAGTTGCGGATTCGCACCAATTACTCGAATCCGCCGTCGCACGGCGGGGCCATCGTGACGACGGTCCTGAACGATCCCGAACTTCGCGCGTTGTGGGAAGGCGAGGTGCGCGCCATGTGCGATCGCATCCGCGGGATGCGGGCGCTTTTCGTCGAGACGCTCAAGGCCAAGGGCGTGGACCGCGATTTCTCGTTCATCACGCGCCAGCGCGGCATGTTCTCGTTCTCCGGCTTAACAAAAGATCAGGTGGATGCCCTGCGCGAACGGTACGGCATCTATATCGTGGCGTCGGGCCGCATCAACGTCGCCGCCATGACGCCGTCCAACATGGAGCCGCTCTGTTCCGCCGTCGCGGACGTGTTGCGGGGATAAATCGCCCGGCGCATCCGGATTGCGGTGTTGCATTCGGAACGGGAAGTGTGCCATGCTTTAGGTGCGGCGGGCGGGGCGCCCACCGGAATGGAAGGCAAGGAGAACACGGGATGCTGAAGACGAACTTGTTTGATGTTCGCCGATGGCGTCCCATGTCCCACCGGTAGTCCTTGCTCCGTCTTTCGAGTTTTTCTTTCCAGGCAGGACAATTCTTTCGCAGTCGTATTGTGCGCGGCGCAGTTGAAGAAAGGCATTTCCCATGAAATTGAACGACATGGTCAGATTTGATGAAAAAGGCTTGGTGGCGGCCATTATTCAGCATGCGGACACGGGTCAGGTGCTGATGCTGGGGTACATGAACGCGGAATCGCTGGCGATAACGTTGGAGGAGCGGCGCGCGTGTTTTTGGTCGCGGTCGCGACAGAAACTCTGGCGCAAGGGCGAGACGTCGGGGAATGTCCTGGAGGTCCGGGAGATTCGTGTTGATTGCGACGCCGACGCGCTCGTCCTGAAGTGCAATCCGATCGGACCCACTTGTCATACGAATGAAACCAGTTGTTTTTACCGAAAAGTGGATTTCGACGGCGGCGTGACGCTGGATGGAGACGGCGTGGCCGCGGAATAAGGCTCAAGGCTCAAGGTTATGGATTTTCTGGGAGCCTGTGGAGGAGATAAAAATGGTTCACCCCACGTTGGATGAATTTCGCAAGTTGGCGAGTCCGGGCGCATTGGTCCCGGTATACCGCGAGATCCTGGCGGATCTTGAGACGCCGGTGACGGCGTACATGAAAATCGCGAAGGACCAGTCCTACGCGTTTTTGCTCGAAAGCGTCGAGAAAGCCGACGCGATCGGCCGGTATTCGTTTATCGGCGCGAATCCCTCGGTGGTTTTCCGATCGAAGGGCACGCAGGTCACGCTGATTCGTGACGGGCGCGCATCCTGTTGCGAATCGCCCGATCCGCTCGGCGAACTACGCAAGTTGATGGCCACCTACAAACCGGTGCCGGTTCCCGGGCTTGACGGTTTCCATGGCGGGGCCGTCGGCTACATGTCGTACGATCAGGTGCGGTTCTTCGAGAAAGTGCCGGACGCGAATCCGGATCCGCTGGGTCTGCCGGATCTGTATTTCATGATCACCGACACAATCCTGATCTTCGATCATGTGAGCAACAAACTGTTGATAGTGTCCAACGCGCACGTGCAGGAAAGCGCGGATTCGGCCTATGCCGAGGCGGTGCGCAAGATAGACATTCTTGATCGCCAATTGCGCAGGCCGCTTTCGGTCCGCACGGAACGGCTGCAATCCGGCCCGGCGGACAATGAGCCGAAGTCGAGTTTCACGCGCGAGGCGTTCTGCGAGGCGGTCCGCAAGGCCAAGGAGTACATCTGCGCGGGCGACATCTTCCAGGTGGTTTTGTCGCAGCGCTTCGAGCGCGAAGTGTTCGCGAGTCCCGTGAGCCTGTACCGCGCGCTGCGATCGATCAATCCGTCGCCGTACATGACGCTCGTGCAATATCCGGACATGGCGCTTATCGGATCGAGTCCCGAAGTCATGACGCAGGTCAAGGGCCGGCGCTGCATGGTGCGGCCCATCGCGGGGACGCGTCCGCGCGGCGCAACGCCCGAAGAGGATCTGCAGCTCGAAAAAGACCTGCTCGCGGACGAGAAGGAACTCGCCGAGCACATCATGCTGGTGGACCTCGGCCGCAACGACGTCGGTCGTGTCAGCAAGCCGGGCACGGTCGCGCCGGTGGCGTCGCGGATGATGGCCATCGAGCGTTATTCGCACGTCATGCACATCGTCAGCGAAGTGGCCGGCGAGATGAAGGACGGCGAAGACGCCTATTCCGCATTGGCGGCCACGTTTCCGATGGGCACGGTCAGCGGCGCGCCGAAAATCCGCGCGATGGAGATCATTGACGAACTCGAACCCATCCGCCGCGGACCGTACGCGGGCGGTTGCGGTTATATCAGTTTCGACGGCGACATGGACACGTGCATCATCATCCGCACGATCATCCTGAAGGACGGCGTGGCGCATATCCAGGCCGGCGCGGGCATTGTCTACGACAGCGTGCCCGAACGCGAGTACGAGGAAACGGTCAACAAGGCGAAGGCGATGTTCCGCGCGGTGGAATTCGCCGAAAAGGGGCTTGAATCATGATTCTCATCGTTGACAACTACGATTCGTTCACCTACAACCTCGTGCAGTATTTCGGCGAGTTGGAGCCCGATATCCGCGTGTTTCGCAACGACGCGATCGATGTCGCGGGCATCCGCGCGCTCAAGCCGGACCGGATCGTCGTGTCGCCGGGACCATGCACGCCGAAGGAAGCCGGCATCTCGCGGGACGCGATCCGCGAACTCGGTCCGGAAATCCCGCTGCTCGGCGTTTGCCTCGGCCACCAGGCCATCGGCGACGTGTTCGGCGGCGATGTCATCCGCGCCGAACGGATTATGCACGGAAAACTGAGCTGGATCCGCCACAACGGCAACCGGCTGTTCGAGGGCGTCGAATCGCCATTCCAGGCCACGCGCTACCACTCGCTCATCATCCGCCGCGAGACCTGTCCCGATGTGCTCGAAATCACCGCCGAGACCGACGAAGGCGAGATCATGGGCGTTGCCCACAAGCAATATCCGATCTGGGGCGTCCAGTTCCATCCCGAAAGCATCCTCACGAAATGCGGCAAGCAAATCATCCGGAACTTCATGGCGCTCTGATCTCGGCGTTGTTTTTTGGCCGCCCTTGACCGGATGAGACGCATGGGGTATGCTGTCGCCGGATCGTGTGTACGGAGCATTCGGGCAGGCTGGACGGCCTGTTCCACGTGCGGCGACCAAGAGATGCTCCGTGTGGGCTTTGTAATGCGGAATGGGTAAATTGCGACGAGGGAGGTTATCGGGCATGGCCAAGGCAGGAGCAAAGCAGTATCGTTTTTCGTTTGGTCCGTGGAACATTGACGAGGGCGCGGATCCGTTTGGTCCCACGGTGCGCAAGCCGGAGGCGCTGGCGAAGAAGATCCGGGCCGCGAAGGCCATGGGATTCGACGGCGTCCAGTTTCACGACGACGATGTGGCGCCGAATCTCGACGGCAAATCGCACGCGCAAATCATGAAAGAGGCGGCGCAGGTCAAGCGGATGCTGGACGGGGAAGGACTCAAGGCGGAGTTCACCGCGCCGCGCCTGTGGTTCGCGCGGCAGACCATTGACGGCGCGTACACGAGCAACGATCCGAAATGCCGGAAGTACGCCATCGAGCGCACGAAAATCTGCATGGACATCAACAACGCCATCGGCGGCGACTGGATCGTGTTGTGGCTTGCGCGGGAAGGGTCGTATATTCGCGAAAGCAAGAATCCGCGTGTGTCGGTGCTGCAATTGCGCGACGCGTTGAATGCGATGCTGGCGTACGATCCGAAGGCGATGATCCTGATCGAGCCGAAACCCAACGAGCCGGTGGACAGCGCGATTATCCCGACGATCGGTCATGCCATCGGATTGTCGTATCTGACGGACGATCCGTCGCGCGTCGGATGTTTGGTCGAGACGGCGCATTCGTGTCTGGCCGGGCTGGATCCGAGCGACGACATGGCCTATGCCCTCGCGCACAACAAACTCAAGAGCGTGCATCTGAACGACCAAGGCGGGCTAAAGTTCGATCAGGACAAGTCGTTCGGATCGTACAACCTTCGCCGCGCGTTCAACCAGGTCCGCGTGCTTGACGAGTACGGTTACGGCAAAAACGGCGAATGGATCGGCCTCGACGTCAAGGCCATGCGCACGCAGAAACAGGAAGGCAACACGAAGCATTTGTCGTCGAGCAAGGAACGCTTCCTGTTCCTGTTGGAAAAAGTCCGGACTTTGGACAAGAAACTCGAGGCGCAGTTGATCGCCGCGCGCGATTACGAGGAACTCGACCGCTACATTCTGTGCCACCTGATGGGCGTGAAGTACCGGTAAGATTGCGGATTTGAGATTGCGGATTGCGGCGGGGCGGAGTGTCCGCCACGGCCATGTCATCCCCTTTACAAGCCGCCAACGCGTGAGGGCGTGAACCATGCTTGAGACAGTCGATCTGGATGCGTCGTTGTCGAAGGAGGAGTTCAAGAAGGCCCATGAACCGCTGGATTTGCGCCTTGCGGAATTACAGCGGCAGATACGCGCGGCGGGCATCCCGTTGCTTGTCGTGTTCGAGGGGTGGGAAGCCGCGGGCGTGGGCACGGCCATCAGCCGCCTGCTATCCCCGCTGGATCCGCGCGGATACAAGGTCCATACCTTCCAAGCGCCCACGGAAACCGAGGCGTTGTATCCGCCGATGTGGCGCTACTGGCTGACGACGCCCGCGCGCGGCCTGATTGCCATTTACGACGGCAGTTGGTACTGGGAGGCGCTGAAGCGCGACAAGCCCGCGGGGCCGGAGGTTTACGAACGGGTGCGCACGTTCGAGCGGCAGTTGGCGGACGACGGCGCGGTGATCCTCAAATTCTGGCTTCACATCAGCAGCCGCGAACAGGCCAAGCGTTTCAAGAGAATGAAGGACGATCCCGCGCTGGCCTGGAAACTCAGCAAGGAGGACTGGCGCCGCCACCGAAAGTACAAGAGTTACTGCCAAGTCGTCGAAACGACGCTGCGGGAAACCTCGACGGCGTATGCCCCGTGGACGGTCGTTCCCGCGCACGACCCGCGGTATGCCTGCCTGACGATTGACGAGACGGTCGGGCAGGCGCTCGAAACCGCGCTTCAACGCAAGCCGCCAACGGTTTCGGTGGTTCCGGCGCGCCTGCCGAAGCGGGTCAGCCCGCTCGACAAGGTTGACGTGAACCTTTCCGTGACGCATGAAGAGTACAGCCGTGAAATGCCGCGTCTTCAGAAGGAACTTCTGCGCCTTGAACATCTCATTTATCCCAAGCGCATCCCCGTCGCCATTGTGTATGAGGGGTGGGACGCGGCGGGCAAGGGCGGCAACATCAAGCGCCTCATCACGGGCATGGACCACCGAGGATTCGAGGTTATCCCTTTTGCCGCGCCGGAAGGCGACGAGCGTACGCACCATTATCTGTGGCGCTTTTGGCGGCACGTCCCGAAAGGCGGACACATCACGATTTTCGACCGGAGTTGGTACGGGCGCGTCATGGTCGAGCGCATCGAAGGGTTCGCCACGCCCGAGGCCTGGGGACGCGCCTATCGCGAGATCAACGAATTCGAGCAGGAATTGACCTCGTCGGGCATCGTGTTGGTGAAATTCTGGATACACATCTCGAAAGAGGAGCAGCTCAAGCGGTTCCGCCTGCGTGAAAAGACGCCGTACAAGCAATGGAAGATCACCGACGAGGACTGGCGCAACCGCAAGCAATGGGACGCCTATCACGCAGCCGTCACCGAGATGATCGAAAAGACCTCGACCGTGAACGCGCCATGGACCATCGTGGAAGGAAACGACAAGAAGCACGCGCGCCTCAAGGCGTTGAGAACGGTGGTCGCGGCGATTGAAAAAGCGTTGAAGCGCAAGAACGGCCACAGGTAGTCCGCGTCATCCCCCCGATCCGCTTTTACAGGCATTTCCCGCGGCGCGCAGATGATCCATGAATTCGGGGGCGATGGCGCCGTCCGCGCCGATGGGAACGTCCCACGTGACCACGCCGCCCTTCTCGACTATTTTTCGCGTGATGGCGGCGACTTGTTCCGGCGAGAAACGCGGCGGGGAACCGGCCCAGCATTTGCCGATATAACTCAACATGTGATACTGGGCCTGCCCGATTCGGGGGCCGGGGCACACGACATCCTGCGGCTGGTCAATTTCGCCCGCCGTGTAGTCTTCCGCGGGCGTCAGTGTAATGATGGGGTTGACAATGCCGGGATTGAACGCGACGATGCCGGCGGGGTTGCCCGCGCGCGCCGCCGCCGCGAAACTGTCGAAATTCGGCGCGTCCGGGTGGCGGTACATCGCGTCGGGGTAGTAGCATCCGTCGAACCACCAACCCGCGACTTTTTCACCCCACCGTTCCGACCACTCTCGAATGACGGATTCCCATTTGCGCTGGAAGGATTCAAGGCGGGGATCCTCGTCGCCGGGTTTTACCGGAGCCGTGTCCCATCGCGGATGTTTGCCCGGTTTCCATTCGAGCGCCTTCATCGCTTCGGGGTCGCGGTCGGGTGCGCCGGAAGGCAGATACACCATCAGGCGGATGCCCTTCGGATGCAGCGCCGCATACAGATCGGCGATCAGATCGCGCTTCGCGCATTTGCTGGGAACCATGCCGGTTATCCGGTCGTATGTCGTGTTCGGCGAACAGTAAAAACCGGAATTTTGTCCAAGCGTAATCACATAGTATCCCGCGCCGACGGACGCCAGCGTGTCGGCCAGCGCATCCACATTGAAACGATCCACGGCGGCGTTCCACGTTTCGACCGTTGCATCCTTCAATACCGTGTCGGCCATGTAATGCGTGAACACGCCCCATTGCGCCTTTTGAAACCATTCCGCCCGGTGCGTCTTCACGTTTTCCGCCTCCTGTGTCCATCCCGCGCCGCACAAAACACACGCCATTGCAATGGCGCAACTAAACCGGTCCATGGCATTCCGTCTCCTCTCTTCCAAATCGTTTGTGGGGATGGTCCCGTTCCATTGATTGGCGCGCGTTCAGGCTTGTTCCCCGCTGAAAAAAGCGGCGACGTCCGTCGCGCTTGGATTGGCGCGCAGCAGGGCGGAGCAGTCCCGGCGCGTTTTTACGGCCTTGGCGAGTTCCGCGGAAAGGCGCGTGTCGCCAACGAGGATTGCGCCGACCAGTGCGTTGTCGTGAAAGAGAAACACGCGGCAGCCTTCCCCTGTTTCATCGCGAATCACCGTGTAACTGCCGTCAGCGGGGGCTATGGTTCCGACGCTAAACAGGCCGAAACCAAGGACTTTGAGGGTATTTACGCGGGGCAATCCGCCGAACTCGGCCGAAAGGCCCGCCGCGTTCAGTCCCGCAATCTGGCCTTGGTAACGAGCCGGTTCCCACAGGCCGTACACGATGCCGTGATGTTCGGCTGCGTCGCCGGCCGCGAAAATGTCGGCATGCGACGTCGTCAAGTGCGCATCCACAACAATGCCCTGGTTGACTTCCAGTCCGGCTTTGCGGGCGAGGTGGCTGTTGGATCGAATGCCGGCGGCCACGACCACGCCTTCGGCCGGCAGACGCGATCCGTCGGCCAACCGCACCGACTGCACACGGCCGTTTCCCTCGAACGCCGACGTCTGCCGCTGATAGAGAACCTCGATGCCTTTTCCGGTCACGAACGCATGGAGACGTTCGGCGGCGAAAGCGTCCAACTGCCGGGGCAGAAGCCAACCGAAATTTTCCACGACCGTGACCCGTGCGCCGCGCCGGGCAAGGGCGCCGGCGGTTTCCAGGCCGAGAATTCCGCCGCCGATGACGACCCACGGCGCGCCGGGCCGGATGGTGTCCAGTATGCGATCGGCGTCGCCGCGCGTGCGCAACGCCGTGACGCCCTCCAGCGCGGATCCCTCGATGGGCGGCATGAATGGATGTGCGCCGCAGGCCAAGACCAATTTGTCGTAGGGTTCGGAAACGCCGTTTGCCAATTGGACGGCATGGCCGGCGGGATCGATGCCCGCGACCTCCTCACCGAGCAACAGGCGAACGCCTTGTTCCGAGTACCAAGCATCCGGATGGACGGGCAGGCTGTCCGCGCCGATTTCGCCGGCAAGGTAGCGTGTCAGGTTGAGCCGGTAATACGGCGGCGCGGACTCTTTGCTTATCAGCGTGATGCGGGCGTCCGGGCGCGCCCCACGGATGGATTCCGCCGCGGCGAGTCCTGCAATGCCCCCGCCCACAATCACGAAACGGAGCGCGCCCGTATGGGTTTGCGAAGGTTCCGGGTTGGCGGCGTCGTCGAGAGGCCCGAAATCGTCCGCCGGGGCGCCGCATACCGGGCAGGTCTCCGGCGGCGATCCGCCCGCGTGGACGTAAGAGCAAATAAGGCATCGCCATTGGCCGGATTTCGGTTTGGGCGGTTTGGGTGTGTCCGCTTGCCGCTCGAAATCGGACGACGGCGCACCGCATACCGGGCAGGTCTCCGGCGGCGTTTCACCCCGATGAACATAACCGCAAACCGTGCATACCCACGCCACCGAACCATTCATGACGGAGCCCTCCCCGTTCCATTTGAAAAACAAATTACCATTCAGTGTAACGCCGAATTCCGGTTCGGCCGATCCGCCAAAGCCTATGCCGAATCGGAATTCGGCGCAACAGGCTACCGCGCGCTTATTCCACCTCGAAAAAACGTTCCTTCGGAACACCGCACACCGGACAGCGGTCGGGCACGGAACCCACGACGGTGTTTCCGCAGACATTGCACACGTAAATGGGCGCAGCCTGCAGATCGCCGCCGCCTTCAAGCGCGGTCAAGGCGCCGCCGTACATTCCGTGATGGATTTCCTCGACAGCCATGGCGTTTTTGAACGAGGCCAGCGCGGCGTTGTGGCCTTCCTTTTCCGCTTCGGCGATGAATTCCGGATACATGACCTGAAACTCGTGACCCTCGCCCGCGATGGCCGCGCGGAGATTGTCTGCCGTACCCTTGACGCCGCCCATGACACGCAAATGCGCGTGGGCGTGCACGGTTTCCGCCGCTGCCGCCGCGCGGAACAGTTTCGCGATTTGCGGATACCCCTCGTCCTCCGCTTTTTTCGCATACGCGAGATACTTCCGGTTTGCTTGGCTTTCGCCCGCAAACGCCGCTGCAAGATTGTCCATGGTCGCCATTGAATCGTCCTCCTGTATTTGTGGGTTTCTCTTGCTTTACGCATGCGGCCCTGCCCATGCGCTTCCCGCCGCCAAGTATATCTGAAACCCCCCGTGCTTGTCATGTTTGCGAACACGATCCGGTTGCCTCAAATAAAAATCTACTCGAAACGACGATTTGAAACACGAGCCGATATTTGATAAGATTTTTAACGGCAGTGGATCGCATGGAAGGAAACGTAAGGGGATTGGAAACACGGCGTGCCCGTGTACGCGGTCCGGTGCTCCCGTCTGCTCGGATCGTGCAAATACGCGCACCCCGTAAATGTTTCCTCGATCGTTCCATCGGCGGTGCGCCCGAATGTAGGAGCCGAAGGGAGGGATGCACACGAAACGGAATCGTTGCTTCCGGGCCGCCGGACCGGTGTTGTATGATGAGTACGATCGCGCGGAGACGCGGCCGGGCGGCCGCGGACTTTCGCAAACTGGATTATCAAAGGGAGACGAACAATGCGTATCACCATTGCACTAACTTTACTCGCGGCGCTGGCGGCTCCGGCTTTTGCGGACCTGCAAAACGTGCAGGTCGGCGGATCCATCTACATCCGCGGCAACGACTGGTTCAACATGCGGGATTCGGGACAGAACGACCTTGCGTTCGTCGAGCAGCGCACGCGCCTGAATGTAAGCGCGGACTTCACGGACAATGTGTCGGTGTTCATCGAAGTGGATGACTACAGCGTCTGGGGCGAGGATTTCCGCAGCAATTACCTGACCGGCGTGGACTACCGCGGCCCGGCCCATCCCGACAATGCGTTTCTGGGACCCAATGGCGATCCGGCCATTTTCCAAGCCTACATCGAGGCCAGGGAGATGTGGGGCACGGCGCTTCGGGCCCGCATCGGACGCCAGGAAATCGAGTTCGGCAGCGGCTGGCTGGTCGGACTCGCCAACGAGGGCAACTATCCCTTCGGCGTGTCGTTCGACGCGCTGCGCCTGACCTATGCCACGGACCAATTCAGCGTGGACGCCGTTGCGGCCAAACTGGCCGAAAACAGCCCGAATTTCGAGGACGGCGACGCCGATTTCTACGCCTTGTACGGCAGTTATCTGGGCATCCAGGACGTGACCCTCGACGCGTACTGGATGTTCGTGCGCGACGCCGCGACGTTGGGCGTAAAGGGCAGCCTGGACGTCCACACGTTCGGTCTGCGCGGCGCCGGAACGATCGGCGCGTTCGATTTCGACGCCGAGGCCGCGTATCAACGGATTGACTATCTCGGCGCCTCGTCGGATGCGTGGGGCGCGAATCTTGAAGCCGGCTACACGTTCGACACGGGATGGTCGCCCCGTCCATTCCTCGGATTCGCCTTCTTCGAGGGCGTCAACGACAACAACGACGACGCGCCGTTCAACCGCCTGTTCTCGGCGTGGGAATACGACATGTTTCTGGATGTGGCCAATGTCGATCTGTCGAACTGCTGGGTCGGCCGGGCCGGCGTGGGGGTGACGCCCTGCGAAAAGATCAAATTGCAACTGTGCGGCGCCTACTTCGGCGTGGTCGAAGACTTCGGCGGGAGCAGCGATGCCGCATGCGAATTGATGCTTTCCGGCACATACGACTACTCCCCGGATCTCAGTTTCGGCGCCGGCTATTGCCATCTATTCGCGCTGGATGCGCTGGAAGACGGCACGGCCTTCATCCTGACGAACGGCCTTACACGGCCGGTCTTCACCGACGATGCGGATCACCTCTTCTTCGAAACGAAGATCAAGTTCTGATCGATCCGGCGCCACGTCCCAAGCCTCCCGCAATTCAACGCGGGAGGCTTTTTTCTTGCAGGCCTGTTGCCGGCATGCGGATAAAGGAAAAGCCCCAGCCGAGACTGGGGCTTTCGACAAGTGTATCTCCGTCCGTCTAGAGGGCGGTCACGTTTGTCGCTTCGGGGCCTTTCTTGCCCTGCGCCGCTTCGTATTGAACGACTTGGCCATCTTTCAGGCTCTTGAACCCGCCCATCTGGATGTTGGAATGATGGACAAACAAATCGTTGCCTCCGTCATCCGGCGTGATGAACCCGTACCCTTTGTCATCATTGAACCACTTTACTGTACCACGTGCCATTTTGTTCTCTTCTCCGAAGGATTCGTTGTGTTCGGGCCGAATCCCTGGTCTGCCCGGGACATTTTGTCCGTGTCGTGCAACCGTTGATGGACTACCCATCTCTAGAACACAAACAACAATATAACACATCAACACTTGAAGTGCAAATTATTTCCCGCTTTTTTTCGGGGGGCGGATTTCGCCTCGTTGCGCAAGGCGCGCGCGAAAGAAAAACGCGGAGGCGACGGATCGGCAATTCGACTAGCGCTTGGCGGCGCGTTGTGCGAGCCACGCGCATTGCTGGCGCAGGCGCTGCATCCATTCGATGGCGTTCAAGCCCGCCAGTTCGCCGCCCAGTTGCACGAGTTGATAGGACACCGTCGCCACATGCTTGATGCCGACGGCGTAATACAGCGCCACTTCCTCCTGGTAGGATAGCGATCGGAATCGTGTGTAATTGTCAAGCAGCAAGTTGGTGCGATAGGACAGCCTGTCATCGGCGAATGCCGTCCGGATGCAAAGGTTGGACAGCGCGTACGCGAGGTCTTCGAGATAGCAGCCGGCCCCCGCGAATTCAAGATCGATCAAGGCCGTCAGCCGGTTGCCGTCGAAGAGCAGGTTGCCGCCGTGATAGTCGCCGTGGATCAATCCCGTCTCGAAATTGTTGCGCGCATCCCAGTTCAGTTTTTGCGCCGCTTCGTGAAGAAACAGCGCCAGGTCGTTGCAACAGTCCGTGGCGATGTTTTCGTCGCCCTGGGTCTTCGCGAGTTCGTACAATTGGCCGAAAGAGGCCCGCGGGACCTCGCTGAACCGCCACATGCGCGCGTCGCGCGGCGGGCATGGAAAATCCCGGCAGACGTGATGGAAACGGCCGAGGGTTTCGGCGGCGATCCGGAGGGTTTCCTGGGAAATCTGCATCGGCTCGCCCGTTACGAACGCCTGCAGTTCAAGCGCCCATGTGTCGAGTTCGACGATTCCTTTGCCGTCCTTGGCGCGTTGGATGCGCGCCACGGCGATGCCGTTTTCGGCGAGATGATCCGACAGGCGGTGCTGAAAGCGGAGCGAATCGAGGATCACCGGATCGCGCCGGTATGTCTTGACGAGAAATTTTCCGGCGGACGTGTTGATCACCAGTTTGCGGTGCCGCCGCTGGTGGGCGTCCTCCAATTGCCGGGGCGTTTCCACTTCGCCCAGATCGTAATGTTTCCGGATGACGTCGGCAAGTACGTCAAATTCGTTGATGGCCTGCTTCACGGTACGTTCAGCGTCTTTTCCGATTCCACGTTCTTGAACAACTCTTCCTTCCTGAACCACGTCGGTTTCATTTTGCGTGGGCTGTACAATTTTTCGGACTGATCCACGTAATGCGGCGAATTCGGATCGCCGCTCTGTCCCCACGCGACCAGACTATACGACTCGATGCCGTCCTTGTGCAAGAACGAGATCATGAGCGAACCGCTCCCGTTGTACGCGACGTACCGGCCCGATCCTTTTTCCTCCTCGCGCATCGCCACGTCGAAGACCGTCTCCGTGAGGTTGCGCTTGTCCTTTCCGCCGCCGAAATCGCCCGCGTCGCACGGGAAATACTTTCCGCCGCGTCCGATTCGGTGGATATCGCCCCATTTCACTTCCGCCGAGCCGTATTTGTTTTTCAGATCGGCAAGGGTCTCGGCAAGCCGATCGATCATCGCGGCCTGATCGGCTTCGGACAGCGGCTGTCCGTCCGCCACGGCCACGATGTCAATGTCCTTCTCGCATTTCAGCCGCCAGAATTTGACCACGGTGCAGATCGCGCAATCCTTCACATACCGGCCGTCCCATTCCAGGATCGCCTGGACGGTTTGGGCGATGTCCGGTTCGCTCATCCGGGCGGCGCCGCCGCCGGTGGAAGCGGCCGCCAGCGCCGCTTGCCACGGTTTGGCAAGGATGTCGTACACGTCGAGCGTGTAGGCGATGGCTTCATCTTGGGTGACCGAATCATCCGCGTCGAGCAATTCGAGCAGCCGCGCCCCTCGCGGGCTCTGCTTGTCCCATGACACGTTGAAAATATAGGGCTTGTACTTGTCCGCCGTCATCGGCGAATCCCTCATCATGACTGCGGGGCTGCAATTGCAGTTCTGGAAATAACCCTGCGGCGGATTTTTGATCTGCACCAAATCCCGGATGTCGTGGAACCCCCGCCAGCGCGTGTCGTTCGTTCCGCCGGGAATCGGCGCGGAGGGATTCACGCCTTCGGGCCGGATCGGCGTGCAGCCGTTGCGCACGTACTGGATGTTTCCGTCGCGATCCGCGAACAAAATGTTTTGCTCCATCAACTGATTCATGCCGAGCGCGGCGTAAAATTCGTCGCAATTCTTCGCCAAGAGCATGTTGTACATCTGCTCGAACACGCCCATCTGATCAATGTAGGGCGAGGCGCCGCAGTAAGCGATGCCTTTCGCCTCGTCCGGTTCCTCGACCAGCGGGCCGTACACCGAATACAGCGCCGGTTTGACGACGGGGCCCTTGTCCTTGACATTGATGGTAATCGCGGCCGCGTCGAAGGTCTTCCACGCGCCCTCGTATTCGTACTGAAACAGGTTTTGCGGGTTCAGTTTGACCATGTAGACATCCGAGGTGTCGGGTCCGCCCGTGGTGCAGGCCCATGCCACATGCGCGTTGTGGCCCAGCGCCGGCAAGGGCGATCCGACGAGGAAATAGCCGCAGAGGTCGCCTTCCCGGACGTGCATCCGCGCCTCGTAAAAGACCGCCAGCCCTTCCCACGTCAGGTGCGGATCGGTCATCAGGATCGGGCATCCGTCCGCCGACCGCGACGGCGCGACGGCGTAGGCGTTGGAACCGAACGGGGGCGCTTCCTTCTTGTTGTGGAGATCGTCCTGGATCGTGCCCAGCGGCCACTGCAGGATCATGACGCGTCCAATGGCCGCGCATTGCCACCCATGCAATTCCGTGGCAAACGGCGGGTTCTTTTCGGGGTGCTCCGCCACATACGCCTTGACGCCTTCCATGAAACGCTCGGCGATCAAGCGCAAATGGGCCGGCGCCTTGTTCCAGTATTCTTGGCACCGTTCCGCGTTGCGAATGAGGCGCATCGCGTAGTCAATCTCGAGAATGTCCCCTTCGTCGCCGAACGCTTCCGCCATCGTACCCGTCGCGGTCCGGATGTTCTTGTACAAGTCTTCCAGGCGATCCTCCGCCTGCGCATAACCGAGGGCGTACGCGCCGTCGGCGAGCGTGTCCGCAAAAATGTGCGGGACGCCCCACGTGTCCCGATACAGCGTGGCCATGCCCGCCTGGGCGGAGGCCGGAACAAGGATCGCCAGTCCAAGCAAAACGATGTGTTTCCGCATGTTCCACTCCCGTTCAAGACAATCCGGCGTTGAACCGATCGATCGCCGGACGCCAGTATTCCACCGATTCCTTCAAATCCGCGACGACCCGCGCGTCCATGGGCAGGCGTTCGCGGTGCGATATCTCCAGCAGCAAGGCGCAGGATTCGGCGCCTGACTCGCGCAGCGTGGCCAGGATTTCCCCGGGCACGATTTTTCCGCGCGCATTATACTCGGATACGAACGGATAATGCCCCCCCTTGTCGCGAAGGCTTTGCTTGATATGAATGCAGGGGCTGACCTTCGCGAACGCGCGCAGCCACGCATGCGGATTGGTGTCGTCGGGATTCGCGGACGTGACGTCGCCGTGGTCCACGTCGAGGCACAGCCGCATCGGAATCGCGAAACCTTCCACGCACCGCGCCAGCAGGCCGCGCGTTTCCGCGATGGTTTCGCCGAGTTCGCGCGGAATGGACATCGGCTCGAACATCAGATAACGCAGCCCCGCTTCCCCGGCGTGGTGCGCAATCTCGCGCCACGCGGCAATGCCCTGCTCGATGCGTTCGGCCCGGCGCGCCGGATCCGCGTTGTCCCGAACACTGAGGATGCCGAAATGACTGCCCATGCCTTCCGCGCCCAATGCGCGCGAAAGACGGGCGAACCGCTTGAACCAGTCAATCCAGACCCGCCGGATCGCCTCGTTGGGATGCAGGACGTGGTTGACGCGCGTGAAGGCCGAGGTAAACGTCGTTTCAATCCGCACGCCCTTTCGCGCGCATAGATCGCGGATCGTTTCCGCTTCGCGGGCAACCAGCGATTCCGGCAAAAAGGGATTCAGCAAATCCGCCGTGAACTGGACCGTGTCGAGGCCCAGTTCGTCGGAAACGACGCCAATCCAGTCCGCCGGTTCCGGAAACCGGTTGATCGCAAAACCCGTGTTGATGCCCAGGGTGATTTTCATGCCGCCGACACTCCGCGTTCCGCCGTCAACAACGCCCGCTGTTCCAAGGATCCATCCTGTTCCCGTGTCATTTCAAGGGCGTGTCGTCCGTCGTCCATACGGTCAGGTTGGTGAGATCGCGCGGCTTGGACCACCACAGGCCGGCCAATGCGAACGCAACAACGAACATGAGGAGATTGCCCACCATGCCCGCATAATAGGTGTCGATCGGCTTGCTCAGCCACTGCGCCAGGCCGGCCGGCAGGCCCCACGCGGTCTGCATGACGTCCTTCGTGACCCAGCCCAATTCCAGGAGGCTTATCCATGCCGAGAAGATCAACGTGCAGACGATGCCCGCCGCCACGGCCCGCCCGTCCCCGCGCTTGGTCAGGAAGCCCAGCAGGTACAGGCCCAGCAAGCCGCCCGCCGTCAGCGCGCCCAATTTGGTGGCCGTGTCCTGAAGCGTCTTGCTGTTGGCCATCATGAGGGCCGCGGCGCCGCCCACCATGAACACCGACGCGCCCATCGAAACCGCCTTGGCCGCGATGACGTAGTTGCGTTCGGAGGCGTTCCGGGCCACGTGCCGCTTGTAGATGTCCACGATGCTGACCGCCGACACGGCGTTGATGCTCGACGACAGCGACGACATGGCCGCGGCCAGCACCCCCGCAATCACCAGCCCCGAAACGCCGGGCGGCAAATATTTCACCACGAAATAGGGAAGGATCTGATCGGCCTTCTGCGCGCCGGTCAGCATGGCCGTTGCCTCCGGCGTGGGATGAAACTTGAAAAAGACGTATAGGGTGGTGCCGAGAAACATGAAGAACGCCCATGTCGGCACGCTGCACAGGCAGCAAATCCAGATGGCCTTGGTGGCCTCGCGCGGATTTTTCGACGCGCAATATTTCTGGATCACGTTCTGGTTGCTGCTGTATTCCGTCAGCCAGCCCGTCAACCCCACCAGAAGCATCATCAGGACGGTCTTTTCCGTCAGCGAAAAGCCCCACGCCGCCCGTTCGAGCGACCCCGTGGCCGAATTGAGGTCGCCCAGCATGAATTTGCCGTCCTCGAACGCCGTCTTGATCACCGTGGCCAGCCCGCCGTCAATGTGATAGACGGCCAGAAACAGGCAGGCGAAGCCACCGCCCCACAGCAGGAACGACTGAAAAAAATCGGTCCAGATGACCGCTTCGATGCCGCCCATGATCGTGTAGAACGACGTAATGACGCCCCCGATGAGAATGCACACATACGGGTCCAGCCCGGTCATCTGCCGCACCAGCAGCGACACGAGATACAGGATGAGGCTCAGCCGGATCAACTGGCCGAACACGAACATCAGCGCCGCATACAGGCGAACACCCGGACCGAACCGGCCTTCGAGATACTCAAACGCCGACACCACGTGCGCCTTGCGGTAAAACGGCAGAAAGATCAGGGAAGCCAGAAACACGCCCAACGGAAGCATCAAACAGGGAAGGAAACGAAGATAGGCCGTCTTGTAGGCATCCGCCGGATACGCCATGAACGTAATGGAACTGATGGACGTCGCGAACATGGACAGGCCGATCAGCCAGCCCGGAAACGAGCGGTTCCCCAGAAAATAGCCTTCCGTGGTGCGGCCCCGCCGGGCAAAAATCGGACCCATCGAAGCCATCGCCAAAAAATACACCACCAATATGACCCAGTCGAGAACCGTGAACCCCGTCATGAAATATCTCCAAAGGACCCGATACCGCAGTCAATCATTCGCGACAGGGTAGCAATTTGCCCCGCATCATGCAAACCCGCGCGTTCAGCGCTAAATCCACGTGCAAGGAACGCGGCAAGGATGCCGCGTCTACGGTAGAAGCGGCATTTTGCCGCTTTTCCGCCGCCCCAAACATCAAACGTGTAACGGTGAGGGTCGTCGGGGAGGGTTGTCGGGGACGCCGCCCCCCTGTCGCATGTGGGATCACCGTCTGGGCTTGTTCGACAGGTGCTTGAGGTGGTAGAGGAATTCAAGTGCCTCGCGGGGACTGAGCGCGTCAATATCGGTGGACTCGAGTTCCTTTTCGACGGCGCTTGGCTCGGCGGACGGCGTTTCGGGTCCGAATAGATACATCTGCTGCGGCAAGCCCACGGAGGCCGGGTTGCCCGCTTCGAGGCTTTCAAGGATGCCGCGCGCGCGTTCGATGACGGGCGGCGGCAATCCCGCGAGTTTGGCGACCTGGATGCCGTAACTGTGGTCCGCGCCGCCGTCCACGATACGGTACAGGAACACGACCTTGCCGCCCCATTCGCGCACGGCGACGTTCACGTTTTTCGCGTGTTCGAGTTTGTTGGCGAGATCGGTCAATTCGTGGTAATGCGTGGCGAAGAGTGTCTTCGCGCGGATGTGATCGTGGATGTGCTCGGCCACGGACCACGCAATGCTGATCCCGTCGAAGGTGCTGGTCCCGCGCCCGATTTCGTCGAGCACGATCAGGCTGCGTTCGGAAGCCGAATTCAGGATGTTCGCGGTTTCGATCATCTCGACCATGAACGTGCTTTCGCCGCGCACGAGGTTGTCCGACGCGCCCACGCGGGTAAAGATGCGGTCCACGACGCCTGCGCGGACTTCCGCCGCCGGCGTGAAACTGCCGATTTGCGCCATCAACGCGATCAGCGCCACTTGGCGCAGGTACGTGGACTTGCCCGCCATGTTCGGCCCCGTCACGATCTGCAGGAAGGCCGATGACGGATCGAGCACGGTGTCGTTCGGCACGAAATCGCCGCGGGACATCAAATCCTCGACGACCGGATGCCGTCCATCGCGGATGCGCAGTTCGTTCGAGGTGTCCACCGTCGGCTTGCAGTAGCCCTTCGTGGCCGCGACTTCCGCAAACGACAGCAGCGCATCCACCGTCGCCATCGCGTCAGCCGTTTCCTGGATGCGCCGCGCCTCGGCAGCCACACGTTCGCGGAGCGCCACGAAGAGGTCGTATTCGAGTTTTTGCATCCGTTCCTGCGCGGTAACGATTTCCTCCTCGCGCGATTTCAGCCGCGGCGTCACGAAGCGTTCGGCATTGACCAGTGTCTGTTTGCGTTCGTAGTCCGCCGGCACGAGATTGAGATTGCCCCGGCTCACCTCGATGAAGTAGCCGAAGACCTTGTTGTAGCCGACCTTGAGGTTCGGGATGCCCGTGCGCGCGCTTTCCTCGCGCTGCAACGTCGCGATCCAGTCGCGCCCGCCGCGCACAAGCGATCGCAAATGATCGAGATCCTCGTGATAGCCGTCCTTGAACAGGTTGCCCTCGGTGATCGGCACGGGCGGCTCGTCAACGATCGCCGCGCGAATCCAGCCCGCCACGTCGTCGAGCGAGTCCATGCCGTCGCGCAACGCCGCCAGCATCGGCGCTTCGGCTTCCGCGAGGATTGCGCGCAACACGGGCGCCTGTTCGAGCGAACGCCCCAGGGCGAGCAGATCGCGCGCGTTGCCCGATTTCGACGTGAGGCGTCCCAGCAGCCGTTCGAGATCGGCCACGTCCTGCAACGCTTCTTTCAGGCGGATCCGCAATTCGGCGTCGCCGAAGAGGTTCTCGACCGCGTCGAGCCGCTGCCGGATGGCCTCGACATCCACCAGCGGATGCAGGATCCAATGCCGCAGTTTGCGCCCGCCCATGCTCGTGTGTGTGCGGTCGAGCACGCCGAGCAGCGTGCCTTGCTTGCGCCGGTCGGCCAGCGACTCGACCAGTTCGAGGTTGCGTTGCGTGTTGCCGTCGAGCACGACGAAATGCGACGGACTGTAATGCCGCGGATACCGCAGATGCGGCACGCATCCGCGCTGCGTGTCCTTCACATAGGCGAGCACCGCGCCCGCGCAACCCGTCGCTTCCGGCAAGTCTTCGAGGCCAAGTCCCTTCAGCGTGCTCAGGCCGAATTGGTCAAGCAGCCGTTCGCGCGCAACCTCCGGATCGAAGTCATGTTCGGGCCGCGGCGTGAAGCAAACCGCGTCGAAACGCCGCTTGAGGCGTTCGAGCGCCTTTTCGTCGAGATCGGCGGGGATCAACACCTCCGTTGGGGCCATGCGCGTCAACTCGTCCTGAATGACGCGTTCCGGGTCGCCGTCAATCCGCGCCGCCAAAAACTCGCCGGTCGTTACGTCCACGAACGCGAGGCCGGCCTGTCCCCCATGCACGCTCAACGCCGCGAGATAATTGTTCGCCGTCTCATCGAGCAGATTCGGCTCCATGACGGTGCCCGGCGTGATCGTGCGAATGACTGCGCGCTTGACGATCCCCTTCGCCTCGGCGGGGTCTTCGATCTGGTCGCAAATCGTGACCGTCTTGCCGGCGCGGATTAGTTTCGCCACGTAATTGTCCACGGCGCGAAACGGCACGCCCGCCATCGGCACGCGGTCGCCCTTGTCCGTTCCGTCCCGCGACGTGAGCGTCAGACCCAGAATGCGCGACGCCTCGATTGCGTCCTCGAAGAACATCTCGAAGAAGTCGCCCATGCGGAAGAACAGGATCGAGTCCGCGCATTCCGCCTTCGCCTGCAAATACTGCCGCAGCATCGGCGTCAAATGCCGATCCGAGATATCGCCCAGTTTTTTCCAGTTGTCGCCCATAAAACGGCATTATACAGGAGTCGGGCGTTGGGAATCAGGGAGAAAGATTGGGCCTTCCGGAATACGGCACGAACAGTCCGTGTTGGGAAAACGGTTGAACATGGAAAGGATTTGGGACGATGATGAAACCCGGCTGGATGTTTCTTGTTATTGCCGCCCTGATCGTTTTCGGCGCGAGTCTTGATCAGAAAAGCCACGCCCAGGCGTTCGAGCAGCCCGGCGCGCTGGCAACGCTGGACTTGCCCATGCCGGAACTCGCGGGCGCGCCCGCCGACTGGATCAACACGGGCGGCCGCCGTTTTGTCTTTGAACCGGGCCGGGTCCATGTGGTTCATTTCTGGACCTACGGGTGCATCAACTGCAAACGCAATCTGCCCGCTTACGGACAATGGCAGCGGAAATACGCCAAGGCGCCATTGACGGTCGTCGGCGTCCACACGCCGGAAAGCGAAAAGGAAAAGGATCCCAAAAACGTCGCCCAAGAAACGAGGAAATTGGGCATTACGTACCCGGTGTTGATGGACATTCATGCCGTCAACTGGAAGCGCTGGGAACAGCAGGTGTGGCCCACGGTGTACCTGGTGGACAAGCGCGGCCACGTCCGGGCCTATTGGGTCGGCGAACTGGAGTGGCAGGGCGCGGGCGGAACGCGCATCATGGAGCGTCTCATCGAGGAACTCCTTCGGGAACCATTTTCCCCTACGCCGGACGGTGACACGAACTCGTTCGGTTATTGATCCCGGCCGATTGGGTTACCTGGGGAGGATTCTTTCCTTCCCCTTTTCCGTTTCATGCGTCATTCCGTGGCGTTTTCGGAGGGCGTGAACGGCGGCGGAAAATTCTTCAATGCGGCTTGAAAAAATGCTTGACAGGGGTTTTTGCATATGGTATAGTTCTTGCTGTTTTCTTGAAAGGCGAGATCTGTCTTTGTGCGGACAACGGCGTGCAAGCCCGGTTGGCGCCGGCAAGCGGCGGCCGGCGGAACCAAGGGCAAGGGACGAGTTTCCTTTGCAGTGCAAATCATTGTTGCCATTCTTCTTATGGACTCGTGGGCGAGCGGCCTTCAAAACGGTCTGGATACAAGCAACGTTCGATTGCGGCGGGCGTGTCCGCTGTTTTTCGGCGGAAGGCTGAATGCCGGCGAGGTATAGGTACTGGATGAATCGGATTGTCCATCAACACACCGCGGAAGGGGTACTTTCATGGCTGTAGCACGACAATATCCCATCGAACGTCCTTTGCTGGGGCGGATCCAAGACGAGGCCAATTTGCCGGATCTCATCGAGATCCAGACGAAATCGTATTCGGATTTTCTCCAGTGGGACGTGCCTCCGGACGAACGCAAGCGCGACGGCCTGCAGGATGTTTTTCTGGAGGTGTTTCCCATTGTGTCGCCCGACAACCTGACCCGGCTCGAATTCGTGAACTATTCGTTCACGCCGCCGAAATACACGATTTCGGAGTGTCAGAACCGGGGATTGACCTATGCGGCGTCGCTGAAAGCCCTGCTGCGACTCGTCCGTTTCGAGGAAGTCGGCACATCGGGCGATTTGCGCGAACGGCTGATGGTGGAGCAGGAGGTGTTTCTGGGCGAATTGCCGCTCATGACACCAACCGGCACCTTCATCATCAACGGGGCTGAACGGGTCATTGTCAGCCAACTACACAAATCCCCCGGCGTTTCGTTTGAAACGAAGATCCATCAGAACGGCAAATCGCTGTTGTCGGCGCGGATCATTCCCTACCGCGGCGCCTGGCTCGAATTCGAATACGACATCAACGATGTGCTGTGGCTGACGATAGACCGGCGGTCACGCCTGCTTGTCACAACGCTTCTGCGCGCGCTGGGCCACGAGAACAACGCCGAAATCCTGGCCCTTTTCTACAAGGTCGAGACAATAGCCGTCGTGCGCGGGCGTCTCAAGGCGGGCAACAAGCCGTTGCCGCTCAACGACGCCGTCGGGCGTATCGCGGCGGACGACATTGTAGACCCGGAAACGGGCGAGATCCTCGTGGACGCGGGCATGGATCTGACGGAGGCGGCGCTGAGCCGCATTATGAAATCGAACGTCAAGGAGTTCATGCTGCTCGACGCCGAGGACGTAAACCGGGATGCGGCGATTGTCAACACGCTTCAAATGGACAACACCGAGACCATCGCGGACGCGTTGCGGGAGATCTATTCGCGCATCCGCCCCGGGGATCCGGCGACGGACGCGACGACGCGCACGTTTTTCCAGAAATTGTTCTTCGATCCGAGCCGGTACGACTTTGCGCCGGTGGGTCGTTACAAAATCAACCGGAAACTGGGATTGCGCATCCCGCAGGAAACCAAAACGCTCACGAAGGAAGACGTCATCGCGACGCTGCAATACCTGGTCCGCCTGAAGGGCGGCGAGGGCGTGCTGGACGACATTGACCATTTGGGCAACCGCCGCGTGCGGGCCGTGGGCGAACTGCTGTCGAACCAGATCCGCATCGGGTTGGTCCGCATGGAGCGAACCGTCCGCGAACGCATGAATTTCCAAGACGAGGAACAGTTGACGCCGCAGACGCTGGTCAATCCGAAGCCGGTCAGCGCGGTGATCAAGGACTTTTTCGGCCGCAGCCAGTTGTCGCATTTCATGGATCAGATCAATCCCTTGGCCGAACTGACCCACAAGCGGCGTCTGAGCGCGCTCGGCCCCGGCGGTCTCAACCGCGACCGGGCCGGCTTCGAGGTGCGCGACGTTCACGCCACGCATTACGGCCGCATTTGTCCGATCGAAACCCCCGAAGGCCCGAACATCGGCTTGATGGCCTCGCTTTCGACCTATGCCCGCATCAATGAATACGGTTTCCTCGAAACCCCCTATCGCAAGGTCGAAAACGGCAAGGTCACGAACAAGATCGAATGGCTCTCGGCCTACGACGAGGACAACTATGTGATAGCGCAGGCCAACGCCGCCGTTGACAAGCACAACCGTCTGGTGGGCGACACGGTGCTGTGCCGCCATCGCGGCGATTTCCCGAAGGTTCCGCCCCAGCAGGTGGATTACATGGACGTGTCGCCGAAGCAACTGGTGAGCGTGGCGGCGGCCCTGGTGCCGTTCCTCGAACACGATGACGCGAACCGCGCGTTGATGGGATCGAACATGCAGCGACAGGCCGTGCCGCTGTTGCGCGCCGAGGCGCCCCTTGTCGGGACCGGCCTCGAACACGTCACCGCCAAAAACGCGGGAACGGTCGTGCGCGCGGAACGGTCGGGCGTGGTCGAATACGCCGACAGCGAGGTCATTCGCATCCGGCATTCCGCGGGCAAAAAGGACAATCCCTTCCGGTCGGACGAGGATGTCTACCCGCTGAAGAAATTCGTTCGGTCGAACCAGAACACCTGCATCAACCAGAAGCCGATCGTTCAGAAGGGCGACGCTGTGCAGGCGGGCGACATCATCGCGGACGGGCCGGCCACGGACGGTGGCGAACTGGCGCTTGGTCGAAATGTGCTTGTGGCCTTTCTTCCGTGGGAAGGATACAACTTTGAAGACGCCATCCTGCTGAGCGAGGACTTGGTGGTGGGCGATGTGTTCACCTCGCTCCACATCCAAGTGTTCGAACTCGAGGCGCGCGACACGAAACTCGGTCCCGAGGAAATCACGCGCGACATTCCCAACGTCAGCGAGGATGCCTTGCGCAACCTCGACGAAACCGGCATCGTCCGCATCGGCGCGAAGGTCGCCCCGGGCGACATCCTGGTCGGAAAAGTAACGCCCAAGGGCGAAACCGAACTCGCGCCCGAGGAAAAACTCCTGCGCGCAATTTTCGGCGAAAAAGCCGAAGACGTGCGCGACGCCTCCCTGACCGTTCCGCCCGGCACGGAAGGGGTTGTCGTGGACGTCAACGTGTGCAGCCGTCGAGAGAAATCCACCGAGCACGGGTCCAAATCGGCCCTCGCCACGGAAATCAACCGGATCAAGCGGCAATACCAGGAAAAGATAGACGAAATTCGCGCGACGTTCCTGAGCCTTGTGCGCGATGAACTGGTGGGCGCGAAGATCCTGGAAGACGTCATCGATCATCGTACCGACGAGTTGGCCCTCGAAAAGGGCAAACGCGTGAAGGTGGGCCATCTTGACAAACTCGACTACAGCGTGCTGGCGCGCCTGCGGATTGACGATGAGGCGGCCCAGCATCGCTTTACCCGGCTGGTCAACATGGCCGCGATGGAGGACGCCAAACTGGTCGCCTTCCGCGACAGCCAGATTGACATGCTCCGCAAGGGCGACGAACTCCCGCCCGGCGTCATCAAACTGGTCAAGGTGTTCGTGGCGACCAAGCGGCGGATGTCCGTGGGCGACAAGATGGCCGGACGCCACGGCAACAAGGGGGTGGTGGCCAAGATCATGCGCCGCGAGGACATGCCCTTCCTCAACGACGGAACGCCGGTTGAAATCGTGTTGAATCCCCTGGGCGTGCCGTCCCGAATGAATGTCGGCCAGTTGCTGGAAACCCACCTCGGCTGGGCCGTCAAGGCCCTGGGCATGCACGTGGCCTCGCCGGTGTTCAGCGGGGCCTCGGAAGAGGAAATCCGTTCGCTGCTCCGCAAGGCCGAACTGCCGGAGGACGGCAAGGCGCAATTGCGCGACGGGCGCAGCGGAATGCCGTTCAACCATGCCGTGACGGTCGGCCAAATCTACATGATGAAACTGAACCACCTGGTGGACGACAAGATTCACGCCCGGGCCATTGGCCCGTATTCGCTGGTCACGCAGCAGCCGCTGGGCGGCAAGGCACAGTTCGGTGGGCAGCGGTTCGGCGAAATGGAAGTGTGGGCCCTTCAGGCTTACGGGGCGGCCTACACGCTCCAGGAACTCCTTACGATCAAGTCCGACGACATCGCTGGGCGCACGAAGGCCTACGAGGCAATCGTCAAGGGCGACCGGGAAGTCGAACCGGGCACGCCCGAATCGTTCAATGTGTTGGTGCGCGAAATGCAGAGTCTTTGTCTCGATGTGATCAAACTGGTGCGCGTTGAAGGCGCCGCGGATCACGAGGACGACGAAGAAGAACCCGTGGAGGAATAAGACCTTGGCCAAGTACATACCAACCACCGGAGAGCGTTTCGATTCGCTGGCCATTCGGCTGGCATCGCCCGAGGAGATCCTAAAGTGGTCGCGCGGCGAGGTCAAGAAGCCCGAAACCATCAACTACCGCACCTTCAAGCCGGAAAAGGACGGTCTCTTCTGCGAGCGCATTTTCGGCCCCGTGAAGGACTGGGAATGCGGCTGCGGCAAATACAAGAAGGTCAAGCACCGCGGGATTACCTGCGATCGGTGCGGTGTCGAAATCACGGAATCCAAGGTTCGTCGCGAGCGCATGGGCTGCATCCGGCTGGCCGTGCCCGTGACGCACATCTGGTTTTTCAAGACCACGCCGAGTTGCATCGGCAACCTGCTCGACCTTTCGATTCGCATTCTTGAGCGCATCATCTATTTCGAGCATTACATTGTCATCGATCCGGGCGACACCTCGCTTGAAAAGATGCAGACGCTCACCGAGGACCAGTATCAGGATGCGCGATCCGAATTCGGCGACCGGTTCAAGGCCAAAATGGGCGCCGAAGCCATCAAGGAACTTCTGGAGGAAATTGACATAGACGCGCTGTCGGCCGAACTGCACAACCAGTTCGCCCACACGACGTCGCTTCAGTCCCGCGCGAAGGCCATCAAGCGCCTCAAGGTGGTCGAGGCGATCCGCAAGTCGGGCAACAATCCCGCGTGGATGGTCCTCGACGTGGTGCCGGTCATCCCGCCGGATTTGCGGCCGCTCGTCCCGCTGGAAGGCGGACGCTACGCCACGAGCGATCTGAACGATTTGTACCGCCGCGTCATCAACCGCAACAACCGCCTGAAGCGTCTCATCGAACTCCGTGCGCCCGAAGTCATTTTGCGCAACGAGAAACGCATGCTCCAGGAAGCGGTGGACGCGCTGTTCGACAACGGCCGGCACGGGCGCACCGTGCTGGGCGCCGGCAACCGCCCGCTGAAATCCCTGAGCGACATGCTCAAGGGCAAACAGGGCCGTTTCCGCCAGAACCTGCTCGGCAAGCGCGTGGACTATTCGGGCCGTTCGGTCATCGTGGTCGGGCCGGAACTCAAACTGCACCAGTGCGGTCTGCCCAAGAAGATGGCCCTCGAACTGTTCGAACCCTTCATCATTCACGAGATCAAGAAACGCGGCATCGCCACGACCATCAAGGCCGCCAAACGCGCCATCGCGCAGGGCCGCACCGAAGTCTGGGACATCCTCGAAGACGTCATCACGGATCACCCCGTTCTGTTGAACCGCGCGCCGACGCTGCACCGGCTGGGCATCCAGGCCTTCCAGCCCGTTCTCATCGAAGGAAAGGCCATACGGATTCATCCGCTGGTCTGCCGCGCGTTCAACGCGGACTTCGACGGCGACCAGATGGCCGTCCATGTGCCGCTGATGCCCGCCGCGCAACTCGAAGCGCGCCTGCTCATGCTTTCGACGACCAATATCTTCTCACCGTCCGACGGACGGCCGATCGTGACGCCCAGCCAGGACATTGTTTTGGGCATCTCTTGGATGACCAAGCACCGCCCCGGCGTAAAGGGTGAATGGAAGAAGGAGTGGACCGGCAAAAACGGCGAGATTCTTAAACCGGGCCGGGTCTACGATTCCGTGGCGTCCGTGATTATGGCCTACAATCTGGGCGCGGTGGACATTCACGCCGCCATCAAGATTCGGTATGACGGCAAAATTGTGGACACGACCGTGGGCCGGGTGCTTTTCCTAGACGCCTTGGCGCCGGAAATCCGCCTCGACGACGTCAACAAAGAACAGAACCAATCGTCCATCGGCGACATCATCGCGCGCGCCTATGCCCGCCATGGCCACAACAAGACCGTCGAACTGCTCGACAAACTCAAGGCCGTGGGGTTCAAGTACGCAACGCTCGCCGGCATTTCGATCGCGGTCAGCGACATGATCGTGCCCGCCGCCAAAAAGGAATTGATCGCTTCCACGGAAAAAGAGGTCGTTCGCATTGACGAAATGTACCAAAACGGCCTGATTACCGAAGGCGAACGCTATAACATGATCATTGACCAGTGGACCGCCACCACCGAGCGTGTGTCCGCGGCCATGCTCGAGGAAATGGCGAAGAACGAACAGGGTTTCAGCGGCATCTACCTCATGTTCTCCTCGCAGGCGCGCGGCACCAAGCAGCAGATCCGACAGTTGGCCGCCATGCGCGGTCTCATGGCCAAGCCTTCCGGCGACATCATCGAATCGCCCATCATGTCGAACTTCCGCGAGGGACTGACGGTCATCGAATATTTCATCTCGTCGCACGGTGCGCGCAAAGGCCTGGCGGATACGGCGCTCAAGACCGCCGACGCCGGTTATCTCACGCGGCGTCTCGTGGACGTTTCACAGGACGTGACCATCGAGGAAGAAGACTGCGGAACGCTGAATGGCATCTGGGTCGAAGCGTTGATGGACGGCGAAAACGAGGTGGCGTCCATCGAGGAACGCATCTTCGGGCGTTTCGCGCTCGACGACATCATGGTGCCGGGCCAAGCCGAACCGATCGTCCGCGCCAACGAAATGATTACGGAAGAAAAGGCCGCGAAGATCAAGGCGGCGGGCCTGCCGGGCGTGCGCATTCGATCCGTCATGACCTGTCAATCCAAGCGCGGCGTGTGCCAGCGGTGCTATGGGCGCAACCTGGCCACGGGACAACTCATCGAACTGGGCGAGGCGGTCGGCATCATTTCGGCGCAGTCCATCGGCGAACCGGGAACTCAGCTGACGATGCGCACATTCCATATCGGCGGCGCGGCCAGCCGACAGGTCGAATCCACCGAAATCAAGGCCTACGACGGCGGCGTCATCGAGTTCCGCAACGTGCGCACCGCCGTCAACCGGGAAGGCAAGACCGTCGTCGTGAACCGGGGCGGCGAACTCATCATTTTCGGCCCCGAGCAAAAGGAAGTCCAGCGCGCGCTGACACCCCCCGGAGCGGTCCTGCTGGTCGAAAACCAGCAGAAAGTCCGCAAGGGGCAGGTTATCATGGAGCGCGATCCGTACAACGATTCGATCGTCGCGGAGGCCTCCGGCCTGGTCCACTTGGAAGGCATGATTGAGGGTATCACCATGCGCGTGGACATCAATCCCGACACGGGCCTTGAAGAACGCGTGATTACCGATCACAAGCAGGATCTGCACCCGCAGATCTCCATTCTCGGCAAGCATGATGAGGTGTTGACGTTCGCCACCATCCCTGCGCAGACCCATGTGCTGGTCAAGGACGGCGACAAGGTGCGCGCGGGCGATCTGCTCGCCAAGGCCCCGCGCCAGTTGAGCAAGACGAAGGACATCACCGGCGGTCTGCCGCGTGTCGCCGAACTTTTCGAGGCGCGCCAGCCGAAGGATCCGGCCGTCATCAGCCATATTGACGGCATCATCGAACTCGGCGCCGCCGCCAAGGGCATGCGCAAGGTCAAGGTCGTGCCGCAAGTCGGCAAGGAACGCATCTACACCATTCCGCCCGGAAAACATCTCAACGTCCAGGCGGGCGACCGCGTGTATGCCGGCCAGCGCCTGACCGACGGCCCGGTCATCCTGAACGACATCCTGGAAGTCCAGGGCGAGGACGCGCTGCGCAAGTACTTGCTCGATGAGGTTCAATTGGTGTACCGCCTTCAGGGCGTGCGTATCAACGACAAGCATATCGAGACTATCATCCGCCAGATGCTGCGCAAGGTCCGCATCAAGGACGATCCCGGCGACACCGTTTTCCTCGCCCATGAAGAAGTGGACAAAATCCGGTTCCGCGAGGTCAACGAGGAAACCCAGCGGCGCAACGGGCGGCCCGCCGAAGCCGAACCGCTGCTTCAAGGCGTGACCAAGGCGGCGCTAAGCACCGAAAGTTTCGTGGCGGCGGCCTCGTTCCAGCAAACGACGCGCGTTCTCACCGAGGCGGCGCTCTCCGGCAAGCGCGACCATCTGCGCGGCCTTAAGGAGAACGTCATCATCGGCCACCTGATTCCGGCCGGCACGGGTAGTCCGCATTACCAGGACACCCAGGTCGTCCTCAATGAAACCGTCAGCCAGGACTTCTCCGACGAACTCGAAGTCGGCATTCAACTAACCGGCGAGGACGAGTTGGACGAAGCCGCTTCCTGATTCGATCGCATTGGAAAGAACCCGTTGAAAGCGGCTCTTTCGCCGTGGACGAAGTGGGTGGGTGGGCTTCACTCGAAAGGTGAAATCTATCCCGTGTCTCTTTCGTCCATGGGGACCGACAAACGCCTTCGACGCCCACTGACGAATCAAGATTGAAACGTCCCGCCCGCGGAATGCCGCCTCACCATTCGAGCGGCCACGCGTGATTGAGCGCGCCGTGGCCATGGCCGAGCGGGTAACTTTGGCGTATCGCTTCGGTCAGGTATTCTTTGGCGCGCTGGACGGCGTCGGGCACGTCGTATCCGCGCGCCAGACATGCCGTAACGGCCGCCGAATAGGTGCAGCCCGTGCCGTGCGTGTTTCGCGTTTCGATGCGTGGCGCATCGAAGGTCCGCTGGGCGAATCCATCGAACAGATAATCGCGCGCGACGTCCTGCTGCAAGTGGCCGCCCTTGATCAAGACATACTTCGGGCCGAATGCGTGTATGCGTTTCGCGGCGTCGGGGATGTCGTCGGCCGATGCGATGCGCCGGTTCGCAAGAATTTCGGCCTCGGGGATGTTTGGCATGACGATCAGGGCATGGGGCAGCAGCCGGTTGCACAGTGCGTTGCGCGCGTCGGCCCGCAACAGCGTGTCGCCGCTCTTGGCCACCATGACGGGATCCACGACGAGATTCCGGATGTCGTGCGCCCGGATCGCCTCCGCAACCGCCTCGACGATATGCGCGTTCGACAGCATGCCCGTCTTGGCGGCATCTATGCCGATATCTTCGGCTACGGCGCGAATCTGCCCGGCCACGAATGCGGGCGGCAGATCGAAGATGTCGGTTACCGCCACCGTGTTCTGCGCCGTCACCGCGGTCACCGCCGCCATGCCGTGCACGCCCAGCATGGCAAATGTCTTGAGATCAGCCTCGATGCCCGCGCCGCCGCCGGAATCGCTGCCGGCGATCGTCAGGGCGCAGCAAACGCCGCGAAGCGGGGCGATCTCATCCTTTGGCGACATCGGCAAATTGCTCCGCAAGGATGTTCTTTTTGATCTTGCCAGTGGCTGTTTTGGGCAATTCGGGAACAAACCGGACGTAACGCGGACATTTGTAGGGCGCCAAATGCTCCCGGCAGAAGGCGATAATTTCCTTTTCGGTCAACTCAGCGCCCTCGGCGAGTTTCACGACGGCCAGCACTTCCTGGCCCCAGCGCGGTTCGTCAACCCCGATCACGGCCGCCTCCGCGATGCCTTCCATGCGCAGGAGAACGCCTTCGATCTGGGCGGGGTAGATGTTCTGTCCGCCCCGGATGATCATGTCTTTCAAGCGCCCGACGATGTAGAGGTATCCCTCCTCGTCGAAACGTCCGAGGTCGCCCGTTGACAGCCAGCCGTCCTTGAGCACTTCCGCGGTCGCCTCGGGATTCTTGTAATACCCCTTCATCACGGTCGGCCCGGAAACCAAAATTTCGCCGATTGCCCCGGTGGGCACGTCTTTTCCGCTGGAGTCCACGATTCGTATGCGTGTGTAGCGCAGGGCGGGGCCACAGGAATTCCAGCGGATGGGATCCATGTGATCCGCGACGGCGCTTGCGCAGGTGGCTTCGCTCAGTCCGTAGCCCTGGATCAGCGGCGTCTTCAATACGCGCTGCGTGGCAAGGTAAGTGTCCTCCGGCATCGGGGCCGCGCCCGAAACAAAGAAGCGCATCGAACGGATGTCGTATTCGCCGGCTTTCGGATTCGCGCACAAAATGGCATAAATGGTCGGGACCGCGCTCATGATTGAAATCTTGTATTTGGCGATCATCGGCAGGATGCCCAGCGCGTTGAATTTCGTCATCAGGACGAGATCCGCGCCGCCCATCAGCGGCACAAGCAGTGTCACGACCTGGGCATTGACGTGAAACATCGGCAAGACGCACAGGAAACGATCCGTCGGTTGCAATATGGTCGAACGGAGCACCATGCGGGCATTCCAGATGTAATTGCGGTGCGTCAGGATGACGCCCTTCGGCGCGCCGGTCGTTCCCGACGTGTAAATAAGGGCTGCATCGTCCTGTTCGGTGACATCCGCCTTGGGAATTTCCGCCACAGGTTCCAACAGCGCCGAAAACGGTTCCGTGCCTTCGGCGGACTTGTCGCCCATCACGAAGACATGCCGCAGGGTCGGCGCCATTTGCCTGAGGACCGGCAGCAGCGGCACGAAGTCCGGCAGCATGATCAGCGTTGTCGCGTCCGCATTGGTTGCGATATAGGCGATCTCCTCGGGTTTCAACATCGGATTGACGGGCACGATCACCGCGCCAATCCGCCCGACGCCGAGGAACAGATAGACGAATTCCATGCAATTGCCCATCAGCAGGATGATCTTGTCGCCCTTGCCGACGCCGCGCCGGGCGAGATTGGCGGCAATCCATGCGCCCCGGTCGCGAATGGTTTTATAGCCATACTCCTGATCGTCGCAGAAAATGAAGGTTTTGTCGTTCCGTTCCTCGGTCAACTGATCCAACAGGTCTGAAATTATCACGAAAACACTCTCCTTTGTCATGCACGAATTACACGAACCGGGCAAAGGAGGACCACCGCCTCCCCTGCGCCGGACGCGCAACGCGCGCGGCACACTGGGCCGTTTCTGGTTATTGGAAGGCGGGAAATCAACCCATCGATCGGCCCCGCCGGGAGGTGCAAGGCTAGGCGCCACCCGCGCCCAGCTGGTCAATCATGGTTATCAGCGGCACGAACACCGCCAGCATCAACAGGATTACGAGAACCCCGATGAATACGGTCAATATCGGCTGCAAGGCGTCGCCGATGGTCGAGATCGCGATATTTACCTCCTCTTCATAGGTGTCCGCGACCTGCTCCGCGATGGTATCGAGCCGTCCGGATTCTTCCCCCGTGACGAACATGTCCGCCACGACCGGCGGAATGATGTCGGACGCCGCACGCAACGGCGCTTCGAGTCCGCCGCCACGCTCGACCGAATCGCGCATGGATTGCAGCGTTTCGGCGACGGCGCGGTTGTGAATCGCGTTGCGGACGAGTTCCAGCGTGGCCATCATGGAAAGGCCGCTGCGCAGCAGAAGGGCCAAGGTGCGGGACATTTCGACGACGGCGTTTTTACGCAGGATCGGCCCGACAATCGGAATGCGCAGTTTGGCCCGGTCGGCCGCCAAACGGCGCAGGGGATTGCGCACATACCAGTATTTGTAGGCGACGGCCGCCGCCACGACGGCGAGGATGGCCACCCACCAAAACGTTCCGGCTACCTTGGCCGCGCCCATGAAATAGCGCGTCATGGCCGGCATTTCCACGTCGAACTTCGAGAACATGCCCTCGAATTCGGGCACGACGACCCGCGCGATGAACAGGACGGCGCCGAAACAAGCCACCAAGAGGATGACCGGGTAGAACATGGCGCCCCGCACGCGTTTGCGGAGCATCTCGTGACGGTCGCGATAGGCCACCACCCGTTGAAGCACGGTGACGAGCGTGCCGCTGGCCTCGCTGGCCTTGATGAGATTCACGAACACCACGTCAAAATGGCGCGGATGCCGCTCAAAGGCCTGCCAGAGGGTATTGCCCATTTCGACATGCTGGGCAATGTCCGCCACCAACGAACGAAGCGCCGCCTTTTCGCCGCGTTCCGAAAGCGCGCGCAGCGATTTCAGAATGGGCGTGCCTGCCTCGAGCAGCATGATGAGCTGCCGCAAAAACATCGTGATGTCCGCGTGGCGAATCGCCCCGCCGGCCAGTCGTTCCGGGGGCGGGGCGGACGGCGCCAGCACCTCGACCGACACGGAATTTCCAGCGCGGGCCGGGCTCGCGCTTTCGGCGTTGGCCGCTGCCTTGCGGCGCACCCGTTTGATGGGCCCTGCGGGTTTTTCTGCAGTCGGTGCCATGTCCGTTCCTCCATCCGTCGCCCGACGGCCCATGAACCACCGGGCGGATTGACGCTCAAGGTCCTTCGTTCCAATATACGATTCGGGGACTATTGCCTTCGCCGAAAACGGCCACGGCTTCGGCGCGGGCATGCGTGGTGCGCATCTCGCGGTCGCCGGGACCGAGATCGGATATCCGGGATTCGCTCACAATCCAATAACTACGAACAGGCGCGGCGGATCCTTTCGCGGCCACTTCGGCCCACGGACCCTTCTCCTCCGCGACTTTCACCGTCACGGCGCCCATGCGGTTCGTGCGCGGCGAAAAGCCCTTGGGATCCTGGCGGCTGGGACCGTACACGGGAACACGGAATTCGCGCGGTCCCGCCAGCAACGCGTCCATGCGCCCGGACATCGTGGCTTGCTGAATTTCGCCGATCCCCGCCTGCACGCCGCCCGACGCCATTGCCCGTGCCTGTTGGAGACGCTGATCGTAGCGTGAATGATCCATGGCGATATACATGTAGTCCACGTAGGCCGCCCCCATCAGGCTGAACAGGAACAACAGGCCCAGCGCCGTTATCAGGGCTGCGCCGCGTTTCCGGATCCCATCTGTCACCGTCGTTTGCATATTAGTTCACCCAAATGGGAAAGACTGTTTTGCGCGAAATCTGTTCATTGGGCCGGAGGGGATCCATGATCGTCAGGCTGACTCGGACGGCGGCCGGCAATTCCGGTTTGGTCCACGCCGCGAACCACGATCCGTCGGAACGGCGTTCGCTGTATTCGATACGCATGGCCAGCACGCCGTCGGCCACTTTTATCGGCGCCCCGGCTTCGCCCGGCAGGTTTATCGTGCGCAACAGGGCCGTCTTGCCGTCTTGCCGGTCAATCCGATAGGTAACGTCCACGCGTCGCGGCGGTTCATCCGGCTTCAACGGCAACGACACCGGCAACGTCATGCGGTCGTCTTCCAGCGGAACCCGGTGGAACCGATCGTCGGTTGCCGTGCGCCCCGATCCGCGAATCGAGGCGCCGTCCACGGCCGGTGACACAACCAAGGCGAAATCTTTCCGCATCTCGTTGAAAATACGCGAGGCCAATTCGTCGAGTTCCATGCGCCGGGTGGTTTCGCGCCAGGCGTCCGACACCTTGAAAAGCATCGTGATTCCCATGGTCGTCGCAACGCCCATCAAGGCGATGACCGTGAGCAATTCAAGCAGGGTAAAACCGCGCGGCGGTCGTGACCGATTCATTTCGCGTCCCCCTCCTTGGCCGGTATCGCGGATCGCGACAGGCACGAGGTGAGTGGATATGCGCAGGGACGGCCCTTGTCGTTCCAGCGAACGACCACCGTCAACTCCACATGGGCGGCGCCAGGCTCGGGCACCCGCGCATACGCCTGCCATGTAAAGTTCTGGTACATGACGTGATCGCGCCGGCTGGATCGCCGGTCCGCCGGAATGGTTGAGGGAGGATGCACGGAATGACGCGTATCCGCCGGCTCGCCCAACAGCGTGACGGGCGTCAATGCGCCGGGATCGGCGCTGTTCAACCGCCACTCGTATCGTTCGGGTGAATTCATCACGGCATGCAGACATTCTCCGGCTAGTTGCATCGCAACCGTCTGGAGGCGGTTTGACTGGGCAAGGGCAAGGCTGGATCCGAACAGGGAGACAAAAACCGTGATGCCCGTGCCCATCACCACGATGGCCACGAGAATTTCCAGCAAGGTAAAACCACGCGTGCGGCTTGTCCTTGCGCAATGGTCAGTCAACTTGGCGATCTCCTTCATTCCACAGGTCCGCGCAGCACCCGGATCCCACAGCCATGCTCCGGATTCGCCGTCCTTCCGCCAGGCAGCCGTATCCTACTGCCATACCCTCTCTTTTGTCAACCGCCTTGTCAAACTTTTTCAACGGTATCCCGTAACGGGACAGGCGTGGGCGTTGCCCATTCTCTTCGTGCTTGTCATCGTGCTCGTCATCATAATCGCACTCAAAACCCCGCGATTTTCGCACTCGCTGAATTTGAAACTATAATTGATTGCGCAAATTGCCCAGGACTTTCTTGTTTTTTTTGAAGCCGGTTTTTGTAATAACCTGCGTTCTTGCCGACCGCGCCCTAATCCATGGAGAGTCGGTGACCCCGCGCCGCTTCGTGTTGACCTGCCCAATCCGGCTTCCTTGCATAAAGGCCTATCGTCATGGATGAAGCCCCTGCCATGTGCGCATCGAGGCAATTTCTCAGTATTGACGGATTGGTGTTGGGTGTGTATGATAAGCCTATCTTGTCTCGGCGGCATGTGCGGTAAGGTACAAACGGCATAGGGGTGCGGAGCCATGCAGGAAATTGTGTTGGGTTTGGGCCGGCAGAAAAGCCTGCGGTCGGTTGTGTCAATGGCGGAAGCGCAGCTTCGCAAGACGCTGGGCGTTCCGCGCAAGATCGTCGCGCGTTCGGATACGGTCGAGGTCACGGCGGAGCGCGGCGATTTCAAGGGCGATTTCGAGACGTTTTCATTCTCAGCGCGCGTCTCGCGCAGCGTGGCCAACGCGCTTCGCACGATCGCGATCGAATATTCCGACGCCTGCTCGCTCGAGGAGGAAAGCGGCATCCATCTCGTTCATTGTCCGGCGGTGGGCAATGCCTTTTCGCCGCGATCGTTCGAGGCGGTGGACAAGTTGTCGGGCGCGATTCCGTTGCCGGAGACATGGCGCGTGTCCGGCGACAACTACCGCATAGACACGATTAGTTCGGAACTGCTGTTCCAGGCCTTGTTGCAGTACAAGGCGAGCGACGTGCACCTGTCGCCGGGCGAGACGCCCGTGTTTCGCGTGGACGGTTCGACGCTGCGATCGGAACTCATCGGCGTGTTGTCGAGCGCGCAGATCTATGCGTTGATTCGGCAGTTGGCTTCGGACATCTACTGGCGGGAATTCGAGGAATACAAACAAACGAGTTTCAGTTTCCACCAGGTGGGGCTGGGTTATGCGCGCGTGTCGGCGTTCATGAAGTCCGGCGCGCCGCACTGCACGTTGCGTTTCCTGCCGGAAAACATTCCGTCGTTCGAGGATCTGAACATTCCAAAGGAGACCATGGTCAAACTGGCGCAGCTTCATCACGGGCTGGTGCTCATCACCGGCATGACGGGGTCCGGGAAGACCACCACCGCCGCCGCGCTTGTGGACTGGATCAATTCCACGGCCACGGACCATATCATCACCATCGAAAACCCCATCGAATACGTTCACACAAACAAGAAATCCATCATTTCCCAGCGCAATCTGGGTTCGGACGTGAACTCTTTCGGCGAGGCGGTGCGCGGCGCGCTGCGGCACGATCCCGACGTCATCGTCATCGGCGAAATGCGCGATCCGGACACCATTCGATCGGCCATCAACGCCGCGGCCACGGGCCATCTCGTCATCAGCACCCTGCACTCGAACACGGCCTACGAGGTGGTCAACCGCATCGTCAGTTTCTTCGATCCGATCGAGCGCGATCTGGTCCGGTTGCAATTGCGCGACTGCACGCGGTGCGTCATTTGCCAGCGGCTGGTCCCGAAGGTCGGCGGCGGCCGCATCCCGGCGCTCGAGATCATGTTCAACGACATCAAGCCCATCAACGACGGGATCTGCGAGGGCGACACCGACGGCATTCGCATCGGCATGCAGCAGACCGTTTCGCATTCGTTTCTGTTCGAGGATTACCTGCTCAAATTGTACAAGGCCGGTAAAATCGATCTCGAACATGCGCGCACGTATTCGACCGACGAAAGCGTGCTGGATCAGATGATCATGGGCACCTATTCGGTGCCGCGCCTTGACAGCCTCAAGGAATTGCGCCACGCGGGGCGCGCCTAATCGCCTTGGGATCCGGCGGGGGCGTCAATTTGCCGGGGCGGGAGCGGAACGGTTGTTCGCGGCCGGCCTTTCGCGGTTTGCGGAGGCTGCCTGTGCCCGGCGGCGGGCCTGCAATTGCCGCGCATAGTCTTCGATGGCCGCCGCGCGCGCCACAACCACCAATGCCATCAGCAGCCAGTACGGCTCCATGATCCGCACAATCAAAAACGAGATTGTGCCGAACGAATGGGCAACCAGTCCGGCCGTCGCCGCGGCCATGCCCAGTCCCAGTCCGCGCGCCATCCAAACGCGCGACCACCGATAGGTTTCCCGGCAGGTCCTGAACAGACGCCATTGAAGAAAGACAAACGCGGCAAGGCCGATCAGGCCCGTTTCCATGATCACGCGGGCATATTGCGAGTCGAGGATTTTGCCCCAGCCCACGCCGCCGCCGAACCATGGCGCGACATGCAGGATGAACTTCACCTTTTCCCAAACATAAATGCGCTCGTAGGTGGACTTGTCCACCTGCAATCCGGTCGGCCTGCCCGCGATGACGATCGGCTCGCCCTCGCCGCGCTGAAAGGTATAGTTCACGCGCTCCTTGACCGCCTCGGGCATGATGACGGGCGAAAGCGCCAGCGTGAGCGCCACGGCGGCAAGTAGGTACCATTTGCGTCCCAGGGCGCCCAGCGTCACAAAGGCCACCAGCGCCCCAAAATACGACGCCCGCGACAGCGTGAACAGAAACGGCAGGAAGGCCGACATCATCAGCGCCAGAAACAAGGCCCGCTGCCGCCAATGGGGCGCTTGGGTCATCAGGCCAATCGCCACGCTCATGACGACGATCAGATAACCGCCCATGGTGTTGGGTTCGGGGCCTTGCGGCTGAAAAGGCGTCCCGATGCGTTCGCCGGGTTCCGCCGAAATCATCGCATAGAGGGACAGAAAGGCCGCCACCGCAAAAAACAGCGTCAGTTGACGCCGCACATCCCGCAGCGTATTGAGGGCATTGGCCGTCAGCAAAAACACCATGTAGTATTCCGCCATCTTCAGGATGACAAAAAAGGCGTTGCGGCGGTCCCATGCGCCCAGGTTGGCGCGGACCGCCAGCAGCGTGGCCATGATGCACACCAGATAGTGCAGCACGATGGGGCCGTTGAGCGGATTGGGCCGCCAGAATGCGCCGCGTCCGTCGAAGGCCGTCTTGACCAGCACGCCGAAGAAAATAACGACGATCAGGACGTCGTCGTAACGAATGTTCAACGTATGTTCGGAAGTCGCCTTGCCGGCGAGATCAATTTCAGGGGCCATCAGCATGACCACGACCAAGATGGCCACGCCCAGATCCACCCGCACCACCGTGGCGCCGAAGGCGATCATGGTTACCGCCAAGGCGACGGTCAGGGCATAATGCTGGAAGCGCAGATGGACCAGCAGCAACACCATCGCGCAGAAAAGCATGAACGCCGCGAGGAACGGGGCCTCGATGCGGCTTTCGGCCACTTCGCCGCGTCCAATCCCGCGATCGGCATTCCCAAAGAGCACGGCAGGCTACCTCAGGCGGACCGGTCGGCGCGCCCGGCGGGCATCCATCGCGCCGGTTTCCGTCCCGCGCCGGTCTTGGCCGTCCATCGCGTTTCCCCTGTCCATTGCGCTAGAAATGGAACCAGCGGCGCTGGCCTTTTCCGCCGTCTTCATAATAGTAGTAGTAATAGTAATAGTGCCTGCGGCTGGCCTCGAGTCCATTGAGTACCGCGCCCGCCACGTAGGCGTTGGCCGATTGAAGCAGTTTGTAGGCGCGTTGCACCGTTTCCCGGCGCGGATTGTTTACGGAGATGACCACGAGAACCGCGTCCACATGCGTCGCCAGCAGAACGGGATCCGTCACGACAAGAATGGACGGGGCATCGCAAACGACAAGGTCGAATTCGTTCTTGAACAAGTCCATCAGGCGCTGCATTCGTTCGGATCCGATCAATTCGGAGGGATTCGGCGGCACATGTCCGCTGGACACAATGAACAGGTTTTCAACGCGTGTCGGCCGTATCACGGAATGAACGTCCATGCCCTCGCGCAGGACATCCGCCAATCCCGGGCCCCGATCGATTTTGAGCACGCGGTGGACATTGGGGCGGCGCAGGTCCGTATCAATCAGCAGCACGCGAATGCCGCGGTCGGCCATCGTGACCGCCAAGTTGACCGCGGTGGTCGTTTTGCCTTCGCCCGGCACCGCGCTCGTCACCATGAGGGTCTTCGGTTTGCGCTGAAGCGTGGCGAACTGAAAGTTCGTGCGCAAGGCCCGGTACGCCTCGGAAATAGGGGATTTCGGATCGTGCTGCGTGACGATACAGGCGTCAATCTGGTCCTCGCTCGTCGCCGCGACATAGGTGCCGCGCTTGCGCCGGCCGCCCCGGGGCTTGCCGAACCGCATCTTCGGGATGGTGCCCAACACTTCCAAGCCGACGTAGTTGACGACGTCGTCAATGCCGCGAATCGAGGTGTCCATGATTTCCATCATGACGGCAAGGCCGAAACCGATGACAAATCCAACCAGGGCGCCGATGACGAAATTCATCCACCATTGCGTGCGGGCGCGCCCGTACGGCAGCGCGGAGGCCTCGACGGCCTCGTAACGTTCGACCTGCCCTGCGTCGCGGCTCAACGCCGTGCGGATGTCGAATTCCCTTTCGCGGAGTTTGTTGAATTGTTCGCGCAGCCGCTGGGATTCCTTGGCCAGCCGTTCGTATTCAAGGTTTTTGTTGGCCAATTCGGGGATCTGCGGCACCAACTCCTCGAGCATGCGCCGCAACGCCGACATGCGGATTTCCATACCCGTGACGTTCATGCGCAAATCTATTTGCTCGCGGTACAGGTTTTGGCGGTGCTTCCACAGGTTCGTGCCGTCGCCCACACCCTGATCCACCTGCTTGATCGCCTCGAGGATCGCCGCCTTCTTTTCGGCGATCTCGTCGGCGATTTCCACCAGCCCCGGATATTCGGGATTGTAAACAACGCTCATGCTCAACTGTTCCTGGAGCAGGCCGTCCAGTTCCGCGAGCATTTCGTTGACCACCGTGTCGGTCACGTTGCCGAGGGCTTCCGGCAGTTGCGCCGCGTTGGCCGACAATTCCTTTTCAATCTCCGCCAATTTTGCGCGCGTTTCCTCGCACAGCGCCTTTTTCTCGTTCAATTCGGCATAAATCCGGGCCATTTCATCGCCGACGCTGCCATAGGTCTGAAACCCCATCGCCTTTTTGTATTCCCACTCGGCCGTTTCGGCGGCGTACAGTTCCTGCTGGAGTTCCTGAAGGCGCTTCTTGATGATATCGTGCGTTTTCCGGTCATCCTCGAGTTGGATCTGCAGGTTTTCCTCGACGAACACCCGCGCGGCCAGATCGGCCATTCGAATCGCCTCTTCCCGGGTCGGCAGGTTGCCGGTCTCGATTACAATGATCCCGCTTTTGGGGTCCGGCACGGTCAACGACAGGGCCGATTGGATTTCCGCGGCCTTGGCCGCATATTCCTCGTCATTGGACAACGCGCTGAGTTCTTTTCCCTCGGCGACGTCCTGCTGCACGAGCGCCCGCGCAATCTTTTCGGAAAGACGCTGGAGGCTTGTGCGCTTGGCCAGCGATTGCGCATCGAACGGCGTCAACGGCGTGCCCTGGACCCCCTTCAGCGAGTCGAGATCCCACATGGACGGGCGCACGAGCACTTTCGCCTGGGCCTGGTAGACGCCGCGCGGCGCCTGGGCGCGCATCATGCCCATGGCCCCGTAAATCAGGCACGCGAGGATCGTGAATCCGGCAATCATTCGCCAGCGCGACATGAGCACGTTGATGATGAAGCGCAACTGGTGTTCGCGCGCCTGCGCGGCTTGCTGATCAATCTGTGGGAAATCTTGTGCCATCAGTCTTTCCGGCGTTCCCCTTGCGTTTCATTCATCGGCAGGGCCGGCATGTCCCGCCGCGCGGCGCCGGTCAAATTGATCATACGGTCCCACGTCACGCTTTCCGGCGCCTCGTGGATCGTCGGCGTCACGAAAATCATCAGTTCGTTGCGGGATCGCGATTTTTCCTTTCGCTTGAACAGGTTTCCCACGACCGGCACCTTGCTGATCCCGGGCACGCCCTGGACCGCCGTGTGCTCGTCGTTGAGTACGATGCCGCCGATGACGAGGGTCTGGCCGTCGCGAACGTTCGCTATGCTGTTCGAACTGCGCACGGATCGCACCGGGATGCCGTTGCTGACGCCCGCCGCGAACGAGACTTCCGGCGTCAGTTCCAGTTGGACGTACGGCCCCGTCGAGTCCTTGTACACATGCGGCGTAACCTGGAGTTTGATGCCCAGATCCATGAACTTCACGCTGTACGCCATCCCGCCGTACGATTGCGAGGCTTCCGTATAGGGAAACTCGTCCGCCATTTTGATCTCGGCCGGCTTGTGGTTCACGGCAAGAATCATCGGCGACGCGAGGACTTCCGCCTTGTTGTCCTGTACCAGCGCGTCTATCAACGTGCCGACATCCACGCCGTGCGACAGCAGGCCGAAAAACAGTTGCCCGGCCGTTGGCGCCTGCAACGGCACCTGCAAACGCCGGTCCAGGCTGGGTTCGTCCACGAAGCGCCGGGTCGTCGTGTTGCCGTACGTCGTGGTGGCGCCGCTGAGGCGCTCGTTGGCAAGCGGATCCGGCATTTGCCCGGTGCCAAGCAACTGTTGCATGGCGGGGTAATAACCGCCGGTCACCTCGCTGCTTTTCGAAAACCATCGCACGCCCAGTTGCTTCATGGCGCCCTGTTCGACTTCGGCCACCTTGCTTTCGATCCGCACCTGCGTAATCTGGCTCTGCATCTGATCCAATTGGGTTATCGCCGCCATGATGTTTTGAATGACGGCGGGCGTGTCCGTGATGATCAGCGAATTCGTGTTGGGATCGGCCGAGATGCTTCCCCCGGCCGAATTCATGCCCGCCAGCGTCGCGCTCAAGACTTCCGCGTTCCCGTTGTTTAGGTTGATAACTTGGGTCTGCATGTCGGCCGTGCGCGGCGACGCCAGGGCGGCGCGCGATGAGGCCGATCGGGAAACCGTCACGCGCGGATTTTTCAAAATGGTCAACAACGCGTTCTGCACGCGCTCGCCGGCCTCCTTCTCGCCGACGCCGGCCACTTGCACGTTGCCCACGTACGGCACGGAAATATTTCCGTTGACGTCCACTTGCGTGGTCGTCGAGAGTTCGGGACGGCGGTAGACTTCCACAAACAGCGTATCGCCCGCGGCAATGACCGCGCCGCCGGCGCGGGCCTGTGCCGGGGACTTTGCGTCATCGGCGCCGAAACTTCCAAAAGCGGCCAGCAGGCATCCGGCCAACAGGACCGCCGCGCAACGCCTGCGCCCGCGGATGGCGCCATCAGGAATGGGACGGTGTGGCATGTTCTTCTCCATGTTCGGACGGCGGCGGGGACGCCGGCGGCGCCTCGCTTGCCGGTGGATTTCCAAGATACTGCGCCTCGGCATCCGGGCTCGGATCGTGCGGCTCCGGTGCGGACGGGGGCGTTGTTTCCGGCGCCGGCGCCGGTTTTTCGGCAGCGGCCGGCCGGCCCGGTGTCTGGTTCGACAGCCAGTCGCATTTCTTTCGGATTTTCTCGCGGGCGGCGGGATCGATGGTGGAAACGCGCATGGCCTTTGTCCAATGTTCAATGGCCGCCGCACGATGGCGTTCACGCGATGCATCGTCTTCGGCATGCTCCGATCGCCACCGATTCAGATCGCCCAATTCCTCGTAGTCCCGATCGGGCGTGTAGTTGCCCGCCAGCACCGCAGCCTGCAGATAGGCCGATTCCGCCGCATCGTAATCACCCATTTTCCAGCGCGCACGCGCCAAGACGCGCAAGGCGGGCAGCGCCGATTCCGGATCGGCCAGCGCCAGCGAGGGATCCTGCAAAATTTCGACGGATTTCCCAAACTCTCCGAGATCAAAATACAGAAGGCCCATGCGCACCCGGGCCCGGGCGGTTTTTACATGGGCGGGATTGGCCGACACGAACTGTTCGAATAACGCAAGCGTCCGCTTCTTGAGGGCCTGCGTTTCGTCGAAGGTCGCGGCGGGCGCCAATTGCAGGCAATAAGCCGCCTGAAATTCCGCATCCGCGCGGCGGGGATCGTCGCGCCGGTCCGCGGCAAAGCGGGCAAATGCTTCCGAAGCCTCCTCGTACCGGCCGGCCGCTTTCAACTGCTCCGCCCGATCGAACGAAGCCGACGGCTTTTCGATCAGGGGCATGGCTTGCCAATATGCCACCCCAGCGCCCCCGGCCACCAGCAGCAAGGCCGCCAATCGCGGAATCCATCGCATGAGGCGGCGCTGAAGACGGTTATAATGGCTCGATGAACGGCGGCCATGTTGCGTCGGTGGTTTATTGTACACCGTCGCGTCGGATTCAGCGTTGTCATTCACCGGGCTGCCGGGCGCAGGGTTTTCCAGGCCGTTCGAGCGGGGCGCGAAATCGCGCGGTTGATGTTCCAGTTCCTGGAGCAACCGTTCCGCCTCGGCCAGATCCTGCATGGACGGCGGCGGTTCGGCGGATGCGGCGGTAATCGGTTCCGAATCCCGCCAATCCTCCTCGGACGCGGGCGGCGTCGGTTTTGGGGCGGCTTTGAGGCGTTCGACGGCCTGCGACAACTCCGCCAGATCGTCTTCCGGCGCGGGTTCCGGCAACGGCGGCGACTCGTACAGGTCCTGTGACGGATCATCCGGGCCGGGCGCTTTCCCGGCAGCGGATCGATCGGAAGGCACGGATGGCGCGTCGGGCAGGATAACCGTCGAAAGCGGTTCTTCCTGCGGTCTCCCGGACGGCGGCGCCAAGACTTCCGCCATGGGATCGTCCGCATCGAGCGCCGGAGGCCCCATGCTGGCGTCCACATCCGCAACGCCTTTCTCGAAAAAACTCAACGGTCGTCGTGCATCCAACTCGCTGGGATCGGATGGCGGCGGCGCAAGCGGCTCTTCCGTGGACAGGGCCGGACGCCCCAGCCCCGTCATCTGAATGTAGTCCAAATCCGTGGCGCGTTGCGCTTCCGGCACGCCGCTTTGCAGGCGCTCGTCGAGATCCAGTGCGTCAAGCAGCGCCTCCTCGATGCCGTTGGACGCCGGCGACGGTTCCGGGGAACGATCGGGACTCATGGTTTCATGCCGCTCCATAAGGGCGAAGGAACGGGATAATCACGATGCGCCGGACGCGCATCGCACCGTTTCGCGCGTGGTTCCACGTACGGCATCCAAGCGCGGTTCCAGTCCTCTCCATGCCGCGTAATCATGTGCTACGTCCCAACACCATCGGTTTTCACTCGCTTGCCGGCATCGCGCCCTCTTCCACGGGCCGCCGCAACCGTTCCGCCGCGCGCAACAACATCTCCGACGCTTTTTTCTCCCGGGTGGTCCGCGGACTCATCGCCGCGATGCGCGGCGCGGCGGTTTCCATCGGAACCCTTTCCGGTGGCGCCGGTTGGGGGGCCGTGTCCGTCATGCGGGCCGCCGCCGCCGCCTGCGCCCGCTTCTCCGGATTGGGCAGGGTCGTCTTTTCGATTGTGCGCAACACGATTTCAGCCGTGATATGCCGTTTCTTGGCCTGCGCCGCCTCGAGCAGCGCATTGCGGCACAGGGTCACTATCATCCGCGGCACGCCTTCCGTGTATGCATGCACCGCCTGCACCGCCGCATCGTCGAAGTCGGGCGCGCGCGGTCCGTCTCCGCCGGCCTGCCGCAGGCGAAATTCGATGAAGTGCCGTGTCTCCTCGAACGGAATCGGTTTCAGCACATACGTGAAATCAATCCGCTGTTCAAAGTTGGGCGCCGCGCGCAAAATGTCTATCCATTCCAACTGGGCAAGCAGCACAAGGTTCAGGAGTTTGTGCTGATGGCTTTCGAGATTCTGCACCAGCCGCAGCAGTTCCAATTGGCCCCGTTTGTTCAGATTCTGCGCATCGTCAATAATCAGCGTGTTGACGCGATCCCGGTTCCGCATCAAAAAGGCGTTCAATGCTTCAAGATACGCCGTGAACGCCCATTTCGGGGGGGGGATGCGGAACTGCGTGACGATGGCCTCGAGCAGCGCGAAACTCGTCCACGACGGTATCGGCGAAGCCACCACCGCCGTGTTATAGCGTTCCCGCGTCGCCGTCATGCCGGTCAGCAGTTTGCGCAGCAGCGCCGTTTTACCAGTGCCATAGTTGCCGAGAACAACTGCTATGCCATGCCGCGCATCTATGCTGCTCCACAATCGGAAAAGGCATTCCTTGTGCTCTTGGGTCGCATAAAAATAAGACGGATCCGCCGTCGGGGCGAATGGCTGTTCCCGAAGGCCGAAAAAATTCAAATGCGCCTGTTCGATATCCATGAAATGCACCGGCTCCCGAATCGCCGTTCGCAATCCGGGCCTATGGTCATTGCACCGTATCGGCAGATAGGCGTCGCCTTGCCTCCTTGCCAACCATCAGAGGATTCTTTTGACCCCATTCTATAGCAGGCGAGGCGGGTTGTCAAGCGATTAGTTCATACAAATTGTTTTTGCCAAAATGACAACCACAATATATTGTGGTGTCAATCAAACCCTTGTGGTCATGTCAGCGGGAAGGTTCTTCCCGTTGTGTTGGCCCGTCGTTTCGTGTTATAAAGGGATTCACGCAATACAAGGAATCCCGCTTGCCGGATGGGTTGTTTCAGGGACAAGTCGGCAGCGATGACCTCCATTCGGTAGTTCGGTCAATTGGCACAGGCAGAGTGGCGGGGAAGGCCGCCGGGATGCAGCGGCCGGCGCTGTCCGCTGCATGTCCATGAGGAGAAGACGCACATGGCACACGAACGTATCGTATTTCTCTCGGGTCCACGCCAAGGCAACGCCTTTGAAATTGACGACACGGTGGTCATTGGGCGCAATCCTTCAAGTTCCATTTACCTCGAGGATCCGCAGGTTTCACGCCGCCATGCAACCATCGAGCGAACGCCGAACGGCACGTTTCTGCGCGATCTCGGCAGTGGCAATGGCACCTATGTCGGCAACCGCCGGATTATCGAATGCCGTCTGTCGGACGGCGATATCATTCGAATCGGGGGAACGGAATTTCGTTACGAGGGCGCGGCGGCGGCCTCGGGCGTCCACGTGGCGCCTCCCCCGGCCAAGCCCGCGGAAGCCCTGGGCGGCCACGTCGAAGCCGCGGATGCGGCCAACGTGTACGAGACGTTTTTCCAGGCGCCGCGCACGGCCGTTACGCTCGAACAACTCCGCGACGCGCAAAACCGGCTGGCCGCCGTGTACAAAGCCAATCAGATCATCGCGAGCGAGCAGGATTTGCGCAAACTGTTCGCCGCCGTCATGGATCAGATCTTTTCGCTGGTGCCCGCGCACAACGGCGTGATTCTGCTCAAGGACGAAAAATCCGGAGAACTCATCACCGAATACGTCAAGTCCGGCTCCGGAAACACCGTGATCAGTTCGACGATCGTGTCGCGGGCCTTCGAGCACGGCGAAGCCATCCTGACGGTTGACGCAGCGGACGACGCCCGCTTCGAGGCCGGGGCCAGCATCATCGCCCAGAACATCTCCTCGGCGATGTGCACGCCGCTGACCCATCAGGGCGAGCGCCTCGGCGCGCTTTATGTGGACACGCGCGGCACCACGAACGCCTTCACGAAAAGCGACCTCGAACTCCTCGTCGCGTTGTCGGGCCCGGCCGCCGTCGCCATCCGAAACGCCCAGTATCTCCACAAACTCGAACGGGCGTATCACGACACGCTGATCGCCACGGCCAACGCGGTTGAAATGCGGGACCATTACACCGTGGGCCACACGTGGCGCGTGACGAATTTCGCCCTCGAGATCATGCGCGGGCTGGGATGGACCGAAGAACAGCTCAAGCAGGGCGAGATGGGCGGCGTGCTGCACGACGTGGGCAAAATCGCCGTGGATGACGCCATCCTGCGGAAACCCGGCAAATTGACCGACGAGGAATACGCCAAAATGAAGATCCACCCCGAACGGGGCGCAACCTACCTGCGCGACATCGAATTCCTCAAGCCCCTCGTGCCGTATTGCCTCTACCATCACGAGCGCTACGACGGCAAGGGATACCCCTTCGGCCTGGCGGGCAAGGACATCCCGCTCGAGGGACGCCTCATCGCCGTCGCCGACACCTTCGACGCCATGACCAGCAACCGCCCCTACCGCAAGGGACTCGACCCGCAAATCGCGATAGACGAATTGCTCAAAGGACGCGGCACACAATTTGATCCGGAATGCGTGGACGCCCTTGTCGAAGCCTATCACGCCGGACGTATCAGCCGGATTATCCAAGAATCCCTCGCCGGAGGCATGAGCATCGCCTGCCCGTTCTGCAGCACGTTCATCGGCATCCCGGAAGGCACGCCCGTTGGACAGGAATTTGAGTGCAATGTCTGTCATCGCCGCGTCAAACTATTGATGATGAACGACGCCTACTATGGCGAATTGCTCGCCCAAACATCCTGAAGTCCGGGGATGGGCGGCCCACTGAAAAATGATCCCTGACGCCGACACGCCGTTGCGCCGCCTCTTGCTATGGCAACGCGGGGAAACGCCCGGACCGTGGTCCATCACCCTGATGCCGACCGACCGGTGCAATTTGCGGTGCGCGATGTGCTGGCAGCGCCAATACGAGATCGATCCCGCCCGCGAATTGTCCGAGGAACGCCTCGAACGCCTGGTGGACGAGGCGGCGGCGCTGGGCGTGATCCAATGGAACATCAGCGGGGGCGGCGAACCTTTGTGCCGGGGCGATTTCCTTCTGCGCCTGTGCCGTCTTGTCCGCGCGCGCGGCATGGACGGCGTGCTGCAAACCAACGCGACAATGCTCAAGGACGCGCATATCGTGACGCTGGCGGACATCGGATGGGCGCGCATCGTCGCCAGCGTGGACGGCCCCTCCGCCGAAATCAACGACGCCATTCGCAGTCCGGGATCCTTCGACCAGGCGACCGCCGCCCTGCGGCGGCTGGCCGCGATCAAGCGCGAACGCAACAGCCCCCTCCCGGCCGTCACATGGCACACCGTCATCACGAACACGAACATCGGCATGCTCGACGCCATGGCCGCCCTCGCGCACGAATTGGGATGCGACGCGTTCGAGGCGTCGTCGCTGACGGGCGACACCGAGACCTGCCGGCGGTTGCGCGGCGGACTCGAAGCGCGCGAACAGGTCGAACCGCCCATTCGCCGCGCCATCGCGCGCGCCGAGGCTCTGGGTATCAAACACAATCTCGACACCATTCTGCCCGAATCCGTCTCCCCCATCGTCCCGAGGGATAATCGCGCGCCGCGTTCCCCCCGCGATCTGTCGTGCGCCGTCTGCTTCGAGCCATGGCTCGGCATAACCATCAACACCGACGGGCGCGCCCAGCCGTGCTGTCTTTACTGGAGCGAGGACGCCGAATCGATCCAAAACCATTCCCTTGAAGAGGTCTGGACCGGTCCCTTCATGCGGCGCATGCGCGATCAACTGGCGAAGGGAATCGCGTTGCCGCCGTGCCGCCAATGTCTTTCCCCGATGCTCGCGCGAAACGAGGCCTTCCGCGAGCGGCTCCTCCTTGCGCAGGCGAACGGACGGCAACGAATCGCGGCCTATGCGCGAAAAGCCGCGTCAAGCCTCCGCCGACACGGCTGGCGCCGCGCCCTCCAACGCGCCCGCGAATGGATGCGCATCGGACGCGAATGGTGAAACAAGATTGGCGGCCCCGGAATGCCATGAATACAAAGCGATGGATATTTGGGACGACGCACGTCCCCGCCGACCGCTGAACGGTGTTTGTCTTGCGGCCTGCCGGATGTCCACGTATACTTCCCCGCGGAAGGAGAAAAGGGACGCATGGCCATCTGCGGTTTTCTCGACGAAAAACAAGTCCGGCACGTTCAACAGACATTCGGCACGCCCGTGTTCGTATACGATCAGCGGACGCTTGAAACCCAGGCGCGGACAGCGCTGGATTTCCCAAACGCTTACGGGCTGACGGTCCGTTACGCCATGAAAGCGTTGCCGAACCGGGCCGTCATCCAGTTGTTCGACGGGTTGGGTCTTCACATTGACGCCAGCAGCGGATATGAGGCGCGGCGGGCGATGCGGGCCGGCGTGGCGCCGGACAAAATCCAGATTACCGCGCAGGAAATGCCGGGCGATCTCGGCGAATTGCTCGACCTCGGCGTGCGTTTCAATGCGTGCTCGCTGCACCAATTGCGGACCTATGGCGCGCTTCGCCCCGGTTCGGATGTCTCGATACGGATCAATCCCGGGCTCGGTTCCGGCCACAGCAACCGGACCAACGTCGGCGGTCCGTCGGCGAGTTTCGGCATCTGGCACGAACATCTCGACGCGGTCATGGCCGTCCAGCGGGAATTCGGCCTGCGCATCGCCCGCATGCACACGCATATCGGGTCCGGCGCCGATCCGGAAATATGGAACCGATGCGCCCGGATGTCTCTCGATATTGCCGCGCAATTGCCGGACGTCGAAACGCTCAACCTCGGCGGGGGATTCAAGGTGGCCCGGATGGATTATGAGGTTTCGGCGGACTTGCAGGCCATCGGTAAGGTAATCGCCGGGGATTTCCGCGAGTTCAAGGCCCGGCACGGCCGCGCGCTCGCGATCGAAATCGAACCCGGCACGTTTCTCGTCGCCAACGCCGGCGCACTGGTCTGCACCGTGATGGACGTGGTGGATACCGGTCCGGGCGGCTACGCGTTCATCAAGGTTGACAGCGGCATGACCGAACTGGTCCGGCCCAGCATGTACGGCGCGCAGCATCCGATCGCGATCGTGCATGGCGAGGGTTGCGGGGGACCCCATGCCGGGGAGCGTGACTATCTTGTGGTGGGCCATTGCTGTGAAAGCGGCGATATCCTCACGCCCGAACCCGGCAATCCGGAGGGTCTCAAGCCCCGCATGCTTGCCGAAGCGCACATCGGCGACGCCCTGGTGGTCGGAGGCGCGGGCGCCTATGCCGCCGCCATGTCCTCGAAAAACTACAACTCCTTCCCGGAAGCCCCGGAAGTGATGCTCCGATCCGACGGCACATTCGAACTCATCCGGGCGCGCCAGACTCTCGATCAAATGCTCGAGAACGAGGACATTCAATCACGAATTCAGTGAAACGACTTCCGCCGCTTGCAGCGCGACCGGGCCTATCAGGCCGGATTCGCGCAGCGGCGCATCTTTTTTCCAAAGACGCCACGTCGTGAAAGTGAAACGTCCCGTGGGACTGGGCTGGTCCTCGCCGAGCCATTGCGGCCACGCTTTGAGCGTTCCTTCGGGATGGCGGTCGCTGTCTTCGGGCCGTTGTTCGTCGCCAATCATTCGGTTGATCCAGAGATTGGCCACGCTTACCTCAAGCAGGTTGCCCGACGGTTTCAGGCGGTCCGTAACGTCCAGCCGGAACGGCGGCTTCCACAGGATGCCCAAGTCTTCCCCGTTCAGCCGGACCTGCGCCATGACCTGGACGTTGCCGAGATCCAGATAAATCCGGCGGTTTGCGCCGGGCAATGCCTCGGGCGCATCGAACGTCTTCGTGTAGGTTGCAACGCCGGAAAAATACCGGACGCCGGGGTCCGGATGTTCGCTCAGCGATGCAAGGACATCCAGCGCCACCTGTTCGGGCGCGCCCCAGTTCGGCGGGAAACGCACCACCCAGTTCGCGCTCAGATCGAAGGGTTCGGGCGGATCGGCAACGTCCGCGCGAAACGTCTTGCCGGATGCGGTCCGCACTTCGTAGGATCCGGGTTGAAACGCTTCCAAGGTCGTTGCGCCGTCCGCGCCGCATTGGACGTTCACGGTGCGCCCGGCGCCGGGCGGCTCGTAAAGCACAAGGGTCGTGCCGTCGTTTCCGCTGGTCGAATAACGCTTGCCGTCTATCGTGTATTCGAGCAACAGCGTTTTCACGACGTTGACGGCGGGATCGTCGCCCTGCGCCATGGCCGCGACGAGGAAACTCGATTCGCCCGTGTCGAGCAGATGCTGAAGCTTTTCGCGCACGTCACGCGTCCGCGCGGCATCGCCGATGACGCCGTAGATCGCCTTGTCCACGATAATCCGCGTGCTGTCGGCGGTCAAATGGACCACATCGGGATCGTTGCCCTTGGCGGTGAATGTCCTGCCGTTGGCCGTATATTCCACCTCGAGCGTTTTCAGCGTTCCGAAGGCCGGATCGCCTTCTTCCGCGAGCCGGGACACCTTGAAATGGCTCTCGCCGGCGTCAACCAGTTTCTGCACGCCGTCGCGCGCGTCGCGGCTGCGTTGCGGATCGCCCGGAACGCCGTAAACGGCCCGGGTAACGGTGATTTTCGGGGCGGCTTCCAGGGCGGATTGCAGCGTTTCGCCGTTGCGCGCGACCGCGACGGCGGGATCGCCTTCCGCCTTTTCGCGAAACATCACAAAGACCGATCCGCTTGGTTCGAGCGGCAACGTCACGTTGGTTAGCCCGTCCTTTTCGGCCCACAAGGCCGCGGGCTCGATCCGGCCGGTTTCGGGCCACCACAGTTCCGGGCGCTTGCCCTGCACGCGGAACGAGCAGGTGGCCGCGACGGCGTGCGGCTTTGGATTGGCCACGAAATAGATGTCGGTGTCGTCGGTTGCGCGGTGAATGGAATTCAGCCGGACCCAACTGCCGAAATCGGGTTTGACACCCGACTGCCGGAGGATTTCTTCCGGCATGATTCCCCAGATCACGCGGCCTTTTCCGAAAGCGTGTTCCTTGACGGTCCCTCCGTCGCAATCCCCCCAAATCGCATCCGCCATGCGCTTCACTTCCTCGTCGCACTTCGGATAATCCATCAGGCTCGGCGACTTGAGAGGCTTCGGGCCGGCGACGGTCGCGCCGGCTTCGACCAGTTCCCCGATTTTCCGCAGCAGCCGGGGCGTCATCACACGCACGTCGGGCAGGACGAGGAGGCGGTAACTCATGCCGTCGGGCAACATGAGACGTCCCTCCTTCACGGACATCCGCTCAATGAGGGCGTCTGCGCCGATGTTGTCGAAGTCGTATCCGTTGCGATGGTGTTCCTGGTATCCCTGCGGGGCGGCTTCGGGCTGGAGATAGCAGATATCCGCCACGAACAGGCCCTGCCGTAGCATGTGCTGGCAGCGGGCAAGGTATTCGTGCCATGCGGGCGCCATCTCCCACCAGGTCTGCGTGCGTTCGTAATGCACGCCCCACGGCCCCATCGTCATGCCGGGGCGCCGGTCGCGCCACGGTTGCAGCGCGTAACGGTGAAACACGAAACGGTTCACGCCGAGGCAGAATGCAAGATCGCCGAGCGGTTTCATCGTGGCCGGATGCTGCTGCCAGCGCTCGCTGTCGTCCGCCGTGAACGATTCCGCGCCATGGATTATTCTGCCCCATGTGTGCGCGGCGGAGGCCATTTCCTTGCAGGCGCCCAGCGCGCCGCCGCCGATCCAGAATTCGCTCATGGGTTCGTCGGCGCGGCCCGCGTAGGGCATGTCGTCGCAGGGACCGCCGTAGGCCTCGATGGTCAGGCGCATGCCGTGTTTGCGGGCCAGCTCCCGCAGGCGCCCCGCGTAATTTTCCACGACGAGATCCGATACCGTCTGCCGCAAATCCCAGAGAAAACGCTCCGACTGTTCGAGGCTGCCCACGACCCGCCCCGAAAACACGGGCAGAAACGGCAGAAGATCGTAGCCGCGCCGCTCCCTGAACGCCTCGCGCATGCGGGCGGTCCAATTCTGCGCCCCGTTTTCCCAGCTGTCTATGTGCGTTGCGACAAGCGCTTTCCCCGCCAGCGGACCGGCGTCCGCGATCAATTTTTTCATCATGCCGTCGAACTGCGCCTCGATGCCTTCCGGCGCGAGCTTGTCGCATTCGAGACCGCGGCCGGTCTTGGGGGACGGCGCATTTTCGACGCCCGTGGAGGTATGGCCGATGCGGAGGATGGTCCATGGACCGGCGGGCACATCCCACGCGATCCGTCCGTCCGTGTCCATCTTGTCCGTAAGATCGATCAGCGAAGCCGGATTGATCGCGGCGCCGTCCGGCGTTTCGCCGATCGGCCCCGGCATGATGAATCCGGTCTGGTAACATGCCTTGACCTGAATGTTTTCGATGCGAAACGAGCCCGGCGCGGGAAAAGCCTGCACGGCGATGTCCCGGTAATAACCGGCGACCGTTTCCGGTAGCGGCAGCGGCCCCTCGAACCGTTTCGGTCCCTCGACGGTGGTTTCCGAGAAGACGACTTTTTGCATGGATTCCTCCGGCTTGATCCACGGCCCGCCGCTGCCGTTCCAGCCTGCGTCGTTGTTCATGTTCACTTCCAGACCGAGCCGGGCCGCTTCCGACAGGACATGATGGAAAAGCGCGCGCCATTCGCCGCCCATGAAATCCACCGGACCGGCGGGTATGCCCTGATCGACTTCCATTATCAGCACGCCGCCGATTCCGGCCCGCTTCATCGCCTCCAGATCGGCCGTGATGCCTTCCCGGGTGATGTTGCCGTTGAGCCAGAACCAGTAGACCCACGGCCGGGCGGAATCGGGGGGATGCGCGAAGGCCGATCGAAGATCGTCCGACGGTTCCGCCGCGTCCGCCATGGCAAATGCCGCCGACAAACAAAGAGCCAACAGGATGTATTTGCGCGACATCTCATTCTCCTCCTCGCGGGTTGAACCCATGCCACTTGCGCCGCAAGAACAAGTATAGGGCTTTACCGGCTGCCGGCGCCAAAATCGAAAGCGCCCCTAACGCGGCTCTGCCGCAATGCCTCAATCAAACGGAACGTGGGACAGGCTGTCCAGCCTGTCATTTTTGGAATCGGAAAACTTACAAGATCCGACAGACTGGACAGGCTGTTCTACGTACTTTCCGTGCATGCTCTTGCAGGACGCAAGCGACACAACAACTCCACTGGGCGGTTGCGTCTATTTTCGTATTTTTTATCTTTTTCGTCCTTGGGTGTCTTGGGCGTCTTGGACGTCTTGGACGGAATCCTATGCTGAAATTGAAACGGATACCCGTGTTTTATAGTCATACCAATAACGATATGAATAAGGATTTTTATTGATTTTTGGGTTTTCTTGCAAATAATATGACCATATAGGGCGAATTGGTAGTATAATTAGTGTGCAGGCGCAGGAATAAGGGAATGGTTTCAGGCTCGCGTTATTCCCGGATTGCGTGATAGTCGAGATTGGAAACAACGTGCGTGATGGCGGCGATGTTCATAATGGATTGGTTTATTGAGGATGAAGGGAGAGGGAAACATGTTTAAGCGAATCGGCTGGGCGGGACTCATTCTGACGTTGGGCGTATTGCTGCTTGCGCCTTCCGCGGCGCACGCGCAGGCGCGCGACATAGACTTCGACTGGATCGGGAAGACGATCGACAAACTGCTGGCCGCGTATGCGCCGGGCATTACGATCCAACTGGCCGGCGCGGACAACGACGGCAACGGCATGTGGGAGGAGGACAGCCTTGCGATGCTGTCCGCAGTGTTGCGCGGCGGCACGCGCGTCGGCGCCACCTGCATCAGCCCGGCGACCGTGGCGCAAATCCAGGCCGACTTCGCGACCAACCGAAACCTTGTCTACAACGACATGATGGTGTACGGCGAAGTAAATCTGGTGTTCATATTCACGCGTGTGGCGAGACAGTACGTCTTGGGCGCTTATGGTTCGGACAAACTGGCGGACATGCTCAGGGCGGAATTGGGTCCGGTCGGCGGGGAGATGGTGGCCAACCTGATGATTGACTATTTCGCCGGCCTGGTGACCATCGGCGAAACCGTCAACGGCAACACCTTCACCTTCATCAATAACTATATCGGCCAAATCGTGGACGGATTGTGCAATGCCATGGGCAACTCGGACCTTGGCGGTATCAGCAACATGTGGGCGCTCTTGCGCGCGGAGAAGACGGCGCGGGCGTTGTATCTGACCCAGGCCAATTACAATGCTACGCGGTGGGGTTCGGGCGGAAGCCGTCCCAACCTGTTCGGCGCGCAGGGCAATTTCGACAGCACGGGCACGATTACGGACGGCATCAACAACATCACCGAATACACGGCAGCCGGCTACACGCCGGGCGCCACGGTCAATACGTGGCGGGAAAATTTCCTGACGAGCAACGGGATGCAGGATCCCCCCATCCGCATCACCACGCCGCCGGTCGGCACGCCCAGCGTCAATCATGTCCTTACGGGCGACATGACGGTATGGTCGAATTGGACGGCCGGGGCCAATTGGACCCAGAACCCGCAGGACGATGTGGCGTCTGTTGGAGCCCCGCAGACGCTTTTCTACGTAGCCAAGCACACGGCGGGGAACACGGCGGAACTGGTGCAGACCCAGGCCCAACAGCCCGCCGCCGCCAAGATTACGCCCGGCGTGACCTATCGCGTGGAATTCCGGTACAAATGGCTCAACGACGATGACGCCGTACAGTCCACCAACGGCATTTCCATCGGTTTGGGCACGACTGTCTCGGACATGTACACCACCACGGACAACAAGTCGTGGAAGAATGTGACGGTTTATCTGACCGCGGCGGGGGCGAATCCCTCGTTCCGGATCATCCCGACGGCCAATTTCTTCGGATACGTGGACGACGTATGGGTCAAGGTGGCGGCGATGGCCGGCGACCCGCTCGACACGGGAACGGTCGGTTTCACGGGCGGGGTCGGTCCGTATACCAAGATGTGGGAAGACGCGGAGGATTACCCGAGTTCGAACTCGGTCAACCAGCTCAACAACGAATCCTTCAAGGGCAACGCCAACAACTGGAACACCGGTACGTGGACCTATGTGGACAAGGGCAGTTATCTCAACCTGATTCCCTTCGAGCGCATGGAAAAGACGACGTCCGACACGACCACACTCGAACAACCTTCGGCCAACATGAAACGCCCGCTTATTCCGGGCGAATGGTACGTCGTGTCGTATTTCCTCTACCAGACGGCCGGCACGCTCACACCCAACCTGTCCGGAACCAATCTGACGGCGCGATCCTTCGTGAACAGCGGGGATCAGGGCCAAGTTTGCACGCAGTTGGTCCAGAACGGCACGGGCACGCAGCAGCTCCAATTCGTGCCGACTTCGACCTTCCGGGGCCGCATTTACTGGGCCTATGTGTGTCTGTACAACAGTTACACGCTTGATCCGTACTGGCTCGGCGATCCGCCCGGCAGCCGGACGCCCGACATGGTGGCCGACGGCGTGACCGGCGACCCGAACGACAACGGCTACCGTGGTCTCGGCACCTACAATTTGGTGTTCAATTACCTGATTCCGAATCATGATGGCATGGCGCCGTGGCTGCGCATTTCGGACACCCAGAATGCGCCCGCCTATACCTCGGCCACCATTTACAATCCCCCGGATCGGCCCGGCACGGTGCCCCCCGGTTCGATCGGCGAGGAAGCGCTGGGCGGCCGCACGACACCGATGGCGAAAATCGAGGTAGGCTCCCGTCCCTTCGAGATCTACCCGCAGCCGCCTGGGACATTCTTTGCCTACACGGGCCAGCCGTTTACGTTGACTTCGGGCGCGCGCGGCGGCGACAGCGTGCCCATTTACCAGTGGTACAAGGGCAATCCGGGCGACACGAGCAATCCCGTCGGCGCCCCCTACAGCAAGACGTACAGCAGGCCGAGCGCCGCGCCGTCGGACAACGGCACGTATTACATGCGCGCCACGAACCTTGCGGGAAGCCTAGACTCGAACGCTGTCGTGGTGACGGTTGTCGATCCCGTCAGCATCACCAGCCATCCCTCGGGCGGCAACAAGGCGGTGGGCGGTTCGCATACCTTCAGCGCGACCGCAACCGGCGGCGCGGGATCGCTGACCTATGCCTTGTACATGGTGGGGAACGGCACGCCCCTCCAAACCAACGGCACGGGCACGTTCACGTTGGATCCCCTGGTCGCGGGCGATGAAGGCAGTTACTATATCACCGCGACGGATGCGCCCGCGGGCAGCAGCACGGCGACCAGCAACACCGTCCTGCTGACGGTATTGGCGACGACGAATCCGGCCCCGCGCACGGCGACCTCCGGCGACGACAACGTCACCTTCAGCGTGACCGCCTCGCAGGGCGCCGGCGGCTATACCTACCAGTGGTATCTGGATGGCGTAATCGTCAACAACGATGCCGGCCATATTTCCGGCGCCACCACTTCCACTCTGCGCCTGGACAACGTGCAGGTGCTCGACGGAACGTATACCGGCCATCCCGGCGTCTATACCTGCGTCGTGCGCGATTCCGCGAACGCCCAAGTGACCTCCGGCGGCGCCGCGCTCACCGTAAATGCCGCCGCGATCAATTTGTCCGGGCCCAGCAACCAGTCCGTGTACTACACCCAAACGGCCGTGTTCACCGTGACGCCCAGCGGCGGATCGGGCGCCGGCTTCGCGTACACGTACACGTGGTACCTGCAGGGCAATCCCACGCCTCTGGTGAATGGGGCCAAATACGACCTGACCACGCCGGGCACGCTGCGCGTGTTGAACGTGGACGGTTCCGACAACGGAACGGTCTATTATTGCAACGTCGGCGAGACGCCGGGCGTCCGGCCGCCCGCCAACCTGGTTTCGTCGGGCAACGCGACGCTTACCTCGTCGCTCGCCCCGATTACGGCGGCGATATCCGGAAATACCCGGATGTACGTGGGCGACAGCCAGACCTTTACGGTGTCGGCTTCGGGCGGCGTGGGCACGCTCACGTACCAGTGGCAGCGGTGGTCCGGTTCCGGATGGGACGATGTGGGTACGGGCGGGACGATCTACACGATCGATCCGCTGGCCCTATCTGACGCCACCGACTACCGGTGCCTTGTGGGCGATAATGCGCGGCCTCCGGCCCCGCTGCAGGCGTCGAACGTCCTGTCGCTCCAAGTGGCGGACCGCATCAGCCTGTCCAGCCTGCCGACGCCGGTCAACCGCAAGACGGGCGATTCCTACACGTTCAGCGTGACTGCCTCCGGTGGGTTCGGCCCGCTCTCCTATCAATGGAAGCAGAACGGATCCAATGTCGGAGCCAACGCGTCCACGCTGGATCTCAGCCCCTTGGCGTTCGCGGAACAAGGTTCCTATACGTGCACCGTCACCGACGCGCACACGGACACGAAGACGACCAATGCAGCCGCCCTGACAGTGCTCGAGATCCAGACCCAGCCCTCCGGCGCCAACGTGACGCCCGGTTCCAGCCACACGTTCAGCATCGTCGTGACGCCGGGCAGCGGCGTTCCCGGCTATACCTACCAATGGCAAAAATGGAATGAGTCCGGATCCGCGTGGGACAATGTCGGCGCCAATTCGACAAGCCACACTATCGATCCCGTGGCGCCCTCGGATGCCGGCCGGTATCGTTGCCAGGTGACGGATTCCGCGGCGGTCACATTGAATTCCTCCGAAGCGGTGCTGGTGGTCACCACCAATCCGATCGTCATTGACACCCAACCCGTGGGCGGCTCGATGTACGCCACCGAATCCAAGACCTTCACGATTGCGGCGCACGGCGGCGACGGCACGCTGTCGTACCAGTGGCAGAAAAAGGACGGCGAAAACTGGAACAACGTCGCCACGGGCACCGTCTACACCATCAACTCGCTGGTGGTCGCGGATTCGGGCACATACCGGTGTCTGGTGACGGACGCGTTCCTGCAGACGGCCACCTCGGACGAGGCTGTCTTGTCCGTAACGGTCGCGGCCATCAATATCTCGGCGCCGGTCGGCGCGCAGAAACTGACGGGCCAGGCGCATACCTTCTCCGTCACGGCCTCGGGCGGCGTGGGCGCGCTGACCTACCAGTGGCAGAAAGAAGGCGCGGATCTTGTCGAAGATCCCGGCCATATCGAGGGCGTGGCCACGAATACGTTGATTCTCACGAATCTCGTGACGGGCGACGAGGGCACATACGTTTGCCTCGTGGGCGACGATGCGCATCCGTCCATCGAACCGCTCGTGCCCTCTTCGGGCGCGCTGCTGGAAGTTCGCCTGCCGGTGAGTTTCTCCGTCCAGCCGGCCGGGGCGAACAAGAAAGTGGCCGATAGCCACACGTTCTCGGTGACGGCGATCAACGGCTACCAGCCGTATACCTATCAGTGGTATCGAGGCACGACGCCGGTCGGCGGCAACGAGAGCACTCTTGTGCTGGCCAATCTCGCGGCGGACGATCAGGGCAGTTATACCTGCCAAGTGACCGGCGCCCTGGGATCTGCCACAACGAGCGAGGCGGCGGTCCTGACCGTTTTGGCCATCGAAACGCAACCGACCGCGCAAAACACCCCCGCGCGCGGTTCGGCCACGTTCTCGGTCGGCGTGCTGGCGGGCAGCGGCGTGCCTGATTACACGTACCAGTGGAAATACAAGGGCGCGGACATTCCGGATGCGACGGATGCCACGCTGACGATCCTGAATTGCCAGGGCGGCGCCCCGGACGGCAACCCCGCCCCGGTCAATCCGAACGGCAATGAAGGCAACTACTCGTGCGTGATTACCGATTCCGCAAGCGTCGCGCTGGAATCCAGCGCCGTGCCGTTGACGGTCAATTCGAGCGCCCTGGACATTACCGGCCCGGAAAACAAGCGGGCGCACTTGGGCGGATCGGCCACCTTCACCGTGTCGGTTTCCGGTGGTTACGGCCCGGATTACACCTATCAATGGCAAAAAGACGGGTTGGATCTGGCGGATCAGACCGCGGCCTCGCTGACCATCAGCCCGGTGGAGGCCGGCAGCGTCGGTAGTTACACCTGCCTTGTCGGCGAACAGGGCGTGCGGCCGCCGCTGCCGCTGGTTCCGTCGGTAAGCGCGACGCTTGAAGTGGCCGATCCGGTCTCCATCACGTCCGATCCCGAAGACGCTGATCTCTACGTCGGCGACACATTCACGGCGACGGTGGCCGCCACGGGCGGGTACAGTCCGTATGCGTACCAGTGGCGCAAGAACGACGCACCGATGTCCAACAAGACCACCGCCACGCTGGTCCTTTCGGGCGTGACCGCGGGCGACGCGGCGACGTACTCGGCGACGGTCACGGACGCGGAAGGATCGTCGGCCACCTCGGCCGGCGCGGTGCTGACCGTTGTGCCGCGGGTTTCGATTACGACGCATCCGGTCGGCGGCCAAATGGAACCGGGCGTTCCCTATACCTTGAGCGTCGCCGCCACCGGCGGCAAGGGCGCCTTGCAGTACACCTGGTTCCGGAACGGCAACCAGATCAGTTCGGGCAGCCCGACCTACGAGATCAGCGTGCCGTCGTTCGCCAACATCGGCAACTACTGGTGCGTGGTATCCGACAGCGCGACGCCGCCGGACACCGCCACGTCGGATGTGGCCGTGCTGACCATCAACGCAGTGTTCGGCTTCCAGGATCAGCCCCAGTCCGCGCGGCTGTATACCGGCACGCCCTACACGTTGACCGTCAGCGTGATGTTCGAAACCGGCGATCTCACCTTCACGTGGTATCGTCCGGGCGGCGAAATCTTCGAGCCGGGCATCTACGACACGCCGACCTCCCGCACATGGCTGAGCATTCAGCCGTTCAGCAGCGGTGACTATTACGTGGTCGTGGTGGACGACATGGGCACGCCCGAGGATCCCGAAGACGACAAGACCGCCACGTCGGATACAGCCACGCTGGATGTCCGGGACCACCTGCTTATCACGGGCCAGCCTATCGGCGGGAACGCCGCGAACGGCGGTTCCTTCACGTTTACCGTGACGACCAACGGCGGCTTCGCGCCCCTGGCGTACAAGTGGCAGAAGGAAGGCTCGCCGGAGATTCTCGGAACCGGCGCGACCTTGGTCCTGAACGACCTCACGCCCGCCGATTCGGGCAGTTACTATGTGACGGTGTCCGACGACCTGTCCGATGTCGTGGAATCCTCGCACGCCCAACTGCAGGTTGCGGGCGGGGTGCCCGTGGCGGGCTGGGCCGGACTCGGCGTGCTGGCCGGCGCTTTCGCGGTGGCGGCCCTGCGCGTTATCCGCAGAAAGAAGTAAGATCCACGTCCAAACCAGGGAGCGGCAAATCCAGGCGGCTGGATTTGCCGCTCCTCTTTCGGGTTGAAATCGGAGCAGGCATATCGCGTGGAAGTTGCGAACAAAGAAACGAAAACAGGATCAAAAACCTTCGATTCGCGGGGGAATCGCCATGGATTGAAGCGGGTCGCGGGTGTCCTCGTAATGCCGAAGGACGGCGCAGCGGTCAGCGTCAATGAGGTGATCGTTGCCCTTTTCATAGACGATTTCGCCGTTGGCGGTCACGCGGTAGGTATGCGAAGCGTACTGCGATTCGCGTTCGGCCAGCGGCGGAAACACGATGGTTCGATCCGCCATGCGTCGCTGAATTAGTTCCGTCATGAGGGGCTTGATGCGCCGCCGGGCGGGAGCGCCGTCGGGCAGCGGTTCGAGATCGATCGTCCCGCCGAATTCATAGGCGCGCACGATGGCGCACCAGCGATCGCCCTGCGCCATCAGCGCGTGCGCAACCGCCCGCCCGCTGTTTCCGCAGTCTATGCCGATGCCGCGAAACGCATAGGCCGCGTCGAGTTGTCCGATGATCGCCTGCTGCCGCGCATAGTTGACGCCGTGCAAATGCACGCGCAGGACGTTGATCAGATCGGGCCCCTCGGCGCGGTACACGACGAACTCGGAGGGATCGCGCGCGTACCCCAAGTCGCAGCCGAGGTAATACGCGCCGCGGGGAACGCGTTCCGGCGCGGAAAAGGCATCGCCCTCGCCCAGCGCGACGTCGTGAAAATCAACGCCGTCCCGCACGCACGCCAGATAGTCGTCGAGATTGAACGCGGCGTGGGCGGGCTCGCCGTGCCGGCCGAGCACGCGATGAATGTAACCGGGCGAATCGCGGCCGCCGTACAGCAGGGCGAGTTCCGTGTCCTTTTCCGGGGTGAATTCGGGATTGAGCGACGACGGCCAGTTGTACTGCTCGGCGTCCTGCATCCGCGTCATCCGGTGGAAAGTGTTTCGCAGGCCGTTCGGCACGCCGTAGACCCAGCGGCGTCCGCCGCCGTTGAGCGCCTGGTACAATTCGCCCCACGCCGTCTCGGTCATTTCCTGCGCCTCGTCCACGATTTGCCACGCGACGTGCATCCCCTGAAAATTGACGCCGCGCGGTCCCGCGATGCGTCCCCACAGCATGAATCCGTTCGAGAATCGCAGGAACCACGACGGCGTCCGCCTGAATTCGACCAGGGACGGCGCGAAGTCCGGCGTTGTCTGGAACCGCCGCGCGAGACGGCTCATGAGCGGGAACAGGTGGTTCTCGCATTGGGTCGCGATGAGCATTTCCGTGTCCGGGCAGGCGACCATCGCCCATAGCGCGACGATTTCGATTTCGGCGGTCTTGCCGACGTCGCGGCCATCGCAGTGGACCTTGCGCAGGGCATACGATTCCAGCGAATCCGCCTGGTAGGGGCGGGGCCGCCAGGGCCGCCCGTCGCGGTCGCGCATGTATTGCGCGGCGAAGCGCCCGCGCTTGTGCAGGTTCAGCCATGCCTCGATTTCATCGCCGGCCAGTCCGCGCGCACGAAGTCCCGCGCGCGCCGCTCGCGCATCCCATCGTTTCACGACACGCAATCCTCCGTGGCGTCGCCGCCGATCTTATTTTGTCGCCGGTGTCTTGGCGGGAATTTCGCGCCGCTTGCGCGGTTTGGCGCGCAGGGCGCTGTCGAGAACCCCTTCCGCCTTCCTGAGAATCGGTTTCATCACGTCCGCCAGCCCGATGTCTATCGGCGTGCCCGCCTTGGCGCACGATTCCTCGAGTTCCTTCATGGATTTCCGTAGCCTTTCCCGCGCCTTTCCGATAGATTCCTCGAAACCCGGCGCGATGGGTTTGGAAGGCTCCCCGGCGCCGGCCGCCGCCTGGGCCGCCAGCGCGTCGTCCAGCGCTTGCTCCGCGCGGATCGCCAGCGCGTAGTTCACGAAAATGTCCTCGACGCGCAGGAGGAGCAACGGCGTCTCGACGACCCCCTGCCGGCCGAACAGCGCCTGCATGCCTTCGATGAACGCCCGCGCGAGGTCCGGGTCGTTTCCATGCCGCCGCATGCGATCGAGGAGCAGCCGCTTGAAGTCGTTTTCCATTATTCGTCCCTCTATCTGAATAAGGGCGCGCATTGCAGTCCAAACGGGCTGGATTGCCGGAAAACGGCTGACTACGGAAGAACTTGGGAGTACCGAGTTCTTGCATGGTTTCTCCTGTTCCGAACATGCACGGGGGAGTCCTTTGGGCGCGGAACGCAGGACAGACTGTCCAGTCTGTTCTGCGAAGCCATGCCCTGTCTGTGGACGGACAGGCTGGACAGCCTGTCCCACACATTCGCCCTTTTTTCTGCCATGTGGGCATTCCATGATTGACGTTTCAATACAATTCCATAACCCGTTCAATCGGAAAAACGCCCTTTCTGGAGGATTTCAGACTAAAACACGTCTCGAGAATTCGGTACTCTCAAGTGAAGAAGGTCGGGAAGGGGGAAGGCTCAAATCTTGAAGATGATTTTCTTGCGGCGCAGAACGACCGCGAAGGCATAACAAATCGCGTAAATCACGATGAAACCCGTCACGATGGCTCGGGGCGACGCATCGGCGTTCAGGATCAAGTGGCCAATCAGGATCAGGACGCCGTGGAGCAAATAGAGGGCCAGGGGATTTTCGCCCAGGATGGTGAGATGCGGCAGGCGCACGCGGCCCACATCGCACAGGAGATGAAACGCCAGCAGGGTCAGGAAGCAGAGTCCCGTGGCATACAGCGGATAGGGTGCGGACATGCCGTATTGCGTGAAGGGCCATTCCGGCTTGACGCCGGGCCACGGCATTTTCAAAAGCCAACCGGCCGCCGACAGCGCCAGTCCCCATGCCATGCAGCGGCGCAGGATCGCGCCCGTGCCGCCCTCGTTCAGCGCGTCGTAGGCCACCGTGCCCATCAGGAGGATGAACGCCCAACTCAGGGGGCCGAGCGGGCCGCCGTTGACCGATTCGCGCATGACCCATTCGCCGTAACCGGCCAGCGAGAACAGCGCCTGGTAAGCGCCAAGCAAACCAAACGCGGCCGCAATCCGGACGGCGGGGGATTTGTCAATCAGGAAAAGCGTCAGCAGCCCCGCCACGCCGATGTCCGAAAGCGCGTCCCAGAAATAGCCGAAATAGACGATGAATCCCAGTATCGTGAGTTTGGCGTACCGCCACGCGGCGGCCTTGCGCGCGGCGGCGATGCCGATCTTTTCGGCCCGGCGCAGCAGGGAGAGGCGAAAACCCATGCCCACGACGAAAATGAATATGGGCGCGATGGTGTCGTTGAACGACATGCCTGTCCGGTGATGCTGGAGCATCCACGGCGTCGCGTCGAAGCGTCCGACGAAATTGACGAAGATCATCGTCAGGATCGCGTAGCCCCGAAACTGGTCCATCGAGGGAATGCGGCTATGGGATTCATGTCCGGACATGACGGCGTACTGTACGGCAAGCGCCCCGCGCCGTGCAAATCGTCCGCGTCCGGTTTGCGGCTCTGGTCGGAAATATGAAACACTACGCCCCGTTTCAACCGGAGTTCGGAAAATGGACGTGTTGAAAGCCGCAGGGCTGGGCGTGGTCGAGGGCGTCACGGAGTTTCTGCCCATCAGCAGCACGGGACACATGATCCTCGTGGATGAATGGATACGGTTAAGCTCGGACAAGGCCTTCGCCGATGCGTTCATGGTCGTGATTCAACTGCCGGCGATCATGGCCGTGGTCGTGTACTTTTTCAGGGACCTGTGGCCGTTTGCCGGCGATCGCGGGGAGACCGTGTCGCGGATGAAATTCTGGGCGCGCATCCTGATCGCTTTTTTGCCGGCCGCCGTCATCGGCGCGCTGTTCGACTCGGCCATCGAGGAAAAATTGTTCAATCCCGTAACGGTGGCCATGGCGCTTTTAATCGGGGGCGTTGTGCTGATTGCGCTTGAATGGCGGCCGCGCGCGGGCGCGATACCCACGGCGCGCGACATTCCCCTGGCCGTTGCCGTCGGCATCGGCTGCATCCAGTGCATCGCGATGATTCCGGGCACGTCGCGTTCCGCCGCGACCATTATCGGCGCGATGCTGCTCGGTGCCTCCCGGGTGGCCGCGGCGGAGTTCTCCTTTTTTCTCGCCATACCGACGATGTTCGGCGCGACGGCCTACAAACTGCTCAAGCACGGCATCGGCTTCACCGGCGAACAATGGACGCTCATCGCCGCCGGTTCGCTGGTTTCGTTTCTGGTGGCGTATGCCGTGATCGCCGCGTTCATGCGCTACATCCGCGAACGCAGTTTCATCCCCTTCGGCATTTACCGCATCGCGCTGGCCGTCCTCGTGCTGGCGTATTTCCTCCGCTGATCGGATCCCATGGAAAAGCCGCGGGACAGGCTGGACAGCCTTTCATTGAACTTTCGGACAGGCTGGACAGCCTTTCATTGAACTTTCGGACAGGCTGGACAGCCTGTCCCACTTGGGCTGTGGATGGGGATGGCAGCCATTTGCCGGAATCGCCTCCGGAATGATTAGGACCGGTCTCGTTCCGTTCGCCGCAGTTTGCGCCAAAGCGTGTTGCGGCCAATGCCGAGCAGGCGGGCCGCCTTGGCCTGGTTGCCTTTGCAGCGGCGCAGCACGGACCGGATGTAATCCGATTCGACTTTTTCGAGCGTTACGACAGGGATATCGTCCGAACATGTGGAACGGGGCGGTTGCAGCGCATGCCGTATGACGATGTCCGCTTCGCCGGGTTGCGGCGGGAGCGCGATATAGCCGTAGGCGCCGCTTCGCATGGCCGCGACGGCCAACGGAATGTCTCCCGGACGGACGGCGACCAGCACGGGTTTGGAGCCGGATGCGGAAGCCTGTGAACAATCGTCCGTTATCAGGATGTCCTCTCCGTCCGCAACCACGAGATGGCCCGCCGTTTCAAGCATCGCTTTGAGTGTTGCCCGATCCGGCAAATCATGAATATCCAGTCGCACACGCGCCATGGATCTATCTTATCACGCTTGAAAATCAAAAAACAGCGCCCTTCCCATCCGCGAAAAGGGGAAGATGGGCCGGATTCGACTTCATCCCCAAACCTTTTTCCGAAAAACTTATTCTATCCGAATGAAACTTTTTGGAAACAGGGTGTATTGTAAAAAGCAAGGGAACTGGGCCTAACAAGGCGTTTGAGTGCATTTAACTTATTGCTGGTCAATAGGTTATGTTGATAAAGTTGAATCGAATGATTGACAGGCATCCGTCGTGTAGCCGAACACGACGGTAATAAAAATGCAGTTCAACCCCACTATGGCTTGGAATCGCAGCCGGGGAATAATAAATTCTTGACAAATGGCTGCGGATTTCGTAGAATGAAGTTTGGATCCAAGTGATAGTGGACCAACCGATCCAAGGTCCTACCCATTGTGGCCTTTGAAAATCCGGTGGGATTTTCATCTGGCGATGGGTGGCACTCATTGGACGAGAGGGAAAGGTTGCACATCATGCGGCATTCGATAGGGATGGTGGTTATCGCGTTGGCGGTGACTTTCCTCGGTTCCAATGGTCTGGCGGCGACGTATTCGATTCCCCCGGAGCAAATAGACGTGCAAAAGGTCTATGTGGGCGCTCCATCGGGCTTTGAAAAGGCCGCGAAGGTGGATTACGAGTCGGTGATCAAGGCCACGCCGGAATACGAGGAAGTCAAGCGCAAACGTATCGAGCCCGGTACGGGCAAGTACTGGATTCTTCTGAGCAAGGCCAGTAACCGGGCGGTCCGTGCGATTTCGGAGGTTGGCCAGAATACCGGCCACGATTTCATTGCTTCCCAGGCGTATTTGGGCGGCCTCGAACCCGGCATACCGTCCGAGGACATCACCCCGCTGGTCTTGGATCGGGTCAAAGACGTGTCGAAGTCCCCCAAAGATCACGATCTGATGGATAAAAGCGGCGACAAGGACGAATCCCGGTCCGCGAAAAAAAAGCCGTAGTTTTTCCGCGTCCTGAAAAGAGGGCGGGGCCGGGACCGAAAAGGCTCGTTGCGCCAGAGAGCAGTCTATGATATCTTGGCGCCAGAGGAGTCCATGGCGCGTGGGCACAGTAAATGCCGAGGACACAAGACTGCGGGTTTGTGCCGCAAAGGGGCATGAATCGGCGCAAGGGTGATTCCGTGACAATGGTACGATTGAATTACAGAAAAAAAGGGATGAAAACATTTTTGGTTGTGGGGGGGTGTTGTTTTTCCGTCGTTTGCGTGCTGGCCGCGTTGGCGGGATGTTCCACCATTCATGCGACGAAACCGTCGCCCGTGATGCCGTCGCAAGAGACCAACCGGGTGTACAACAACCATGCGGCGGGCCAAGAAATAGAAGAAGCGCGAATTTTGATAGAAACGTCGGATCCGTCCGCGGCCATTCCCCGATTGTTGAATACCATTCAGAAGCATCCGGGGACGGATGCCGCGATTGATGCCCGCTATTGGCTTGGCGTGGCGTATTACAAAATAGGAAGTTACCGCGATGCCGCCGGCATGTTCAATGATTATTTGCGGCAACGTCCCCAAGGAGTTTATGCGGCGGAATGCGCAGAACGGATTGCGCGGCTGACCGAGGAGTCCAATGCGAAATATCCCACCGTGGAGGAGTTGGACAATCAGATCAAAAAGGCTTCCGAAGAGGCAGCCGCCAAGCCGGACGATCCTCCGGCGCAGCTGGCTTTGGCGGATCTGTTGTGGCGGCGGGGCGAATATGCGAAAGCGGGGGCCGTTTATGCGAACCTCGTGGCCCGGCATCCGGAGTGTCTAAACGACGCAACCCTCAAGGGACGCATTGAATTCGACGCAAATGGCAAATACACGGTATTGACGCCCGTCGAAATCCAACGGCGGCAGGCGGAGGCGGATCCGCTGGTCGTGATCAATACGAGCGGGTTTAAAAGCGGACGCGATTTGTTTACGCGCGAACAGCGTTTTTACTCGGTGTCGGGCCAAATCTTGAACCGCAGCGCGCGTCCGCTCAATGGGGTACAAGTCATTATCACCCTCTATGCGTTCGGCACGGCGGTGCTCGACACGACGACGGTGAACATCGGGCAGTTGCGGCCGGGTGAAAGCCGGCCGTTTAGTGTGAAATTCAGCAATTTCGACAACATCGAGAACGTGAACCGTTTCGAGTGTATCGGCACGTTCCAGCGATGAGGAGTGTTATGGCACGACGGATTTCCATCATGATTTTCCTTCTGCTGATTGGAGGAGGGTGGGCGTTTGCGCAAGCGCCGGCCGCCTCGCCGGCGCCGTTGCCCGCTCCGCCGCCGCCGGCCAATCCGGATGACGTCAAACAGGTCAATGTCTCGGTCAAGATTGTCGAATTTCAGACCTCGAAAGGTTCTGAAACCGGGTTGAGCGCCTATTTCAAACAACGGCAGCGGACGAATGCGCTGGGGCAAGTGTTGACCAATCTGGGTTATGTGCGTGCGGCCGACGTGACCTTTCCGACGAACACAACCAGCGCCATCACTGTTTTTCTGGATCAGATCCGGCTTCCGGAAGACGACATGGAAATGGTGCTTCAGGCGCTGGTTCATCAGGATCGCGCCTTTATTTTGTCGCAGCCCAAGGCGATGGTGACGGTGGGATCCCCGATTCCGACGACGATTCAAACCACAAACCGGATTCCGTACCAGAACACGGTCGTGGTGGGCGCGACGGCGGTCCAGACGACGGCGTTCCGCGACACGGGTGTTTCGCTGACGGTTCAGGCGCCGGCCATCCAGGACGATGATGGGAATCCGGCCACGACGGACGACACCTATATTCAGTTGTTGGTATCGGCGGCGGTCAATGAACAGGGTCAGCAGATTACGGTCGCGCTGGACGACCGGGTCGCTACGGGCGGCATTTTCGGCGCGGCCACGAATGCCATCAAGGTGCCGGAATTTGTGTCGCGCAGCGTGGCGACGTCGGTATGGGTTCGACACGGTCAGGTTCTGCTGCTGGGCGGCCTGTACCGCAACACCAAGAACAAGAATCTGGCCACGCTGCCATGGCTCACCCAAGGCGAAAATTCCGTGCTGGGCGTTGTTGACAAAGTCCTTCCGACAAAGTTTTTGGGCACGCCGCTTTCTTCGACGCTGGGGAACAGCACGTCGCAATTCAGCCGCCGTGAATTGGTCTTTCTTATCAAGGCGGAGTTATGGCGTCCGGCCTACACGGTGGTCAAGGAGTTGACGCCCGTCGGAACCGGCGGCGACGAGCCTGCCAAAAAGAAGGGGACGCTGTCCGGCGTGATACAGGAAATTTCCGACATTCCCAAGGGCTTGATCGAAGGCAAGCGGGACGGTTCGGAAAAGACGGATGTTCAGTCCAACTTGGGAGGAGGCCAGTGATGAAACCCTTTTATCCAGCCGTCCTCTTGGTCATGATGTTCATGCCGGTTTTGGCGATGGGCCAGGCGGTCTACGTGCCGGCTCCGGTGTATCCTTCGCCGGCGGCGCCGACTGCTCCCGCCGCGCCCGCGGCTCCGGCCTTGCCGGCGGCGCCCGCGCCGTCGCCCGTGCCGCCTCCCGCGCCGCCCCCGCCGGTCGAGGGGCAGCCTCCACCGCCGGCTCCGTTGCCGCCGATCGATCAGGTGCAAATTCAGGTTTGGATCAGCGAAACGAACGAAAGCGGTTTGCGCGATCTGGGCGGCAATCTCCAATATTCCCGTGTCATTCAGGGCGAGGCCCAGAGCGGGTCCGTGCAGCAAATCCGCACGCAAACGATAAACCCGCTCAACTCGGCCTATACCGTCACCCTGCCGTCGCCGGATCTGTCCGGGTTTTCTCCGGATCAGAAACCCCGGATGCTGCGTCCCGATCAGGACAACAATCCCGCCAACAATATACAGACCCAAGCGGGCGGCGGACTGGTGTTCAGCATCGTAAAATCCAATTACGGGACGATTGACGGCGTGTTTCGCGGCATCGAGCAAAAGGCGGACGGGGATCTCATTTCCAAGCCGGAACTGCTGGTCGTCAACAACGGCATCGCCGAGATTCATGCCGGCGAGCAGGTTCCGTTTCAAAATGTCGCCTACAACGTTCTGGGCGCGAGCCAGTTGGCCGTGACCTGGCAGGATGTGGGGGTGAACCTGAAATTGCAGCCGCTGATCGTGGGCAACACGATACAGTTGACGATTACGCAGCTGGCCGTGAGCGACCGCATTCTAACTCAGGATGTGCGGGGGGTGGACATGCCCGTGTTTGCGACGCGTTCGCAAACGGGCGTCGTGCTCGTTCCTGACGGGCAGACGCTGGTCATCGGCGGTCTTTCCAGCCGGACGGTGACGCGATCGGAAACGCGCGTGCCGATTGTCGGGGCGTTGCCCATCATCGGCATTCCGTTCCGCAGCCGCACCTCGAAGGCCGGCAATTCCCATTTGCTGATCTTCGTATCGCCCACGATCGTCAACCTGCGCGACATGTCCGAGGATGCGCACAACGCCCTCAATTTCTGGCAGGACCGGAAATGGGAGAATTCCGAGCGCATCAGCAAGGAAATCCAAGTCATGCAGGACGAGTTGTAAAATTACCGAACGGGACGTTACCCTTTCTTCCTCCGGAAGGCTTGGCCTTCCGGGGGATTTGTTTGTCGTTGCACAAGGGAGGGATTCGGCATGAAGGCAATTTTGATCTGCGGCAGTCCGCGCATGAACGGCAACACGGAAATCCTGTTGCGCAAATGCCAGGAGACGCTCGAGGCGCGGGGCATCGGGTGCGAACTGGTGCGCCTGGCGGACAAAACGATTCAGCCGTGCACGGCTTGCGGCACATGCGCGCGCAACAAGGACAAGGCGTGCGCCATCAAGACGGACGATTTTCACGGTGTTTTTGGGAAGATGCTCGAAGCGGACATCATTGTGCTGGGTTCGCCGGTGTACTTTGGTTCCGCGACGCCGCAGTTGATGTCTTTGCTGGATCGCGCGGGCTACATTTCCCGGTTCAACGGCAATTTGTTCCACCGCAAACTGGGCGGTCCGATCGTGGTGGCGCGGCGCGCGGGCCAGAATTTCACCTATGCCCAGTTGATGTACTGGTTTACGATTGCCGGCATGATCGTGGCCGGTTCGACGTATTGGAACATCGCCTTCGGCACGAAGAAGGGCGACGTCGAACAGGATGCGGAAGGGATCGAAACCGTGGTCCATTTCGCGGAGAACCTTGCCTGGCTTGCGGGTAAAATCGCCGGATAATCCCGCGGGTCACCGGATCTTGTCCAATTCGTCGCCGGCGATTTTTCTCACGCGTTCGTCGGCGGCATCCGAACCGACAATGGCCTCGTATTGCACACGGGCCTCCTCGATCCGGTTTACCTTCACGAGCGCGCGGGCAAACGCCAGCCGGACGTCCTGATCCTGCGGGAAACGTCCGCTTGCGTCCTGAAGAAGGGCCACGGCTTCAAGGGGACGCCCCAAGACGAGCAATACATCGGCCCAGTGCTGCGCGCAGACGGGCTGGAGATCCGCCGGCAGCCAGGGCATCGCGGCGGGGAAAAACTGGTCGGCGAGGTCCGGGGCCTGAATGGCGGCGCAGACCATTCCGAGGTGCAGCAGGGCAATGCCGGCATCCTCGTTCGATTGGGGCGGATGGGTTCGGGTCTCTTCGAGAAGCAGCAGAATGGCCCAGCGCATGTCGAGGCCGGCGGCGTCGTATCCCGGCACGGTCATCTTGCCCTGCACGATGTTCAGCAGGATCACGCTTGCATCCACGAGCGCGCCGGATCCTTCGCGCCATACTTTCGCCAGCGCGGCAATATGGGGCAGGGGTTTGCCGTTGTTCGCCGCCATGTTTGCCGCCGTATCGAGCAGAAACTGTTTGAAAGAGTCCCTCCGCTGCGCCGTTTCGGCGAACCGGGCATACGCGCTCCATGAATCCGCGCGGCCGGGCAATGTCGTGATGGCATTTCGATAGGCCTGTTCGGCGGCGTCGGGATCCTTCCGGGCATCGTAAGCGATGCTGGCTTTCCACAGGTAGGCGGTGGCAAGGTTGGCGTTGTCGGGCGGATCTTTTTCCGCGAGGCGGGCGATGCGCCAGTCGAGCGCCTTGCTGAAACGGTCGTACCGCATGGCGTTGCACGCAAACCCATAAAAGACAGGCCAGTTGGCGTCGTCGGCGGGGTCCGCCTGCGTGGCGCGCACGATGGCCCGCTCTGCGCCTTCATCGTCCTTGAGCGCCATGCGCACCTGGGCGAGTTGACGGTACGTTTCGCTGCTGTTGCGCGCGCCGTATTGAATGGCCCTGAGCAGGTGGTTCTCGGCGTTCTGCCATTCCATTTTGATGCGATCCTCGCCGACGCCCGGGATGGCGCCCATCAACATGGCCCGGCTCGACGCGATTCGTCCGAGGACTTCCTCGGTGTGCGGCAGCATGGGACAGAGTTTCAGCGCCTGCCGCGCGGTTTTCTCCGCGGCGTCCAATGCGGCCAGGCAGGCATCGTCGGGCGCGGGCTTGCTTGCCGCCTCGCTCAACGCGAGGCTCATTTGCGCCCGCGACAAAACCACCAGCGTCATGATGTAATTGGGATTGCGCCGCAATGCGCGGTTGAAATGGCCAATCGCCGCATTCCAGTCCCGTTGGGCCATGGCCACAATCCCGCGTTGCCGCGCGTAGCGCGACTGCCACGGCGCCAAACGTTCGGCCCATTTGAGCGCCGTGTCCGCCCGGCCGTACTGGCCCGCCGCGGTCAGTCCGAGCGCATCCTGGTAGAAGACCTGGGCCGTGAACGCGCCGGTTTGCACGCCGACGTACAGGATGGACACCGCCAGCGCGGCGAGTTTCCATCGTTCATGGAGCGTTTTGGGCAGACGGAGCGGCGCCGCCGCCGAAGCCGGCGCCTGGGCGTTCCAAAAGCCTTCCATCGCGCCGGCCATCAAAAACAACAGGGCCGCGGATACGGGCACCTGGACGTTGAATCCGAATAGCCCGTCCACCAGAAAAGCCGTAAAGATCGCGGCGAACGCCATGCCCAGCCGCCGTTTCAGCGGCTCCCGGAGCGTCGCTGCCATATATAGGCCGTAACCGATTCCGAGCACGAGGAACGCCAAGTACAGGCCGGCCGCGGGCAAGCCCGCATCAGAGGCGAATTCGAGCAGATCGTTGTGGACATGCGCGTTGAGCCGTAGTTCCTCGCCAAACCAGCGCTGCTCGTATGGCGTCCAAAACGGCGGATACTCAATCCGGTAATTGCCCGTGCCCCACCCGAGCACCGGATGGCGGAGGATCATCGCCGCCGCGCTGGTATAGGACTTGTAGCGAATGAGCAGGGACAAGTCGAGCGGATAGGCGCTGCCCGTTCTTGCCAGGCTGATGCCCATGGCCGCCGCGAAACCGAGCACGCCCAGCAGGCCGGCGATCAGCGTCGCGGCCACGGCTGCCCGGACCGGCCGCCGAATGCGGCGGCGCACCAGCATGTGGACGGCCAGAAGCAGGACTGCCGCCGCAAGCGCGAGCCAGCCCGCCCGCTGGCCCGTAAACCGCAAATGAACCAGGAAAAGCGCCGCAAATCCCAGGCACGCAACCATGCGCCGTTCCGAGGCCAGGTACACGGCCATGATGACCGCAAGGATGAGGGTGTGCGCAGCGAAATTCGGGTTGCCGAAGGTGGCGGGCAAATTGGTGTAGACGTCGCTGGTCACATCGCTCCACGGAAACGTGTCGTAGCCGAACTTTTGAATAACAAGGCCATAGAGCGAGGCCACGGCCACCGCGCCGCATACGGCCAGCATCAACCGCCGGATTTGGCGTTCGTCGGTGTACACTTGGCTTGCCACCAGATACAGGACAAACCAATACCAAAGCTTGCCCAGTTCCGCAAAGCTGTTCATGGGGAACGACGACAGGAGGCTGGCCGCCGCATGCAAGGCGAGAAACAGCAAAAGGACTTCCAAAAAGATCGCGGGCCGCCGCACGGGCCACCCGTAACGCGCCACGCCGAACAGCCATGCGGCCAAGAGCAGGGCGGAACCCCAGCTTGCGATCAGATATTTGATGTCGCCGGTCGGATCTTCGCTGAAGGGAAACATCGCCAGCACCAGCAGAACGACGAACACGCCGATCGCCTTGCGAAAAGGCCGGCCCCAGTCCTCTGTTTCGTTTTCCGTCATGCCGATCCCCGAACAAGCCATGAATCCGCATGAAACCCATGCGGGACGCCTACCGCTCCAATGCCGGCAGCATGCTATCACCCCGCGGGGGCGCTTGGCAAACCGTGCGGCGAATTCGTGAAAGCGGGCATTGCCGCCCCCGATGGTTTTAACGCAAAGCCGCCTAAACGCGGAGTGTCCTATCTCCACGAAACAAATGGATGTATTGAAAAGATTTTTCCGTCTTTTTCCCGTCGGGCCCTTTGATTCGTATAATGGGCACGATGCCGCGAAGGGCGGCCTACAAGAACAAGAGGAGGATAACCATGCGGGCGGCGTTGATGTTTTCAATGGTTCTTGCGATGTGGCACGGCGCATGGGCGGCGGGATTGGGCCATCCGCTCGATGGCCTTGCGGAACTAAAAGCGGGCAGCACGGAACGCGTGTCGTCGTGCGATGCCAACTGGGTCAATGGCAACGGTGATGCGCGATCCATCGCGCCGGGTGGTACGCTGACGATCGCCGAACTCGAAGGGCCGGGTCGGATCACGCATATCTGGAACACGATAGCCAGCGGCGAGCGAGGCTATTCGCGGTTGCTGGTGCTACGGATGTATTGGGACGGCGAGGAGCAACCGTCGGTAGAGTGTCCCATTGGCGACTTTTTCTGCATGGGCCATGGGGTGGATGCGCCGGTCCAGTCGTTGCCGGTCTGCGTGACATCGGAAGGACGCGGTCGGAATTGTTACTGGCCCATGCCTTTCCGCAAATCGGCGAAGATCACCGTCACGAACGAGGGCCGCAAGCGTTGCGATGCGTTTTATTATTATGTGGATTGGCACAAGGCGCCGAAAATCGGCAAAAAGGAAGCCTATTTCCACGCGATGTACCGGCAGGAGTTCCCGGCGGTCATGGGCTGCAATTATCTGCTGGCCGAAATGGAAGGTTGCGGACATTATGTCGGCACCGTGCTCAACGTCCGGCAATTGACGACCAGCTGGTGGGGCGAAGGCGACGATTTCTTTTTTATTGACGGCGCGAAAGAACCGCAGTTGCGCGGCACGGGCAGCGAGGATTACCTGTGCGACGGCTGGGGATTGCGAAAGATGTCGAACCCCTATTACGGCTGCCCGCTGATGGAAGGCTACGAACCGTATGCCCTCACGACGGCGTATCGCTGGCATATTCCCGACCCTGTCATCTTCAAAAAATCGCTCCGCGTCGAGATTGAACACAAGGGTGTGACTTTCAATGCGGACGGCTCCATGAGGTCGGGATTTGAAGAACGGCCCGACGATTTTTCGTCCGTTGCGTTCTGGTATCAGACCGAACCGCATAAACCGTTTCCGGAAATGCCCGTGGGTTATGCGCGTCTGTACTATGATTTTTCGTCGGAGATTGAAGCGGAAGGGCTGATTTCCAATGTGATAGCCAGCATGGGGCCGGTGCAGCCACAGGATGGCGGTTACAGCGGCGGCAGGCAGCTTTTCTGGACTCCGTCCGAAAAAGGCCAGACGCTCGCCATACCGTTCGACGTGCAAGAGGCCGGCATGCGCAGTATGCTCTTGACCTTTACCCATTCGTGGGATTACGGCATTTTTCAAATTGAGTTGGACGGCAAACCGATCGGCCATCCATTGGATTTGTACAGTGCGACGGTCTTCGTGCGCGACAAGATTTTTGGTCCAATCGAACTTGCGCCGGGCACGCACACGCTGACTCTCCGCAACATCGGTAAAAATGCCGAATCCAAAGGATATTTCCTCGGGCTGGACGGCATCTTGATGGGCAAATAGACGAAGCCAACACGGGAGACAACGCGATGCCGAAGGAAACGATGAGTCCGCGCGAACGCTGGCTGGCCGTGTTGAACCGTCAGACGCCGGACCGCGTGCCGATGGACATTTGGATTACGCCGGAGGCGGCGGAACGGTTGCAGGCGCACATGGGATGCGACTGGGATGCCGTCATTGAGCGCCTGCACATCGATCCGCCGATGGGCGTCGGCGGGCGTTACATCGGACCGCCGCCGGAAGAGGGCAAGGACATTTGGGGCGTCGAGCATGCGATGGTGGATTACGGCACGGGCGCGTACCAAGAAGCCGTGACGGCGCCGCTGGCGCGGTTCAAGTCGGTCGAGGAAATCGAGGCGAACTACACGTGGCCGAATCCGGATCACTGGGACTATTCCCATTTGCCGGAACAGATCCGCGGCAACGAACACCGGATCATCCGAGGCGGCGGATCGGAACCGGTTTACCAGTACAAGTTTCTGCGCGGCGACCATCAGGCTTTCATGGATTTTCTGGAGCATCCGGACATCGCGCACTATTGCATTGACAGAATTTTCGAGATTGCCTATCAGGACACGCTGCGGATTTTCGAGACGATTCCCGGACAGGTATCCATTACGTACGTCGCGGAGGATCTCGGCGGACAAGACGGCCTTATGTATGCGCCGGAGACGCTGCGCGAATTCGTGTTTCCCGGCATGAAACGCATGATGGATCTTACGCGGCAGAACGGATCGTTTGTGTTCACGCATTCGGACGGTTCGTTCCGCGAGGTCATCCCGGAATTGATTGAAATGGGCATGCAGGTTCTGAACCCGGTTCAATGGCGGTGCCGCGGCATGGAGCGCGAAGGTCTCAAACGGGATTTCGGCGCCCAACTCGTCTTTCACGGCGGCGTGGACAACCAATACACGCTGCCCTTTGGAACGGTCGAGGAGGTTAGGCGGGAAGTGCTCGACAACTACCGCATCCTCGGTGCGGGCGGAGGCTACATCCTCGCGCCGTGCCACAATATTCAATCCGTCTCGCCGCCGGAAAATATCGTCGCCCTATACGAAACCGGTTATGAATACGGCTGGCAATCATGAATGCGGCAGCGGCTACGGCATGGGTGCGCGTGCCGTGGCGTCGTCAATGAAACCGTGATAGCGTCCGCGCCAGTAGGCGTCTATGAAGGCCGCGCCGCCGAGATCGCGCCGGGTGTTCTTGATGAACTGCAGCACGAGGTGTCCGTTTTCCCAGTGCTCGCCGCCGTCTTTCGATAGATACAATCCGGCCGGCGTGCCCGCGAACACCCAGTCCGTGTTTTCGGGCGTGAAGACCGTCACCGCGCGGGGAATGCGCAGGCCGTCCGCCTTGAGTTGCCATGTCTTGCCGCCGTCCCCGCTCTTGAGCACGCCGTTGGCGTCCGGCTTGAAACGCCGTTCCCCTTCGCGAATTTCCGGCGCTTTCGCTGCTTTTTCCCACGTCTTTCCGATGTCTTTTTCCTTCGTGAAGACCGTTCGGTAGACCGCTTTTTCGCGAACCGCGTACAGCGTGTTCTGCTCGCCGGGTTCGATTTGCACGCCAACGGCCTTGCCTCCCTCTTCGGGAACGTCGAGCCGCCGCCACGAATATCCGCCCGTTGTCGAGACGCGGAATCCGTCGTCGCACGCCACATAGATCCACCGGATGCGCGGTCCCGCCGCCAATGCGCGCACCGGCGAGCCGATCCCCGCGTCCACGGGATGCCAGCCCGCCGCCGTGGCGGCGCCGTCACGCGACTGGTACAGGTCGCCGTTCGTGTCGAAGGCGTACAGGACCACCGGATCCTCCGCCGGAACGGCCACACCCATCACGATGCGGCTCAGCCAGCCGTCTTTGTTCAGCAGATGCCCCTTCCAGATGTATTCGTTGTCCCACACCGCGGCATACATCGGATACGGCGGTTTCAGATCGGGACGCAGGCTGTTCATCGTCGGCTCGAAGATCGTCTCCGTCGGATATGTTTGCAGCGTATACAACGCCTCCTTGAGCGCCTTGTCGCGTCCGGGCGCATCCGGGGCGAGACTGTAATAGATGTACGTAAACAGTGATTGCGCATCGTCTTTGTGATTCGCCCAAATGCCTTCGAGTATGACCCGATACGCGGCCAGCAATTCCGGATCCGTCTCGATGCGGAAAAGGTTTTCAAGGTGGCACAGGCAATGCTCGGCGTCGTCGTGATCCTTTTCCGTCCTGAAACTCGTCAGACCGCGCACATGAAACTTTTCGATGAGACGTTCGTACACGGCCTGGTATTTCGGATCGCCCGTGGCATGATGCGCGATTTTAGCGCCGCCGATAGCCATGAGAATTCGCGTGTTCAGCGTTTTGCCGTCGTGGAAACCGAGGATGGGCGTGTTGTGGACGCGGTCAATGTGCCAGATCTTGAAATCATTGTTCACCCAGTAACCGACCAGCGCGTCGATCGCCTCGCGACAACGAGCCTTCTGCGCGCCCTCCGCCGCCAAGTCGTAATAGTTGCCGAGACCGCGCGCCGACGCGCTGTAATTGTGGTGGCTTGGACTGCCCCGCCAGCGCAGATGGGCGTATTCGCCCGCGCCCTGTTGCCACGAGTCGTTCAGCCGTTCGATGCCGCGCTCTTCATAGGATTCTCCATGGCCGATGGCATAGCCGCGCGCCTGCAATCCGCGGACGCCCGTCACGAGTTGACAGCGGTAGATGGATTCGAATAGTTCATCGGCCCGCGCCTTCGCTTTCGCGACGTCCTCCGCAGGCGCGCCCGACTTTTTGAGAAACGCATACCGGTACGACGCGCCGCCCAGGTAATTCGCCGTCCAGCACACCGCGTGCGCGATGTTGCTGTTGCCCCGCGTGGACTGATCCACCGGCCCGCCGTCCAGCGGCACTTCAACCTGGGAAGGATACAGGCCAAGGATGTTGTGCCGCTCGACATTGTTCTTTTCGAGAATCCGCTCCTTCTCCTCCAGCGGCAATTTCCACGAATCACTAGCATGCACACAAAATGCGGCAAGACACACGCTCCAAAAAAACGGCATTGCCCGCATAACCGCGATCCTCCCTCTCCGCGCATTGCCCGTTCCGCATGCGCGCCGTTTGCGTTCCGTCTGGACGCTCCGCTATACTTTCCACAGTGGCCGTGAGCCGTAAAGCCGTCGTCAAGAGTAGTCGTTCTTTGTTCGCGACATCCACGCGCCGGGCATGGACGCCGCGGGGAAAGAACCCGGATATTCGACCACGGTTTTTCTTCCGAAGTTTCCCCACGCGGGAAAGCCGGTACGGCCATTCCGACACGGGCCGGGGTAGCTCAGTTGGTTAGAGCACTGGATTGTGGATCCAGGGGTCCAGGGTTCAAGTCCCTGCCCCGGTACCATCCCAATCGAGATCGAGCGCCATTCGTCGTTTCCGGTTTCCATGTTCAATATCCGGACGCCTGTCGTCTTTTTGGGCCGGTGTTTTTTCGTCGTCCACACCGCCGTTTGCATCGTTTTCATTTGCCGGGCATAATATTTGGATGTTGGATGAATAATCGGGATTCAAGGAGACGCGAATCATGAAACACAAAGTCGTTGCGATAGCGGTGGCGGTTCTGATCCTGGCGGGCGTGGCCGCCTGGCAACTGATTCTGCCCGAGCGATTGACCGCGAGCACGCTGGAAAAGGCGGCACAGGTACAGAAACGCCTGGATCAGGAAATGGCCGGCAAGGCGCCCGCGAAGGCGCAGCCGGTGGAAACGGCCCAGGCCCAACCAACCCCAGCGCCCAAGCCGGCGGACCCCGCCAAACCGGCCGAAGGCGCGAAGGCGGCGGATCCGAATGTGTTCAAGGTAAAGTTCGAGTGTTCAAACGGCAATTTTGTGGTGGAGGTTCATCGGGACTGGGCGCCGCTGGGCGCGGACCGGTTCGAACAACTGGTGAAGGAAGGGTTTTACAACGAGGCCCGTTTTTTCCGGGTGGTGCCGAATTTCGTGGTGCAGTTTGGTCTTGCGGCGGATCCGCAGGTCAGCGCGAAATGGCGTTCGCAAAATCTGAAGGACGATCCGGTCAAGCAGAGCAATACGGTGGGCACGATTACGTTCGCGACCGCCGGCCCCAATACGCGCACGACGCAGTTGTTCATCAATCTGGTTGACAACGCGCGCTTGGACGGCATGGGGTTCGCCCCCTTCGGGAAAGTCATCGAAGGCATGGACGTGGTCAAGGCGATTACGTCGCAATACGGCGAGATGCCGCAGCAGTACGCAATCGAAACGCAGGGCAACGCGTATCTGACGGCGCAGTTCCCGAACATGGATTATATCAAGAAGGCAACGATCGTTCCCTGATGGCGGCATTGGGCCCGGCGCGGGCGGATCGGCGCGCGCCATTGGCCGATGCGTTGAGGGAGGGAGAACCATGGCGACTCCGGTGCGATGGGGCATCCTGGGCACGGCGCGAATCGGGCGGGCGGTGATGCGGGGCATCGGCATGGGCGTGTCGAGTTGTGTCCAGGCGGTGGCAAGCCGCAACTGGACGCGCGCTTCCGAATGGGCCAAGGAACACGGCATCCCGCGCGCGTTCGGTTCGTACGACGACCTGATCCGGTCGCGTGAGATTGACGTCCTTTACAATCCGCTGCCGAACAGCATGCATGCCGAGTGGACTCTCAAGTCGATTGAAGCGGGCATTCCGGTCCTGTGCGAGAAGCCGTTTGCGATCAATGCGCAACAGGCGCGGGAAATGGCGGCCGCCGCCAAGCGGAAAGGCGTGCTCTTGGCGGAGGCCTTCATGTACCGGTTTCATCCGATGTACGATGAAATTTTGGCGCGGATTGCCGCGGGCGCGATTGGCGAGTTGGTCTCCATGCGAAGTTGTTTTACCTTCCGGCTGAGCGACCGCGAGACGAATATCCGCGCGTCGGCATCGTTGGCGGGCGGCGCCCTGATGGACGTCGGCTGCTACTGCGTGAACCTCGCGCGGCTTGTCGCGGGTTGCGAACCCGTCCATGCGCAGGCGGTAAGCCGCCGCACCAGTGTGGACGACACGCTCATGGGCCAGCTTGTGTTTCCCGGGGGCATTTTGGCCCAATTCGAGTGCAGCATCGAAAACTATGCCCGGAGCCATGCCGATATTGTCGGGACGGAAGGCATGATCCATATACCCTCGCCATGGTTTCCGGGCGAGGACAAGGCCTGTTTTTTCATTCGGCGCGGCGGACACGAGGAAGTCGTGGAAACGCCCGGCGCCAACTGTTACCACCTCGAAGTCGAAGACTTCGTTCGCAGTTACAAGACGCATCAGCCGCCGCGCTGGACCCCGGAGGATGCCGTGGCCAACATGGCGGTGATCGACGCGCTCTACCGATCGGCCGAGGAAGGAAAGACCGTGGCCGTTTGATCGCCCGGCCCGGAAGGCAAGGGCGGAAAACAGACGGCACGGGGGATTGGCGAAAATCAAGGAGAAGATACCGGCATGCACACGGCAAAGCGTTTGGAGAAGGTTCCGCCCTATCTGTTCATGACGTTGCGCAACAAGATCAACGCGGCTCGGGCGCAGGGCATAGATGTCGTCAGCCTGGCCATCGGCGATCCGGTGGATCCGACGCCGGATCGCGTCGTCGAAGCGCTTGCACGGGCCGCGCGCGATCCGGAAAACCACCGGTATCCCACGGACGAGGAATGGGGGATGCTGGCGTTTCGCGAGGCGGTGGCGCGGTGGTACGGGCGGCGCTACGGCGTGACGCTGGATCCCGGAAAAGAGATCGTGGCCCTGATCGGGTCGAAGGAAGGCTGCCATCATTTCGCGTTGGGCGTGGTCAACGAGGGCGACACGGTGCTGGTGACGGATCCGGGGTATCCGGGCTACAAGCCGAGCATCTGGTTCGTCGGCGCGGAACCCTATCCCGTCGCAATGCGCGCGGAAAACGGGTTTCTGCCGAAACTCGATGACATCCCGTCCGAGGTGGCGAAAAAGGCGTCGGCGTTCTACCTGAATTATCCGAACAATCCGACGGGGGCGGTGGCGACGCGCGCGTTTCTTGACGAATTGGTCGCCTTTGCCAAGAGTTACGATATCGCCATCTGTTACGACAATCCGTACAGCGAGGTGGTATTCGGCGTGGAGCGGCTGAGTTTTCTCAGTGTGGACGGCGCGAAAGACGTGGGGGTCGAACTGAATTCGCTGTCGAAACCGTTCAACATGACGGGATGGCGCATCGGGATGGCCAGCGGCAACCCGGATCTTGTGGGCGCGATTGCCAAGGTGAAATCGAACACGGATTCCGGTATTTTCAACGCGATCCAATATGCGGGCATCGAGGCTTTGGACCATTGCGACGCATTCACCGAACAGATGGTCGGCATTTATCAGGCGCGCCGCGCACGGATGCTGGCCGTGCTGCGCGCGCTGGGCTGGCGCTATGAGCCTCCGAAGGGCACGTTTTACCTGTGGGTACCCGTGCCGAAGGGCCATACATCCGCATCGTTTTGCGAGTTCCTGCTGGAGCGCTGCGCGGTGGTTTCCGCGCCCGGCGCGGCCTACGGCGCGAACGGCGAGGGGTACGTGCGTTTTTCGTTGACGGTCCGTGAGGATCGTCTCGACGAGGCCCTGCGGCGCATGTCGGAGCGATTGCCGAAACTGGAATTCGATTAGCCGTGGTGGTAGTGTGAAAGCGCTGCGGCATGCTTTGGTTGTGCGATGCATGCCGCGCAAACGGGCAACCGGGAAAGGCCGGCGGCTATGGGCAATCTACATTATGCGTTGCAGTTGTATACCGTTCGCGATTATCTGGAAAAGGACGTGGCCGCCGCGCTCCAGAAAGTCCGCGAGTCCGGTTATACGCATGTCGAGGTGGCCGGCACCCATGGGCTGACGGCGGCCGAATTCAAAAAATGGCTCGATGCCGCGCACTTGAAAGCGATGAGCGTTCACACCGGCTACGAGGATGTCGTCAACAACACGCCCGCCGTGGTCGAACTCGCCAATACGCTGGGCGTCAAGTATGTAGCCATCGGCGGCATCGATCGGGCGTTGACGCCCGACAAGGAGGGCTGGCAGGCCTGCGGCCGGGCGCTTGACGCCGGCGGCGCGCGGCTGCGCGAAGCGGGAATTATCCTCAACTACCACAACCATGCCCATGAATTCGACCGGATCGGCGGCGAGTATCCCTTCGACATTCTCATGGGATCGGCCAGCCCGGAAAATCTTGCGGCGCAGATAGACACCTTCTGGGTCCGCTACGCGGGACTGAATCCGGCGGGCCTTATTGCGCGGTATGCCGGACGCTGCCCGTTGCTGCACGTGAAAGACATGCTCGATATCAAATCGCGGGCGTTTACGGAAATGGGCAACGGGATTCTCGATTGGCGTGAAATATTCGCGGCAGCAGCCACCGCCGGCACGAAGTGGTATATCGTCGAACAGGACGTGTGCCCGCGGGATTCGATGGCCAGCGCCGCGATCAGCGCCCAGTTCATGGCAAGGTTCTAACGCACAGAGATGAAAGATCCGCGTTCATTGTTTGGCGATCGATGCCCGGCATGCGCTATGCGGCGCGATGCCATTCGCACGAGGGGTTTTTGGGGCACCGCCTGCTTCATGCTTGCGTTCTTTTGCGTGGGCTGCGATCGATCCGTGATTTCCGGCATGGTGACCGATGTCCAGGGCCATCCACTGCCCGGCGTAGCCGTCATCGCGGATGCCGCGGCCGCCCAGACGATTACCAACGCGCTGGGCCGGTATGAATTGTCGGCGCCGCGGGGAATCGCCGGCATCCGGCTCGTGAAAGACGGGTACACGTCCGGCTATCTCGCTTTGGAAAGCAGCACGGGCCTGAGCGTGACGGCGCAAACAGTCGCCCTGTGGCCGCTTCCGCGGGGCGCGGGCGCGTACCTGGTTGAGGACTACCATTTTCGCGCCATGCCCCCCGGAGAACCGAAACCTTTTGCCACCGAAACAGGCCCTGTGTATGCGATGCGCGTCGTGGCGGCGATCGCAACGACGGATCAGCCAAAACCGCTGATCGTCTGCCACAAAATGCCCGCCTACGACCTTCGGCTGGCGCGTTTGCGCCGTGTGAAAGCAACCGGTCCGGACGGCGGATTCGAGGTGTGGACGGCGGAATCCAACAACCCTGTCGAGGCGCTTCCCATTGACGAACCGGAGCGGGTCCTTGTGGAAATACGCCTGGTGGATGCGCTAACCCCCGGAACTTATGCCCTGCATTGGGGCGCGCTGGACGGACGCACGAGCACCGAATCCCGGGCCTTTCTGTTCACCGTCCAAGACCCGGGCCAGCCGCCCGACATCGTCCCCGTTCCCGAAACCAAGCCCGATACACGAAAATCGCCCCCTGAACAACCGTCCCAAACGCCGGTTGAAAACGTGGATACGACCGCGGCGGATGCCGAGGCGGAAGCGCCGCCGCGTTGATTGCCGGCCGGAGCATCAGAATTTTCGTTTTTCCAGACAAGTGCGAATCAGGGAGGGCGCGTTTGCGGCGAGATTTCGGAGCCGCGCCTTGTCCAGCATGTGGACGTAACCGTGACTTTGAACATGCCGGAAGGTCGGCAAAGTTCCAAGCGCATCGAATTGAGGGGCGTCGATCAGGTGTTCTTCATGCGATCTCTCCAGGAGTTCTTGATGCCATGAGTCTGTCTTTTCGATGCCTTTCCCCTTTTGTTCGAGATCAAAGCGCAAGATTCTTTCGATGCCGGTCTATGCGTTCTGAAGAAGCGTTTCCGGTGGTATGGTCTCGAATCGGGAAAGATCCGGCGTTGAGAGTGATTCCTCAATCATCGCAACGACTTTGAGAATATTCTCCTGCCCGCGCCGCGCGAATCCTTCTTCAGCGTTGATAAATGCGCACGCCTTTTTCACGGATAATCGGCGATAAAGGCGGATCTGGCGAAAGATTGCTGAGATCCACCGGTTTCTGCAAGGCCAAAATAAGACGGAAGTAAAAGGAGAAGAACCTTTCGGGCGCAACGCCTTCGACAGCCAAGTCAATATCTCTCGCGTCTTGCGCGTCGCCCATGGCGGAACCAAACAACCAAACGGTCTTGGCCCCAAACTCTCGTGCGCATGAGGCAATGGCTTCTATCTGTGCGTCGGCAAGCATGAGATATGCCCCGAGTGAATCATGAACGGACTCAGGGTGTATATGTTCTCTCAAAAGATGCGCATACTTCACCGCGCAATGAAATGCCCGCGCCGGGGTGTTTTGTCTTTTCCGGCGCGGGCTGGGAGATACGGGTTTCCGGGGTTTATTCGACGGTCACGCTCTTGGCGAGGTTGCGGGGCTGATCCACGTCGCAGCCGCGGTTGGTGGCGATGTAGTAGGCCAGCAGTTGCAGCGGGACGGCGACGACGATCGGGCTGAACGGCTCGTAGCAGTCGGGAACGTAGATGACGTCGGCGCTGTGTTTCTTGATGCCTTCGTCGCCGACGGTCGCCACGGACAGCACGATGCCGCTGCGGGCGCGGATTTCCTGGATGTTCGAGACCATCTTGTCGTAGGTTGCGCTTTGCGGGGCGATGCAGACAACCGGGAGTTGATCCGTAACGAGCGCAATGGGGCCGTGCTTCATTTCGCCGGCGCCGTAGCCTTCGGCGTGGATGTAGCTGATTTCCTTCAGTTTCAAAGCGCCCTCGAGCGCGCTCGGGAAATTGTAGTTGCGTCCGAGGAACAGCGCGCTCTGCGCGTCGCGGTATTTTGGATCCTGCGAGCACTTTTTGACGGTCTCATGGTTGTCGAGCACCCACTGGATTTTGTCGGGAATCGCGCGGAGATGCGCGATCATCTCGCGGGCTTCGGCCTTGCTCAGCGTTCCGCGGATTTCGGCGAGGTAGATGGTGAACAGCGAAAACGCGGTGATCTGCGACGTGTACGCCTTGGTCGAGGCGACGCCGATTTCGGGTCCGGCTTGGGTGTAGATGACGCCGTGCGATTCGCGCGCGATGCTCGAACCGACGACGTTGACGATCGACACGACCTTCGCGCCCTTGCGTTTCGCGATGCGAATGGCTTCGAGCGTGTCGGCGGTTTCGCCGGACTGTGTCACGGGGATCACGATGGTGTTCGGGTAGACGATGGGATCGCGGTAGCGGTACTCGGAGGCGATATCCACTTCGACCGGCACCTGCGCGAACTTTTCGATGAGATACTTGCCGACAAGGCCCGCGTGCCATGCCGTTCCGCACGACACGATGACGATCTTCTTGCAGTCCTTGAGTTCCTGCAAGTCGAGTTTCATGTCGGCCAGTTGGACCTCGTCCGAACCTTCGTGGACGCGTCCGCGCAGGGTGTTGCGGATGACATCCGGTTGCTGAAAGATTTCCTTGAGCATGAAGTGCGGATAGCCTTCCTTCTCCGCCGCCGCGTCGTCCCAATCAACGGTCTTGACTTCGAGATTGACGGGCGCGCCGTGGATATCCTCGATTTTGTATCCGTCGCGGCGGATTTCGCAGACCTGCCCGTTGTCAATGTAGAGGACCTTGCGCGTGTACTTCATGATGGCGGGCACGTCGGATGCGATGTACGCCTCGTTGTCGCCAAGGCCGACGATCAGGGGGCTTCCGTGCCGCGCGGCGACCAGCACGTCCGGGTTGTCTTTGCAAACCACGCCGATGGCATACGCGCCCTCGACGTCGTGCAGCGCGCGCTTGACCGCCTCAAACAGGTTGCCCTTGTAATATTTCCGGACGAGATGCGCGATCGTCTCGGTGTCGGTCTGGCTGCGGAACGTGACGCCCTCGGAGGTCAATTGTGCGCGGAGTTCCTGGTAGTTTTCGATGATGCCGTTGTGGACGACGGCGATTTCCTGCTGCATGTCGAAGTGCGGGTGGGAATTGACCTCGCTCGGCACGCCGTGCGTCGCCCAGCGCGTGTGGCCGATGCCCAGCACGCCCGAAAGGCCCACTTGTTCGAGTTTTTTGTCCATGGCCACGAGTTTGCCGACGCTCTTGACGCAATCGAGTTTGCCGTCCTTGACCACCACGACGCCCGCGGAGTCGTACCCCCGGTATTCAAGGCGGTGCAGCCCGCTCATGATGATTTCAACCGCGTTCTTGTTTCCGATATAGCCGACTATTCCACACATCGTATTCCTACTCCTTAATCGCGCGATCGCGCGACCCTTGCCCGTCCTTGCGCCGGAAACTTTTCCGGTCGTCGCTACAGGGCGATTGTTTGTTCCGCCAAACGCGACAACGCCGCGTGATTCGTCAAATCCCGGTGCAGCGGGGTCACGCTGATTCGCCGGTTCTCAATGGCCTCGAAATCCGTGCCCGGTTCCGCGACATGGCTTGGTTCCGCGCCGCCAATCCAGTAATATTTGCCGCCGCGGGGATCCGTTCGCCGCACGATTTCGTCGTTGTAGTGCCGGCGGCCCATCCGTGTGAAGGAGACGCCCGCAAATTCTTCGTAGTTCACGTCCGGCACGTTCACATTCAACATCGTGTCCGGCGGCAAGCCGTGTTCAAGCACGTGCCGCGCCAATTTCGCCGCGAAACGTCCCGCCGGCTCGAAACATTTCGGCCTGTAACTCACGTTTGATATCGCGAACGACGGCACGCCGAGCAACATGCCCTCGTACGCGCCGGCCACCGTGCCCGAATAGGTCACGTCGTCGCCGAGGTTTGCGCCGGGATTGATGCCCGAAACGACCAAGTCCGGGCGCCGTCCCAACAAATCCCGCACGGCCAGCATGACGCAATCCGTCGGCGTGCCATCCACCATGAACCACCGATCGCGGCCTTCCAAGGGCGACACCCGCAACGGCCGATGAAGCGACACGCCATGTCCCACCGCGCTCTGCTGGCGGTCCGGCGCATACACATGAACTTCCCCCACCGCTTCCAAGGCGTACGCAAGCGCTTCGAGCGAAGGTGCTCGAATGCCATCGTCGTTGGTGACAAGTATCAGGGGTTTGGCCATCTTTTTTGTGCGCGGGAAAGGACATGTCCGAAGCGCCAACCGCGTCATCTGTATAGCACACCGGGCCGGGATCTTTCAAATTGGACATTGCCGCTCCCGCCGTTTTCCCGCCGTTTTCCCGGCCCTTTCCGTGTTTCCGAAAACACAGGGGGGAAAACGTCACGGACTATGCGAAGGGCGTCGTGCGGGCCCAATGGTCCGGCGATTCCCCGGGTCCGAAGGGGCGGATCCGCAGGCGGTAGGCGGCGGGTCGCGGATGGACGAGATATTTCGGGAGCGTGCCGGGTCCGCAACTGCCGTTGCCGAGTCCGCAAACCGCGAAATCGGTGTGCAGCACGATGTACGGCTTCGCTTCGAGCGTGAATGTCTGCTGCGATTCCTCCAGGGTTCGCGTGTCGAAAGGATGCGCGCCGGCCTGAAACTCCGGGCGTCCAAACACGGCGATCCCGATCCCTTGTCCGTTGGTCAATGCGGCCCATCGGACACCGGTCTTGTTGCCGTAATCCTGCGGCATGACGTAGGGCATGTTTTCAACGCGGACCTTTTCGCGATAGATGCCGATCATCGCGCCGAGTTCACGGTCGGGATAGGTTTCGTGCGGACCGCGGCCGTACCATGTGAACGTGTCGAACGCGGCGGGCAGCCGCCATGCGAATCCTAGTTTCGGCACGTGCGGAATGTCGCCTTCCGGCGTTACGGAACAATCGAAAAGAACGTCGCCGGATCCGAGGATCGTATAGGTGTACACCTGCCTGAACACGGCTTCGCCCTTGACTGCGCGCGAGACGACGCGGGCCGTCACGACGGCTTTGCCTGGATCGGCCTTTTGCAATTCAATCCCCTCGACTTCATGTACAAGCGCATGGAGTCCCGCCTTGCGCCAGATGCGGCCCATGTCGGACAACTCGTCGTTATCCGTCGGGGCGCGCCATGGCTCGAATCGCGGTCCGGCTTCCAGCAACTCCACACCGCGATGATGCCACGATGCGAGTGTGCCGAGTTTGGCGTCGAATCTCAGTTTGAAGCCCTGCCCCGCAATCGCGATCTCTTTTCGCGTGCCTACGGATATCAACGCCGGCAGTTCGTCGAGGCCGAATTGCACGGCCGGCGCCTTGTCGGGCAGTTCGAATTGCGCCCATGCGACTTCATGCCCTTTCACGGCCCATGCCTGATCCTCCGCAAGCGTGAACCGAAGCACGAGCCAATACGTGACGCCCGGTTCCGGCATGAATCCATGGCACGGCACGGTTACGCGTGTTTTCGCGCACGGCGCGGTGTCGAGACGCGGCAGAACACCCGTCTGGATGACGCGGTCGTCCGCGCGCAATTCCCACGCCGCGTCGAGATACGCCAGCGAAACGAAATGGTTTCGGTTTTCAATCTCGACTTCGCGTTTTGCGGCGTCCACCAGCGCGACCCGGACGGGTTCGAGGATCTTCTTGTACTCCCAAAGGGCCGGGTGCGGCGTGCGGTTTGATGCAATCAACCCATCGCAGCAGAAGATGCCGTCGGTCGGCATTTCGCCGAAATCGCCGCCGTACGCGAACCACTCGGTCGGTTTTTCCTCAAAAGCGTTGAAGTCGAGCGACAGGACCGCGCCTTTCGCGGGTGTTTCCGCGCCGAGTTCTTTCGGGCCGAGGGCGCGGTTGTAAATCCGCGCGCGGTCTATCGCGCCGCGCAATGAATGCCGTTGGCGCGGATCGCGTCCGATGAATACCGCGCACGACGCGTGGTCTATCGTGCCTTGATGCCGGGTGCGCGCAAGACACTTGCCGTCTACGTACAAACGCAATTCCTTGCCGTTGTACACGCCCGCTACATGATGCCATTCGCCGAACCAATCGGCGGGCGTCTTGGCTGCGGCCACGATCAGCGCGTTGTCGGAAATGCCGAATTCGATGGTGTCGTTGTTCTTTTGTCGGAGGAAGTATTGAAGGCTGCTCTTCGTGATGAAGGGATTTGTGTAGTTGCTTTTTTCGGGGCGGACCCACGCTTCGAGCGTCAGTTTGTCGCCGGTGATGTCGAGGGCCGGATCGGGCGCGACCGCCGCGTAACCGTCCGCGATGGCCTTGCCTGATCGTCCCTCAACCTGCCTGGCGACGACGGCGACTGTGCGTTCCGGCCTGATGGAATCGGGCGTGGTTGCGATCGAACGAACGCGGATGCTCTGGTCCACCCAGTCCCAGATGAAGCCGCCCTGGAGCCGCTTGTGGGTTTCGATGGCGTCCCAGTATTCGCGCAGATTGCCGGTGCTGTTGCCCATCGAATGCGCGTATTCGCACATGATGACGGGGCGGCGATCGTCCGGGTCCGCGCCCGCGCCAATCAGGTCCTCGATGCTTGGATACATCGGCGAGACGATATCCGTGCAGCGAGGCTCGCGCGTCGGATTGTAGTGGACGGGCCGCGTCGGATCGTGCGCGCGGATCCAGTCCGTCATGGCGTCGTGGTTCGGGCCATAGCCCGACTCATTGCCGAGCGACCATGCAATGACGCACGGGTGGTTCTTGTCGCGTTCGACCATGCGTTCGGCCCGTTCGACGAAGGCGTCATGCCATTCGGGGTCTTTCGTGAAACGGTCCCAGTAATGGTGCGATTCGAGATCGGCCTCGTCGAGCACGTAAAGGCCGTACTCGTCGCACAAATCGAGCCACATCGGATCGTTCGTGTAATGCGATGTGCGCACCGCGTTGAGATTGAACCGTTTCATCAACAGGATGTCCTGGATCATGCTTTCGCGCGTGACGGCCTTGCCGCGATCCGGGTCGAACTCGTGGCGGTTGACGCCCTTGATCCAAATGGGTTGCCCGTTGACGCACAGACGATCGTCCTTCAACTCGACCTGCCGGAACCCGACCCGGCAGCGCTGCGCCTCGCGGACGGCGCCGCTTGCATCCGCCAGCGTGACGACGAGCGTGTATAGATACGGATCTTCCGCCGACCAGCACCGCGCGCCGCTTACCATCGCAATGTCGGAAAGCATCAAAGAGGCCTTGCCGCCCAAGGCGACGCCGTCCGTCATGGTCTTGGCGGCGGCGACCAACCCCGATGCGTCGCGCAATTCCCACGCGAGGCGCAGGCCTTGCGCGGTTTCCTCGGTATAGTTGCGAAGATCCGCGGCGATTTCGAGCGTGGCGTTCCGGCGCGAAATATCAACCGTCGTGCGCACGCGCACATCGCGGATATGGATCGGCGGCGCGGCGAACAGGAACGGCTCGCGGTGGATGCCGCTCATGCGCCACATGTCCTGATCCTCGATGTAACTGCCGTCGCACCACCGGTAGACGCGCACCGCGAGCACGTTTTCGCCTTCAACGAGATACGGCGTGACATTGAATTCCGACGGCATCATGCTGCCTTGGCTGTAGCCCACTTCACGGCCGTTCAGCCATACATAGAAGGCCGACTGGACGCCCGCGAAATGCAGAAACACCTGCATGCCCTTCCACGTTTCGGGAAGCGTGAATGTGCGGCGGTACGATCCGACGGGGTTGTACTCGTGATTCGTGAAGGGAGGTTCGGCGGGTTCGCACATGTTCGCGATGTTCATGTAGAAGGTTTGATCGTAACCCTGCATCTGCCAGTTGCCGGGAACTTCGATTGTATCCCAGCCCGTCAGATCCGTTTCGGGAAGATGAAAATCCGTCGGGGCTTCTTCCGGCTTCATCACGCAGTTGAATTTCCAGTCGCCGCCCAGCGGCAGACGCCACGGCGAGGCGTCCGGGGCATTCAAGGCGGCTTCCGCGTCCGGGAATGGGATCAGCGACGCATGCGACGGCTCGCGATTGCGCTGCAGAATCCGCGGATTTTCCCAGTCGTTCGGCATCGCATCGCCCCAAACCTTTCGGGGCCATGCCATCGCAACAACCAATGCAATCGCTCCCGCGCAAAACGCAATCATCGCCATTTCAATCTTTTCCCTTCGTTTTTTCGGTTTCGGAAACGGCAGGCCGGGCAGCCTGTCCCGTCCGCCGTATCCATAAGGACTGTTGCCCATATCCCGCGGCCACTGTCGGCGCGAAAAGGATACGTGATACGCGCGCGCCCCGGCAACATCGGGAAAAATTTTTACAACCATTGAATCCCAAGACGGCCCGTCCGCAATGTTTCCGTCAAGGGGAAGGAGCGGATTTCGACGGCGCGCGATCCTTGTTCTTGACGGTTTCACCGTCAGAACGGGAAGCGGGCGCCGTTCCCGTGCCGCGAACGCTTACACGACCGCGCACGGCGTTGAGTTTTCCATCGCCGATTCCCGGCACATTGGTCAGTTCCTCGACCGATGCGAAGGGGGTTCGCGTGCGGTAGGCGATGATTTCGGCGGCGAGTTTGGGTCCGATCCCCGGCAGGGATTCGAGTTCATTCGCGCCGGCTGTATTCAGATCGATGGGCCCGCTTTTTGCCGTTTCCGGATTCGTTGGAGCCGGTTCGCGTTTTCCGGCGGGACGGGGTTCCGGATCCGCGCCGGATAACGTTGGGGCGGATGGTGCGGTGGCCCAGCCCGAAACGGTATATTGCGGCGGATTGAGTTCGGCAGCCGTCGCGCCGCCACGGGCGGTCAGGCGGCCTCCTTCCAGTTGGGAAGAGGCCCGCGCGGGCACGATCAGCGTCGAACCGTCTATCAACAACGCGGCAAGGTTCAAATCGCCGGCGTCTGCCTCGCCGGTTGCGCCGCCCGCGGCGGCGATGGCGTCCTGGACGCGTGCATCGCGCCGCAGCCGGTACACGCCGGGCATGTTGACGGCTCCCATAACGGATACGGCGATTTCCACGACGGGATCGGGCGATTCATCGGCGGGTGGTTTTGGTTCGGGCATGAAACCGGATACGGGCGGCGTGTCGGCGGCGGATTCTGTTTCAACCGGCTTGGGTTCGGGTTTGGAAACGGTCTCCACCCTCGGCGTTTCCGTTTTGACGGAATGATTGTAATGGTAGAGCGCTATGCCGCCGATGGCCGCGGATACCGCCACGACCAGCAGCAGCGCCTGTTCCGTCCGCGTCAGAAATCTGCCCTGCATTGCGCCTTTCCCAGCGTTGATGGCTGACGTGTTTTATAGCACGGCGCCAACGTAGCCGCAAAATTTAACACCTTAAAATCGGGCTTCCATAAAAACAACAAGAAAGTTTTGGGCAATTTGCGCGACCAATTGAAGTTCCATAATTAAGCAAGTGCGAAAAGCGGTGGGTTTTGAGAGCGATTACGAGCAAGAAGAGAAACTGGGTTGTGGCCAACGCCCACGTCATTTTCTTTGTCGTCCCACGAACGTCATGCGTCTGAATCATCCCTCATGCGGCGCGTGCTATAATCGGCCGGACTTCAACAGGAAAGGGTTGCTCATGATGCTGGAACGCGGGAACATGCTGCTGTGCGTCATTGATCTTCAGGACGGCCTGCTGCCGAAAATCGCAGACGCCGAACGCGTGGTGGGACAGGCCATCCGGTTGATCCGGTTTGCGCGGTTGCTCGAAATCCCGATTCTCTGGACGGAACAGTACCCGAAGGGATTGGGACGCACCACCGCGCGGGTGGCGGCTGAACTCAGCGAGTACGAGCCCATCGAAAAGGTGGCGTTCGGCTGTTTCGGCGCGGCGGAATTTGTCGAGGCCGTCGAAGCCGCGGAACGCGACCAAATCCTCGTGGCGGGCATTGAAACGCATGTGTGCGTGATGCAGACGGTGCTCGAGGGTCTCGAGATGGACTACGACATTTTCATCCCGCGCGACGCGGTCGGTTCGCGCAACCCCGGCGACGCCGAGGTGGCGCTCGAACGCATGCAGGTCGAAGGTGCGACGGTGGTGACCACGGAAATGGCCATTTTCGAGATTCTGCGCGCCGCGGGCACGCCGGAGTTCAAGAAAACGTTGCCGTTGATCAAGCAGATTACAGGCTGAAGGTTCGGACGCGCGGGGGCCATGAACCGGACGGGCCGGTTTTTCCCTTATCGGATTTTTCCCCCGGACAAGAATGAGGAGGACAACGAATGATGGCGCTGACGGGAATTGTGGCGTGTTTGACGATGTCGGCGGCGGAGCCGCTCACGGTCGCGTTCGACGACGACGGGATGATTACGATCAACGGCAAACGGACGTTGATCGTCGGTTCGTATTATGCGGCGAAATCGGATCGTCCCTTTGACGAAATGGCCGAGGCGGGGTTCAACCTGATTCATGTGGCGGCGGACCCGGACGCGCTGGACACGGCCCACGCGGCCGGCTTGATGGCGTGGGCCACCGTGGGCGCCATCGATCCCGACAAGCGCGACGAGAGTTCACAGGCGATAGCCGCCGCCGTGGATCGAATCAAGGAGCATCCGGCGCTCGCGCTCATCGAAACCGTTGACGAGCCGGCGTGGACCTTCATGAAGGCCGATCAGCGGGTGCCGTGGCAGGTGCTCGAAGAGACGTACCGGATCATCAAGGCGCGGGATGCGCGCCATCTCGTCTACACAAACCAGGCCCCCACCAATCTCGTGAAAACCCTGCGGCAATACAATGCCGGCACGGACGTGGTCGCGTGCGACATCTACCCTGTCAACCCCGGATCGAAACCCGGTTTCGCGCTGTTTCCCGACGGCCATCAGGGCGATTTGAACAACGAACACATCAGCCAGGTCGGCGAATACGTGGACAAGATGCGGCAGGTGACGGGGCCGAATCGCCCCCTGCTCATGGTGCTGCAGGCGTTCGCATGGGAGGCGCTTGAGGACGAACCGGGCATCAAGGAGCGCCGCGAGGAAAAAATCCAGTATCCTTCTTATGCGCAAAGCCGGTTCATGGCGTTCCAGTCCTTGATCAAAAGCGCCAACGGCATCGTTTACTGGGGCAGCCATTCCATGCCGCAGCCGTCGCAGGCGTGGACCGATATCAAGCGCGTCGCGCGTGAGATCGCGGATCTGGCCGGACCGTTGTCCACGCGGACGGCGTCGCTAAGGCCCGGGATTGACTACCATGAAATGGGCCATTCCGTGGACGACGGCGTTCAGACGCTCGCGAAGGAACACGAGGGCCTTCTCTACCTCTTCACCTGCAACGCCGACAAGAACTTCTGCAAGGCCACGCTGTCCGGACTGGACGGATGGACCTCGTGCACGGTGCTTAACGAAGACCGGACGCTTCCCGTCGAAAACGGCGCGATCACCGACACGTGGCGGCGCTTCGACGTTCATGTCTACAGGTTTGCGAAATAGCGCGGTTGGTTCCGCACGACAAGGCGGCCTACTCGCGCCGGAAGACGGGTTTGCGTTTCGAGGCGAAGGCGGTCATGCCTTCCTGTCCGTCGGGATGCTTGCCGCATAGCGCGATGGCTTCGCGTTCACGTTCGAGTTGCATTTCGAGCGGTGTGTGGAACGAATCGTTCAGGCATTGTTTGACGATGCCGAACGCGTGCAGCGATCGTTCGGCGAGCGCGGAGGCCATGGCCATCGCCTCGTCCAGCACGCGATCGTCGTCCGTCACCTTGGTCGCCAGTCCCCACGCGAGCGCCTGTTCAGATGTGATTGGCGCGTCCATGCCGGCGATCTCGAGCGTGCGCGCAAGGCCAATAAGGCGCGGCAGGGTATAGGTGCTGCCGCCGTCCATGCAGAGGCCCCACGAGGTGTACGCCTGTTTGAGCACGGCCGATTTGGCCATCACGCGGAAATCGCACGCGAGCGCCAGCGAGAGTCCCGCGCCCGCCGCGACGCCGTTGATGGCCGCGATCGCCGGTTTGTTCATGCGGCGAAGTTCGATCACGCTCTGGTGCAGGACCGGCGCCAGCACGTAGAGTTGCGATTCGGTTTTATCCGGTTCCGAGATGAGCATCCGCAGGTCCGCGCCGCTGCAGAAGGCCTTTCCCGTGCCGGTCAGGATGACGGCGCGGACTTTCGGATCGATTGCCACGTCCATCAGGCGATCCGCCAGAAGGCGCAGTAGGGAACCGTCGAGTGCGTTGAACACGTCGGGGCGGTTGAAAACGATGCGGGCAATACTGCCCTCGAGGCTAAACAACAACGAATCGGACATGACCTGTTCCTCCCGGTAAAAACGGTTTCTTTCGACGAACGACACAATACACAACGGCGCATGGCCATACAAGCCGCTTCCGGGGACCCCAATGCAATCCTTTTGCACAAGTCCGCCGGCCAAGCCTATACTTGCCCTGAAAAACAGCCGGACACGTTTCGGAAAACACTTGATCGGGTCGTGAAGAAGCAACCGCGGCCGGAATGACCCGGCCTTGAAGGAAACCATGAACATGAAAAACGCGCTGAGGGTTGGGATGCTGGTTGGTTTGTGCGCGGCCGCCATGGCCGCCGATGAGGACGCGGGATACGTCTCTTTGTTCAATGGAAAAGACTTGGCGGGCTGGGTCGGCGACACCCGGGGATATGTCGTCGAGAATGGCTGCATTGTCTGCAAGCCCGGCGGCAATTTGTTTACGGAGAAGGACTATGCGGATTTTGTGTTTCGTTTCGAGTTCAAACTTACGCCGGCCGCGAACAACGGCGTCGGGATTCGCGTACCCCTGGGCGATGGCAATCCCTCGTATACCGGCATGGAAATACAGATCCTCGATGATCGTCATCCCGACTATAAGGACATTCAGCCCTGGCAGGCGCATGGATCCGTCTACGGTATCGTCGCGGCCAAGCGCGACCATTTGAAGCCGTGCGGCGAATGGAACGAGGAGGAAATCTTTGTGCAGGGCCGCCGTGTGAAGGTAACGCTGAACGGGACGGTCATCGTGGACGCCGATCTCGACAAGGCCACCGAAAACGGCACGCTGGATCAGAAGGAACACCCCGGTCTCAAGAACAAAACGGGCCGTATCGGATTCCTTGGCCACGGCAGCGTGGTCGAATTCCGAAATCTGCGGATCAAGGATTTGGGCCAAAGCCCCGCGTCCGCCCCCAAACCGTAATGTCCGCGCGACCTGAAACGGACGGCGGCCGGACGGCGCCCGCCTACGCCTGCTTGTCGTGCGCGGCGCTCCATTCCCTCGACCATGCGACGGCTTTTTCGATGCCCTCGCGCAGCGGGGTTCGTGGGTTGTAGCCGAGCAGGGCGCGGGCCTTGCCGATATTGGCCACGTAATGCGTGACTTCGCCGACGCGCGAATCTTCGATGCGCAAATCGGGTTTCACGCCCAATGCCTCGCCAACATAGTTGGCCAGGGTAATCAGCGTCGAACCTTGGCCGTAGGCGAGATTGATGGTGTGGTTTGCGTCGCGCTTGGACATGAGCAGTTCGATGCCCCGGTGAATGCCATCCACGCAGTCGTCCACATAGGTGAAATCGAGCGTCTTTTTTTCACCGAACACCGTGACCGGCTGGCCCTCGGCTATGCGCCGGATAAACAGCGGAATCACGCGTTCCATGCGTTCGATATCGTTGTCGTAACGGCCGTAGACGTTGCTGAACCGGAACACGAGATAACGCAGCCCGTAGCATTGCGCATACGAATAGACCAGCGCCTCGCCGGCAATCTTGCTGGCCGAGTACGGGCTTTCCGTGAACGCGAAATCCGCGTGCGACTCCTCGGTGATGTACCTGTGGATATCGCCGTACACTTCCCGCGAACTGCTGAAAATGAACGGGATATTCCCGTTCTGCCGGCAGAATTCAAGCACGTTGAATGTCATGGTGATGTTTTCGAGGGCGCGATCGGGCTGTTGAACCAGTTCATGCACCTTAGCATGCGCGGCCAGATGCACCACGACGTCGAGGTCCTCCGGATAGTTTGCCTGCCCGATGCCGCCGTTGAAATTCCGGTATGCCGTGCTCAAGTCTTGCAGCAGCGTCGGAATGCGATCCGTCCATGTGTTGGGACGGATGTCCACGCCAAACACGAAATGCCCTTCATCGAGCAGCCGGAGTCCGAGATTCGTCCCTATCTGTCCGCTTGAACCCGTAATCAGAACACGCATTATCGTTGCTCCTTGCCCACACGGCCCGATTGTAGCGACATTGGCGTTCCGAGGCAACAGACAGGCGGGCAGGACTCATCGGACACGCCGCGACACCCTCCCGACCTTTTCCGGAGGCGGCGTTGCGTCCTTTTTCGGGAATGGAACGATCATGATATATTGCGGGACAGGCCAACCGCAAGCAAAGGTGTTCCGAGCATGAACGTCGCGCAAGTCCTTGACCGTCTGAAACGGGATCCGGATTTCGTCAACAACCTGACCGAATGGCGCACGGAACCGGCGCGCCCGGCGCGGTACGCCGGATTCCCGGAAGCCCTGAACCCGAAACTGATCGAAGCGCTTCAGCGGCGCGGCATCCATGACCTGTACACGCATCAGCGGGAGGCCATCGAAGCGACGCTGGGGGGCGAAGATGTCTGCATTGTCACGCCGACGGCATCCGGAAAGACCCTTTGCTACAACGTGCCGGTCCTGAACCGCTTGCTGGAAAATCCCGAGGCGCGCGCGCTGTATCTGTTTCCGACCAAGGCGCTTTCGCAGGACCAGGTTCACGAACTGAAGCACACCATCGGGGATCTCGAGGTCCAAATCGGCGCGTACACGTTCGACGGCGACACGCCGGCGTCGGCCCGCAAGGCCATTCGCAGCGCGGGGCATATCGTCGTGACGAATCCCGACATGCTCCACACGGGGATTCTTCCCCACCATACCATCTGGATCAAACTTTTCGAGAACCTCGAATTCATCGTCATTGACGAAATACACCATTATCGCGGCGTGTTCGGCAGCCATCTCGCGAACGTGCTGCGCCGGCTCAAGCGCATCTGCGCGTTCTACCGGTCGAATCCGCGGTTCATCTGCTGCAGCGCGACCATCAACAACCCAAAGGAGATTGCCGAGCGCATCGTGGAACGGCCCATCCATCTTGTGGACGACAACGGCGCGCCCTGCGGCGAGCGCCATTTCCTGTTTTTCAATCCGCCGGTCGTCAACGCGGAACTGGGCATTCGCAGGTCGTCCGTCAAGGAGGCCACCCGCATCGCCGCGCAATTGCTCATGAAAGACATCCAGTCCATCGTGTTCGCGCGCAGCCGGCTGAACGTCGAGGTCCTCACCACCTATCTCAAGGAAGCCGTCCAGCGCCTCGGCAAAAGCGCCGATCTGGTCAGCGGCTACCGCGGCGGCTATTTGCCGACGGAGCGTCGGGCTATCGAAAAGGGTTTGCGCGAGGGCAAGATTATGACGGTCGTGAGCACGAATGCGCTCGAACTCGGTATTGACATCGGATCGCTCGACGTCTGCATCATGACGGGGTATCCCGGCAACGTCGCGAGCACGTGGCAGCAGGCCGGACGCGCGGGGCGCCGCTCGACGGTCTCGCTGGTGGTCATGGTGGCGTCGAGCGCGCCGCTCGACCAGTACATCGTGAGCCATCCCGATTATTTTTTCGGCCAGCCCCCGGAAAGCGCGACGGTGGATCCGAACAACCTCATCATCGTGACGAGCCACATCAAGTGCGCGGCCTTCGAGTTGCCCTTCGTGGACGGGGAATCCTTCGGCCTCGATCCGGCGTCAACGACCGGAATTCTCGAATATCTCGCCGAAAACCGCATCCTGCGCCACGTCAGGGACAAGTGGCACTGGTGCGCCGACACCTATCCCGCCGAGGATATCAGCCTGCGCACCGCCGCGCCCGGCAATGTCGTGATCCTCGACCAGTCCGACAATGGCCGGGTCATCGGTGAAATAGACCTGTTCAACGCGCCCGTGGAGGTTTATGAAAACGCGGTGTACCTTCACCAGACCGCCCAATACACGATCGAACGGCTCGATCTCGACGATCGCAAGGCTTATGCGCGGCCCATCGAAGTGGACTACTACACCGACGCGCAGATCAAGGTGGACCTCAAGGTGCTCGACACGTTCAAACACGAGCGACTGTCGAGGGCGGACAAGGTTTCGGGCGAACTGAGCGTGACATGGTTGCCGACCATGTACAAAAAAATCCGCTTCGGCACGCATGAAAATGTCGGCTGGGGCGAAATCCATCTTCCCGAAACGACAATGCACACGACCGGCTATTGGATTGAATTTCCCGAAAATGCCGGGGAAGAGGCCGGGCTTGGAGAAAAGGCGCTCGGCGAATCGTTGCACGCTTTGGCCAACACGTTGCGGCAGGTCGCGCCGGTGCAGGTGCTGTGCGACCTAACCGATATCCGCGCCCATGCGATGGTCCGCGCGCCCTTTTCCGGACGCCCGGCTGTTTACCTCTACGAGGGATATCCCGGCGGCGTCGGCATCAGCGACAAATTATTCACCCATCACGACCGCCTGCTCGATGCGGCGATATCCCTGCTCGCGGAATGCTCCTGCAAGGAAGGCTGTCCGAGTTGCGTGGGCACGGCGCTCGAAGTGGGCCGCCACGGCAAACGCGGGGCGCTCAAACTGGCGCATCTGGCCCGGGGCGAATGAAACACCGGTCTCGTCTGAAAGCAGCGCCCAATCCGCTGTATTACCAACGCCCTTTGTCCAGAAAACGTTCGCGGCATTCCGCCAGAATGCGTCTCGTTTCCTCGCCGGCGCACGGCGGCGCGATGGTATAACCGAACCGCACATTCCGTCCCCGGGCATACAGGACAAGACAATCCGCGGGATGGGCCTCGCCGAAGCGTGGACAATGCCATCCCTGCAGCGGGTTTTCCACGCCATGCACGTGTTCGACGGATGAGACGCCGAAAGGCCGGATCAGGGTTTCGCCGGAACCGGCCGCGGCCACGTATCCGTCGCCGCGCGGTTCAAGCCACACGTCGGGATGAAAATGGATAAAGCTCTCCGCCTCGCAGGGCCGGGGACCGTCCACGCGGTCGCCTATCAGCCACGCGCCGCCGAAAATGAAATGGATTTCGCGCGTGTGCCGGAACGGCGCAAAGCCGTCGTGCGACGCAACCAGCCGCCATCCATAAGCGGCCGCGCTCCATTCCCGCGAAAGAAGGCGGTAACGCCGCCCGATGCGAAACACATCCCAGCATTCCATGGGTTCGCGCCGATCGACGGCAACCGTGTTATGCGCGCGAACGCTCCGGCAGTAGGCGCGCATGGGATTCGCCTCGTATACCGGGTTTCCGGAGTCCACGACAATCCGCCGGCCCGCAACGCTCAATTCGTAACTGAACGGGTCGGCATGCGCGTGGCCGGGCTGGTAGGACGGTTCCACCGGCGCGGCCTTGGCAATCATCCATGCCGCGCCGTGCGCCGTGCGCATTACGTAGAAACCCGACGGTTCGAGCGCGTCGGCGCCGTCGGCGATCGGCGGCGCGCCGTGCCCGCATATCGCGGATGCCGTCGAATGGAGCGCAAGGGGGGGCATGCACGTGCCGAGCGCCGCGTCGCCGAACAGCGGGATTTCGCCGTCGGGGTGTGTCACGCGGGGAAGGAAATCCGCCATGCGCGAAATCGCATCGCGCAGAAACGGCGGTTTCATTTGGATCGCGGCATGGGCGATCAGGTTGCCTTCAAGGACGTGCGCATGATACATCGCGCTGCGTTCGTAGTGCCCGCCGTCGTCCAGTATCTGTTCCGCGAGCGTGCGGGCAAGCAGGCGGAGACCCTTATCAATCCAGCGTTGTCCTTCCGGCGACGCGGCCATCAGCGCGCCGGCCACAATCAGGCCCTGCGCGTCGCGCACAAGGTGGTTCGCCTCGACGTCGTATTCGATGCTTCGGCTCAGCCAGCGCGCCTGCGCCGCCCAACTGTCCAGGACCGCAGGGTCCGGCGGCCCGAACGCGGCGAAGGCCAGCGCCCAATTCATGAGCCGCGTGGCGATCGGATAGGCGTCCCACGCATCGCGCGCGCCGGGGGGATGCCGGGCGATCCAATCGTGTATCCAAGTCATGACGCGCCGGGCGTCGTCGGCTTCGTTTCGTCCGCACGCGCCGACCTGCGCAAGCGGGCGCACGTACTCGAACCAGTGAACCGCGCTTCGTCCCGGTCGAGGGGACTGCGCCAGCCGATCCCAATCCCACGCGCCGGTTGCCTCGGCGTTCAGGGCCTTGAGATGGCCCGCGCGCAACGCCGCCAGGATCGTCTCGCCCGCAGGCGCTTTTTCTTCCGCCGTGCGCAGAAAATCCCGCAGCCGATCCAGGGCGCCCGCGTCGAACGATGCGACCGGCGAGGTTTGCGCCACGCGCGGACGGATGCCTGCCCGGCGTCGCGCAAGATACCACGCCCGCCATGCCGCCTGTTTCGGCTTGAGCCATCGCACCGTGCGCAAGAATCTGCCGGGGTTGTGCATCGCCTGTCTTTCCGTCATGGGCCTTTTACGCATTGTAGAGCATTGCGCCGTACCGATTGCACCTTGCCCGCCGCGAGACGGTGGATGAAATGGACGTTATTGGGCATGAAACACGCGATTACAGACGCTGCATCGTGTAGAGATGCGCGCGCACGCCGGGGCCGGCCTTTCGAATCGCATGCAGATCGCCCAGCGCTTTGGCGCTGCCGCACCGGCCATGCAACGGGGACAGGTACAACTGCCCCTCGAAGCCGGTTTCGCCGATCGCCTCGACAATCCCGCGGCAGTCGTATCCATCGGCGGCGATAAAATTTCCCGAAACGCGCACTTTGCCCCGTTTCCGGTTGATGGTTCCGGCTTTTTCCATGCCCCGCAGCACGTCCGCCGCCGTTTGCCGTTTGCCGAGGCGGGCCAGGGCGTCGTCCGTTGCGGCTTCCCAGCCCACGTTGACGCCTATGCATTCGAAGGGCAGCGATTCGAGCCTGTCGAAAAAGCCGTCCGGCTGTTCCAGAAAATTCCGGTTCGTTGCGAACATGAACAGGTTGGATCCGGCATGATACGAAGCACCGCAACGAAAAACGTCGAACGCCCGGCGCGCGGCGTATTCAATCCACGGTGACGCCATCGCGTCGCATTCGCCGAATACGACCGTGTTGTAATTGTACAAGTCGTCGCCATACAGATGCGCAAGGGCGCCGATCTGCCTGTCAATATCTTCCCGGCTCCGGACGGCGAACTCCGAATCGCCCCGCACCGAACAGAACTCGCACGTATTCGAACAGCCGTCCATCAGTTTGACAAGTAAAACCTGATAATCAACGCCAATCGTTTCCGGCGGCAGAACGTCCATGCGCCCGTGTATTTCGTGGAGCCGGTCCGCGACCGCCTGCAATTGTTCCCGGTCGTGAATGGCGGCTTTTTCGAGGAAAGCCCACAACCGGCGCGTGCCGGTCTCGCCCGGTTCGCATCCCGGTTCGGGAAGCGCTTCGGGCCGGTTTTCCAGGATGCGCCGGATCGAAACAATCAGCCCGTCGAACGCATCGAGCGCGGCGCGAACATGCGATCCCCGCACGCCCTCGTGGTGTTGCAGCATGGGCGGATCACAGCGGCCGTTGATGGCCCACACGACATCCCCGACAATTTCCGCCGGTTGCGGGAGCCGTCCCGGCGCCCATGCGCGATCATAGTAGATCCAGTCGTTGGCCATCGTGCGCTGAATCCAGTCCCAACTGTGCGGCGAGGCGAACCCGTCAATCCGATGGATTCTTCCCTCCAAATCGAAATGGAACGTATAGGCGCCCGACACGATCTGAACGGGCAAGCCAACCCAGTCCGGCAAGCCGGCCCGGTTGAAATACCGGTCGCCGCCATGATCCAATCGCACCACGATATCTTCGACGCGGAATTCCGCCATGATGTCCTCATGCGTCCCGGCCGCCAGGGTTCAGTCAAGGGCCGTTGCGCCTATTCTCATGGAAAAGCGGAAACCGTGCAAGAATTCGTGGCGTCGGCGGTTTCCATCTTGATATTATGGGCATGGAATCGGTACGGAGGGATGAGAACATGAAGCGTCTTTTTTTCTTGGCAACGGCGGCCTTGTTGCCGCTGCCGTTGTATGCGCTGCCCGTCGCCGCAACCACGGCGGCCGGCCGGATAGACATCCATGTGGACGGCCGGTTGTTCACGGCATACAAGTTCGACGGGGCGCAAAAATACCCTTATTTCTGGCCCGTGAACGGACCCGCGTCGAACAGGCCGGTAACGACGGAGACCTCCGAACCCTATCCGCACCATCATTCGCTGTTTTTCGGCTGCGACCGCGTCAACGGCGGCAATTACTGGCAGGAAGGCAATGATCGCGGGCAGATTGTGTCGCAGGGGCCGAAGGTCGTCGAAGCCCATGGCGAACAAGTTGTGTTCACCGACGAGTGCCTGTGGAGCCGGCCCGGCCAAGAGCCGATTATGCGCGACACGCGCCGGGTGACGGTGGCCGCACCGGATGAAACGCACCGGATCATTGATTTTGCCATCGTGCTCGAACCGCTGGTGGATGTCCGGATCGAGAAAACAAACCACTCCCTGTTTTCGGCGCGGATGGCGCCGGAACTCAGTGTGGCCTCCGGCGGCACGCTGGTCAATGCGGAAGGCGCGTCCGGGGAGAAGGGCACTTTTGGCGTGAAATCGCCCTGGTGCGATTATTCGGGCATGCGCGATGGCGTGACGGAAGGCCTCGCCATCTTCCAGCATCCGGGCAACCGCTGGTATCCGGCCCCGTGGTTCACGCGGGATTACGGGTTCTTTTCGCCGACTCCCATGTTCTGGATCGAAAACGACGTCCTCGAACTTCCGAAAGGCGAAAAACTCGAATTGCGATATCGCGTGGTCGTTCATTCCGGCAACGCCGAGGCCGCCGGAATCGCGGACCTGTTCAAGCGCTACGCCCGTCCGTGACTACACTTCCCAGCCGGGGCGGCGCGCATAGGATAGCATGCGGTTGGCCTGTTCGTCCTTGGGGAAACGTTCCGCCACGGGGTCCCAAATCATCGTGCGTTTGAGCTGGGTGGCGATGCCGGCAAGCAGCACAAGACTCATCGAGCGATGCGCCGTTTCGGCGTCGCAGGTGGTCCGTTTGCGGGTCCGGATGCATTCGAGGAAATTGCCCGCATGGCTTTTGCTGGGATAGGCACGGCGGTCGGACGGCTTGAGCGCCGCGCCGAGGATGGAAGCGGGTTTCGATGTGATGTTCTCGCGATCCACGGCGATGTAGCCTTCCGTGCCGACGTAACAGGCGCCGCCGACGCCGCCGACGCCTTCGGACGGATGACGGCACGCATGCACCACGACGCCGTTGCCGTAGCGCAGGACAGCGTGATCGTTTTCGTACGCGATTTCGACGGGCCCGGGGCAGTCTTCCTCAAGCACCCATTGAACCACGTCGTAATGGTGCGGTCCCCAATTGGGGTCGCCGTACGCAAAGAGGCCGCAGTGGGCGTTGCCGCCCGTGTAAGGCTGCCAGGGTCCCGGCCCGACGTAAATGTCCCAGTCGAGATCTTCAGGCACAGGGATGCCCGGATCGTACACGTTTTGCAGGTTCGCGCTGAAACCGCCGCCCGGGCTGTACGCATAGATTTCTTTCAATTGTCCGATGTAACCGTTCCGGACGAGTTCGTAGGCGCGCCTGAATTTGCCGTCGTATTCGGATCGCTGCTGCGTGCCGGCCTGGTACACACGGGCGTAACGTTTCATCGTTTTCGCGAGGAGGCGTCCTTCCTCGATGGTCATGGCGACGGGTTTTTCACTGTACACGTCCTTGCCGTGTTTGGCCGCCATGATGGCCATCGGCGCATGCCAGTGAAACGGCAGCGCCATCAGCACGGCGTCCAGGTCGTCGCGGGCGAGGAGGTCGCGGAAATCGCGGTACGCTTCGCACGACGTATGCGAGCCGCTCCCCGCCAGTTGGGCGTAATGCTGGTTCACGCGATCCTTGGCGCTTTCCCGCTTGGGTTTCCACACGTCGCATACGCCGATCACCTGAACGTCCGGGCGGCCAAGATAGCCGCCGGCCACATAGGTCCACGATCCGCCGAACAGGTGGCCGGACCCCTGGCCGCCAAGACCGATGAATCCCATTGCGATGCGATCGCCGGGCGCCACGGAACCGCCCCGGCCCAACACCCGCGCCGGAACGATCATGGGGCCTGTGGTTGCCGCCAGCGCGCCCGCCAGGAAACCGCGCCGCGAAAGCACCTTGCTTTTCATCATTTGCCTCTCCTCTGCAGGAAGACGTGAACGCCTTTTTTATTCGAGGTCACCACATCCAGTAGGCCGTCGCCGTCGAAATCGCACACTTCAAACTGGGTGCCCACGCCGGAATCGTTGTCAATTTCGTGCAGACGGTACTCGAATTTCCCCGGTTCCGTCCGTTTCAGTTCCAGCCAGCACAGGACGGCCGGTTCGTGGCAACCGGGATCGTGGCCGCAATGGGCGTAATACCGTTTGCCGGTAACCAAGTCCTGCAACCCGTCGTTGTTGATGTCGGCTAGAATCAGGGCGTGCGTTTGCGAAATGCCTTTGTGAATTTCGTGCTGCTCGAACGTGGCCGCGCTGTTTTCGTTGCGCTGTTCGAACCACCATATACCGTATTCATGGGCGGAACTCGTGATCACATCGTTGTCGCCGTCGCCGTCCACATCGTAAACGACCATGTTGGCGCACGCCGGACCCAATCGGGCCGGATGAAATCCCCAATCGGGCCGGGTCCGATCCGGCGGCCCTTCCCACCAGCCTTCGGTCGAGAGGATGTCCATGCGCCCGTCGCCGTTGAGATCGCCCATGCCGAGGCCGTGGCCGAATTGGGCGAACGATCCCATCTGATGCGACATCGGAAACGCCAGCCAGGGCGCCCGTTTGTCCTGTCCGGTGCGGAACCATGTGACCCGGTTGTTCATCGCGAACACGGGGACGGGTTTTCCGTCGTCGAGAAGATCGCCGAAGATGGGCGTTTCGCCGCACGCCGACGTGGCCAGCAGATATTCCGGCCAATGCCCCGCGCCTTCGCCCGGATTGCGGTACCAGTAGGCGGGACCGCCCGGCATGCCGATAACGATTGAATCGGTCCAGCCGTCTTCGTCCACATCCGCCGCAAAGTTGGCGAAGCACCGGCTGTAACCGGTGTTCGGATCGTATGTTTGCGGCGGCCGGATCTCGCGAGGCGTCCAGTCCGGCGACTTGTACCACAGGTCGCCGGCCAGAATGTCGTTGAATCCGTCTCGATCAATATCCGCCACAGCCACGCCCTCGGAACGGAACAGGGGATCCACGACGATATGCTTGAAACGCACCTTGTCCCCCGGAACGGCGACGGCCGTCAACGCCCGCATAACATCCATCAACGGCGTCAGCGCGGCCGGGGAAACACCGGCTTTCCGCGCGCGGACCAGCACGCCGGACGCGGATCCGCGGACCTCGTCGGCATGGGATGTCAGCAACGACTTGGCGATTTGGCCCCACGCCGAAACCGCTTCCGCGACGACATCGTCCTGGGGCAGGTAGCGCTCGACGGTTTTCAGCGCCGTAAGGGTGGGACATCCTCCCAACGCGCCGAGGAAAAGCCGTTTTTCCTCCGGCCGTTCAGCAACCGCCAGCGCGCGAGTCAAGGCGTCTTCGCGTATCGGTTGCTCAATGTCCTTGCCGCTGGATCCCAGCCGGGCGATGCCGCGGAAGATCAAAACGCGGTGGGTCAGGTCGGTTGTCTTGTCCAAAAGCCCCAGGAGAACCGGCATCGCTTCAGGATTTTCCGTTTCGGACAAGGCGCGGATGGCGGCGTCTTTTGGCGCGGCATCCCCGCCGGTCGCGGCGTTTTCGAGCGCTTTCAAGAGCGATCCATGGGGCACTTTCCCGCAAACATCCAATAGCGCGCAACGAAACGCCGGATTTTCTTTTTTCAAGCCATTCAGCAGGGCGTCGGCAAACTCGGCCGGCACGCCAAGACGTATCCCCAGCGCCGTCAAGGTGCGTTTTATGGCCGCCCGTTCCCGGTCATTTTCGGCTCGCTCCATGGCTTGGCAGATTAGTTCCGCATCTTGGGCCGCACCGGTTTCGGCCAGCGCTTGGGCGGCTGCGGTGCGCACGGCGGCCTCCGGGCTTTGGACGAGCCTCCGCAGGGCCGGCGCCACGGCTTCATCCCGCCGCTGCCCCATGGCCTTTGCCAACACGCTGGTTTCGGCCGCGCCGGCGCCTTCTATTGCCGCAAGAAGCGCCGCCGACACGTCCGGCGCGTTGAGTTGCGCTAAGGCTTGCTGGGCGGCGCTTCGATTCGGCTCGCCGGCATGCGCCGCCGCCTTGACCAGCGCGGGAACCGCCGAACCGTCGCCGACGATTGCCAGCGCTTGGATGGCCGCCGCCGCAATCGCCGGATCGGCATGGCCGGCCATGGTCGCCAGCGCCGGCGCGGCGGCCTTGTCGCCACGTTGCGCCAAGGCTTCGATCAGTCCGGGCAGAACCGCTTCCGGCACACGATCCAGCAGGGCGGCGAAGGCTTGGGTGTCTTTTGGGTTTCCATGTTCGCGGACCGCGGGCAAGGCGGCGTCCCACAACGCCGGCACATTGCCCAACAGCGCCTTTTCAACGAGTTTATCCGCCTCGCGCGGGCTGGTGCGTATCAGGCCGAGATACGCCGCTGTGCCGGCATATCCGTGGCCGCATTGTTTGAAGACCTCTTTGTAGATGGCGCGCGCGGATCGGGGATGCTTGTCGCCCAGGCGCTCCGCGCAGCTCATCAGGGCGTCCAAGGCGGCCATTTTGAAGCGTCCTTCACCGTTCCGTGCGGCCTTTTTCAGCGCCGACACGGCCTTGTGACCGCCGATGCGTCCCAGCGCCAGCGCCGCGGACATCGCAATGACGGGATCGTCGTCCTTCAGGGAACGCGCCAGCGCCGGAACGTCCCCCGCGTTGCGAAACGTGCCGAGCGATTCGATTATCCCCGCCTTGACGACGCCCGAAGATACGCCCAGCGCCTTGCGCAGGGCATCCCGGGCTTCCGGATAGGGCATGGCGGCAAGGGCCAGCCGCGCCGGATGGGACAATTTTTCGTCCGTCAGGCAGGCGGCCAGCAGCGGAACGCTTTTAGCCGTGCCCGCGCGTTTCAGCTCTTCGCAGGCCTTTTCCTTGCCCGCGATGGCGCCGGGCTGAGCAAGGACGGCGAGGAAAAACTGTTCCTCGTCCATTCCGTTTACCCAGACAGGCGTCCCGCCGATCTTTTCACCGCATTGGGCGGTCAGCGTTGCGGCGATCAGGTTGATTGTCGCGGCCGCATCGGCATTCTCGATTTCAATCGCCGACACCGGGATGTCCGGGCGCGGATTCCGGGCTGAAAAGCGCCAGAACGCGATAGGCTGCTTGCGATCGCCGTGCATGAGGGTGTCGGCGTGGGCCTGCGCGGCAAACGCCAGCGGCCCCGGTTTCCACCAGTCGCTGATCGTGAGGCCGCCGCGGATGGGAATCGCGGCCCGTTCCCCATCCGTGTAAATCAGCGTGTAGGAACCGATCCGATCCCCTGCGTTTTCCGTGAAATGCAGGAAATGAATGCCCGCGCAGACCGTCGGGGCAATTTCGACGCGCTTTTTCTCCCCCGCCCGCACGGACACGCGCGCATCCGCCGTCAGGAAGGAAATGCCGTCTATTTCTCTCGCGCCCGGCTCGAATTGACAGAACATGCCGCGCAGTCCCGGAACGGAAATCGAACCCAGATCCACCGGGGTCGAATCCAGTCCCGCGGCCCACGATGCAAACATCCCGACGGCTATGCCGGCCACAACAACGCGTTGCCACCCGATTGATTTCATGAACACTCGTTTTCTCCCGATGCCTTCCTGCAAGGGACATGATCCGTACCGCGCAACGGCAAGGCATCATCATAGGCACGGGGACGCGGACACGCAAAATTTCCTCCACGCGAAGTCATCTGGGTTTACAACCCCCACCTCGCGCTCGTGCTCGGAATAGCAGTTGATCGGAGAGACTTGTTCGCGCCGGTTGCATGCTTTTCAACAAACAATAAAGTATGCTGATAGTAGTGTAACATAATTATATAACACCGAGTAGAGTTTTTGAGGATTCGATTACGAGCACGAGCACGAACCTACGGGCCCCTTATGGGGGCTTTTCTCAAGCCACCGGTTTGCCGGTGGTCGTTGACTTCCCCGGTCCTGCCGGGTTATCGCAGAAACCACGGAAGCAGCCCCATGAGTAGGGCCACCGTCAGCGGAATCAGGAGATTGTCGTCGGGATAGAACCGGAAAAGCCAGACGGTGGTCTTGTGGGCGATAAGGCGCTGCACGCGGCGGGTCACGGGATGCAGGAGCAGCACCCAGTATTTCGTGTAGCTTTCGACGATGGCGACGACCAGACCGATGACGAGCAGATGTTCCGGCGCGAAAGGCCCATGCAGGGCCCAACTGACGATCCACAAGGTGAAAAAACTCGCAATCACAAAGGAAAACGCCCCGTAGACCCGCGCGTATTCGATGCCCCGCCGCGCCAGGCGATGGCGGGTCCATGCCGCCGCCGGATCCGCCACGCCAAGGACCATTATCGAGGCGACCAAGGTGGATTCGCGGCAGAGTCCAAACCGGTAGAGCGTCGCCAGGATAGCCGCCGCCAAGAGGTAATACGTCGTCGCGTTGAAATGATTTTTCTCGACGCGGCGCATCAGTTTTCCGTAAAACGGCAGCCGGGCCACCGCCTCGTTCGATCGCGGTGAATAGAAACGGATGAGGTCAATGCCCAACGCGATGGCGGTTTCGGCCCATGCGAAAATCACCATGATATCCGCGCCGGGAATTACGCCATTCAGGTCTTTCCACAGATAGAAAATGGCGATCATCAGCAGGCAGCCGGCAAAATGCCATAGCTTCCGCATCGCATTCCATTCGTATTCTCGTTCCACATGTGTCATGGCGTATTTCGACCCTGGATGATTTATCCCCCGGCGGCGTTTTTGGTTCCCGTAGATTGCGGCGCCGGGCTTTCCTCGGTTCCGGCCTCCGAGCCGGCGTCCCTGAACAGGCGTTTCAGCCGCGGGTACTCGTCAATCAGATGGCGCGGAACGACGACCTCTTTGACGCCGAGATCGTGTTGGATTTCGAGGGCGTTCACCACGGCTTGGCCGCGATAATGATTATTCGTGATGACATAGATTTCATCCGCCTGGCCGCGCATGGAGGCGATCCGCGCGATCCAGGGCGCCAGCTCACCCGGCGAATAAAGGTAGTCGTACCGGGCATTGCGGCCCGCGTCCTCGCGGAACCAGTTGGCCTCGTTGCGGCCGTGAAACCGCACATACGCCAGCGGCGCCGTCACATGCGCGGACGGTCCAATCGAACCGGCGATTTGTGGCTGATCGATGTTGCAGAAGGCGGCCCGGCGATCGCGTAGGCCGGTGTGGACCTCCCCACGATCCCATGAGTCGTGCCGGAGTTCGACGGCTAGGGGAAACCCGTCGAACCATTCGAGAAGCCGCGCCAGCCATGCGCGGTTGTCCGGGGTCCGCTTGAATCGCCACGGAAACTGGATCAGCAGCGCCCCAAACCGGCCTGCCTCGACAAGCGGCGCCAGACCCGCCCTGACGGCCCGAACGTCGTCTTCCGAAGGCTCCGGGTCGCGGGTATGGGTAAAGCGTTCCCACAGTTTCGCCGTAAACTTGAACCGTGGATGGTCCGACACGTGCCGGACCCACGACGCGGCATGCCGCGCATCGGGCGGCCGGTAGAACGTCGCGTTGATTTCGATGGTGTCGAACCATTGCGCCAGATAGGCCGCCGGATGCTGCCCGCGCCCCGTTCCCGCCGGGTACACAATCCCCTTCCAGTCCTCATACGACCAGCCCGCCGGTCCCACGCGTATCGCTGCATTCGACGCCATGCGGCCATTATACTCCCAAAAGGCGAAACGGCCTTTTGTTTGCATGCAACCGCCTGTTGACAGGAATAACCCGGTATGGTAGTCTGGATTTGTGGAAAATAGAACGAAAGGGAGCGGACGGCCCTTGGGGGTCTGGCCGTTCCTTTCTGTGTTGAATAGAGTGATGTATGGGCGATGCGGCCGGACATCACCATCCAGAGCCGTTCAAGATGTGCCCAAGAGGCGTGGATCACCTCATCCAAGACAGGGGTAGTTATGTGCCTTTTGCATACCTTGCCCCTTTTTGGTTGATGTTGGCGAGCGTTATTGCAAAAAAAACCAGAAAGTTTGCGATCAAGTGAAAAAAGTAGGCAAACGCAAACCCACTGAAGCGCGGGAAAACGGTCTTCAGTACACAGCCAAGGCTCCTACTTCCCAAAAAACATTTCGTTTCATAGATCTATTTTGCGGGATAGGCGGCTTCCGAATTGCTTTTGAGAAAGCCGGGTGCAAGTGTTTGTGGTCCTGTGACTGGGACAAACATGCACAAATCACATATGAGGCTAATTTCGGTGAAAAACCCGCAGGGGATATTCATTCCATTGCCGTTGCCGATATTCCAAACCATGACATACTATGTGCCGGTTTTCCTTGCCAGCCTTTTAGCATTGCCGGAGTGTCCAAAAAAAACAGTTTGGGGCGAAGGCATGGTTTTGAAGATGAATATCAAGGAAATTTGTTTTTCTCCATAGCGGAGATTATTGATTATCACAAACCGGCGGCGTTTGTTTTGGAAAATGTAAAAAACCTCAAGAGTCACGATGGAGGGCGTACTTTTGATGTTATCCATCGTACACTTACCCAGGCGCTTGGTTATACTGTTTACTACAAGGTCATTGATGCCAAGAACGTGGTTCCACAACATCGTGAACGAGTCTTTTTGGTGGGTTTTCGTCCTTGGTGTTGGTTCGATTTTCCTGAATTTCCCGAAAATGGTCCGGTGCTTGCCTCAATCCTTGAAACAGAAGTTTCTTCCAATTACACGCTAACGGAACACCTTTGGCAATATCTGCAGGATTATGCGAAGAAGCATCAGGCGGCCGGAAATGGTTTTGGGTATGGACTGTGCTCGGGCCAAGATGTTGCCAGAACGCTGAGCGCACGTTATTATAAGGATGGGTCGGAAATTCTAATCTCCCAAGGCCAAGACAAGGTTCCACGGCGATTGACGCCCCGCGAGTGCGCAAGGCTTATGGGATTTCCCGATCATTTCAAAATTCCTGTTTCCGACACGCAGGCATACAAACAATTTGGAAATTCCGTGGTTGTCCCTGTCGTTGAAAAAATTGCGGCCAATGTTGTAAACGCGCTGACGAGAGGCAGCGACTATCAGCCAGAGATGGTGCTCTGCGCCGACAAAAAAACTGCATACGCATTCGGTGGCATTCGCAACAGGAATGGAAAAAACAGGAAAAAGGAAAACTCAAAATGAGGGGGCCGTCCATTGATCGTTTTCTCAGAAGCAACGAGTGGGATATGCCCTTTTTCAAGCGACTTGCACATAATGACACCGGAAGAGCGCGCGGGCACCAAGGGGGGATTGTTATACCAAAGGAGTTAAGAAAGTATTTTCCAAGGCTGGATGAGTCCGGCGTGTCCATGTTTTCCCCCACATGCGATCGCCATTTGCAGGCAGAGTTATATGTTGGAACAACATATGTCGGCATTGTGCGAACAAGATACCAGATCCAGACATGGGGTGGGACTCGCCAGCCGGAATCGCGTATTACCGAAAATCTTGCCGAACTAAGAGGCCATGCAAATGCTGGCGATTTGCTCATTTTCCAAAGACGGGCCGATTCTACGGATCGTTTTCGTCTGTTGCTTCTTAAACAGGGGACAAACGCATACGATCTTGTCGGCAATCTGGTGGCATCGCGACGTTGGGGGCCTCTTTATTCCCAAGATCTTCCTGTTTCACAAGAGGATTTACAAGTTGCCCATTCAAACATCGAGACGCTTTCGCGTTCCGAGTTTACATTGCTTGCCCCAAGAATCCAACGCGTTGAAGCCCGTCACACGCGCATAGCCCGGAGCGCCGCATTTAGGGACCGGATCAGGATGGAATACGGGTATAAATGCTGTGTGACAGGGATCAATCTTATGACCCCAACGCAGATGCACGAGGTTGAATCGGCGCATGTGGTTCCAATAAGCGAAGGCGGCACCGATGACATACGCAACGGTATTGCCCTGATTCAAACCTTGCATTGGGCTTTTGACCGGGGTTTGTTTGGGATTTCTTCCCGTCGCCAAGTCTACATTCCCAACCGGATTCTGGAAATGCCGGAAAACGACTTTCTCCGGCAGTTTCATGGCAAATCCATTTCCGAGGCAACGACACAGGATTTTCACGTTCACAAAGATGCTTTGGAGTGGCACCTCGAACATCGTGTCAGGCAGTGGGAATAGGATTTCGTGGAAATAGAAACAACCGGCATTCCCGTGCCGCTTGCAAGAATCGTTATTCGTGGATATTTGGGCAAAAGAAAAACGTTCGGATATCATGTCCCGCATTCGCTCCCGCGGAAACAAAAGAACCGAACTTCGTTTGATTGAAATACTTCGACAGTACAAAATTACAGGATGGAAAAGAAGCCAAAATGTTTTCGGGAAACCGGATTTTGTTTTTTGGAAAGAACGGGTAGCGGTATTTGTGGACGGATGCTTCTGGCATCGCTGCCCGAAGTGCTATCGTGCCCCTTCAACAAACCAGGCCTTTTGGAATTCGAAAATGGCACGCAATGTGGCAAGGGATCGTGAGGTTTTGAACGTTCTCAAAAGGGGAAGATGGGTTGTGCTGCGAATCTGGGAACACCAGTTAGTTCATGCGGGACGTGTCGCATGGCGCATAAATCATGCGTTGCATAAGGGTTTCAAAAGACTGGAGACAGGGAAAAAGACCTGAACTCGTCCGATTAGTCTTAGTAGCCGGAAAGGAATAAAGGTCGCAGCTTATGGTATGGGCAAATTACAATCGCGATTGAAACATGCAATGAATTCGCGTTCTGCATGAAGCGAGTTGCTACCTTTATTTATTTCCACCGCCTTAGTGCTTTGATCGTTTCGTTTTTTGCGTCGTTTCCATTATGATTCAAGGCACGGCCGTGCCTGCGGCGAGGCAGGCATGTCATCGTGAAAGCGTTTTGAAACGACGTGAAGATCCTGATTCTAACCCAATATTTTCCGCCGGAATTCGGCGCGGCGGCCACGCGCAACTCGGAACATGCCCGCTTCTGGGCCGAGGCCGGTCATGCGGTCGAAGTATGCACCGGCATGCCGAACTATCCCGCCGGCGTCGTCCACGAGGCCTATCGCGGGAAATGGTACGTGCGCGAGGAAAAGGACGGCTACGTTGTTCACCGCGCGTGGATCTACGCGACGCCGAACCGCGCGGTATGGCGGCGGGCGCTGGCTTCGCTCACTTTCCTTGTTTCGGGCCTGATCTGCGGCGTGTGCAAATGCCGGCGCCCGGATGTCGTCATTGCCTCGTCGGGACCGTTCTTCGTGGGGCCTTTGGGCTGGCTGCTCAGCGTGATCAAGCGCGCCGCGTTTGTCTTTGAAGTGCGCGACCTGCTGCCGCAGCAGGCGATTGATGTCGGCATGATCCGAAATCCCCTCGCCATTGCGCTCCTGAAAAGCATCGAGGCGTTCCTCTACCGGCGCGCGAAACGGATCGTCGCCGTCGCGCCCGCCTCGGCGAAGGCGCTGGCGGACCGCGGATTCGACGCGAACACAATCGTCACCATCGAAAACGGCATCCGATCCGATTTCTTCGTGCCCGCCCCGCGCGAGAATGACATCCGCGCGCAGTATGGCTGGCAGGATCGCTTCATCGCGATGTATATCGGCGCGCACGGCGTGTCGCAGGGATTGTTCACGCTGCTTGAAGCCGCCGAGCGCCTCGCGGATCTCGAGGATGTGCGCTTCGTGTTCGTGGGCGATGGGGCCGACAAGCCCCGCATGGTGGAGTGGGCGAAAACCCGCGGACTGCGCAATGTCGAATTCCTCCCCCTGCAGGACAAGGATCTCATGCCTGCGTTCTACGCCGCCGCCGACGCGTGTTTCGTGCCCTTGCGCAAAGGCGATTACTTTCGCATCAACATTCCGTCCAAAATCTTCGAGATCATGGCGTGCGCGCGCCCCGTCATCCTCGGCGCCGAAGGACAGGCCCTCGACATTCTCCAGCAAGCGGGGGGCGGCATTCCCGTCGCTCCCGAAGATCCGGAAGCGTTCGCCGAAGCCGTCCGCCGCCTTCGCGCGGATCCCGCGCTGGCCGGTTCGCTCGGCGCGAACGGCCGCGCCTACGTCGTCGAACATTTCGATCGCCGCCGCAAGGCCGCGGACTATATCAAAGCGCTCACGATGTAATCCCGCGGAAGATCGGCGGGCCTTGTTTATCCTTCCCGGCGCAATGACTTGATGAGTTCGAGCAGTCGGTCTCCGACGTTTACATGGCGGAGAATGCCGTGCTTGTCAATCAGCACGATTTGGGGGATGTAATGGATATCGTAGGCGCCGAAGGTCCGGAACGGTTCGGCGTCGCGGCCCACGGGGAATTCGATCCGGTATTCCTCGACATATCGCCGCACTTCGGCGGGTTCCTTGCCGCCGTCATGGATGCCGACAAGGGCCACCTCCGCATCGTCCTTGAGCAACACATGGATTGCGCGCAGTTCCTCGATGGTGTTGCGTCCCGCGGATCGTTCGTCGAATCCGCCCCAGAACAACAGGACGATCACGCGGCCCTTGAGCGATTCGAGCGTCAGGGGTTCCGAATTGAACCAGGTATCGCATGCGATGGGCGGCGCCGGACGATCCAGCATGTCCGTGAAGGGGTTGTCTCCCGGCAAGGTTTCGGCGCGCCGGGGATCGGCGTCGAAGGGTTTGAGTGTTGCCTGCAACGGTTTGGGGTCATCCAAGGTTGCGTTGAAATCCACGCGCCAGAAACGATCGGCGTGCTCGGCGCGAAACGGGACGGTGCGGTCGGGCGGCGCCTGCCGCAGGACAATGCGGAACCGTCCTTCGGTGTCCGGCAAGGCCCAAAGCGGCGGATCCATTCCCCGCGTGGCGATGAGCACACGCGATTCGGGTTGTCCTTCGGGTCCCGTGATCGCGCCTTCGATGATCGGCAATGCCTTCAACCGGACCGGCGCCAGTTCGAGTTTCAATGGATTCTCGGCCGCAATCCGAATATCGCCCCGGTGCTCGGTTTCATAGCCGTCCGGCGGCATGATGCGCAGGCGGCCTTCGACGGGCGGCGCGCCCACTTCGAAACGCCCGTCCTGCCTCGTCAAGGTTTCGGCGCACAGTTCGTTTTCGATCCAATACGAAACCGGCGTTCCCGGACACGGTTTTCCATCGGGATACTGGACCACCCCGGACAACAGGCGCGGCGCTTCAAGTACGATATTCACGACGTTTTGTTTTTCGTCCGCGCCGGCCGAAATGCCCGCCGATCGCGGCGGGGCATAGGCGTGATGCGCCACCGCGACAAAGTAATCGCCGGGGAGGACCGTGACATGGTAATAACCGTCGGGATCGGTCAGTGCTTCCGCGGCGACACGCTGCGCGCCGGCGCCCGTGCGCAGAACGGTCACGCATGCACGCGCCACGCCGGCGCCGTTGTCCGTCGTGACGCGCCCCCGCAGTTTCACGCCCGAATTGAGGATAATCGTCTGTTCCTTGTCCGAAACGGGCAGATACGCCACATGCGAATCGGCGTAGTCGCGATGCCCCACCACGAATTGGACGTGGCCGCCCTTGAGAAGCGCCGGAATCGCCAAGCGTCCCTCGGCGTCGCTGCGCATCGGGGGAAATCCGTCCGTGCCCAAGCCGGACACCGGCACGTCGAAGGCGTCGGACACACGGAGATGGCGGATAAAGGCGCCCGCCACCGGCTCGAACGATTCGTTCTTGACACGTATTGCCAGCGAGGCCGCTTCGCCTAGCGCGAGAGTTACCGAACCGGAGCCGATGACGGCCGCCGTGTGGCCGCCGAGCGAGAAGCCCTCCTGGTAGGCCACAAGGACGGCGGGGCGCGGCGCCACGCCGCCGAATGCGAATGCACCGCCCGCATCCGTATCCACATGACGCGCCGTGTAATCCTGCCACAGCCATACCCGCGCGCCCGGCACGGGTTTTCCTTCCGGGCCAACGACCGCGCCGGTCACGTCGAAGGCGAACGCCGTTCCCGTGAAAAGAATCCAAAGGCAAAGAATCGTTAACATGGCTGATGCGGGGCGAGCCGTCGTGCCGTTGAGGCGTTTTTCGGCATGGCAACTGTTCATTCGACACTCCGGTATGCGTATAATGGCGACGCGGATCATTATAGCCGCTTGGCAACCCCAAGGAGAATGCCATGTTTCACGCGCTTTGGCTGACCGCCGTGCTGGCGGCATCCGGCGATGCCATCGTTTCCGGAAGCGTTGAAAAAATCGCCACGGGATTCCAGTTTACCGAAGGGCCGCTGTGGACCGCGGAGACAGGCCTGATATTCAGCGACATTCCTGCCGACACGATTTTCCGCGCAGACCAATCGGTGTTTCGCAAACCCAGCGGAAATTCCAACGGTCTCGGCGCCGATCGCGAGGGCCGGCTGATTGCCTGCGAACATGGCAACCGCCGCGTCTCGCGCACCGAAAAGGACGGAAACGTCGTAACGCTGGCCGATCGCTACCTGGGACGGCGCCTGAACAGTCCGAACGATCTCGCCATTCGCTCCGATGGACGCCTCTTCTTCACCGACCCGCCCTATGGCGTCAAGCCGGAAGACCGCGAACTGCCGTTCTGCGGAGTGTACTCGATTGCGCCGGACGGAACCCTGACGCTGCTTTCCGTTTATTTCCGGTCGCCCAACGGCCTCGCGTTTTCACCGGATGAGAAAACGCTGTACATCGGCGATTCCGCGGACGATTTCATCGAGGCCTTCGACGTCTCGGAGGACGGCCGCCTGATCAACGGCCGGTTCTTCGCCAACGTACCCACGCCCGACGGCATGAAAGTGGATGGCCGTGGGCGGTTGTGGGTAACCGCGAAAGACGGCGTTCGCGTGTACAATCCGGATGGTCAATTGGCCGCGACCGTGGCCGTGCCGGAACAACCGTCCAATTGCGCGTTCGGCGATCTCGGCGGCGGAACGCTTTACATCACGGCGCGCACGAGCGTGTACAAGGCGCTTTGCGCCGGACTGGACGAAACAAAGGGGGAGAAGCCGTGAAAATCGTGTCCGTCGAGGCGTTTCCCGCGCCGCCGCGGTGGGTTTTTTGCAAGATTCAAACGGACGAGGGTATTACCGGCTGGGGCGAGGCCAGCCTTGAAGGCCACGCCGCGACCCAGGTGGCCGCGGTGCATCAACAGCGCCCGATTCTAATCGGCGAGGATCCCCGGCGCATCGAATACCTGTGGCAGGGCATGTACCGCGCGGGATTCTATCGGGGCGGACCGGTCATGATGAGCGCAATCAGCGGCATTGACCAAGCCCTGTGGGACATTTTCGGAAAGTCGGCGGGCCTGCCCGTTTACCAGTTGCTCGGCGGGGCGTGCCGCGACAAGGTGCGCGTGTACGGCGGATGCGGCGGCGACACGCCGGAAGCCGTTCGCGACAGCGCGCGGGCATGCGTCGAGTCGGGATTCTCGGCGATGAAATTCTGTCCCTGCGACGAGATGGAAATCGTGGACGGTCTCGATACGATCAAAAAGGTCGAGGCGCGCATGGCGGCGGCTCGCGAGGGCGCGGGCGATGCCGACATTGCGCTGGATTTCCACGGGCGCGTGTCGCCCGCCATGGCGATTGCGCTGGCGGATGCGCTGAAGCCCTACCGTCCGTATTTCATCGAGGAACCGGTCCAGTGCGAGAATGTGGACGCGCTCGTCCGCGTGGCGCGGGCGACCCCGATTCCCATCGCGACCGGCGAGCGGCTGTACGGCCGCCATGGATTCCGGGAAGTCATCGAAAAAGAGGCCGCGGCCATCCTGCAGCCGGATCTGTGCCATGCGGGCGGGATTACCGAGGCGCGCAAAATCGCCGCAATGGCCGAAACCCACTACATGGCCGTCGCGCCACATTGTCCATTGGGCCCGATAGCACTCGCGGCCTGCATCCAGTTCGCGATGTGCACGCCGAACTTTCTCATCCAGGAGCACGGCCATCTCGGCGAAGGTTATATCCGGAATCCGTTTTCCGACAAGGGCGGCTACCTGGCCGTGCCCGACGCCCCCGGCCTCGGCATCGAGGTGGACGAAGACGCCGTGCGCGCCATGCCCTGGACCGAGTGGGAAACGCCGCGCCTGTTCCATTCGGACGGCAGCGTCGCGGACTGGTAAACGAAACAAACCGGGAGAGGAACCTGAAACCATGTTGTTGTCCGTATGTATCGCCATGGGTTTCGTGGCCGCGCAGCCGTTGATCGTTCTCGACATGGAAAAGTGCCTGGCCGGCATGGGCGGAGACACGGTTCTGAAGTACGACGCGCTGAAGTTCGCGGGCGCGCTACAGGGTCTCGTCAACCGCGAAGAACCGCGCCTGCTCCTCCGTTTTCTTGGCGGGATGGGACCCAACGGCCCCATCAATGTGGACGACTACTGGCTGTCGCGCATGCGGGAATCGTGGCTTTTGGATCGTCCCGTGGAACGCATCGAAACCCTCGATGCGTTGTTCGACCGTTTTCCGGAAGCGTCGGGCGGCGTCGTATTGTGGGATCAGGAAGTGCCCGCGACGGCCAATGTCGCCTCGACGGTTTGCGGCGTCAAAGGCTGGCTGCCGGTCCGCGCGGATGGTGAACTGTACAAACGTCTTGTAGACGCCGGCCCAAAACTGCCGGTCAAAATGTCGCTTGTAGGCCTGTTCGACGGATCGGAGACGGGCAGCAAAAAATGCGACGCGTACCGCTGGGCGCAGCGCGAGTTTCTCGACAAGGGCCTCTGCAACGACGCCCTGATGGCGTACTATATTGACGGATATTCCCAGGAACCCGGCAAGCCGGGCTTTCATTATCCCGACCTCGCCAACGCCGGCCTCGTAAATGCGGATTACTATATTGCACGCAGGGCGTTCTTCTTCGATCTGAGTCCGTGGGACGACGAGGCGCCCGTTGACGATCCTGGACAGAAACCGGGCACGGACTGCGCCACGTTGCGCGGCCTACTCGCCTCGCTCCACCGATTGAACGGCGGAAAAAAGATGGCCACCGTGGGCGGATTCGTCCCATGGAACCTGAAATACACGAACTTCGGCCCGGCGGGCAGCCAGCACGAACCCGTCCCCGCCGAATGGACCTATGCCGCGATCCTGTCGTCGTACAATGCCATCATGGACGCCGACGCGCTGGGGCTTGTGGGCATGGCGAATGCCTCGGCCTACGGCCATTTCCCCTTGAAAAAGCGGTACAAACAGAATCCGCGCCCCGCGCCGCAACCGCTCGAACCCAAGACCTATGTGCTCGTCTATATGGGCGATTACGATTCGGCGGCATGGCTTTCGAGCAGCATTCCGAACGTGTGGGACGATCCCGCCCGGGGTTCGATGCCGATCGCATGGGCCTTCAATCCCAACCTCGCCGACCGCGCGCCGTACGTGTTCGACTATGTTTACCGCACAAAATCGCCGAACGACTGGTTTATCGCGGGCGATTCCGGCGCGGGTTATCTGAATCCGAATCTACTCGCCGGCGACCGGCTCGGCAGCGGGTTGCCCGATGCGCTGGAACTCTGGACACGGCACAACAAGGCCTATTTCAAACGGTTTGATTATTCGATTACCGGTTTCGTGATCAACGGGTTCCACGGCAACATGCCGCTTCGCATCCAGGAAGCGTACACGCGTTTTTCGCCCGACGGCGTCGGCATGCAGTTGGGATTCAAGAAATCCGTTGTGGGAAAAACGCCTTTCGTGCGGCATGTTTCCGACATCTATCCGGACCTGAACGACCTCGACAAGACCGCCGCGCAAATGGCGCATTTCGCACGGTCCGGGAAACCGCAATTCCTGATCTATCGCATGATTCTGCAAAAGCCCTCAACGCTCGCCGCCGTTCGCGATCGCCTGGAAACAAAATACCCCGAACACCGCTGGCTGTTCTGCGACCCGTATACCTTCTTCGACCTCTACCGCCGCGCCATCCCAAGCCAAAAGTGAGGCGAATCTATCCGTTGAAGGGCGAGAATTTTTCTTTTCCCACACCGCAAATCGGGCAGACCCAGTCGTCCGGGATGTCTTCCCACTTGGTGCCCGGCTCGACGCCCGAATCCGGATGGCCCTCCTCCGGATCGTAAACCCAAAGGCAGATATCGCAAATGTACTTCTGCATGTTTTCACCTCCGGCCCGTGCCGTTTCTCGTTCCGGCGGCCATTATAATCATCGCGCGCCGCCGGAACAAAAACCGCGCCGGTTCCGTTTGTAGGCAAGCGGAACCGGCGCGGCGGATTGCGTTGGCGTCACGTCGCGGGCGGTTCGACGCGCGTGACAAAATCGAGATTGCAGACCGCCAGGAGGTCCTGAATGCGCACGCGGGCCAGGATGCGTTTGCCTGAAACTGTTTGCGAAACGACGCGGACGCCGAGTTGTTCGAGTTTCGCGACGTTTTCCGGCGTGAGATCGCTTACGCGAATCACGACGTTCACATAGCCGTATTCCACCTTGACGGCGCCTTGCCGATACGAGCCGTTGACGACTTTGCTTTCGAGGGAAGTCAGCGCCGAGTCGAGTTTCGGATGGGTGTACGATGCCGTTCCGGCAGCCGCCGTTTCCTGTCTGGCCGCTTGCCGGTTCACGCGACAGCCGATCGTCATTGCCGGAACCGAGCCGGGCAGCGCTTCGCAGACGGCCTCCGAGTCAATCCCGTTTTTGGCGGGCGCATACGCGGCGCGTGGCGCATATCCGAAACCCTTGCCGCATGCGCGTGCGTCCCGTTCCCCGAACACGCCCTCGTAACTGACGCCGTCGGTCATTTCAACCGGCACGTCCACGCGCTGCATTTGGCCGCCCTGGTTGACGATCTTTTCCTCGACGGCGACAAAACTCGTGAATGGCGTCATAATGCAAAACGTGACGCCGAGATCCGTAATCGCCTGCTCGATGTCCGGACGGGGGCGGCCCTGCTGCATGCCGCGCCAGTCGTCGTTCATGAGCGCATCCACGTGCGCCCGCGCCCACAGCGGCGCGAGCATGTCGTGTTCCGGCGCCTCGCGGGGCAATTCAAGGGATATCGCGCGTTCGAAGGGACCGGCGGACGTCCGGCCGCGCAGTACGACGGTTCCGTGCGCCGGTCCGTCGTACCGCCCGCACAGCACGAGGGGTTCGGCGGCGAACAGGTCGGGGATCGCGTCCGGCGACGGATGGATATCGTACAGGGGCGCACCGTTCAGATTGACGGTGATGTCGGTCAGGACGGGGCTGTGAATGCGCTCATGGAAACGCCGGACGGCCTCGTCGGATTTCGATTCGAGCGTTACGATCTCGGCGGCGCCGCGTCCCGTGCGGGCCATGCCTTCGATGAGGAAGCGGTTGACGCCGTTGCCGATGCCGAACGCGAACACGCGCGCCTGATTCGCGTTGTCCTTTATCGCGCCGAGGATTTCCATGTCGTTTCCGATAAAGCCATCGGTCATGAAACAAACGGTGCGGAGGCGTTCGGGATCGCGCGGTCCGCCGAGCGCGGCGAGGATCGCGGGCATCATCTCGGTGCCGCCGCCGCCCTGGAGTCGTTCGAGGTAGCGCAACGCCGCCGCGCGGTTCCCATCCGTGTTTGGCACGACGTTCGGAAAACAGTAGCCCGTGCCGCCCGCGAACGAAATCAGGTTGAACGTGTCGTGCGGATTCATCTGTTCGATGCAGCGTTTCATCGTTTCCTTGGCCTTTTCGATGGGAAAGCCGCTCATCGAGCCGCTGCAATCAATGACGAAGATCATTTCTTTCGGCGTGGCCTGCTCTGGCGCGACGCGTTCCGGCGGCTGAAGGAAAAGCATGAAGAATCCGCCGTTTGCGCCACCATGCGCGAGGACCGCGTCGCGGACGTCCGGCGCGGACACTGCGTATCGAAGAATGAAATCGCGGTTGGGGATGTCTTTGCGGGCACGCAATTGCACGACGGCCTGTTGCGGTGCGGGACGTTCGATGTCCACTTCATGTAGTTCGGACTGGACGTCCTGGATGGGCAGACCCGCGTCAATGTTGACCTTCACGGAAATGTCGTGCCCGGCGCGCGTCCCTTCCGGCGTGACGGGCGGCGTAATCCTCGACGCATCGGGAACCTGGGTTGTTCCGGCGACGCGGCCTTCGAGGGAATTCGGGGCCGACGAGCCAGGGATGTAGCGCGGCCCGACGACCATCGGATAGGCGAACGTGTATTGTCCGTCGCGGAACGGCAGCCTTTCGACATAGGATATCTCGATTTCGATCCGGTCGCCCGGGAGAATGTTCGCCACGGACTGCGTGAAAATGTTCGGGCGATCCTGATCGAGCAGGCTTGCCGTCTTGCCCGCCTGGCGTGCCGCGTCGTACATGCGCCGCGCTTCCCCCCGTGGTTTTACAATGCCCTTGATGACCCGATCGCCGATATGCATCGTCATGCGATCCACTGCCGCGTTTTCCGGAAGCGGAAACGTGTAGACGGCTTCGATGGGCGTCGTGAACGTGTTCCCGAATTGTTGCGTGACGGTCACGCGGGCGATGAATCCGGCAATGTCCGCCGCGACATTCGTGTGCTGCAACGGGCACGCGCCGAGCGGGCGGTTGTCGCGGTCCATGGCATACAGGCCGCCTTCCGTGGGCGCTTCGGCAAATACCGCGCACGCCGCCAGCAACAACAGGGCGGCGGCGCCTATCGTGGTTTGTTGAATCGTGTTCATGGGCGTTTCCTTTCGTGTTCCCGCCGGGCGGGTTTTATCGTCTTTTCGCTTCATTCGACACCGTTGAACGCGCAAGGTTCGCGAAAAACGGCCCTTGTGTGGTAAAGTCGAATCAAAACAGGCAAGGGAGGATGCACGTTGGCGACATTGAACGCGTTGGTGGCCGTGGGTTGTTTGGTCGTCGTTCAACTGACCAATCCGGCGTTGACGGCCGGTTCGGTCGCCGTACCGCCCGGCGGCGGCGCGGCTGTCCCCATTACGTTGCAAACCAACGGAACGGCACCCTCCGTTGCGGCCATGAAACTTTATTTCGACGCGGCCGCCATTCAGTTTGTGTCCGCGGAAGAAGGCCCGGCGGCCGTGGCCGCCGGCAAAACGGTTTCATCCAACGTGCCGGAAACCGGCGTCCTCCATCTTGTGTTTTGGGGAATCAATGCCAACGCCATGCCGAACGGCGCCCTTGCCACGCTCCATTTTACGGCGTTGCCCAACGCGTCCTTGGGTGATTATCCGCTGTCCTTCGACAATGCCAGCATGTCGGATGTAAACGGATTCCCGCTTGCGCCATTGGTTGTCCATGGCGTTATCCGCGTTCAGGAAGGCGGCGAGGGAGAGGGCGAAGGGGAAGGAGAGGGAGAGGGGGAAGGGGAAAACGGTTGTGTCGGTCTTGCGGGAAGCAGCGGCGCCTCGACGCCCCCGGTCTTTTGGGCGTTTCTTTTTATCATGCCCGTTGCATGGAAAAAATTCGGGAAGCGGGCCGCCTGATCAAAAGGCAAGATGTCATGGCTGTCCAAATAAGACTGACAGGGGCATTGCCCACAACCCGGTTTCTCTTCGTGCCCGTCATCGTGCTCGACGATCGCGGATTGATGTTTCCGATTTCCAATCCCAACAAACCGGGCGTGATGGCGGACCGTCGCCGGAAACCCGTTTGATCTTGTTTCCGGGCTTATGCGAAACCGGCTTGGATGACATTGCGCGTGCGAGGTGGTATTATCCGTTGTGAAACGTGTGGCATGCGGCGGGAGACCCCATGAGACAGATTCTGGCGCGGCATTCGCCGCTGGTTATTCTGGCGGGACTGTGCATCGTCGTCGCGGTGTTGTCGCCGGAATTCCGGACCGCCGACAACCTCAAGAGCGTGGCCTATCGCACGGCGGTGGTCGGCATTATCGCGACTGGGCAAATCCTTGTGATACTGACGGCCGGCATTGACTTGTCGGTCGGGAGCGTGGCGGCGTTGTCGGGCGTCGTCGCGTGCACCCTCATGAAAAATTATGCGTTGCCCGTGCCGCTGGTCATTGGATCGGGCCTTCTGACCGGACTGGCCTGTGGTCTCCTCAACGGATTTTTCGCGGCCAAGGGACGAATCCCGCCGTTTATCGTCACGCTTGGCATGATGATGGCGGCGCGCGGCGGCGCGTTGCTGCTTTCGGGCGGACGCCAGATTTCCGCCATCTCGGACACGTTCGCGATTATTGGCGGCATGCGCGGATGGTGGATTCCCGTCGGAATCACCCTGACCATAGCCGCCGTGTTTTCCGTGGTGTTGACGTTTACCCGCTTTGGCCGTGCGCTCTACGCCATCGGCGGCAATCTCAACGCCGCGCGCCTGTCGGGAATACCGGTTGATCGCATGCGAATCGGCGCGTTTGTGCTGTGCGGGATGCTGACGGGATTCGCGGGCGTCATGCTCGCGTCACGCACCGGCGTCGCCTCGCCCAACGCCGCCGACGGCGGCGAACTCGACGCGATCGCGGCATGCGTGATCGGCGGGGGCAGCCTGATGGGCGGCGAAGGCGGCTGCGTCGGCACGCTGGCCGGCGCGCTTATCATGAACGTGCTCGTCAACTTCTGCAACCTCAAAAACATCAATCCCGCGTGGCAGAAAGTCCTCGTGGGCGCGCTGATCGTGATCTTGGTATACTACGACAACCTGCGCAAGCGCAGGGCCGGGCTTCTAAAGGAATAGGCGGTTTGTCGTTTTTCTTTGCTTCTTTCTTTTCCCGAGAAAAGAAAGAAGAAACTTCTTTGGAGGACAGAATTATGAAACGGATTGCTCTTGGTCTCATTGTATTGGCTCTTTTCGCGGGTTGTGGCGGACAGGTTTCCGCGCCGCCGCCGCAACCGTCCGCAGCAGCAACACCGGCCAAGAAGGACCGTCTCGAAATCGGCGTCGTTCCCAAGGGAATCTCGCATCAATTCTGGCTCACCGTCAAGGCCGGCGCCGACGCGGCCGGCAAGGAATTCAACGCCAACATCCGCTGGCAGGGACCCGACAAGGAAACCGAAATAGACAAACAGGTCAACATCCTTGAAGACATGATCAGCCGCAAAGTGGACGCGATCGTCATGGCGGCCTGCGATGAAAACGGGCTTACGAATGTCATCAGGAAAGCCGTTGACGCCAAAATTCCCGTTATCACCATTGACTCCGGCGTCAATTCGGATCTTCCGGTCTCTCTGGTCGCCACCGACAATATCGCCGGCGCCAAGGCCGCCGCCCACGAACTCGCCCGCCTCATCGGAAACGAGGGCGAAGTCGGACTCATGCCCTTCATTCCCGGCGCCGCCACCTCCGAACTGCGCGAACAGGGATTCAAGGAAGCCCTCCAGGATCTTCCGGGTCTGAAACTCGTGGCGACGCTTTACTGCCAGAGCGACGTCGCCAAGGGCATGAACGCCACCCAAGACATGATGACTGCCAATCCCGGCCTCAAGGGTCTCTTCGCGGCCAACGAACCCGGCGCCATCGGCGCCGCCCAAGCCGTCAAGGCCGCCGGAAAAGCGGGCCAAATCAAAATCGTCGCCTTCGACGCTTCCGACGAGGAAATCCAAATGCTCAATGACGGTTCCCTCCAGGCCCTCATCGTGCAAAACCCCTTCCAGATGGGTTACCTCGGCGTCAAGGCCGCCATTGACGCCGTCAACGGAAGGCCCGTCGAAAAACGCATAGATACCGGCGTCACGGTTGTAACCAAGGACAACCTCAACCAGCCGGATATTCAGAAACTGCTCTACCCCTTGGGGAAATAGCGCCGCACCGGCGCTTGCCGGCGTAACGCCGAAGCGGACACACGCCGTTGTGTGTGTTCACGTCATCACCCGCCAAGTCCTCTTCAATCCTTGGGCCAAGGATCGCGGATGATCTTTGGGAGACCCTTTTTCCCCTCCTGGTTCATGTTGACTGAAACGAATGAACGAAATGGCAAGAAAAAAGGACGAAAACATACCCATTGAATTTGTGAAAAAGAGTATCAAGTGCTTGGGGTTGAAGTACTTATAATCTTCGGGGCGATTTTCCGCAAATTTGTATTGACTTCCGGCGAAGAATGGTATATTACAAAGAGAAGAGGAAGTAAACGGTTGTGAAGAAAAGGTAACACACGGGCCGTCATGCTTTCCTATGCTATACGGTGTATTTTCGGCGAGCCGATTCCGAAAGCAAGACGGCGGGGGTTGCTTTTTCCCTTATTCACAACGGCGCGCATGTGAATTTTTTCGCGCGGTCGAAAATGTAACGCCGAGGGGTTCACAGGCGCGAAAAGTGGCATGCAGGAGGGAAGTTGTCAGGTAGTCAGCGTAGTTCAACCCAGGGCATTCGATACGATAAGGAGACCTGTACCATGCGCAACAAAGGTTTTACACTCATCGAATTACTGGTAGTTATCGCCATCATCGGCATCCTCGCGGCGATCCTCTTGCCCGCGCTGGCGCGAGCCCGTGAATCGGCCCGCCGTTCGAGTTGCCAGAACAACCTCAAGCAGTGGGGGTTGGTGTACAAGATGTACGCCAACGAGGCGGGATCGGGCAAATACCCGCCGATGGAACTGGAGATTGCCCCGCGGGAAGACACCGGCGAGTGGAAACTGTTTGTGGGGGCGGGGCCGCGCGTCAAGAGCATCTTTCCCGAATACCTGACCGATCCCTCGATCATCGTCTGCCCGTCCGATGCCGAAGACAAGATAGACGATCTAAAGGCCGAGAACGACATTCCCCAAATCAATCTGACGAAGGGTCAATGGCATATCGGGTACTTCCTGGGCAGCGGCAACGGCGTGAACGACATTGATAAAAGTTACGCCTATTTCGGCTGGGTGCTCGACCTCATGGGCGACAATCCGGAAGATGTCCGGACGGCGGGCGAACTGAACGTGGACATAATCGCGAGCGCGTTGGGCGCCAATATCCCCGGCGATGTCCTTGTTCCGGCGCAACTGGTCAAGGCGCTCCTGCAATTGGCCGAGAATCCACAAGTCGTGACCGCGCTGGCCTCGCCCGGCCCGCAGTATGCCGAATTGGTCAAGAGCATGGTTGACAGCGATGTGAACAACAACCCCAATACCAATACGCTGCTCGGATGGGGCAACGGCCACGGCAACACGATCTACCGCCTGCGCGAGGGCATCGAGCGGTTCCTGGTGACGGACATCAACAATCCGGCGGCCACGGCCCGTGCGCAGAGCGCGGTGTTCATCATGCTCGATCAACTGGGCACGGCCGGCACCGCCGCGCTGTACAACCACATCCCCGGCGGCTGCAACGTCCTGTATCTGGATGGACACGTGACGTTCATCAGGTATCCCGGCGATCAGCCCGTGAACGAATACCTTGCCCATATCATGGCGCTGTTCTCGATCAATTGACGCGGTTACAACGCGATCAGCGACGGTTCGTATCCTTCGGGCGTTTCGTGGCCGAGCAGGGCCAGCAGCGTCGCGGCGACGTTGCCGAGACCGGGCGCGGGGACATTTGCGAGTGAAAGACGGTTGGATCCGCTGAAGTCTTTCACGATGAAGGGAACGGGATTGAGCGTGTGCGCCACCATGGGCTCACGCTTTCCTTTTTTCTCCGTGAACATGCAGTCGGCGTTGCCGTGATCCGCCGTAACGACGAGCACGCCGTTGGCCGCCTCGACGGCGGGCAAAAGCCGGCCAAGGGCAAGGTCCACGGATTCAACCGCGATGCGCACGGCGGGGACGATCCCGGTGTGGCCGACCATGTCGCCGTTGGCGTAGTTCATGCGGATGAACTTGTATTTGCCCGACGCAATGGCTTCAAGGACATTGTCGGTGATTTCGGCGGACTTCATCCACGGACGCAGATGGAATTGGATTCGGTCCGATGGGATTTCGACATATTTTTCGAGGCGTTCGTCAATATACCCGGAATTGTTTCCGTTCCAGAAATAGGTCACGTGGCCGAATTTCTGCGTCTCGGAGATTGCAAACGATGTGACGCCCGCCGCGCAGAGGTATTGGCCGATGGTGCGGTCGATCGCGGGCGGTTCGACAAGGTAATTCTTCGGGATCAGGGCGTCGCCGTCGTACTGCATCAAGCCCGCGTAGAAGACCTTCGGGCGCCGCTTGCGGTCGAATTCGGCAAAATCGTCCTCGTCGAACGCGCGCGATATTTCAATCGCGCGGTCCCCGCGAAAGTTGAAGAACACCACCGCGTCGCCGTCCTCGATGGTTCCCACGGGTTTGCCGTTTTCGGTGATGACGAAACTGTCGAGATACTGATCGGTGCTGGCCGGATCCTCGGCATAATACGTCCGGACGGCCTCCGCGGCGGATGCGAAGGCGCGGCCCTCGCCGAGCACGTGAGTTTTCCAGCCGCGTTCCACGACGCCCCAATTCGCGCCGTAGCGATCCATCGTGGTGACCATGCGGCCGCCGCCGGACGCGATGCGGTAATCCTTGCCCCCTGCATTCAATTCCGCCAGTTTCGCTTCAAGAATGTCGAGGTAGCCAAGCGCGCTGCGCTCGCCGACGTCGCGTCCGTCGAGCAGCGGATGCACGCGCACGCGCGCGACGCCCTCCTGCGCGCAACGGTCGAGAAGCGCGAGCAATTGGTCAATGTGGCTGTGAACGTTTCCGTCGGACAGCAGGCCGATAAAATGGATCGTGCCGCCCCGCGCCGCTTGGTCCACGACCTTTTTCCACGCGGATCCCGCAAACAAGGCTCCGCTGGCGATCGCCTCGTTGACCAGTTTGGCGCCTTGCGCGAACACGCGCCCCGCGCCCAGCGCGTTGTGGCCCACTTCCGAGTTGCCCATGTCGTCGTCGCTGGGCAGGCCGACCGCCGTTCCGTGCGCTTTCAACCGCGTGAACAACGGCTCGGCGAACAACGAGTCCAACACCGGTGTATAGGCCATGTACACGCCGTCGGACTCATCGCGCTTGCCGATGCCGACGCCGTCCATGATCACCAGAACCAGCGGGCCGGGAAAGGGGGTGTAACGGCTTGATGGTTTGAGGGAAAGCGAGGCCACGATAGGTATCCTTCTTGTTTCGTCCAGGGATGCGTATGCTTCCGTTTGCCTGTTTTCGTGCTCGTGTTTGTCGTCGGTGTCGTCGTCGAATGCGGCATGGCTTCGATGACGATTACCCGCACGAAAAAAGGCCGTATCTCAATCGAGCGGTTCGATCCAGATATTTCGGTACTGAACCGCGTTATGGTGATCCTGCAACAACAGGACGCCTTTGGGGGCTTCGACGCCGCTGACGCCGCCGGGGGTCGTTCCGTCGAGTTCGACGTTGTCGTGAATTACGGTTCCGTTCAACTCGACCCTGATGACGGCGTTTTTGGTTTTATTGCCCGCCGCGTCGAATTTCGGCGCGTGGAACGTGATGTCGTAGGTCTGCCATTCCGTCGGCGGCAGGCAGGCATTGGTTTTCGGCACGGCCTTTTTGTAGATGCCGCCGCATTCATTGTCGGCGGTCGGCAGCCCGAAACTGTCGAGCACCTGGACTTCATAGCGCCCGAAGACGTACACGCCGCTGTTGCCGCGGGCTTGTCCGCGCTTGTCGGCCATGAGCGGCGTGCGGAATTCGAGATGAATCCGGTGATCGCCGAATTCCTGCTTGGACACGATATTGCCCTTGCCGACCTGCATTGCGCCGCCCTCGACGATGGTCCACGGCTTCTCGGTTGGCTGCCATGCGTCGAGATTCGTGCCGTCGAACAGCACGATACCGTTTGCGGGCGGTTTCGCGCCCAACGACGGCGGCTGAATATAGACATGATCCAGTTTGAACGCGCCCGGCGCGTCCTTTCCCTTGAATTTGCCGGTAATATGCGCGCCGTCCCCCTTGGCCGTCAGTTTGCACATGCCGCCGAAGTCCGCGCCCAGATCCAATTCACAATCTACCGTGAACTTCTTACCATCGAACGATCCGCGGGCCAGCGCCGATACCGGTTTGCCGGCCTTGTCCGCGAGTTCGACAAATACGCGGTACAGGCCCCTGCCGTCCGCGACAATCTTGGCCGACAACGGCGTGTTTTGCCAGGCCTTGTCCGTGAACAGGCCGCGCCATGTGCCCTGAACGGGATCCGTTGCCTGCTGCGCCGCGGCCACTACCGTCACAAGAATCAAGGCCGCCATCCATCCGAGAACCCTGTATCTCATTTTGCGTTTCCTCCGCACAAGTGGTTGTTTCAAAAAACGCGGCGATCCTATCACAGCACCATCCGGCGCGCAATGTGGATATCGTTTCCGCATGGATTTTCCAGATGAGCGAAGGGGGCGAAAGGATCATCATGGACGAAAATCGCGGTAAGATCCCGTTTTTGCTTTCACAACCCCGCCAACATTTTCGGTTGCGCCCCGCCCACTGCTTTCATAATCGCGCCATTCTAAACGCACCCGTTTTTCTTTTTTACATTGTTAATCTTGCTTTTTTTTGGAAATATCAGTTAGACTATTGCTGCTTGGGGAAGGAATGGCCGGCAAAGAGGTACGGCTTATGATGAAGTGCCCCAGCCATTCCCGGAGTGAAGTTGTGGGATATTGCAGCGTTTGCGGCACGTTCGGCTGTAAAGAATGCCTGACGCAATACGAGGGGGAGTTTTTTTGTGCAAAACATTACCGCCCTATTGCCCAGCGCCTCGAACAGGAGCAACGTCTCGAGGAAAGGCGGCGCCAGCATCCCCGCCAGCGGCTCGTCGTGCGGTTTGCGGACGGGCGGCGCGCCTATGGCGTCTGTTTTTCCATGGTGCTTACCGACGAGGGGTTTCATCTGGACCTTACCGACGCATCCGGGGTTCCGCTGGGCAAGACGGAAAAGATCAACTTCAAGGATCTGAAGGCGGTTTTTCACGTCAAAAGTTTCGACGGAAAGCCCGCCACGCCCGTCCCCTACAAGGCCTTCACCCCCGAAGGGCCGGAACTGGTCGTCGTATTTCGCGACGGGGAAATCGTACGCGGTTTTTCGCCCCAACGCCATAACACCCGGGATCCCCGTTTCTATCTGATCTCGAAGGATCCAAACGACAACAACATCAGCATCCTCGTTGAACGGACTGCGGTCGAGGCCGTCTATACGGCTGAAGAATACGAGGAGATGCTCGCACGAAAACGCGAGACATCCCGTGAAAACGCCTTGCCGGAAAACATCTCGCATGAGGAAGCGATGGGGGACTTCCATTTCGAAATGCGCGAATACGAAACCGCGCTGCAATGCTACCAGCAGGCCCTGTCCAAGTTTCCCCGTTCACCCCGCCTGATCAAAAAGACCGTCTTGGCCCTTTATGACACCGGCGTCCAGTACATCAAGCGGCGCGAGTACGACAAGGCGCTGCACCACATGGAACAGGCGCTCCGGCTGGCGCCCCACAATGAATCCGTGGTAAAAAAGGTGGCGCAACTCAAACACGTCTTGAAGAAACAGGAACAGAACGTGTAACATGGGGGTAGGCGCCTGAAACGGCGCCCTGGATTTTTTCTTGCAGTGATTATTGTATGCGCATTGCCATTATAGCCGATATTCATGCCAATCTGGAGGCGGCCTCGGCGGTTTTGGCCGAAATTGACAGGCTGAACCCCGACAAGACCGTCTGCCTGGGCGACCTTGCCGGCTACAATTCACAGCCGAACGAGGTCATCGAACTGATTCGCGCCCGGGAAATTCCGACGTTGATGGGCAATCACGACGCCGCCACGTGCGGAAACGAGGATACATGGTTCTTTCGGTCCTCGGCCAAGAAAGCCATTGACTGGCAGGCCGGCCAACTCCGCGAAGACAACCGCGAATGGCTCAAGGCCCTGCCCGTGCAACTGGCCTTCGACCGGGTTTGTCTGGGCGTGCACGGTTCGCCGGGCAACCGCGATGACTACATTGTGGATTGGCTGGACGCCATGCGCCAGTTGTCCCATCTGAAGAATCCCGACACCATGGTCTGTTTCTTCGGCCATAGCCATCGGGCGTCGTTCTTTTCGGAGCGCGGCGGCCATTTTGCCACGACCGCCGGAACCGTCCATGAATTACGGCCCCGAAACCGATACTTCATCAATCCCGGCGCCGTCGGCCAGCCCCGCGACCGGGATCCCCGCGCCGCTTTCGGACTGTTCGACAGCGATCGCATGACCTTCGAGTTCTGCCGTGTCGAATACGACGTGGCCGCCGCCGCGCAAAAAAACATCAAAGCGGGGCTTCCCTCGGATTTGGCCGCCCGTCTTATCAAAGGCGTCTGATTGTATTGAACGCCAAACGATTTTGCCGCAGGCGGCCACCGCGTTCCGGCGGGAATTTTATCGGCCTGTTTCTTCCGGAAAGTCGTCTGAACCATTCGTCCGGCATCGCTGCATGAGCCGGAGTGCTGTTTCACGCTCATTGAGCATTCGACGGTCGCAATGAGCGCCGGAATGTCCTTCTTGCAGATGGCAAAGACCTGCGCCCAACGTGTAAGACACGAATTATTCGCGTCGGCAGAAAGACGAATACCCCCGCTGTTATGACAGCGTTTCGCCGAGGATCTTGTCCGCCTGTTTCGCGCGAAACGCATTGAGTTTTTCGGATAATTCCGGTCGGGTGAGCGCGAGGATGGCGATGGCGAGCAGGGCGGCATTGACGGCGCCGGCCTTGCCGACGGCCAGCGTGCCGACGGGGATGCCCGCGGGCATCTGGACCATCGAGAGAAGCGAGTCGAGCCCCTGCAATGCGCTGGCCATGGGCACGCCGAGGACGGGCTTGATCGTGCGCGACGCCATGACGCCGGCCAGGTGCGCCGCGCCGCCCGCCGCGCCGATGAACACTTCGCAGCCGCGGGCGGTCGCATCGGCCATGTAGGCTTCCAAAGCGTCGGGCGTGCGGTGGGCCGACAGCACGCGGGCCTCGTTCGGGACGCCAAATTCGGACAGTGTCTCCGCGGCATGGCGCATGACGTCCCAGTCGGATTTGCTGCCCATGATAACGGCTACAAGAAGGTCGTTGCTCATGTTGATGCGGGCCTCCTTTATGTGAAGTAGTCAGTAGTCAGTAGTATATTATGTCCGCTTGAACGCCGACAATGTTTTCCATGCGCAACGTTCCCATGTGTATTCCGAGGCGGCCTGTTTTCCGTATCGGACGCGCGCCTGTCGTTGTTCCGGTTGTTCGTCGAGCGCCCAGCGGATGCCGGCAATGATGGAATGGGTGCTTTCCGGGTTGAAATAGATGGGTGTGTCGCCGGCCACCTCGGCGATGCCGCCGGTGCGCGACGTGACGACCGGCGCGCCCGACCGCATCGCCTCGAGCACGGTCACGCCGCTGCCTTCGTATAGGGACGGCTGAATGAACACGTCACAATGCTGATACAACCCGGCGAGGTGCGTCGCGGGGCACGATTCGATGCGCATGACGCGGGGACCCCAATCGGCCGGCTCGGCCTCGGCGGGTTGTCCCACGACGACCAGCCCGTGCGGAAAATCGTCTTTTAGAATGTCGAAGACTTCACGGAGCCGCTTGAGATTGCGATAGGCGCGCGTCGCGCCGACAACCAGGAAGTAGGGCTTTTGAATGAAGCAGGTCTGCGGCTTTGCGAACACTTCCGAGACGCCCAGCGGCGCGACCACCACCTTGTTCAGCGGAATACCCAGCAGTTCGAGGTACTTCCGCTGAACGAATCCGGAAGGCGCGACGATGGCGGCGGCGTTTTCGCAGACACGTTTCACCGTTTTGATCCGGACGGCCCGCTTGCGCGCGGATTCCTCCGCGTCCTCTTCCCATGCGTAGAGGTCGAGCGCGAACACGACAATCGGGATGCTGCTTTTGGCGGGGGCCGATTCAAGCGGCGTGAACAAGACATCGGCATTTCGCTGTCGGGCGGCGCGTTCGACGCGGCTTTCAAGACCCGAGAAAAGTCCCGCGCCGGCAAGGCATTCGCGATCCCAGCCGTCGAAACTGTCGTGGTTGTCCGGATCCGTAATCAACACGAAACGCGTGTCCGGCTGGACGTCGCGCATCGTGGCGAGCACGTTGCGGATATAGTGTTCCGCGCCGCCGCCGCGGCCCGGCTTCAATCCCGCCAAGTTGACACCGACCATCATGGGCTATAAGGCCACCGACCAAAGGTTTTGGGACAAAGGGTTATGGATCTTGAGCATACCGGGATCTTGCCTGTTTTTCCCGGTGTTGAACAAACACAAGGAATTCCTTGAACCTGAAACGCGGGACGGACTGGCCCGTCGGTCTTTTTCGGAAATGCGCCAAGCCGGCGGTTGGACCGGCTGGACAGCCTGTCCCACGCTTTCGTGCCTATTTCAGTCATGTCGCGACTCCCTGAACAATGCTTCAATGCGAGTCCGTTATCCATTCCAACGAAAAACGGCTTTTTTATGAATTTTCAAGTTGAGAGAGCGTCCAAGAATTCGGCACTCCTAACTTCCAGATCCCAACTCATTCCACATATCCGAGATCGGCCAGTCGTTTCCGAATCGCTTCTTCTTCTTCGGGCGTATACTGCACGCCATCCATGCGCAAGAGATCTCGCTCGGCCAACTCATCCAGTATTTTCTCGGCCGCAAAATCCGGCGTGTCGTGCTCGTCAACCTCCATTTCGAGCACGTTGCCTTCGGGGCGGATATCCGGCGCCGTCACAACGGCGAACACGCCATTGCGGCTTAGTAACCCGCACACGAACGCCGCGCGCTTCACGCCGCCCAGACGCTTGATCATGTCCTCGTCAATCCGCTCGGCGTTGCGTCCCAATTCGATTAGGCGAAACGCGAGCGCCTGGGCGGTGGCCCCGGCCTCGGTTCCTCTCAGGCAAATGGTTGCGCCTTTTTCCATGGCTTACCCAATAACCTTTCCCTGCATGTCTTCCGGCACGGCCACGCCGGACAATTCGAGGATTGTCGGGGCCACGTCCATCAATTGCAGTCCCTTCAATTCCTCACCCTTCCGGCCCGTTCCATCGTCCATAATAAAAATGCCGTCGAAATCGTGGTTCGCGTCGTCCGGCCCCGTGTCGTTTTCAAATGTATAGATGCCGTCGAACCCGACCGCGCCGACCGACCGCCAGTCCAGTCCGCCGAAATAGACGAACAAGTCGGGCGGCACGCCGTTGACTTCCCTGTACAGGTCGCGGGGCCTCAACGCGCGGTTGCCGAGCAGCCGTCCGTCGGGGCCAGGCATTGCCTCGATGGCCGCGATCAGTTCATTCAGGCATACGTCGTATTCCGCCGCGGGGATGACGCCCTGTGGTTCGCGGCCTTCCACGTTGAGAAAGACACGCCCGTAATACCCGCCCGAGGCCCATGCCCGCGTATGCGGCCAGTCTATTCTACAGTCTTCGATGCGCGTTCGGCCATTCGGTGGTTCGGCCAGACCCAGCCAGCCGTTTTCGATGAGCCACTGGTTGATGCATATACCGCCCTGCATGGCCTTCGCGCCATGGTCCGACACCACCATCACGGCGGTTTCGTCGCCGGCCAGCGCCAGCAATTCGCCGAGACGCGCATCCAGCGCCTGGTAGTAATCGCGAAAGACCTGCGCATATGGATTGCCCGGCTCGAATTTTGGATGCCGCGGGTCACAGTATTTCCAGAATGCGTGATGCAGGCGATCCACGCCCATTTCGACCATCATGAAAAAGTCCCACGGTTTGTCCGCCATCAGAAAGCGCGCCGCGTCGAACCGGTTGTGCATCAACGCGAAGATGCGATCGCGCAGGGCCGCCTTTTCGTTTGTCCGGAAGTCCTTGACGTCGAGCAGGTACGACCCTACGGCTTGTTCCAGTTCGTCCTTGAGCGTCTTCGGATAGGTGTAATCGGCCCGTGTGTCCGGGGTGAGAAAATCGGCGACGAGCCAGCCGTTCACCGGCCTTACCGGATACGTTTGCGGCACGCCTAGTACGACGACCTTCCGTCCCTTGCGCGAGAGAATATCCCACACGCGCTTGGCGCGGATGGAGGAAGCATTTGCGGTAACCATGCCTTCGTAGGAATAGTCGCGGCGGTTTCGGAACCCGTAACAGCCCAGCACGCCCGGATCCTTGCCCGAGGTCATGCACGCCCACGCCGGCACGGTGATCGGCGGATCGCAACTGCGCAGACGGCCCCAACAGCCTTTCGCGGCGAGCCGTTGCAGATTGGGCAGGTCGAACCGATCCGGACCGAAGACGAATCGAGGCGCCGCGCAGTCCAGTCCGACGACGAGAATCCGTTTTGCCTTGCGGCCGGCCATCAGTCGCCCGCGCCCTGCGCCCAGGCGATCAGAATCTTCGCGACTTCGGGGCGCGTGAACTCGACCGGCGGCATTTCACCGGCCTTGAGCATTTCCCGGACCTTCGTTCCGCTCAGGAACACGTGGTGGCTCTTGTCGTGCGGGCACGTTTTGATGGAAGCCATGTTGCCGCAGGCCTTGCAGAAGAATGAATGCTCGAAAAAGAGCGGCGTGATCCCGATTTCCGCCGGATCGAATTCATCGAAAATGTAATGCGCGTCATAAGATCCATAATAGTTCCCGACGCCCGCATGATCGCGGCCCACAATGAAATGCGTGCAGCCGTAATTCTTGCGGATAATCGCGTGCATGATCGCCTCGCGCGGACCGGCGTAGCGCATGTTGACCGGCATCAGCGACAACATGGCATGGTTTTTGGGATAGTAGATGTCGAGAATGGTCGTGTAACACTGCATCCGCACGTCGCCGGGAATGTCGTCGCTCTTTGTCGTGCCCATGAGCGGATGCAGCAGAAGGCCGTCGCAGATTTCCATCGCGACTTTTTGGAGATACTCATGCGCGCGATGGACGGGATTGCGCGTCTGAAACGCGACAATCCGCTTCCAGCCGCGTTCCTCGAAGGCGGCGCGTGTTTCGCGGGGCGTAAGGTTGTATTCTTGGAATTCGATTTCCCGCGCCTTGAGCACGTCGAGTTCACCCGCAAGGAAAATGGGGCCGAGCGACATCGTGTACGCCACGCCCGGATGGTTCATGTCCGTCGTGCGGTAGACCTTTTCGCAGATATACGCGTGGTCCATCGAAAACTTTTCCGCGAGATGCAGAATGGCGGCCACGTCGCCCATGTCGTCCACGATGGCCGCATCGCCGCCAATCACCAGTCCGTCCGCGGTGGCCTGATCGACCGCCAGCAGGATCGGAATCGTCCACGGCAGGCCGTCGCGCAGATACATCGTGTCGAGGACGCGGCGGGTTTCCGCTTCGCCCATGAAGCCTGTCAGCGGGCTGAACATGCCTTTCGCGATGCAGTCAATATCGAACGCCGTGTAGGCGTCCACGACAATGCGCGGCAGTGTCGCCGCGCGTTTTGACGCCTCGGCCAGCGCGTCGCCCTTTAACAACCGATCAATCAATTGACCGCCATGTGGTGCTATGGACATTCCCGATTCTCCTTTGCCGGTAGCGCGATGTTTTTTCCGCATCGCGAATGGTTGGTTTCTTTCAAGCGGCCGCGTCCGAGACGCCGCGCCGTGTCAATGTAGACGGCCCTCCGCGTCGCGGTGAAGCACGCGACGGACCTTACCCTCGTCGCGCGGCAGTTCACCCAAGGGCAGCACGTCCACGTCGAGCAGAACGCCGATCGCATTGCGCAAATGCCGTTCGACGAATGCCTCCGTCACCTTTGAATCCGCCTCCACGTCCACCTTCACATGCGAATACCCTTCCGTGTCGTCCACGACGATCCGGTAGTTCGCGCCGACGCCGGGGATTTCCATGAGCGCCTGCTCGACCTGCCACGGCGAGAAGGTGACGCCCCTGAAATTCAGCATGTCGTCCGTGCGTCCGGTAATCGGCGCGATGCGGACGTGCGTCCGCCCGCAGGCGCACCGGTCGCGCGAAACGATCCGCGTAAGGTCGCCGGTCCGGTACCGAACCGCCGGCAGCGCCTCGCGCGTCAGCGCGGTTACGATGAGTTCGCCGAGGCTGCCGTCCGGAACCGGTTCCCCGGTTGCCGGATCCACTATCTCGATGAGGTGGTGATCTTCCCAGATGTGCAGGCCGTCGTGCGCGGGACATTCCATCCCCATGCCGACGCCGCCGGTCTCCGTGATGCCGTAAATGTCGAACACCTCGACGCCCAGCCCTTCCGCCAACTTGTCCTTCATTGAGTCCGAAAAGACCTCGCCGCCGAAAATGCCGATTTCAAGATCCGGAAGGGTCTCGCCGAGTTCGTCGAGCACTTCCATCAACCGAATGCCATACGACACCACGCCGGTGATAATCCGCGATCCAAAATCCCGCGCAAGCCGGATTTGACGCTGGGTGTTGCCGGAACCGGTCGGCAATACGAACAGTCCCAAGGCTTCCGCCCCGCGGTAAAAGCCGAAACCACCGTTGAACAGTCCGAACGAGGGAGTGATCTGGATGACGTCGGCGTCCTGCGCCCCCGCCATCCGGAGACAGCGCGCCATGCACTCCGCCCACAGGTCGAGATCGTGCTGGGTATACGGCATAACGACCGGTGTGCCCGTGGCCCCGGAGGACATGTGCATTTCGAGAATCTCGCGCTTCGGCACGCACGACAAACCCAGCGGATACGTGTTGCGCAAGTCCGTCTTGTCCATGGTCGGAATCCGACGCAGATCGTCCAATCCGCGAATGTCTTCCGGCGCAATGCCGGCATTGCGGTATCGTTCCCGCTGCGTCGTGTTCTTGTCGTAAACATGGCGGAAAACGGCCGCCAGACGTTCGGACTGCAGTCTGTGCAACTCGTCCTGCGACAGCGTCTCTTTCCCTTCATCATAAAAGACGCTCTTTGTGCCCATGGCCTTCATCCTCCAGACTGCGACAAATACGGGCGCGCCTCCCCGGACCTTTCCCGGAAACAGCGCGCCCATGCCGCCAATACGCAAAAAGGATACGGATTCCCGCGCCCCGATTCCAGCCGCCGCCCAGCGGGATTGCAGCGGGATTGCATTGACAAGGGTTGCGCGAGGTGATATGCTGATCCGTCAAGAGTTTACCCGGGGGCGCGGGATGCGTCCGCGTGGAGGACCGGCATGTATGAAGCGTTTTACGGGCTGTCTGAACGCCCCTTCAATCTGACGCCCGATCCCCGTTATCTTTTTCTGAGCGAAAAGCACAAGGAAGCCTTCGCACACCTGATGTTCGGCATCCGAAACCGGACGGGGTTCGTGATGGTAACGGGTGAAATCGGGACGGGCAAGACGACGATTTGCCGAAGCCTGCTGAATCAGCTCGACGCGGACACGGAAGTGGCGTTCATCTTCAATCCTTACCTTTCGCCGGACGAATTGCTGCGCAAGATCAACGAGGATTTCGGCATCGAGAGCCGGGCCGGATCGATCAAGGAACTCGTGGACGAACTGAACGGGTATCTGCTGGATCGGGCCGCGCACGGCAAGAATTGCGTGTTGGTGATTGACGAATCGCAAGATTTAAAGCCCGGCGTGCTTGAACAGATCCGGTTGCTGTCGAACCTGGAGACGGAATCGCAGAAACTCCTGCAAATTGTGTTGATTGGCCAGCCGGAACTCGCGCGAAATCTTCAGTTGGACGAGTTGCGGCAACTCAATCAGCGAATTACGGCGCGTTATCATTTGAAACCATTGAACCGGGAAGAAACGATTCAATATATCGCCTACCGCCTTCATGTGGCGGGCGGACGCAAAAAAGTCCATTTCACCAAGGGGGCCTTGCGAACGATCTTCCGGCTGAGCGGGGGCACCCCGCGGGTCATCAACGCCATTTGCGATCGGGCCCTGTTGATAGGGTACACACGGGAGATCCGCGAAATTCCGGCTTCGGTGGTGCGGCGCGCATCGAGGGAAATCCGCGGCGAAACGATTCGCGCCAAGGGCGCCTTGCTTTCCGCCGCGAAACGGTTCCTGCCGAATCCGGCATGGATTGGGACCACCGCGGCCATTCTGGTGTTGATCGCGGCATTTGTGCCGGTTTGGCGCTGGTTGCAAGCCTCGCCCGTTTCTGAACCCATCAAGCAGGCCAGCGCCACGGTTCAGGAAAACAAACCGATCGTTTCCGATCGGATAGCCGTCGAACCGATGGCCCCGCCGGCGCCTGTCGAGGCTGTGCCCGTGGTTGCCCCTGTGTCTGTCGCGCCTGCCGAGCCGCCCCCGCAACCGCCGATCGAAAAGCCGGAAACGGCCCCGATGCCCGTGGAGGCGTTTGAAAAACTCGACCCGGCGCAGAGCCGTGGCAAGGCGGTGTCGGCGATCATGCGGGCGTGGAACATGGCGGTCGTGGGCGATCAGCCGAAGGACGGTTCGGACGCCTCGATAACGGGCTTCGCGCGGGCCAACGGTTTGGCCTGCGAGATGCTTGCGCTGTCCGTCGAAGAACTTGTCGCCATCGGCTTGCCTGCGTTGGCGCAAGTCAAAACCGCCCAGGGACCGGCGTGGATCGCGCTCATGCGCGCCGACGACGGGTTGTTGCATATAACGACCGGCGAGGAGCCGGCTGTCGTGACAAAGGACGTTTTTGCCTCCGTTTTCGCGGGCAAGGCCGCCGTTTACTGGCGCGATCCCGAACCGGCGGCGCGGGTATTGAAGCGGGACATGGAAGGCCCGGATGTGGAGCGGCTTCAAGAGGCGCTGCGGGCCTTGGGCCGTTTGCCCGAAGCGGCCAAGGGCCGTTACGACGAGCGCACCGCGCGCGCCGTGGCCAAACTGCAGGCCGAGGCCGGGCTGATGATTGACGGCATGGCGGGCAGGCAGGTCCGCATGATTCTTTCGAGCCTGCTGCCGGATTCGCCCACGCCGTCGCTCGACGAAAAGAAGGCGTCTGTAAAACGGGAAGCTCGACAATCGCGCAAACCCGAACCGGCGGCCTCCATGCCGGAATCCGTTGCGCAGACCGGGCCGCAACCGGCCGTTCCGGCGCCGGACGCCGCGCCGTTGCCGGAAATCGTTCAGCCGCCGCCCGAGGTGGCCGTTGCCGCACCGCCCGCGCCCGATTCGGTCGCGCAGGTTGCCGCCGAGGATTTGGACCCTCCGCCCAGAGACGACCGCCTGGGACCGCCGAAAGTTGAAGCGTCCAAGGAAGTCACGCCGCCCGTAACCGCGAGCCCCCCGCTGGTTCCCCGCAGTCCCCGGGAAGACGAAGCGTCCAAGAGCGAATCGCAATCATGAGTTCGATTCTGGATGCGCTCAAGAAGGTGGAACAGGAAAAGGCCGACGCCAATCGTTCGGACGATGCCGGTTTTCGCCATGAAACCGCCGAACAGGAATTGATCGGCGGCCGGCCCGTGCCTTCCGGCCTGTCGTTGCGCATCACGCCCGCGCTGGCGGTCGCCGGCGCAATCGTGCTGACGGCGCTTGTGGTCGGAATATCCGTGACCTTGTCTGTCCTTCTTGCAAGACCAATCCCGGCGCCGGTGGTTTTGCCGTCTCCGGTATTGCAGCCGGTATCGCAGCCGGTATCGCAGCCGGTATCGCAGCCGGTATCGCAGCCAGTTGCATCGGTTTCAACCGCGCCGCCCGCCGCCGAACCGGTTCCACAACCGACGCATCAACCGTCTTTTTCCGTACCGGTTCCGCAACCGACGCGTCAACCGTCTTTTTCCGAACCGGTTCCGCCGTCCGTCGTTGCCGAACCGGTTGCCGTGCCGCCAATCGCTCCGCCCACGCCGCCGGAGCCGGCCCCAGCGGCCGCGGCATCCGTTGTGAAACCGGAAAAACCGGAACCGCCAAAGAAACCCACCGCGAAAAACACGGCGCCGCCGAAGCCCGGTCCAATGCCCATCGATCCGATTCCCGCCGGGGATGTTGCTGCCGCAATCGCGCAGGAATCGTCATCGCCCGCAAAAACCGCACCCCGGCGCGATCCGATTCCGGTGGATCTGATGACGCTGCCCGTGCTGCGGGAAAGTGACAAGGAACGACTGGGATTGGGCGACATCCGCATCAACATGGTCCGCCCGGCGAATCGCGCCCATCCGTACGCGTCGGCCATCATCAATCTGCAGCCGGTGCATATCGGCGAGCGCATCCCCGACACCAGCGCCGTGTTGATCGGGGTGGACACGCGATCCGTCGCCATCGAGATTGAAAACACGGGCGAACGTTTTCATATTCGCTTCTGAGGCCAACCGGAGACAACAGGGTCATGACGCGCATCGTATCATGGAACGTCAACGGGCTTCGTGCCGCGTTGCGAAACGGATTCCTCGAATGGCTTGCATCGGATCGCCCGGACATTTTGTGTCTGCAGGAAACACGCGCGATGCCGGGGGAAATTGACGCCGGGGTCTTCGAGGCGCTGGGATACCGGCTGTACTGGAATCCCGCCCGGAAGCCCGGCTACAGCGGCACAGCCCTTTTTGCAAAGAAACCACCGGTTTCGGTGACGCCGTTCGGCGTGGAGGAGTTCGACAACGAAGGCCGGATCCAGATGGCCGACTACAAAGATTTCATGCTGATAAACGCCTATTTCCCGAACAGCCAGCCGGAACGCGCCCGCATTGCGTACAAACTCGCGTTTTGCGAATCGCTGCGCGATCGCTGCGTGGCGCTGCGCAAGGCGGGGCGGCACGTCCTGTTGTGCGGCGACTACAACATCGCGCACACGGAAATCGATCTGGCGCGGCCCAAGGAAAACGTGGACAACCCCGGTTTTCTGCCTGAAGAACGCGCCGCCATGGATGCGTTTCTGGCCGCCGGTCATGTGGACACATTTCGTCATTTCTGCAAGGAACCGGGGCATTACACGTGGTGGTCGTATCGCGGCCGGGCGCGCGAAAAAAACATCGGCTGGCGGCTGGATTATCACTGCGTGGACGCGGACTTCCTGCCGCGTGTCAAGAGTTCCTCGATTCTGAAGGAAATAACCGGCTCGGACCATTGTCCGGTGGCCGTCGAGATTCGATGAGGCGCGCCATGAAATCACAGGTAACGACGAAGCAGGGCGATGCGGGCGAGACCGGCACGCTGGGCGGCGAACGGTATTCCAAGAGCCATCCGATCATGGAGTGTGTGGGTTCTTTGGACGAGTTGCGCGTGCAGACGGCCATGGCGCGGCTTTGCCTGTTACAGGAACACCCGGACGGGGATGGCGCAATCGCCGATTTTCTGTTCTGGCTGCTTCATGTCTATTTCCTGATTGGCAGCGCGTGCAGCGATCCGCACGACCGCCATCCCGAATACCGCAAAGGCCGGGTGTCGCGCGCGTACCTTGACAAGATCGAAGCGTTCCAACAGCGGATTGAGGAGGAAACGCCGTTGCCGCAGGCATTCATCGTGTCGCCGGGAACGATGCTGGCCGCGCAATTCGACCGGGCCTGCACGCTGGCACGGCGTCTTGAACGGAACCTGGCGCGGCTCAAGGAGACGATTCCGGCCTTCGATGCCGCCGACATCCTGGCCTTCGTCAACCGGTTGAGCGACACGTTGTACATGCTGGCGCGGCACGTTGAGAAACCGGCCCATTGCACCGTGGACTATCGTGTATTGAACGGGGAGTGACGGACAGCATGCGCGAATCCTTGCGGCGGGCTTTTGAGACGTATGATGTCGTTCTGGAACCGGATCGGAACGAGCCTGAATGGTGGGCAGGCGCGCCGTCGGTGACGCTGGGAGCGGACGGCGCGTTCTGGCTTGCGGCCCGTATGCGCGAGGGAACGTCGCCGCCCGGCGAGCGCGGCTATGAAGTGCGGCTGTTGCGAAGCGGCAACGGCATCCGCTTTGAGCCGGTCCATGCGATTAGCCGCGAGGCTCTGGGGGTGCGGTCAGTCGAACGGCCGGCGCTCGTGCATGATCCGCATACGGGCCTGTTCAAAATCTATCTGTGCGCCACGCGGGCCGAAGGCGGCTGGCACATCCTCCGGCTCGACGATGCGGCGGACCCCGCGCGGTTCGATCCGGGTACCGCGCGCGTGGTCGTCGAAGCGCCGGATTCGTGGGGCACGGGGATCGGACCGGGTTTCAAGGATCCGTTTGTGCTGTGGGCGGAGGGCTGCTGGCACCTGTACGCCATCGGTATTGACCGCGTCGAGCGGGTCCACCATTTCACGAGCGACGACGGCGAAAAATGGACGGGCGATCCGCGCAATCCCATTTTCGATAACGGCGGCTGGCACAATTTTTACACGCGCCCGGCCTGCGTGCTGCCCATGGACGCGGGGTATCTTTTTGTTTACGAAGGGTCGCATGCGCAATGGCGCGATCCCAACTACAACATCGCGACGGGCCTCGCCTACACCCTCGACCTGTCCCATGTCGTTGACCTGACGCCGCAAGAACCGCTGGTGAAAAGCGGCACGCCGGGCGGCAACCATACTTGGCGCTATTCGCATTGGCTGCGGACCGGAGGCCGGTTGTTCATCTATGCGGAATGCGCCCGGCCCAACGACACGAACGAAATCCGGTTGTTCCGTGTCTGATCGCGCCCGGAACGGCTTGTTCAGCCCGCGAGACGGTTTCGGATTTCCGGCAGGAGCCGGTTGAACAGTTTGCGGAACGATCGCCCCGGCTCCCGGACCGCCACGAAATCGAGGCGGATGCTCTTGCGCCCCGGCGCGCGCCATGTGTGGGCATCGAACACGCCCAGAATATGGAATCCCGCCGCGCGCAATGCCTGTTCGACGTCCGCCTGGTCGTAGATGCGTTCCCGCACCTCGCCCGAAGCGCCTGTGTTGACGCGGATATGCGTGTCCACGACGGCGGTCTTGTGCGAATAGGCGCTGCGCCATGTCGTCGAGAAGCGCCCGTTCTGTTCGATCCACTCCTGCCCCTCGAAATAGTCCTTGACCATGCGTTCGGTGACGACGTCAAAATAAAAGAGGCCCTGCGGCGCGAGCGCGCCGTAAATCTGCCCGAACGCGCGTTCGACGTCCTCGTATTCCAGCAGGAAATTGAGGCTGTCGAACAGGCATGTCACGTAATCGGCCCCGCCATGCAAGGGCAGCGCGCGAAGGTCCGCCGTAGCCGCGGGCAACGCGCGCGGGCCTTTGCGACCAGCGCGAATCATGGCGAACGACAGGTCCACGCCGAAACTGCGCCATCCGTCCGCGCGCAGTCGTTTGATCAGTACGCCCGTACCGCAGGCCGCGTCAACATGCGTGAATCCGGGCGGCAGCAGCGTGGACAGCGCTTCGGTCACCCGAAACCAGCGCCCGTAATTGACGTGCTCCATGATGGTGTCGTAATAGGGCGCGATGTCGGCGAACGGATCGTAGGCGGCCATCATGCCCATTCCTTTTCCAGCCATGCGTGGAAAGCCTCGGTTGTCGGATCGATATGGGGCTTTTTGCGAACATAATCGAGTTTTCGCCTTGACACGAAAAGCAACGTGTCCCGAAAACCGTTTTTTTCGAGCAGCGCGCGCGCTTCGGCGGACTCGGGATGATCCCGTGTCTTTTCGGCAAAATCGGCCACGTACAGCGCGAGACCGAGAAGACCCCATTCCGGACGGCCTGTCGTATGCCAGCGAATGGCATCGCGGACGGATTCGTCTTCGATGCCGAACAGGCGGTGGATTTCTTCCGCGGCGACGGGTCCGTGCAGGAGCCCCGGCTTGCGCCGTTGTGTGTCGCGAACGGGGATGCCGTAGTCCATGGCCTTCGCCAGCATGGTTTCGTCGTCGAACCCCTTGCACAGATCGTGCAGCAACCCCGCTGTCATGGCGGCTTCGTGCCCGATTTCGACGCGGGATGCCAGCAGGGCCATGAATTCAGCTGTGCCGATGCAATGGCGCAAGGTGCGGTCCGACACGCGGCCGCGCAACAGCCCAAGGTATTCGTCCTTCCGCGGCAAGTTGTTAATCGCCACGGTACATCCCCTTCTCGGCGATCAACCGGGCGACAACGGGCGGGGTCCATCCGTCCAGCGGGGCGCCGTCACGGATCCGTTTGCGCAATTCAGTGGACGATACGCCGGTTTCCTGGAACGGAAGCAGTTCGTAGCGCCCTTCGAGCATGGGCGGCGGATTCAAAACGGGACCGGGCCGCCGGGCCGCCAGCACGCGCGCCAGACGTAGAATACCGGCCGCGTCATGCCATTTGGGCAAGTCGAGCAGGGCGTCGTATCCGACAATAAGGAAAAGATCCGCGCCGGGATAGGCTTTCGCGACCGCGCGCAGGGTATCCACGGTGTATGAGGGACCTTTGCGATCCATTTCCAAGCGCGACGCCTCGGCGCCGGGAATGTCCGCAACCGCCGCGCGGACAAGCGCATAGCGATCCTCGGCGTCCGCATGCGTTTCGCCGCCCTTGTGGGGGGGGCGCGCCGACACGACGAAAAGAACCTTGTCCAGCCGGGCGGCGCGGAGGGCCGTCCGGGCCAGTTCGCAATGGGCGTTGTGGATGGGATCGAACGTGCCGCCGAACACGCCGATACGTAAGGCGTCATTCACGGATTTGCCCGGATCCCCGAATCACGTATTTCACCGTGGTCAGTTCCTCAAGCGCCATGGGACCCCGGCAATGCAGTTTGTTCGTGCTGATGCCGATTTCGGCGCCCATGCCGAATTCGTAGCCGTCCGTGAACCGCGTGGATGCGTTTACATACACCGTTGCGCTATCCACGGCGTCGAGGAAGCGTTCCGCCGCCGCGTAGCTATCCGTGACGATGGCGTCGGAATGATGCGAACCGTATGTGTTGATATGGGCGATGGCGTCCTCCAGCGAGTCCACGACGCGAATGGACAGAATCTTGTCGAGATATTCCGTAATCCAGTCATCATCCGTTGCGGGCGCGCATCCGATGAGGGCCTGCGTCCGCGCGCATCCGCGCAGTTCGCAACCGCCCGCGCGCAACGCCTCGGCCATCTCCGGCAAAAACCGCGGGGCGGCGTCCACATGAACCAGCAGCGTCTCCATCGCGTTGCACACGCCGGGCCGCTGGAGTTTCGCGTTGAGGCAGATCGCCTTCGCCATGGCGAGGTCCGCGTCGCCATGCACGTAGGTGTGGCAAATGCCGTCGAGGTGCGCCACGACCGGGATCCGCGATTCGTCCCGTATGCGGGCAATCAGGCTTTTGCCCCCGCGCGGGACGATCATGTCTATATATCGGTCCATCTTGAGCATCTCGCCGACGGCCGCGCGATCCGTGGTCGCCACGATTTGCACCGCGTGTTCCGGGACGCCCGCCGCCACCGCGCCCTCGACGAAGACTTGCGCGATCGCCATGTTCGAGTGAATGGATTCCGAACCGCCGCGGAGAATGCACGCGTTGCCCGATTTCAGGCACAGCGCCGCCGCGTCGGCCGTCACGTTCGGGCGGCTTTCGTAGATGATGCCGACGACGCCGATCGGCTGGCGTATCCGCGCGATGCGCAAGCCGTTCGGACGCACCGTCTGATGCAGAATCTCGCCCACCGGATCCGGCAGCGCCGCGACGGCCCTCAGGCCGTCCGCCATCGCCGCGATCCGCGTGTCGTTCAATTCAAGCCGATCCAGCATGGCCGCCGACAGGCCCTTGGCCCGGCCCGCTTCGAGGTCCTTCGCGTTTTCGGCTTTCAACCGATTCGACGACGCGGCCATGCGTTCCGCGATGCCGATCAGGGCCGCATCCTTGACGGCGCTCGTCATCGGGCGCAATGCGTCCGCCGCCGCCCGCGCCTGTTGTCCAATCCGCTCCATGTTCATGCGTTTCATCCTCTTTGCACACAAGGCCGGCTACAGCACCACCAGGTTGTTCCCAAGTCTTATTTCCATTCTTTCGGTCTCTTCAAACAGAATCCGTCTATGTAGGCAATTACACGCTTCACTGTTCAATCCAATATTTTGTTCCCAAACCTTGACATCAAAAAAAGGTCCATGCTCTAATTGGGTCAGATAACCCCCCCGAAGATCGAATCTTCGGGCCGACGCTTCTCTTTGGAGAAGCGTTTCTTTTTTGTGACTCGCGTGGCTTTCGTTCGAAAAACGGGATAGCTGCCGCCAAATACACGATTTTATACATACCGCAACTGACGTGGACATCACCCACAACCCAATTTCTCTTTGTGCTCGTGCTCGTAATCGTGCTCGTAATCGTAATCGCTCTCAAAACCCCGCGATTTTCGCATCCGCTAAATCATGGAACTTCAATTGGTTGCGCAAGTTGCCCAAGAATTTCTTCTTGTTTTTTGTAGAAGCCAGACTTTATGGTACTAAATGGAATGCGCCGGTGTATCGGCGCACTGGAGTTTATACATTTTCAGACCGGTCGAATGAGACGGTGTTCGACACGAAGTCCCGGAGGGACGCTTTGAGAATAGCCCAGGACGCCAGTCCTGGGATCTCGCGGCGGTGTCGGGGAAGTCCCGTAGGGACGTTTGAAGCCGCTCGTTCCGTCCCCTATGCATCGCTCGTC